>Ga0335081_10011969_pt1 | contig 14046 bp, 21 predicted proteins | sample Lox_Sample_35_FD_206713 | JGI IMG/M metagenome (GOLD analysis project Ga0335081, IMG submission 206713) | Soil microbial communities from Loxahatchee National Wildlife Refuge, Florida, United States - Lox_Sample_3.5 | ecosystem: Environmental > Terrestrial > Soil > Wetlands | place: USA... | reverse complement strand
AAAAGGTGGTGAACGAGAAATAAGCTGGAAGCGGGAGACCCAAATCAAAACGCGCATAATACACATAAAGCAAACCAACAGGTAAATCATAGAAAGGACCGAAAACACGAAAGGAAAATGAAAAACATCCTGAGCCCCATCCACCACGATTAACACCGCAGCTAACAAATGGAAGGGGGAACGTTGGGTCAGGATTTGAACGCGACAATGACGAGACTATCTGTTTAGCAACATCCGCTGTTGGACTGTTGAATGTTTTGTCCCTTTTTGATGTCGAGGTTGCTCTTTTGACCACTGGTGGGGGAGATCGTGGTGGTTCCCATTCGTTCCTACAAACGTCAAACCCCCGCAATAATTTAAGGTTGAAGATACTTTGATTTGGCGGGCCATGGTCAAGAAAGCTTGTTCTACATTTGTAGCATTCTTGGCAGAAGTTTCAAGGAATGGAATCCCAAGACCATCTGCGAATTCCTGTCCAACGATTAACACTCCTATTCCGGAAATGACGGGGGCGGTAGTACCTTTGCCACCGTGTATTCGACGACTTTCTTATCGGCCATATCTGATTTGTTTCCGACGAGAAGCTTGTTAACTCCCTCAGTCGCATAACGATCGATTTCTTGAAGCCATTGCTTGACATTATTGAACGAATCTGCCGCGACCCCCGTCAACAAGAATCCCAGGAAGAAGCAGACCTTGATCCGTAACATCATAAACGACAATGATTCCATGTGCACCACGATAGTATGAAGAAGTGATCGTGCGGAAACGTTCCTGACCAGCAGTATCCCACTGTCCATCCCCCCTCACGTTAGCCCCATTCCCAAATCACCCGGCACGAGGGGAGATTACGATCTGTAATTTGACGGTTTTGCCTTCCAACTCGATTGTGCGGATTTTCTGCAGGAGAGTATTAGCTTTCGAGGGAGTATGGAAAGGGGTGGTGTACGAAATCGACGCCGATGGTCGAGATGTAGGATTCGGTGTACGTGTCATCCGCAAATCGGAGGAGAAGACAGGACTTGCCGACACCACTGTCTCCTATAAGGAGGAGTCTGCAGAGACAGAGTCAGCGACTTATCCTGGACAACGAGGAACGCGGGAGGGAAAGGGGGGTAGGGGATGAGTAAGGGATGGCTACTTGAATAAGAAATCGTATTCTGCTTGCATGGTTGGGAGAGGGGAAACAAAAATTGGACAGCGACTAACGGAGAAGGAGCGAGACGAGAGGGCGAGTAGTAGAGGAGATAGAAAAGAGATGAGATGCAAATGCGAGATGTACGCTGTGAGGAAGCTGTGTGGTGTGAGCTACCTGTACGGAGGAGAAAGCTGGGCTTCGGAGGACGGAAGATGGCCACTGGCGATGGATGATTGATTGATTGATCGAATGAGCCAGTGTGGATTCCCCTCTGCTGAAACGTTGGCACACGAGTCGCTAACGTAAGACAAGTCGGTCGCAACCGAAATTGGATTACCATCGGAACGCGTCGAGTCCAAATTAACAGACGAATTCGGCGAGACCAAAGCCAGCAACAATGTCAGACGAAGAAGATGCGATGATGGTCGATGGGGACGAGGAAATTATTCCGACAGGTAAAAGCAAAGCCAAAGGAAAGGCGGCAGAGACTACAGAGAACGATGATAATCTGCCATGGTAACTTCTGTTCTCGCAGCATCTTACAACCTTCAAGGGTGGAGAAGTATCGGCCAAAATCGCTGCAAGAAGTGGTATCCCAGAGCGACATCATCTCAACGAGTACCGCCCATCTGTGTCTCTGTTGCTAACATGACACAGTCGATCGATTCATTGAGCGGAAGAAGCTGCCTCATCTCCTATTCTATGGACCACCAGGTACGGGCAAAACGTCGACCATTCTTGCCGTAGCCCGTAAAATATACGGAAAGAATTACAAGCAAATGATCCTTGAACTCAATGCAAGCGACGACCGAGGCATAGACGTCGTCCGAGAACAAATCAAAACATTCGCCAGTACCCGACAAATCTTCAGGTCCCCTCCAAAACCCTTGTCATCCAATGCTTACAAGAGCAGCTCCGCATTCAAGCTCATCGTCCTCGACGAAGCAGACGCAATGACCCTCCAAGCTCAAAACGCTCTCAGACGAAGTATCCTCCTCCAAACCCACCTCTTTGCTAAGATGAGTCATTGAAAAATACACCCGCAACGTGCGATTCTGTATCATTTGCAACTACATTAATAAGGTCTCTCCAGCAATCCAATCCCGCACCACCAAATTCCGTTTCTCCCCACTCTCAACGACGAGTATCGGCGCCCGAATAGACCATATTATTGAGGCTGAGTCAGTCAATATCACCGACGCTGGAAAGCAAGCCCTCCTCAAACTTTCGAATGGCGATATGCGGCGGGCAGTTAATGTTTTGCAAGCGTGCGCAAGCGCGTATGATTTAATTAATGAGGAGGACGTGTATATGTGTGTTGGGATGATCATGCCGGCTGATACCGAACGAATTGTAGAGAGCATGTTATCTGAGGAATTGGGGACTTGTCTGAGAAGTATGACCCTGGTCGTTTTATTGTGGCCCTGACTTTCTTGTAGCGATTAATGCAATGAAGGTGCAGAAGGGATTGGCATTGCAGGATATCCTAGGGGCTGTCTTCGAGGCCATGCAGGAACTGGATTTATCCCCGCAAACACGGATTTCAATTATTGATTTATTGGCTGCCATCGAACATCGATTAAGCATGGGAGCAACGGAAAAACTTCAAGTCAGTGCCATGGTCGCTGGAATCAAATCCGCCATTGACCTTGGAGTGCAGTAACCCAACGGACGGTGCATCATGTCACTAAATAGTAAAATGGGATGGGAGATCTAGTACACCAAAATGCACGTTATGCGGCTATTATACAGAGACTCTATTCTTAATGATTTCGTTCCTCGCGCCTCCTCGCGAATTAAGTCTTCTTCTGATCCACTCTGAGAAGACGCGTGCCCACAATCGCGCTCGATCGTCCCCGCGGCGGTATAAATAGGTCCAAACCAGAGTGACAATAAACACGTCAAACAATGCATGTCTCAATAAAAACTACCATTCGTTAGAAACAACGAAGGTGTAATGCAGGGTGTCTGTACCCCAACGAACCGAAAAAGCCATTTTCCCAGAGTCATTAGAATCCCTACTCGTTGTTGTCTAGCTTTCCATCCCCCAAATCTCAAAAGGTCCATATCCTCCCGTAACCCAGCGACGTCCGCTCGTAACACCTCGATCGCCCTCTTTATTCTCCGGCGAAAACGTCTGTTGCCACCTGCATCTTCTTCAGTATTATCCTCGTCGCTAAACATAGATTCTCCCTCCCAATCTCGTGTACTCGAACTCCGTGGCTCCAATTCCTCTAGTCCCGACCCCATTTCCCGTGGTTCCCGGGATCGAGAGCCGCTTGGTTCCTCCTCGGATGAAGAGGATTGTTGTGGGGATAAGTTTTTAATTTGGTCCCAGAGGAACGTGAGCTCGGCGACGAGTTCTCTTGCTTCGGCGGTTGAGGTGGCGTAACGGGTCATGTTGTCTATTAAACTTGCAATGTAGCGTCTCTTCGCTTCTGTTTTTGATATCCCACGTTGGGAATTCCAGGCGTCCCTGCCCCACGGTTACATTCCTGCCCGGGAAAAAAAGTTGAGGTGAAGGAGTCACCATTTTGAGCGCACGGCATCATCTTCTTCGGGTCCCGGTCGAGGGACTATTCCCGGGATATCTCCCTCGGTAGCTTGTTTATACAATCCGTACAACTGCCCGTTAACATCACCTTTATCAAATGTGTGTATTTGCGTGTATGTGTGTATTTTGGGGGGGTTGAGGGGAAGGTTACAAGTAATCGATCGGCTAATGGCGGTCGGGAGGATCCAGCTGCCCGGGGGATCGTTTTAACAGTATTCACAGCATGGGCAAAGACTCGATCTATACATCAATTTCTCCAGTCCTCACACCGGCGGCAAAGCATACCTATAGAGTCCGCCATCGCTGAGGGACCCGGGCCCGACGGAAAGCTTGAGGGGCGGTGGCGGACCAGGCAAACTCCTCTGAAAAAGGCAACAAAATTGTGATAGATAGGCCCCGGATTGTTTACGTCAGTAAACCGAAAAGAAATGTCCGGCGGCCTGTTTGTGGAAGGGCCCGTTGTCCGGTTTGGTTGAGGGGATGAGTGAAAAGGTGGGCTTGTGCCGACGGCCCTGCTGTTTTTGTCCGGAAGCCGCCTGGTTCAAAAATCACGAGTGGAGTGTCGGAATTACAGTATCTAATTCTCTCATCATCAGTGAGTTACAGTGAGACGAGATCTTCGTCGCTTCTCGGTAACTTGTTCGGACAACCGAACGTGGCTCCCTTTGAGCAGTGCCGCCTGGGGGGATTCCAGCGTGCGTCGATTGTTTGTCGATGTACAGAGGCCAATTGCTGAAGCAAGTTGGACTTCGCACGGCAAGGACAGCGACAAGGATTCCCGTTGGCAAACGACGTTTCGGATTCGAGGCGCATTTACCGCTCTTCAAAGAGATGACAACAGCGAGCAGTTCGCCACCACACTTGAATCGCCTTGCTACGGCAAAATCGCCCTACTTGAGGCAACACGCGGCAAATCCCGTGGACTGGTATCCATTTGAAAAGGCAGCATTAGACAAGGCAAAAGCAGAGAATAAAGTATCCTTCTTTTGTCCCCACTCACATCATGGGGTTTGATTGAAGGTCATTTTCTTGTCAATTGGGTATAGCGCGTGTCATTGGTATGTGAAAGCAATCGAATGCAACTAACAAAAAGGTGTCACGTATAACTGCTCAAAAATATTCCTCCTCTCATGCAAGGTGATGGAACGAGAATCCTTCGAGAACCAGAAAGTCGCCGAGCTTTTGAACGATAATTTCGTCAGTATTAAGGGTACGCCGGGTTTTGGGAGAACCAGAAGTAATGTGCTCCTAGTGGATCGAGAAGAACGTCCCGACATTGACCAGATTTATATGACCTTTGTGCAGGCGACGACAGGTTCAGGCGGTTGGCCTCTTAATGTCTTCTTAACACCCGACCTCGAACCCATTTTTGGAGGAACCTATTTCGCTGGTCCCGATGTTGCGGGAATCGGGCGTCCAAGCTTCACCGACATCCTCGAAAGGATCAGCGAACTCTGGAAACGGGATAGTGAAAGGGCAAAAGCAAGTGGTAAACACGTCGTTGAACAGTTACGAGAATACGTATGCACCTAATTGCGATGTTCTAAGATAAGACATCCTCCCGACGAGCAGAACCCGACTTGGATAAAAAGGCGCTGGTGTTGGCGATGAAATTTTACACGCAACGATACGATACTGAATATGGTGGCTTTGGGAAAGCGCCCAAATTTCCTACCCCAGCGAATTTGACCTTTCTTCTCGAATTGGCGAGATTGCGACCCGATAATTTGAATGAGGATGCCATTTTTGCTGCAACGCAGATGGTGCTGAATACATTGCACAAAATGGCCCTCGGAGGGATCCATGGTATGTAGAGTATTTCCGATCGTAATCTCATCGCAGACTCCATTGGCCATGGATTCGCAAGGTATAGCGTAACACGGGACTGGTCACTCCCTCATTTTGAAAAGATGTATGGGTGGAAGATGTAGCCTTTGTTCTGACAATTAGGTTATACGATCAAGGACAATTATTGTCAGTATACTTGGACGCATATCTCTTCTCAAAAAATCCATTGCTGTTGTCGACGGTCAACGACATCGCCGAGTATCTAATCAATGGTGCGCTTGCACATAGTGAAGGCGGGTTTTATTCTGCTGAAGATGCCGACAGCCTTCCAACAGCAAATTCATCCGAAAAGAAAGGTCGAGCGGATCCGTTTCGAGGCTGATGACAGAGGGTGCATATTATGTTTGGACGCATAGGGAATTTGAGACTATCCTTGGGGAGGATGCTGTAGTCGCTGCTGCGTACTGGAACGTCAAGAAAGAAGGAAATGTTGATGCCTCTCACGACATCCAAGGAGAGCTGGAGGAACAGGTAGAGACAAGGTGTCGAACGAGACTAATAACAGAATGTACTAGCGGTAGTTAAGACGTACGACGAACTGGGACAAGAATTTCAAAAGCCGACGAACGAAATCGAAGAAACCATCGACCGGTGCCGGAAAAAGTTATTGGAACATCGCCTTCAGCACCGGCCGAGACCAAATCTGGATAATAAGGTGCCCCTTCGATCGGTAGAGTTAATCGTAGATTGTTACTTCGTGGAACGGTCTAGCCATCGGGGCCCTTGCTCGCGCGGCATCCGTACTAAACCCAGTCACACCAGAACGCGCACATCTATACCTCGAGTCTGCAACAAAAGGCGCAGCTTTCATTAAAGCAAACCTGTACGATGAATCCGAGAAGACTCTGAAAAGAGTCTATCTGGATGGGCCAGGGGATACGGATGGATTTTCTGATGACTATGCTTTCCTCATATCCGGCCTGATCGACCTGTACCACGCTACGTTCGATCAACAGTATCTCGGGTGGGCCGATGCGCTTCAACAAACGCAGATCAAATTATTCTGGGACGATCACACGGGAGGTTTCTTTCGTACTCCCGCAACCTCGAACCTAATTCTCCGTCTCAAAGACGATGGCGATTCTGCCGAGCCGAGTGCAAACTCCGTTTCGGCTAGAAATCTCCTGCGCTTGGGCGCCCTCCTCGGCGATCATTCGTATAATGAAAAAGCAGCCGAAACGTGTGGGGCATTCGCCGACAAGTTGGCCGTCCAACCGTGGCAATTTCCAAGCATGCTTACCGCCCTGATCGGTGTTCTGGACGGAATGAAGGAGATTGTGATCGTGGGGAAGCGGGGGGCTGTGACAACAAACTGCTTCATGGAGGCGGTCCGGTCGCGGATGTTGGTAAATGCAGTGGTGATCCATGTCGATCCCGAAGAGAGGGGGGATCGGCTGGTGGGGAGAAATACATTACTAACCGGTGTTTTGAAGTCGGCATCTGACAGAGAATTACCGGTTGTCACCATTTGCCAGGGTTATACATGTGGGATGCCGATCAGGCAAGTGGAAGATCTGTATACAGCTTTGGGGGATGACTGAATTACGCGACACAATTGTGCTAGACATACTTGAATGGGCCAATAAGCCATAACGCAACAGTGATACTCGATTGGCGTGAAACGACGGCACGGGCGGGGTCCACCCGCTATGCCTTGCAATAACAATTGCAAGTCCCATTGCTCCGAGTATAGCCGGCTGTGATCTCCATTTACAGGGCTGTGGGGCGGCGTAGGCGCCACCGCCCCACGCACGCAACAAAATAACGTAGTTCACCGCCACTAAACCCCCAACCGCAGATCGCGGGCTCCATGCCGCGCACGCATCAAACCGAGGATCGGCCGTGAAATGTATAAAGAGGGGTCATCTCGCCCTTCTCGGACTCATCAACAAGCAAGCCAACTCAAACCGAAGCAACCAAAGCAATCAATTCAAAAGCGAAATGGCCTCTACCCGATCCAACCGCCGCACTTTCCTCTCTCGCATCGGTATCAACCGAGTTCCGCGCTACGATGAATTCCCCGCGCCATACTCCCCTCCCTACTCTCCGACCGAATCATTCACATTGCGCCTCTCTGTCGATGATGACGCAGAAAGCATTCACAGTGTGCTCCCTCCTTACTCCCCACGCTCTTGCCGCCCCGCGCAATTCCCTTTGAACCGTCCACCTTCCCCCGCGCCTTCCTATCACTCCGCAGTAGGTGAAACACCTCCCACCAGTCCTCTCCCAATGATGACCCGCTTCACGGACCCACAAACCCAATCCACCCCATCCGCCGCGGAAGTTGTGGATGAAATCATCACTCGTTTGCGGGCAAATCTCAAGAATCCCAAGCAATGGCGTCGCGTTCACACTGGCGAATCGAGCTTTTTCTGGGCTCTTCGATGCAATGCGGGAACGGCGGATGTCATCCTCGACGACCTTGAGCACATCAAAGATAAGGTTTTGGACCTGGAGAATTGGCGGGTCGAGAAATTCTGTATCGTCTTCAAGGGACAGAAACTCGGAGATCTGCTATGCCGCCCAATTCAAACTTCAAAATATGGAACGCACACTGAACCTTTGAAAGATGACTATTTTGTTGTACATGTTTTCAAAGCTTGAGCTTGGGAAATTCTGCACGGGAGTGGGATTCAATTGGATTCATAACGAGTCATGTACATGGTCGATTCCTCGCAGGATTTTTGGGATCAGGCGTTATGGGATGTTTGCACCCTTACGATAGCATAGCTACCATTCGTTGTTAATGGACAATTCAGTACAATTCACAGAATTCACCGCCACGCAAGCGCTATTGCCAAGCCATACCCCACTCCAAGGTGTGGGACACACGGACTGGCCCACACTCTTGCTCGCCATTTGACTCAGACCCCCACATTCAGCGAGTGATCAGGCCGAAACACATGGCAAAGTTTCTTTTGACGCAACCATCACACGACGCGGACACATGATCCCTGCAAACCCAACACCCTCTCGGTCCAGAAGAGTAAAAATGCATTTTGCTACGACCGTCTATAGTTTGAGATCTGCACGTCCAAATGAAAAGCAACATATGCTGCCGAATCTGCAAGAGCAATTAAATGTTTCTCAAATTGCATGCCAGTATCCATTTCCATCCCATATTTTTCCATAATGTCCAGCTCACCAGAATCGGTAGGCCATTGATACCACATGCAGCTCGAGAACACTGTCGATCTCGGCTCGGTTTCCAGATTCTCGTCATGACTCCAGTGGCCCTGGTAATCTCCGAAATAACTCCAGTTATGGTGATAATGAATACATTCAAGTCCCGGCGGCCCCGCAATAGGTCGTCTCCACCAACAAAATTGGAACAGCTTTTTCTTGAATCCAATATCCTCAGGTGGTTTCACGTACAGCGGGAATTCCTTGAACGTCGCGTGGTGAACTTCCAGGCTCATGGCGCGAAGGGTTGGGGACGAAACGTGCTTGTGGAGCATCGGTAACCAGTGGAGAAGAGTTGTTTGTGGCTCTATAGCGAAGGTAACGCTCGTGATAAAATGCGGTAGCCGAGAAAAGAGCGGAGTGTTTCCGACTAATCGAAGGTTGACTCTTTTGGGCATCTGAAACCTGTCGTTATCCGGAAAACTGTAGCGATGGAAAATGGAGACTGGGGTTTCCGCGGGATATTCCTCTATTTTCATGAAGAATTGAACCATCGCGTTAGAGGATAATCGGGTCCAAATATAGTCTAACATCATTTCTGCTTGGCTATAGTCGAGATAAGCAAGGGCCGAGCTCGACAGAAACGTCATTGTTTCCAAATCGATTACTTCGACCCCCACTTTTTGCTGCAACTGTAGTCGGAATCCGATATAGTCTCGGATGGGATATTGTTTCCTAACGCCGAGGCGAAGCTGTTTTTGAAACCATAACTGCCGCAGGTTTACAAATTTCGATAATGCCGTCCTCACGTCGGAGTGTCCGAATGCTGGTTCCCACACGGGGAGTTTCAGAACTTCCAACCCTGGACAATACAATGCTAGAGCGCTGATGTCCTCGTACAGGACGGTATGATCATCATACCCCGTATACCTCGACTTCAGGCCGAGCATCGGGACGTCGCAAAGAGCTGTGTCTAAAGTATGGAGAGATGGCAAATATGGAAGAATTTGACAAGGTATTCCCCGTCGACAGAGGATCTGGGAACACACTCTCAGTTCTGTAACATTGATGAACGGGTTCGAGATGAAGCACCGCTGAAGTAGTCGCCATGTTCTCGACGCATTCTTCTTAGCCAAAAATTGTTCCACATGAAATCCGTCTAATGCGCTCGATTCGAGAAGATGGACGCGACGGAGATTGCCGCAATTTACGATACGGGCCCACACGGAATTGTAACGATCAGAGGCACATTGCAAGATGAATGTGCTATATGATATGACCAACTCGTTCACAAAGCCGCAGGCCATCGGAGAGATGGGCTCGGGGAGGACGCATCGGGGTAATATCTCTGAGAAATTGCACTGATCGGGCAGACGGTAGACGAAAAACGACCGGTAAAGTACCCGAGCTGCCGCGTTGTATAGTCTACGAGACGTTCTCGACATGCTGGAAACATGGCGGATATCAGATCGAAGGAGAATCTCCGCGATTTGAATGTGCAATTCTATAGGTAGGCTCAATAAAGTGGAACAATAGACTGCGGGCATTAATGAACCAGATCTAGTGCAGTTGATACCACTCGGATTTTCGATTCCAGGCTTGTTCGCGTTACTTTCAACATGAGTTTGCGATTTCGCAATCGACCTCCCAATTCCATTGAGTTGAAGTGTGGACACACCTGCAATACCGAAGACAGCCATCTGCCAAGAATTCTAACAAAAGGATGGTCGCTTCTCCAGGCTCTTCAAAACCGAATTGCCCGCAGCCGGAGGCCGTAGGAATATTCTGGTTGGATGATACATTGACATCTCATTGGTCAGCGCATTCGAATTCCAGCCATTTCTTATCGAATGCTTCCACCCGATAGTGCAAATTACAGCACGCCAAACCTCAAATTTTCAGCAGCGTGAGACAACGATGCTGCATCGGCCCAGAACGGCAGTGTTGGTGCTTTGGCGGCCATCATTCCTCTCGTCGCCTGCATCCATCTCCACTGCTGCATGGGGCATTCGATGTATCGCCTACGACGCCTCGTCCTCCACGAAAAGCCCTGCCAAACAATCCCCTCCGAAAAGTACCTCTTCGCGCGTCTACCGCAGCCATTACCGCTACCACTACCGGTGCTACTGCTACTACCACCCCCATCACCACCAACACCACTTCTACTGCTGCTTCGGGCGATCAGAAACGACCACGACACATCAGGTTGATCAAGAGGAGGTACATGGATCCCTTTGAAGCATGTGAGTATCCAGATCTTACAGGTGATGATGTCCCTGAATCTGTCTGGCATTTGAAGTTATTCGGTCCAGACATCAAGGTCATCGGGCCACGTGGTGTTCCTTCAGGGTGGATTCTTGTTGATCGTAACAACCCCCTCCCATACTACATGCCCCTTCTTCCCACCGCTTTATCCTTCGGTCTCAAATTTGCAATGCTTATTCTGACAGATCCTGATCCTCCTGAAAAGGTGGTGAAAAAGTGGGATCGTTATGATTTCAAGGACCCAAATAGGGCTATCAATGTCGAGAGGGCAAGGTGGAAGAAGCCACCTACTGACTACTATAATATGGGCTATATTTACACTTATGATCGTACTGACCCCCCCGCTTAGGCACGCTAATAAGACTAGCCAAAGATCTTTGGTGACATCGATTTTGTTGCAAACGGAGGAAGCATAGCTTTTTGGAATCTGAATATGTAGTCTCAGATAGTCGCCCCAACTCGCAATAGAATCCGACATCTCTCCTGGCTCTCGCTCGCCGATAATGTCTCTTCCCACAGGGCAACATGCCCCTCTTACTTTTCCTCTCTATCCTTGCTTACGAACTCTGCAGACCGAGTCCCGTGCGTTCTCCGTCTGGCGATCGGCGGACGAAACCACAGCCCTCTTCGTTTCTCCTCCTCTGCCCTCTTTGTCTAATTCCCAAACGGTAATTCTGTCCATCCAAAATGCCCCTGCGAATCCCTGGCGTCCTCCGGTATCATCGTGTTGTCCCTTCAGCATCCAGCCTTTCACCATTGTTCACACTCCAACCTATCTACATCCAAGAGAAAAACGGCTTCATCCGTCGCGCAAGCAACAAAACAAAACGATCTGAAACGTAAGAGTGGCCAGCTTCTTAGCGGGCGGGACTGACACATGTCACCTTTAGAGCTCCCCCAGATAAAAAGACAATTCCCTCAATCCGACGTGGACCCCATGATTATCCCCTTTCAACGCCGTCGAACAAAAAGTTGGCTGTCCTTGATACAACATCCGATTTACGTGAGTCCCTCGGTTATCTCGCCGAGAATGTCTTGCGTCAACATATCGTGAGCAAATTTGCACATTCAATGTCGAGCAAAAGGTTTAATAGCCTCCGTGAAATCGTCGGACATGTCCAGTTGTCCTTGAATCTCACCAATGAGGACAGAGATGACGCCAATTCAAGACTCACCATGTTGTTGACAGAGAAGTATGAAGGGTTCGAGTCTGCAATGCGGGGTACTCTTGGATGGGAGCAGGTATCTGTTTTGATATCTTGAATTTACGCTTACAGTTCAGATGGATGGGATCTCACGCTGCATGCATTGGATTTCTCGTGCCAGGGAATCCACTGGGTTTCATGAACATCGTTTTCATGACACAGGAGAATGGATCTGGCAGAAGGTTGAAGAGATCAGGACACTTACTGGAGAAAGAACTCCTGAAGATGCCAGATTGCTGGTTGCAAACCGCCTCGAGGAGCTCGATTCCGATCTTGCTCTCTTCTCACTTCAACTCCTCCTTCGTCCGACATTGTTTAAACCCCCAGACAAACATGTTGAATTTGCGAAATGGAACCGTCCAGTTCTCGAAGTTGAAGGAGATATGATTGGAGGTGTCAATTCTGTGGGTGCACATTTTCAGATTCAAAAAGGGGTGGAGAATGTCGGATATACGGAAATTTTCAAAGACGTGGTAGTTGTTGATGGATGTGAGGTCAAGTTAAATTGGAAGGGTATGGCGTGCTCCTATTATCAAGCTTACTTGATCTAGCTCTTGGCAAAGCAAAACGACATTTGACCCATCGAGTGGAGTTGATCGACGCTGTTATCACTGTTGGTTTCAATCGACTCCCAGTATTCAATGTATACATTGCCGTTCCGAATGCTCCTCCCTGCGTTGCACGGAACATGTTCCTTTCAGCCGAAGTTTTACGGCCACTCCGTCCCTCAGCCATCTCCGATCCACCTTATGTCCCAATGTCAATGTACTACTCAGTCCGTCTAATTACTGTCAACACTACATCTAAGTTTGCTCCAAACGAAACTGACAATTCCAACACTACATCAGAAGAGGAACGGAACTGCCGATCACCGCAACACGCACCCCACCGTTATCAACAACCACCCGCCAGACCCTCCAGCACACAACCACCCTCTCTCAGCACAAGGCATCACCTGTCGTCATACGTCGCCCCCGTTACCATGGATTTAACCGCCTCGATCCACTTGAAAATCGATCGTCTCCGCACCGCAAAGACACTTCGTTTCACTGCCCTCTCCACAGCCATCGAACGGGAAGTCGGGTACCTCACCAATCAGAGCGCCGACCTCTTCTCCAAGCTTGAAGACGCCCTTGAATCCGGTGTTCTTGGCAACACCGAAATCCCCGAACATGAACTTGCAAAGACGATCAACAGCGACGAGGATGTGGAAGACAAGTTTGTGACCGATGAGTCATCGGTTCGGCAGGACATGCCACCGTACGACGAGGGATTGGAGAAGACTCCTGCGGAATACTATGGCATTAATGAACCCGTTGATCAACCTCCTGTCGTCCTTAACCCCGTTGAAGTCGTGGTTCCTGTCAAACCGTCTGATTCCGCGGTGTCCGAACTCCGGAAGAGAGCGCAGGAGACGCAGACCCTGCTGGCAGAGAAACATACTGCGCTCGCCCAGTTGAGGAGTAAACATGAAGTCGCCATGAAACGGCTTGATAGGTTGCAAGCTGACCTCGAGCGTGTTTCGCAAAAATGGGAAGCAGAGGAACGTACGCGGATTCATGCTGAGAGTTCGAGTGCATTAGGGAAGAGGAAGCGTGAGGATGGGGATGACGAGGCCGTTGACGGTGTCAAGAGGAGTTGGAAAGCTTGGGGATCGAGAGGGATTGAATGGGGGGTTTTGTTTGGGATCGGGGTCGCTAGTGCCATCGGAATCAATAAGTTGAATCAGTGATTTGTACGGGGCAATGCTTTTTATCGCTTAAGTTCTTTAGGTAGGTTAAGGAGTTCTGAGTAGGCATGGTTTGCATGTATATGAACGAGACTGGAGGCACGGGTTATGCTCAATATATTCCTTTAATGTATTAAGTATTAATTACACATTCGTTCTCACGACCGTTGTCGCGGATCCGTAG
>Ga0335081_10011967_pt1 | contig 14047 bp, 14 predicted proteins | sample Lox_Sample_35_FD_206713 | JGI IMG/M metagenome (GOLD analysis project Ga0335081, IMG submission 206713) | Soil microbial communities from Loxahatchee National Wildlife Refuge, Florida, United States - Lox_Sample_3.5 | ecosystem: Environmental > Terrestrial > Soil > Wetlands | place: USA... | reverse complement strand
GAATCTGTCCGTTCATTTGCAGAATTGCCGGAGGCAAGAAAGGAGCAATGGACTTATTCCAGGTATTGATTAGAGATGAGGCAGGTTCCCACGCATCAAAGTCGTTGTTCGGAGCCAAAGCAAGGAAGGATTGAAACGATAACGCCGGAAGGCCATAAACATTAAGGGCGAATGTGCTCCACCATTGCTTGACTTGTCCGCTAACTGGCGTAAATGTACCAAAGGCCAATTTGTTCCAGAGTGTATAGAGACCCAGTGAACCACCCAGTATTCCATAGTAGATACAAGATTCCTGCACCCATCGTCGGCAATGCTGCTTGAGATATGCCAGTGGTGAGTAAGTCTTCAAACTTGCGTTCGTTCGACGTAATCCAAAAACCATGGCTCGGATCAGAGTCAACGCAACGAATATGAGAGCGGCGTCGATCAGCAGGGTGATGCGCGGAATGGATGGAAAGAGGTTCAACTTGGAGCCGATCAGAATTAGAATCGAATCCGCGCCCGAACTGATAATCACCGCGAAAAAAATATTTCTCAGCATTTCCAACGGCTTCCAAGTCGCTGGGCGTTGATACAGGCTCATGAAGAAAAAAACTGGAATCTTTACAATCAGGCCGATGGAGATCATCACGAGCGCCGCATCGGACGACTCATAGTATTTTGGCAAGCCTAGTCGCATGACAAATGCAAGCAAAGTTGCTGCGGTAATGGCTAAAATGTCGAGTGGCATTAAATAGCGCATGGGCTCATCGCGGAACACGATCCAAATCCCAACGATGAGTACAAAAAAAACAAGGTCGAGGCGGCCGAACATGGTCAAGGTTGCGACCACGCTGAGCCAGGCAACCTGACGCCAACCAACGGACCTCTTGTTCTTCTCCAGATGGTAAAGCATATAAATCAGCAGGGCGACAAAGAATAGTGCAATCCCGGATTCAAGGCCCAAGTTGTAAAACGTATCCTGTATATAAAAATTGAAAACCCAGTAAACAGCAATTAACATTCCTACCGGAGGAGACAAAATGTCGCCGATCAAACGATAGAGCAGAATCGCGGTCGCGATGCTAAACAGACTCATCACGATCAATAAAACTCGTAGAGGCAGGATCAGGTCGAAGCGCGCCAATGTAAAAATCGAGATGCAGATCAACATCCAGAGCGGATGATAACCGTTGGTCGGGTTGATTCCGTCGAATGTGCTGCCATGCCCCAGCCCGATATTTTCCGCCACCTTAAAGTAATAATAGGCATCATCGCGGATAAACCAATTACCGGGGAAATTATGCGCCTCAGAAAAAGCCGCATAGAGCTGTATCGCCAATACCACGATAATGAGAAGAATTTCAAACCAATGAGATCGTTTCATTCCTTATCCGATATCCAGTGTGATCTTTCCGAATTGTTGGCCCTGCTCAAGACGTTCTTGCGCGGCGGCCGCATCTTTCAGGGGGAAGGTTTGATCGAGCGCGGGACGAAGTTTACCAGCAACTATCAAATCCATTACAGTGACAAAATCCTTGATCGGACTCATGGTCGAGCCAATGATCGAAAGATGTTTTGCAAATATAAAACGATTGTCAATTTCAAATTTGGGTCCAGCACTGTTGCCGACGGTCAACAATCTTCCTCCTTTGCGCAGCGAACGCAAGCTGAGCGGAAATGTTATGCCGACGTTATCAACGATGATATCGGCTCCGCGCTTATTTGTTGCAGAATAAACTGCCTTCGACCACTCTTCTTCCTTTGAGCGATCAATCAAGATATCTGCACCCAGCGATTCGGCCATCATCAATTTTTTCGCGTCCGAGCCGACGACAAGCACGCGCGCGCCGCCAAATTTTGCGACCTGCATGCTGGCAGTATTGACTCCGCCACCTGCGCCGACGATAACCACGGTTTCCCCGGCGCGCAGGTTTCCGCGCGTGATCAATGAATGCCAGGCGGTTTGAAATACCAATGCGGAGGCTGCCGCGATCCGTAAATCGAAATCTTCGGGCAATCTATATAGTTGCCGCGTCGGCAGACTGATGTATTCTGCATAAGTTCCTCGCATGGTTTCACCGAGCAAATTCCAGTCGAGGCATCTGTTATCCCAGCCGGCAATGCAATATTCGCATGTACCGCAACCAATGTTGGCATTGACGACAACGTGATCCCCAACCTTGAATTCGGTTACGCCCTCACCCAACTGAGTGATCTCACCTGCGCCGTCCGCCCCATTGATATGGGGGAACTCCAGTTTCAATCCGGTCCAGCCTTTGCGGACGGTCACATCGACTCGATTCAATGATGCCACGCGCAAACGCACCAACGCTTCACCTGCTTTTGGTTTGGGTGTTGGAAAGTCGGTATATTCCAGAACTCCCGGTCCGCCGTGTTGATGGAAGAGAATTGCTTTCATGATATTTTACACTGGCTGTTCATGAGTTGGCTTGGACCATAACCAAATACAAGCGACGATACCTAATACGAATAAGGCTAGACTGAGTGGCACATCCCATGGCAAATAACGGAAGATGAAAGTGTGTTTGCCTGAGGAGGCATCCATTTCCAACCATTGGCTTTTATATAGATTTGCAGGTTTTCCATCCATCCATGCATACCATCCGGCCCACATATTTTCTTTTACAACCAATTGCCCCGCTTCTTTAGCATTGCATTCAACCATAATCTGCCCGCCAGATCCGCTGGCTTGGCAAGGCTCCTGTGTCTGATCATGAACTACCGCTGCATACTCCTCTTGCGATGCGTAAATAGTTATATCGTTGAGTGTGTCCACTTCTTTAACCATTCCTGACGGTATACCTTCCCTACTTGCATAAAGTACGGGGATGGGCAACTCACGATTCTGCCAAGTCCACGTCATGATTCCTGGAGAGAGCTTTAGTCCCAGTTCAATCGCGGGCTGAATCCAAAAATGCTCGCCATAAGGCGGTTCCACCCATTCAAGGGAGTTGGTTTTCAATGCTGAAAGTAAGGAATATACAGCATCGTTGATATACGTGGTAGTGATCCAGAATTGCGAAAAATTATAAACGCTGATCACACTGAAAATTAGAGGAATATATAGAATCCATTGAAGAGGGAGTTGCCACTTTGGGATGCTATCAAAATTGGAATATCCTAAGTATATCTTTGGCCAAGATCGCGAGAGGGATAAGAGTTGTTCCAAGCCGTACGCGGAAAACCCAAGAATAAGCGGAACTGCCAAACCGGCGATTTGTGGGGAATGCTGTACCCCTGCAATCGCTGGCCATAGCCCAACCAACCACTTCAAGATTTCCGCGCTTGCTATGAGAAGTACAAGAACTATGCAGCTTCCCATAAACCAGAAAAGCTTGCGATCCTGGGAACGGCCTCTATTGATTCCAAAGATAGCCAATAATACTGGAATCCATCCAATATAAAGGTTGTATTCATAGGGGTAAGGATATTTTCCGAGGATATCGCTTTGGTAATACTTCACATCATCAATCACCAAGTTGAGAGGCAAAAAGGTTAGAGGTTGGGCTTCTGTGAACGCAGGGTCCGTCTCTTTACCGAAGTTTGGAATGAAGTGAAGAAATGGCACAAGAAACGGTGTGGCTAAAAGGAGTCCCAACCCAATGGCGAGCAGGTATTCTTTCCAAATTGACGAAAATCCCTTTTTTTCCTCTAAGAGAAGAAACAATATGGCAGGGGAAATTCCAATAAGCCCAACCTGCATATATCCCTGGCCTGAAAGAATTGCCGAGGCGATAAAAATACCTAGGAGAATAGCGGCGCGCCGTCCCGGATTGGTTGCCAGATGTATAACGCCTGCCAGCATCAGACTCGACATCGCTGTTGATAGAACGACTCCTACAACCCCTAATTCCATACGTCCTGTTAAATAACCTCCTGCTATTGCAATACCAGCGCTCCACATGCGCGGCACAATGCCTAACTTAAATGAGCGCGCGATCCACCATTGTGCCAATCCGGCGAACCACAATGAAATTAGAAATGTAATTTTTGCTCCATTTACTACTCCCCAGATTAGAGTGGAAACTACGACAATCGGATGCAACATGCTGCCCTGTACATCTGCGAAAGCTGGATGACCGCCTTGCTCGAAGCCATTCCACATCGCGCACCAGCCACATTTTTGGGCCTCTGTCCAAATGTTGTTTGCTTGGATCGCTGAACCGAACTCATTTCCGACAGGCCAAACGCGGGGATTTAAATCCATGTAATGCCAGCTGACTGCGATAGCCCAAAGAGCAATCAATGCAAGTTCTGCAAAAGTTGTATAGTGTTTTCGAAGGAATATATTTGCTATCCACTTGGAATGCATTTTGTTCCATCCTTTCTCAAGAGAATCAAGGTAAAAGGCGCGCTTTATCAATTCAACTTGTGAGGCACGCTTGAGATTCTTAACTTCTTGAGATTCTCGTGGCAACTGTCGGGTACGGCGTCTGCCGCGCACAATATAAATATCGAGCACAACGGCGATGATAAATACGGTTGACAGACAGACCCAATTCATAAAATTTAATATTCGACGAAAAGACTTCTACAGGATTATTTCATTCCCAATTCTGAGCGGCTGATCACCAACCTCTGGATTTCGCTGGTGCCCTCGTAAATCTCAGTGATCTTTGCGTCGCGGAAATAACGTTCGGCGGGCAGTTCTTTGCTGTAGCCCATCCCGCCGTGAATTTGCACGGCGGCGTGGGCGCAGAACATGGCAGTTTCCGATGCGAATAATTTTGCCATAGATGATTGCAATGTAAAGCGTTCACCTGTTTTCTTGGATCGTTCTTTTGCCAGCGCGGCATTATAAACAAGCAAACGCGATGCTTCGATGCGCGTTTTCATATCCGCAATCTTAAAGCCAATGCCCTGAAACTCTCCGATCTTTTGGCCGAAGGCTTCGCGTTCACGCGCATAGGCAATGCTGGCTTCATATGCGGCTTCCGCAATACCCAAAGCCTGAGTGCCAATACCGATGCGTCCCACATCGAGGACGGTCATCGCAATTTTGAACCCATCTCCTTCTTGGCCGAGGCGACTGGCAATCGGCACGCGGCAATTTTCAAAAATGAGTTCGCTGGTGGCTGAGGCGCGGATGCCAAGTTTTGGTTCTTTTTTGCCGCGCGAAAATCCTGGTGTATTTTTGGCGTCGATCAAAAATGCGCTAATGCCTTTTTGTTTCTTTTCGGGATTGGTGACCATAAAAACTAAAACATAATCCGCAACCGGACCAGATGTCACCCAAAGTTTTTGTCCGTTGAGAAGATAAAAATCACCGTCACGCGTGGCGCGGCTTTTCATCGTTCCCGCATCCGAGCCGGACATCGGTTCGGTCAGTGAATATGCACCGATGGCTTGTCCCGAAGCGATGGGCTTTAAAAATTTTTGCTTCTGTTCTTCGGTGCCAAATTTCAAGATGCCATGACAGTAAAGGGAATTGTTCACCGACATAATCACGCCGTGCGAGGCGTCCGCCTTGCTGATCTCTTCGAGGGCAAGCACATAGGATAATGTGTCCATGCCTGCGCCACCATATTCTTCGGGAACTTCAATGCCCATCAATCCCAGCGCGCCCATTTTCTTGACAGTCTCATAAGGGAACTCGCCGCTTTCGTCGAATTGCGACGCAATCGGTGCTATCTCCTTTTGTGCGAAGTCCCGAGTCGTATCTCGAATCATGATGTGTTCATTGCTAAGGGGAAATAAAGCGTCGCTCATCCATGCCTCCGAAAGCAAAACCTGATGCGATTATACCGCCAGGTGATACAATCACGTCAATCAATGGAGGGCAGCTATGAAAATCTTAATTGCCTCGGATATGGAAGGTATCACCGGCGTAACCAATTGGGATCAAGTTACGCCCGGACACGCTGAATATAGCCGTTTTCGCAAGCTAATGACTCAAGATGTCAACGCCGCAGTACGCGGCACGTTCGAGGCGGGCGCAGATGAAGTAGTTGTTGCCGATGGACATTGGAACGGCTCCAACATCTTGATCGAGGAACTGGATCCACGCGCCCGATTGAACAGCGGTTCGCCTTCTCCACTTTCAATGATGCAGGGAATTGATCAAAAAGTGAACGGTGTATTGTTCATCGGTTATCACGCACGGCAGGGTTCGCCAGATGCGGTGCTCGACCATACTTGGTCCAACACGTGTGTAGCGAATGTCTGGCTGAATGACATGCTCGCAGGCGAATACACACTCAACGCCGCGCTGGCTGGACATTTCAACGTCCCCATTCTTATGATCAGTGGCGATCAAACGGTTTGCGCGCAGGCGACGGAACAAATCGGGCCTTTGGAGACCGCCGTTGTTAAACAAGCAACCGGACATTTTTCCGCTGATTGTCTTCCTCCCGATGTTTCGCGCAAGCTGATCGAAGCCGCGACTCAACGAGCAGTGAAAAATTTGATGAATAAAATCGCGCTCAAACCGTTTGTACTGAAGAAACCCATTAAGGTAACCGTTCAATTGAATTCGTCTGATATGGCGGACAAAGCCATGTCGATGTCCGGCGTCACGCGTGAAGGTTTGAAACTATCTTTCGTGGCGGATGATATGCCAAAGGCTTATTCCGCTTTTCGCGCGCTGGTATTGATGTCGTATCCAAGATGATGTCTGCGCCAGAAAATAATTGAGACTGTGGAATAATTTGTAGTAAAATGTGATCTTTATAGGAACATTATAGAGAGCCTTGCCCGCCTGCGCCATTGCCGCGAAATTTCCGTGCAGTAATTGCACAACCGCCGCCTGTTGAGGATCAACCCTCAGCGAGGCGGCGGATGTAGTTAACGGGATGCAGGTCCAGGCCGCGCAAGAAGCGGCTGAGGTATTTATATGTTCTCGATACAAATACGTTCGTCCTTATTGATCTGCAATTGCTTCATCTCTGATCTTGAAGCGGCCAGAAAGCTTGGCCAAAAATAAATCACAAGGAGAAGAATGACCGGCAAATATTTTTCCTATCTTTCCCCCAAGCTCGAAAATCGACCCCACCTCGAGAAAGGTGACTGTGGCGTGTTTGCACGCCAGCCCATCAAGGAGGGTGAATTGCTGTCGTTGTGGGGCGGAAAGATTCTTTCCGCAGATGAGATTGACTACAATATGGAAAACTTCACTCAACAAGTTTTACAGATCGAAGATGGATTTTATTTGATGACTCCTTCGATGGAGCCATCCGATTGCTTCAATCATTCCTGCGATCCGAATGCGGGACTGACGGGACAAATCGGATTGATCGCGATGCGCGATATTGAAGCGGGCGAGGAAATCTGTCTTGATTATGCTATGTGCGATGGTTCGAACTACGATGAATTCGATTGTCAATGCGGTTCTCCCAATTGCCGAGGCCGCGTTACTGGCGAGGATTGGAAGCGTCCTGAATTATGGGAGCGCTATGAAGGTTATTTCTCGCCATATCTTCAACGCCGCATTGCGGCTTTGAAGAAGGAGGTTCATCAAAAACCAAAAGTGGCAGTTCCCTAAGACTTTTTTCCACGTGCATCTTCTTGATTGCGTTTGGCTTGCGGTTGGTTCCCGCTATTTTGGCGCGCCAGTCGGGCATTGGCCCCCAAAGCAGGTTCCAGCAGGTTTTTATTTATGAAATCCCTGCTCGGAGAATATTTGCATTTCGAGTGGAAAATTGTAAGTGTGATCATCGTCAGTACATTATTATTGATCATAGATTCCTATAACCAGTTCACGTCGAACAAAGATTATGATCGCACGATTTTGTATCTCATTATTCCGTTGTTATTCATTATCCTTGTTTTCCGCGATGACCCTCGGCAATATGGTTTCACATTTGGGGATTGGAAAATCGGCATCATTCTGACGGCGATTGGTATCGCGATCATGGCAGCTGTTTTATGGTTCGTCGCACGTGAATCGGCCATGCAAGCTTATTACAAGCCGCAAGTTATTGGCTTGCCATGGAATACGTTTCTTGACTTGTTTGGCTGGGAATTTTTCTTTCGTGGCTTTATTCTATTTGCATTCGTCCGCAAATTCGGGGCGGAGGCATTGTGGCTGCAAGCTGTGCCCTTTGCACTGGCACATATCGGCAAGCCGGAAGTCGAAACGGTGTCCACGATTTTCGGCGGTTTTATTTTCGGCTGGGTCGCCTATCGGACGCGCTCGTTCGTTTATCCGTTTTTGATCCATTGGTTTGTCGCATCGTTTACAATTGTTGTTGCAGCAGGTTTATTGCATGGCTGACTTTACACTTCGCCCCGCAACTATAGATGATTCGCGCGCCATCAAGGATTTGATTCACCGCGTCGGGATCAACCCGATGGACTTGGATTGGCATCGATTCCTGCTCGCCGTTGACGGGTCCGGAAAGATGCTTGGATGTGGACAGTTGAAGCCGCATGGTCGTGATGTGATCGAGTTGGCATCTATCGCGGTTGAACCATCGCATCGGCACCAGGGCGTTGCGCGCGTCATCATCGAGCATTTGATCGCACAAGGGCCGCGTCCGCTTTATTTAACTTGTCGCTCCAAGCTTGGGTCGTTTTATGAAAGGTGGGGTTTTCGTTCGATTGAGCCTGCGGAAATGCCGCCTTACTTTCGCCGAATTTCTCGTTTGGTAAATGCGATGGCTGCATTTATGAACGATAAGATGCTTGTGATGAAGTTGATGTAAAATCAGATTATGAAAAACGCTCTTTATGTTTTGATCGGATTGATGGCGGGATTTGTGCTCGCGGCGATTCTGCTCATTGTGACTCGTCTTCCTGCCGGTCAACCCGTGACGCTTGAACCGGCTCCGACCCAAGCGCCGGTCGTGATTCAGATCATTGGGTCGGTGGTCAAACCCGGAGTGTATACGTTGCCGGATGGGAGTCGCGTAGATGATGCGGTTGACGCCGCCGGCGGATTGCTGGCTGAAGCGGATGCAAATTCCGTCAATCTCGCGGCGCGCCTGGAGGACGGACAACAAATAGATATTCCTTCGATAGGTGGAACCACGCTAAGCGGAACCATGCCAAGCGGTTTCCCACCAGTACCCAGTGCAACTTCGGCTCCTTTTGCAGTAGTTGCAACTCTGACGCCAACTGCTGTTTCTTCTGCAAGCCTGATCAATATCAATACAGCGACACTACAACAACTGGATTCTCTGCCAAGCATTGGCCCGGTGACTGCACAAAGCATCGTAACGTACCGTGAACAGCACGGCGCGTTTCAACATATCGAAGACATCATGAATGTGTCGGGAATCGGCCCGGTAACTTTTGATAAGATCCAGAATTTGATTACAGTTGGTCCTTAAATGATTCGCTGGTTGAAGGCGTGTATCCGAAAGACGCGTTCACAGCGGAAGATATCTCATGTGAATGGTTCTGTTCATCCTGTTTTGGATGTAGGTTGTGGGGCGTTTCCAATTTATGGCGCAGACTTTGCGTCTGACCTTGAGTTCAAGCTGTTCGATTTGCCGGAGATGGGGAGAAAATTGGCGGGACGGTTTGTTCAATGCGAAATCTGTTACCTTCCATTTGCGACTCGCTCGTTTGCTTTTGTGCATTCTTCGAACGTCTTAGAACATACAGAGAATCCGGAAAGAGCTTTTTTGGAACTTAAGCGCGTTGGGCGGCATGGATTCGTTGAAACGCCATCCGACTTCTTCGAGAAGGTGATCAACCATTCACCGCGCCATCGCTGGATTGTCCGCTGGGAAGATGAGCATATTGTCGCCGACAATAATAGTGGTTTATTCAATGCAAATATTTATTTGTTTTCGCCGCTCACGTGGTGGATAAGAATTCATCTGCCATTGCTTTGGAAAGCAATTATGGTGGTCCTAGACCTTGTCCTGGATTTGGCTTACAACAAATATTATTGGTAATGGAAACCGCTTATGAATTAGAAGGATCTGTTTATGCCAGCACATTCCTGGCGATCACTATTCTCTGCACTTCGCTGGTTGTCGTCGAAAATAGATCGCAAGAGTCGGCCTCGATCTAAATGGTTATGACTTTATCGGCCTTCACCTGCGCTTCGATGATATCCGGCATGCCACCGACAATCCCGACCTGAACACTTTTTGTCAAGTCCATTGCTTCGAGACAAGTGGAACAGATAATGAGTCGAACTCCTTTGCGTTCCAATTCCTTGAGCGCCTCCAATACCGGCGAGCCTGCAACCGTCAACTTCACACCATCGGTATAAAAGCAAATTGCTTTCGGCAATTCATTTCCTTGGAGGAGTAGATTGAAATATTTTTCGATCAACTTTAAAGGCAGGTCTGCCAGTTGCGAATGACCCATGCCATAGCGGGTTACAAGAATCACGGTATCTTTCATTTTTCTTCGTCCTCGGATTTTGGTGGAGTATGATAAAACGCGTCGAGCAATTCTCGCGCATCTGCAGCTTGGGTTTTGGGTACAAAAACTTGCACGCGGGCGAGCCCATCAATCATCACGGGATAAATATGATGGCCGACTGCTTCCTGGAATAGCTCCACTTTGATTCCTTCAGCTATAAGATAACTCTTGATCAAGTCGGCTTGCATCCGTCCATTGACTTCCGAAACTAATTCATATTTGAGTGTATCCATTATGTCTCCGCCTTCATTATACTGATAATTGGTTCCTCGAGACTAGTCGCTGTACCGCCCATTTTCGTTGTACAATTGGGCGCGATGCCTGATAACTTGAATGTATTATTTTTAGCCGCCGAGGCGGAACCGTTCATCAAGGTGGGTGGGCTGGGAGATGTGGCTGGGGTGTTGCCGCGTTCGTTGCACAATCTACCGCCTGAAGTCACGGGTGGAACCGCCTTGGATATCCGTCTCGTTTTGCCGCTGCATACCACCATCAAAACCGAACGTCTGCGCCCATTGATGATCTTTCCGTTATCATATCAGGGCAATGATTTGCAGGTTCAAGTCCACGAATCCAATTTGGGCGGCATGCCTGTATATTTTATCGGCGGGGCACCGATCACATCCAGTGGTTCCGTCTATTCCGCGGATTCCGCATTGGATGCGGAGAAATATACCTTCTTTTCTTTGGCTGCTTTGGAATTGACGCGTCAATTGGATTGGAAGCCTAACATCGTCCATGCCAATGACTGGCATACGGCCTTGGCTTGCTACGCGCTCTTGATCAAACGCTGGGAAGGTGAATTTCCCGGCGTGACTTCGGTATTGACGATTCACAACCTGCCTTTCATGGGACCCGATGTTTCGTCGATCATTGATGGCTATGGACTCACCATCGCACAAACCGGCCTTCCGGAATGGGCACATGCGCTTCCGCTTCCGCTCGGACTTTGGGCGGCTGACTCGCTCGTGGCTGTTTCGCCAACGTATGCGCGTGAAATGTTGACCCCCGAATTCGGCTGCGGTTTGCAGGATTATCTTCATGCACGCAAGGAATCGTTGGGCGGAATCCTGAATGGCATCGACGCCGAATCGTTCAACCCGGCGGTTGATCCCGCCCTGGCCGTGAATTTCGGAAGCGTGACACTGAATAAACGTCCATTGAATAAAACTGCCTTGCAGGTGCGCCTCGGTCTGCCGCAGGATATAAATGTTCCCTTGCTGGGCGTCGTGTCGCGCATGGATCCGCAAAAAGGAATTGATCTGATTCCCAAAGCGTTAACTAAACTCAAGGATTTACCATGGCAATTCGTTATTCTTGGGACAGGTGATCCAAAACTCGAAGGGTCGATTCGACAATTGCAAACTGAATTTCCCGACCGGGTGCACGCCGAATTCAAATACGACGCCGGGTTGGCGCGTCAAATCTATGCAGGCGCGGATATCTTCCTGATGCCCTCACGTTATGAACCGTGCGGCCTTTCACAAATGATTGCGATGCGTTATGGCTGTGTCCCTATTGTCAGTGCGGTGGGCGGTTTGTTGGACACAATTTCCGATGGTGAGACTGGCTTTATGATGCAGAAAACAACTGCGGCGCGTTTGGCAACGGCTGTCAAAAAAGCTTTGACAATTTATGCTGATCGTGCCCGTTGGGAATCGATTCAGAAAGCGGGCATGTCGCAGGATTTTTCCTGGAAGAATTCTGCAAGCCAATACTTTCAACTTTATCAACGCGTGGCCGCGCAACTTGTGGCACGCTGAAATCCTTGACTTTTTCGAGGGTGAATTATGAACTTTCCACGCTCCGGCGGAATCCTTTTACATCCAACCAGTTTGCCCGGTCCTTACGGTATCGGCGATCTCGGACCTCAGGCGTATCGCTTTGTTGATTTCCTCGCCGATGGCGGCTGCAAGCTGTGGCAGATTTTGCCGCTCGGCCCGACCGGTTACGGCGATTCGCCATATCAATGTTTTTCAGCATTCGCGGGCAATCCTTATCTGATCAGCCCGGACTTTCTTTTGCGCGATGGATTATTGAATGATTCTGATTTATCCGATAAGCCGGACTTTTCCGTGTCACGCGTGGACTTCGGCTTACTCATCCCATGGAAATTAAATCTTTTGCAAAAGGCCTTTGATCGCTATCAATCTCATCCTGAATCTTTACGCGCAGGTTTTGATTCTTTCCGCGCTGATAATTCTTCGTGGCTGGATGATTATGCTCTTTTTATGGCGCTCAAAGATTCGTACGGCGGAGGCGCGTGGAGTGGCTGGCCGGATGAAGTCAAGAAGAGGGATGCGAAAACTCTATCGGAGGCGCGTCAAACTCTAGCATCATCCATCTTGCGTTATTCTTTTTATCAATTTCTTTTCTTCAAGCAATGGAACGCGCTCCGACAATATGCCAACGATAAAGGTCTGAAGATCATTGGAGATATTCCAATCTTCGTGGCGGGCGACAGCGCGGATGTGTGGGCCAATCCAGAATTATTCTTCCTCGATGAACATGGCAATCCGACGGTAGTGGCAGGCGTGCCGCCGGATTTCTTTTCCCCTACAGGCCAGTTGTGGGGCAATCCGCTGTATCGCTGGGATGAGCACCGGCGCACCGGTTACGCGTGGTGGATCGAGCGCGTCAAAGCCACGTTGAAGATGGTGGACATCATCCGTCTCGATCATTTCCGCGGCTTTGCCGGTTATTACGAAATCCCCGCCGCCGATGAAACCGCCGAGCATGGCGAGTGGAAACCCGGCCCCGGCGCGGATTTGTTTCATGTGATCCGATCTGCGTTGAACAGTGATTTGCCCATCATTGCCGAAGACCTTGGCTTGATCACACCGGATGTGATTGCCATCCGTGAAGAGTTTGAACTGCCTGGCATGAAAATTTTGCAGTTCGGATTCTCGGGCCCGGACAATCCGTTCCTGCCGCATAATTATGTTCGCAATTGCGCTGCCTACACGGGCACGCACGATAACGATACCGCCCTGGGCTGGCTTGCGACGGCATCCAAAGAAGAACGCAAGTTTGCGCTTCGTTATCTGCATACGCGCGGCCATGACTTTGCCTGGGATTTGATCCGGGGTATCTGGTCTTCGGTGGCGGTTTTTGCAGTGGCGCCGATGCAGGATGTGCTTTCGCTCGGCGGCGAAGCGCGTATGAATTTCCCGGGCAAATTAGGCGGCAATTGGGAATGGCGAATGAGCGAGGAGGCTATGAATGATGAGCTGGCGAAGAAATTGAAAGAGATAAATCATTTGTATCGAAGGTAACGGCAATGCTTAGACGCAGGAACGGAACAAGAGTCCGCGGAAATCTTGAATCCGAGCATTGGAAATCTGGAATCCAAGCATTGGGGATTACCCATCCCCGCACTGGCATTGGATGCCTGACAGGCTCCAGGGGTGTTTCGCCCCTGTAGAGCCTTACGGAATTGGGCCGGTAGGGTGTTCGGCGTTCCAGAGGGCTTTGAGGTCAGCGCTCGACTTGCCGATGTTCTCGCGGTTGAGAACCTCGCCCTTGAATGCGCCCGGCACGTTCAACTCGCCGTCGATGCTCGTATCCAGCCGGAAGCCCACGTCGAGGCTGCCTTCCAGGCCAATGGTCGGAGTGAACAGGCCCAATCCCTCCAATTTGACCGCCCGGCCTTGCTTGGCAAAAAAGGGCATCGCGGCCTAGAATTGACTCAAGGCGTTGCCCACTTCCCCCGTGTCCATCCAGG
>Ga0335081_10011966_pt1 | contig 14047 bp, 14 predicted proteins | sample Lox_Sample_35_FD_206713 | JGI IMG/M metagenome (GOLD analysis project Ga0335081, IMG submission 206713) | Soil microbial communities from Loxahatchee National Wildlife Refuge, Florida, United States - Lox_Sample_3.5 | ecosystem: Environmental > Terrestrial > Soil > Wetlands | place: USA... | reverse complement strand
TGCTCCGAAGTTGGATCGAGATGAAGCATGGCGCCTTCGCCATCGAGGATTGCGAGCTGCGCCCCTTCGGCTATCGATCCAAGCTGCACCACCATGGGAACGCCGCGGGCGCGAGCGAGCATCGCGATGTGGCTCGTAGGGCTGCCGCGCAAAAGCGCGACACCGCCGCCTTTGGACCAATCGATTTCCAAAAAGCGAGAAGGCGGCAAGTCGTCGGCACAGACGATCGCGCCCTCGGGCATCTCGGTATCGTTGTCCCGGTCACCACTCAGCACCCGCAACACGCGGTCGCGCAGGTCCGCGAGATCGGACGATCGCGCGCGGAGGTACTCGTCCGGGGTCGAATTGTAATCCGCTATCTGCGCATCGAGCGCCGAAGCCCAGGCCGCGTCCGCAGAGCAGCCTTCGCCGATCATCGCGAAGACCGGGTCGAGGAAATCGTCGTCTTCGAGTAACACCGTCTGAAATTCCAGGATCTGCGCGCCCTCGCCGCCGACCGCTCTCGCCAGCAACTCCAATTGTTGGCCGGTCATGGCCAGAGCGGCCCGCAAGGCGAGCGCTTCGTCGGCGCACGATCCGGTGACACGAACGCCGTTTGGCGCCGCATCGATGCGCACGAATGGTCCAAGGGCGAAACCACCGGAGGCGGTTCTGCCCCGATAGGCCGGCTGCGAGATTGCCGCTCGCTCGTTCACGGACCGGTATCCGGAAAATCGGTAGCGACGAGATCGACCAGCGCCGCCACCGCTGCCTTGGCGTCCTCGCCGGAAGCCTTGATCTCAATGATGCTGTCGCGGCTCGCACGCAGCGCCATGACCTTGGCCACGCTTTTTGCGTTGATCCATTCGGCCGCGTCAGACGCCCTGATCGAGATCTGCGCTTTGAACCTCTTGGCGAGCTTCGTCAGCTTGACCGCCGGACGCGCATGCATCCCCGCAGCGTGAACGAGCTTGACGCTGCCGGTGACGATCTCGCCATTCGTCTTGCGGGTCTCGAGCATAAGTTTATTTTCCCTACTGTTCTATCGACGCGGCCGACGGCCTACCCGGCGGAGAGTTCCTCGGCGACGGCCCTGACCTGCTCGAGGGAACCGCCGCCGGCAGCCTCGGTGGCGGCCATGACCGCTCCCTCGACGATCGGCGCGTTGCAGACCACGACCAAATTTCGCCGCTCCGGCTGCAACATCTCGACCGCCATCTCGCTGTTCGTCTCCGCGCCGCCGAGGTCAACGAGAATTGCAACGCCCTTGGAAGACCAGGCGTCGTTGATGGCATCGATGATCAGCGAGACGTTGGTGCCGAGACCGCCGTCAGGGTTTCCGCCGCAAAACGCCACCTTGACCTCACTGCCGACCATCTGCCGAACCATGTCGGCGGTGCCTTTTGCGATGTCACGCGAATGCGAGACGATGACGATGCCGACCGTGTCGTTCATTGCCGCGGTTCCAATGTGTCGCAGACGGCCTGCACCAGCAGGAAACTCGATCGCGCGCCCGGATCAATGTGTCCGACGCTGCGCGAGCCGAGAAACGACGCGCGGCCTTTCGTGGCCAGCATCGGCGCCGTGCGCTGGACCGCTTCGCTTGCCGTCGCACGAACGCGCTCAATGACATCGGGTTGTCCGACGGCCCACTTCAATGTCTCGAGCACGGGTACGAGCACGTCGAGCATCGTCTTTTCGCCGGCCTGAGAGCGGCCCCGAGCGCTGACGGCGCCAACTCCCCGCCCGAATACTTCCACGACATCATCAGGCAAGGTCTTGCCGCTCAGCGCTTCGCCGGCGGCCAGAAAGAAGCTGCCATAGAGCGGGCCCGAGGCGCCGCCGACGGTCATCACCAGAGTCTTGCCGATGGTCTTGAGCGCCTCGTGCGGCGGCTGGCCGCCGATCGCCTCGAGCTTGCCGAGAACCGCCTCGAATCCCCGCTTCATGTTGGCGCCGTGATCGCCGTCGCCGATGGCTTGATCGAGCGCGGTCAATTCCGACGTGCTCGCAATCACCCGTTCGGCGGCGGCTCGCACCAGCGACTTCAGCATTTCGGGTTCGAGCGGCATCGGCCTGATCTCAATGAACGGTCGCCGAGATGCGACGTCCGGCTGCATCGAAGTAGAGCGGGCGGATCAGCTCAAGTTCGACGTCCTGCCCGGCGGCAAGCGGCTGATGAGGATCGGCGAGCGTCACCAGCATTTCGCCGCGGTATTCGATGAAGACGTGATTCTGATCGCCGAGGTGCTCCACGCGGTGCACCCGGCCGACGATCGATCCGCCGTTTGCAGTGGCGATGCGCAGATGCTCGGTGCGGATGCCGATCGTCTCGGTGCCAGGCGGCATCGCGACTTCGGGGACCAGCCCGGCGGCGAGAAAGTTGATCTGCGGCGTTCCCAGCCGACTCGCGACGTAGCGATCAGCGGGATTCTCGTAAATATCACGCGGCGTGCCGAGCTGCAGCAGTTCGCCGTCCCTGATGACGCCGATCCGCGAGGCCATGGTCATGGCCTCGATCTGGTCGTGGGTCACGTAGAGAATGGTCGCGCCAAGCTCGACCTGAATCCGCTTCAGCTCGAGGCGGAGCTCCGCGCGCAACTTGGCGTCGAGCGAGGATAGCGGCTCGTCCATGAGATAGATCGCGGGATCGCGCACCAGCGCTCGTCCGATCGCAACCCGCTGCATTTCGCCGCCGGAAAGCTGCGTCGCCCGGTTCGCGAGCTTGCCGCCTATATGCAGGAGCTCCGCCGTCTGCTCTACCCGCTTGCGAATGGTCGGCTCGGGAATGCGGCGCGCCGGCGAGCGCAGCGGGAACGCCAGATTGTCGTAGACGGTCAGATGCGGATAGAGCGAGTATTGCTGGAATACGAATGCAATGTCGCGCGTGCCCGGCGGCTCGCGTGTCACGTCGCGCCCGTTGATCGAGATCGATCCGGCGTCGGGATGCTCAAGCCCGGTGACCAGCCGCAGCGTCGTCGTCTTCCCGGCGCCGCTCGGTCCGAGCAGGACGATGAACTCGCCGTCCGCGATGTCGAGCGACAGGTCGCGAACGGCCTCGACGGCGCCAAAACGCTTGCTCACCTGGCGCAGGCCGACGTTAGCCATGGCCGGCGCCCCCATAGCTTGCGGTGCGGATTGCGCGACCGGTCTGCGCGTCGAACAGCGACAGAGAGTTGCGCCGGAACGTCAGACCTACGGTCTCGCCGACCTTAACCGGCGCGCTCGACGACAACCGCGCCTTGAGCCGGCCCTGTTCGGTCTCGACCGTGACGATCTGAGTCGTACCGAGATACTCGGCGCCGAACACGCGGCCGCGAATGGCCCCGGCATTTGAAATTACGATGTGCTCGGGACGCACGCCCAACGCCAGCGGGCCCACGGCGCGCGCCTCGGAAACCTCAGGCACGGCAATATCGGCGCCGGACAACGTGATTGCCCGGTCCCCACGCTCAAGGCCCGACTCGAAGTGCAGAAAATTCATTGGCGGCGAACCGATAAAGTCGGCGACGAACATGCTTGCCGGGCTGTCGTAGATCTCCTGGGGCGAGCCGATCTGCTCGATCCGGCCGGCATTCATGACGGCGATGCGATCCGCCATCGACATGGCCTCGATCTGGTCATGCGTGACGTAGATCGTGGTCGCTTCGATGCGGTCGTGCAGATCGCGCAACTCCCCGCACATCAGTTGTCGGAACTCCGCGTCGAGCGCACCCAGCGGTTCGTCCATCAGGAAAGCCTTCGGCCGCCTGACCATGGCGCGACCCAGGGCCACCCGCTGGCGGTCGCCGCCCGACAATTTCGACGTCTTGCTCGACAACAAGTGCTCGATGCGCAGAAGCCGCGCCGTCTCATCGACCCGCTCGCGAATTTCCCGCCTCGGCATGCCTTGGCATTTGAGGGGAAATCCGATGTTCTGCTCGACGTTCATGTGCGGATAGAGGGCGAAAAGCTGGAACACGAAGGCGATGTCGCGCTGCGCGGCGCGCTTGAACGTGACATCCTCGCCGTCGAGCAGGATACGCCCGCCGGTGGGAAGCTCGAGGCCGGCGATCATCCGAAGCGTCGTGGTCTTGCCGCAGCCCGAAGGACCGAGCAACGCGAAGAAGGTGCCGTTCTCGATGGTGAAATTGGAGTCATGCACCGCCGTGAACTGATCGAACGACTTGCTCAAGTTTTCCGCCTGGATTTTTGCCATGAGCGCCCCCTACTCCGGAAAGTGGCTCACGGCGACAAACCCGAGCGTGCCCGCGAGAATGGTCACGAACGAATAGCCGTAGAGGTCGATCGACCAAGGTTGCACCAGCATCACGATGCCGGCGGCAATAAGCGTCATCGCGCCTGACTCCCAGGGCCCGCGCCGGAACCAGCGGCCGAAACCGCCGCGTTGGATCGCGGTGCCGCTCATTTGCGCACCGCCCCGAAGGTGATGCCGCGCAACAGGTGCTTGCGCAGCACGATGGTGAACAGCACGATCGGGATAACGAACAGCGTGGTCGCCGCCGCGACCGCCGGCCAGTCCTGCCCGCCCTCACCGATGATGAAAGGAATGAAGGGCGGCATGGTCTGCGCGTCGCCGCTCGTGAGCAGCACCGCGAACGCGTATTCGTTCCAGGAAAAGATCAGGCAGAAGATCGCGGTCGCGGCAATTCCGGTCACCGCTTGCGGCAACACCACCTTGCGCAGCGCCTGCAGGCGTGTGTAGCCATCGACCAGAGCGGCCTCTTCGTACTCGCGCGGTATCTCGTCGATGAAGCCTTTGAGCAGCCACACCGCAAGTGAAACATTGACCGCGGTATAGAGGAGGATCATGCCGATCTTCGTATCGGTGAGGTTGAGCTGCCGATACATCAGATAGATCGGGATGGCGACCGCGACCGGCGGCATCATGCGAGTCGAGAGAATGAAGAACAGAAGATCGTCCGCCAGCGGAATGCGAAACCGCGAAAACGCGTAAGCCGCAAGCGTGCCGAGAAGCACGGCGAGAAACGTCGAACCAAAGCCGATGACCAGCGAATTGATGAAGCGCGGCACGACCTTCGACGGGCCGGCAATCACCATGTCGTGTTTGCGCACGAGCTTGTCGTACCAGGTCGTCGCCGCTGGCAGGCCGGCGATGAACTCCCGCGTCTGCCGCGTGCGCACGGTGAACAGATTGACGTAGCCTTCAAGCGTCGGCTCGAAAAGCACCTTGGGCGGGTAGGCAATCGCATCGCTCTGCGACTTGAACGCGGTCGCCGCGATCCACAAGAGCGGCAGGATCGCGATCACGGCGTAGAGAATGACGACGGTTCCGGCGAAGGCCTTCACGCGAGGGGAAGCCTCTACGACGGAATGCGCGGTCGATTTGGCGACGGCCGTCATCGCTGCTTCACCCTGTTGAGCGCCTTGACGTAGATGTTGGCGGCGCCGAAGACGGTGACGAACAGGATGATCGCGAGCGCCGAGGAATAGCCGGTGCGCCATTTCTCGAAAGCCGCGCGCTTCAAGGTGATCGAAACAAGCTCCGTCGTCGAACCGGGCCCGCCCGAGGTCAACAAATTCACCATGTCGAACATCTTGAAGTTCTCGATGGCGCGGAACAGCACCGCCAGCATCAGGAACGGCATCGTCATGGGCAGCGTGATTGACCAGAACTGGCGCCAGGACGAGGCGCGGTCGACCTCGGCCGCCTCGTAGATGTAATCGGGAATGGAGCGAAGCCCGGCGAGGCAGATGAGCATGACGTAAGGCGCCCACATCCAGGTGTCGACAAGCACGATCGTCCACGGCGCCAGCGCCACCTCGCCGGTCATGCTGAAGGAGCTCGGCGCGATTCCGGTCAGCAGGCCGACCACATAGTTGAACGGACCGATCTGCGGCTGGAACAGCAAGGTCCAGAAGTTTCCGACCACGGCCGGCGACAGCATCATCGGCAACAGGATGATGGTCGTCCAGAAGCTGTGGCTGCGGAACTGCCGATTGATGAGGAGCGCCAGACCGAAACCGATGACGACCTCAAAGGCGACCGAGGAGATGACGAAGCTCGCGGTGGTCTGCAGGCGGGTCCAGAGATCCTCGTCGGTCAGGATGTCGCTGTAATTGTCGAGGCCGACGAAGCGCAGCGGCAAATACGACATGCTCAAATTGAGGCTGGTGAACGAGAGCCGGATCATCCAGATCAGCGGAAAAATATTGATGGCGAGCAGCAGAGCGATCGTCGGAGCGACGAACAGCCAGGCGATGGCGCGGTCCGACAGGCCGCGCACGCGCCTGGCGACCTGAACCCGCGCCGGCGCCGCGATACGATCTACCGGCGTGTCGGAGTGAATGATCGCAGTCATGACAGCCTGCTGTCTTGATGGGGGTCCCCCGACGATAGCACCGGGGAGACCCCCTTGCGCAGACCTTGATCGGTTACGTCGTTCTACTGCGCAGCGACCTCTTTGCCGGCTTCCTTGAACACTTTGGTCCAATCCTTCACCAGCTGATCGAGCGCCTGTTGCGCCGTGCCCTTGTCGGCCACGACGTAGTCATGAACGCGCTTTTGCATGTCGAGCAGCAGTTGGGCATAGGACGGCTCGGCCCAGAAATCCTTTACGATCGCCATTGACTCGAGGAATTGCGAAGCGAAAGGAGCACTCTTGGGGAAGCCGGGCGCGTCGACGACCGCCTTGAGAGCGGAATAGCCGCCGATTTCCCACCATTTCTGCTGCACGGCCGGCTGCGCAAACCATTTGATGTAGCGGAGCGCATCATCCTTGTGGTCCGACGTGGCTACGACCGAAATGCCCTGACCGCCGAGCTGCGTAAAGTGACCCTTCGGCCCGGCCGGATTGACGAAGAAGCCAATGTGCTCGCCGCCGACATTCGGGTCCTTGTAGAGGCCCGGAAAGAAGGCGAACCAGTTCATCTGCATCGCGACCTGGCCCGATTTGAAGGCGTCGAGGCCTTCCTGCATGTAGGCGTTGGTCAGGCCTGGCGCCGTGCAGCACTTGTAGAGCGCCTTGTAGAACTCGAGCCCTTTGACGGCGTCGGGCGAGTTGACGAAGCCTTGCATCTGATAGGGCTTCTTCGGATTATCGTATTCGAAGCCGTAATTGTAGAGGACGTTGGTAACGCCCATGGTGATGCCTTCCGAGCCACGCTCGGTGAAGATGTAGGCGCCGTAGACCTTCTTGCCGTCGATCATGCGGCCCTGGAAGAACTCGGCGATCTGCTTGAGTTCCTCGTAGGTCTTCGGGGGCGCCAGGTCGCGGCCGTATTTCTTCTTGAACTCGGCCTGAATCTCCGGCCGCGAGAACCAGTCCTTGCGATAGGTCCAGCCCACCGCATCGGCCATCGCCGGGAGCGCCCAGTAGTTCGGCGAGTTCTTCGGCCACTCCGAATAACCGACCACCGTGGCCGGCACGAAGTCGTCCATGGTGATGTGTTCCTTGGCGAAGAAATCGTTGAGCTTGATGTACCAATGGTTCTCGGCGGCGCCGCCGATCCACTGGCTGTCGCCGATGATCAGATCGCACAGTTTGCCGTGCGAGTTGAGCTCATTGAGGAAGCGATCGGCGTAGCTCGTCCACGGGACGAACTCGTATTTCATTTCGATGCCAGTCTCCTTGGTGAAGTCCTTGCCAAGCTCGACCAGCGCGTTGGCCGGATCCCAAGCCGCCCAGCACAGGGTGAGTTGCTTGCCCTGGGCCGCGGCCGGCTGGCTCGCAAGTGCCGCGAACGCAATACCGGCAAAAAGTGCAAGCGCTCCGCCTGCCCTTGTCCGCCATCTCCCGATCGCAGATTTTCGCATGTGTTTCCCTCCTTGAACGATCGCCCCGGAGCGCCCTTGGCCGGAGACGATGCAAGCATCGGAGCCCGAACGGGGCAGAGGCTTTTGTTCAAGGATGCGACCCGGCCGTGCGACGGCTGCCACGATCGCCCTCGTCGTTTGCCTCCCAGGCGCGATGTTCACTTTGCTTATTACTAAACACGTAAAACTAAATCGGAGTGGGCGTCAAGCGCGAATTTTGCAGGCGGACGATCCGGCGGTTGGAAGGCGTCGCGGGAAGGATTTCAGAAGCCGGCCAATCGCTTTCGTCAAGGATTATGGGCATAACTTGCCACTCGTCAACGCCGGTGCGCCGCCTTCGTGGCGCTCCCCTTCCGATGGGGCCCCGATTGTCGAGGGCTCCCTCGGCGGCCTGCAATAAGGTCCGTTGAAATTTACTAACAGCAGGAAACTAAACTCATTTGGGCGTGCCCGGCACGCCCTCGCGACCCGTCGCATGCGATCGAGCGGAACTCCGGCGACCGATCACTCGATGTCCAGCGGCTCGGTGCCTATCGGTCTGCCGGTCGCGTCGAGCGTGATTTTTTCCACACGTGCTTCAGCCTGGCGCAACAGCTCCTCGCAGCGGCGCTTGAGCGCCTCGCCGCGCTCGTAGATGGCCACCGATTCCTCGAGCGGCACCCGGCCGTCTTCGAGACGCCTCACAATGGATTCGAGTTCCTCGATCGCACGCTCGAAGGACAATTGCCCGACATCGCTGCCGCTTTGGCTCTTCTCGCTGCCCTGGCTGCTGTCGCCTGCCTGCGCCATCGCCGCTCCTTTTCCTTCATTGCCGCCGCAAGAACGGTCGGCGGAACAAATGCGCGCCTGCCGCTATCCCCGCATCAGCGCAGTCACGTGCGCGGCTGCGGAATTGGCGAGCGCCTCAAGATCGTAGCCGCCTTCCAGCACCGAGACCACGCGCCCTTGAGCGTAGCGGTCGGCGACGTCCATGAGCTTGCGCGTGACCCAGGCGAAATCGTCCTCGACCAGATTGATGTTGGCGAGTGGGTCGCGCATGTGTGCGTCGAAGCCGGCGGAAATGACGATGAGCTCCGGCCCGAAGTCGTCGAGCCGCGGCAGGATCCGCTCTTCGAACGCCGCGCGAAACGCCTCGCCGCCGGCGCCGGGCCGCAGCGGCGCGTTGACGATGGTGTCGTGCTCACCGCGCTCGCTGGCCGCACCGGTCCCGGGATAAAGCGGCATCTGGTGTGTCGAGCAGTACATCACCGTCTTGTCGGCCCAGAAGATATCCTGCGAGCCGTTACCGTGATGCACATCGAAATCAACGATGGCCGCACGGTCCACGCCGTGGCGATTTCGCGCGTAGCGCACGGCGATGGCGGCGTTGTTGAACAAACAAAAGCCCATGGGCCGCGCGGTCTCGGCGTGGTGACCGGGCGGGCGGGTAGCGACGAAGGCGTTTGCGGCCCTTTTCCCGAGCACCTCGTCAACCGCGTAGGCCGCGCCGCCGGCCGCGCGCAGAGCCGCTTCGTAGCTCTTGGGCGACATCGAGGTATCGGCGTCGAGCCGCACCAACCCCTCGCTCGGCGAGGCTTCGCGCAGCTCGGTGACGTACTCGGCCGGATGGGCGAGCGCAACGACCTCTAGCGGCGCCATCGGCGCTTCGACGCGCGCGAGCGACTGGAACTTCTCGGCCTCGAGCGCGCGGTCGATGGCTCGCAGCCGGTCCGGCCGCTCCGGGTGCCCCGAGGGCGTCAGATGCTCGAGGCAGATCGGGTGGGTGATGAGAAGCGTGGACATGGACGTCACGATTCACGAGGCGAGCGCCGCATCGGCACCAATCACGCCGGGCGCACCTTCAATGATGGTGTGCTCGAGCGCGCCGGCCTGAACGGCAAAATTCTCCGCGAAGAAGCGCGCGAGCGCGATGCGCGGCGCAGCGTCCGCATTGAGCCGCAAAGCGGCGAGCGCCTGCTGTGCCAGCAGGCAGCCACCGGTCGCCACGGCGAACAGTCGCAGATAAGGCGTCGCGCCGGCGAGCGCCTGGTCGGCATCCTCATCCAGTTGGGCGAGCAACCAGCTTGTCGTGCGCGACAGGCTTTCGACGGCCTCCTGTAATCGCAAGCCGGTCCAACCCAGCGCCGGATCGTTGGTGGCGTTGACCGCATCGACGACCCGGCGCAACTCGCCGATAAAGGTCTCGGCCACGGCGCCGCCCTCGACCGGCAGCTTGCGGGTAACGAGGTCCACCGCCTGAATCCCGTTGGTGCCTTCGTAAATCGCAGAGATGCGGGCATCGCGGAACAGCTGCGCCGCCCCGGTCTCCTCGATATAGCCCATGCCGCCGTGAACCTGGACGCCGAGCGACGCGACCTCGATCGCGATGTCGCTCGAAAACGCCTTGGCGACCGGCGTAAGCAGCGAGGCGCGCGCGTGGGCTGCAGCGCGCGCCGCCTTGTCGGCGCTGCGCTCGGCGCGATCGAGCGCCATGGCGGTCGCGTAGCAGACGACGCGCGCGGCCTGGGTCAGCGCGCGCATGCTGATGAGCGTACGCTTCACATCCGGATGCGCGATGATCGGCGCCGATGCGGTCGCCGGCATGCCCGGCCTGCGGCCCTGCCGACGCTCGCGCGCGTAGGCGAGCGCCTGCTGCGTCGCGCGCTCGGCGATGCCGACGCCCTGCAAGCCGACGGCGAGGCGCGCGCGATTCATCATCGTGAACATGCAGGTCATGCCGGCGTTCTCTTCCCCGATGATGAAGCCAGTCGCGCCGCCTTGATCGCCGAAGACCATCGTGCATGTCGGCGACCCGTGGATGCCGAGCTTGTGTTCGATGGAATGCGCGCGCACGTCGTTGCGCGCTCCGAGCAAGCCGTCGGCATTGACGAGAAATTTCGGCACCAGGAACAGGGAGATGCCACGCGTGCCGGGCGGCGCGTCGGGCAGCCGCGCCAACACGAAATGGATGATGTTGTCGGTGAGATCGTGCTCGCCATAGGTGATGAAGATCTTCTGCCCGGTGAGCCTGTAGGTGCCGTCGCCGGCGCGCTCGGCGCGCATGCGCAGCGCGCCGACATCCGATCCGGCCTGAGGCTCGGTGAGCTGCATCGTGGCGATCCACTCGCCGGACACGAGCTTCTCGAGATAGAGCCGCTTGAGCTCTTCGCTGCCGTGGGCGGTGAATGCGTCGATCGCCGCCATGCCCACCAGCGGACCGAGGGCAAACGCCATCGAAGCCGCGTTCCACATTTCGATGCAGGCTGCGTTGAGCACCTGCGGCAGGCCCTGGCCGCCCCATTGCGCCGGCGCAACCAGACCGTTCCAGCCGCCCTTGCTCCATTCGCGGTAGGCCTCCTTCCAGCCGGGCGCAGTGGTGACCGCTCCGTCCTTGAAGGTGGCGCCGACGCGGTCGCCGTCGCGGTTGAGCGGCGCGATGACCTCGCCGGCGAAACGTCCGGCCTCGGCGAGCACGGCATCGACGTCGTCCAACGTCAGGTCACCGAACAGGCCCTCCGCCACGGCGGGCGCCAGCGCAGCCCCGTATTTGAGGGCAAAACCCATGTCGGCGAGCGGGGCCTGATAGCTCATACGTTTTCCTCCACGGAAATTGCCGCGCCGACGGGGGCCGACATGGTTGCGCGTTATTATATGGCGTGTGGCAGCGTTTGATAGCGGCGCAGTTGCGGCGTTGATCCGGCCAGGCCGTGTGGCTATGTTGCGCGGCCGCGCGCCGGCGACACCCGGCCGGCGGCAATCCGACGGTGCGATGGGGCGTAGCCAAGCGGTAAGGCAGCGGATTTTGATTCCGCCATGCGGAGGTTCGAATCCTCCCGCCCCAGCCATTAAGGCGCGTGCTTAGCCCGGGGTCTCCCAACCCATGGAAAGATTGCCGACCTACGAGGAACTCTACGCATCTTTCCGCTGGCACATCCCGGCGCGATACAACATTGCGGCCGACGTTTGCGACCGGCACGCGGCAGATCCCAGCAAGGTCGCCCTGATCGGCGAAGGGGTCGACGGCATAATCTGGCAAATGACCTTTCGCGATATCCAGCGAAGGGCAAATCAGCTTGCAAATCTTCTTGTTTCGGTCGGATTGGCAAGGGGCGACCGAGTCATATTGTTCCTCGGCCAGAACCCGTGGACAGCAATCGGTCACGTCGCATGCTGGAAGGCCGGGCTCGTTTCCGTGCCGGTATCGACGCTGTTCGCCGCCGACGCGGTCGCCTACCGGATCAACCATGTCGGCGCAAAGGTCCTCATCACCGATCTTTCGAACCTGCCGGCCGCCGTGCAGGCCCGTGCGCAGGCCGCGCAGGCGGTGCGCATCTATGTCGTCGATGGCCGCGCGCCCGAAGCTGAATCCCTGGTCGATTCGATCGAGCGTGCGCGTGACGCCTTCACCAACGTCGATACCGCTGCCGACGATCCGGCATTTCTGAATTTCACCTCCGGGACCACGGGGCATCCAAAGGGGGCGCTTCAGGCGCATCGATCGATGCTGGGGCATCTGCCCGGAGCCGAGTTTTGCCTCGACTTCTTTCCTCAGCCCGGTGACGTGATGTGGTCGCCGGCCGATTGGGCGTGGCTTGCCGGGTTGATGGATGTGTTGATGCCTGCCTGGTACCACGGCGTCCCCGTCCTCACCTTTCGCGCGGCCCGCTTCGATCCTGAGCAGGCCTTCGCAATGATCGGGCGGCACCGTGTGCGGACCACGCTTCTGGTGCCGACCATGTTGCGCCTGATGCGCCAGGTGCCCGATCCGGCCCGGCGTTTTGACCTCAGGCTTCGCGCGATCTATTCCGGGGGTGAACCGGTCGGCAAAGAGCTGCTCGAGTGGAGCGCAGACACGCTCAAGCTGCCGATCAACGAGGTGTTCGGGCAGACCGAATGCAACCTCGTGCTCGGCTCCAACGCAAGCGTCATGGCGATCAAGCCCGGTTCGATAGGACGGGCCATACCGGGACACGTCGCTGCCGTCGTCAACGATGCCGGCGAACCCGTGCCTCCAGGGACAGTCGGCAATATCGCCATCCGCAGGCCCGACCCGGTGATGATGCTCGAGTATTGGCGAAACCAGGAGGCCACCCGGGATAAATACGCCAATGATTGGCTGATAACCGGGGATCTCGGGACGTGCGACGAGGACGGCTATTTCTGGTTCGAGGCGCGCGCGGACGATGTCATCACCAGCGGCGGTTATCGCATTGGCCCTGCCGAGATAGAGGATGCGCTGGTCCGGCACCCCGCGGTGGTCCTGGCTGCCGCGATCGGCGTACCCGACCCGGTCCGCACCGAGTCGATCAAGGCTTTTGTCATATTGAAGCAGGGGTTCTCGCCCAGCGGTCAGCTCGCCGAAGACATCCGCACTTGCGTTCGCGAACACCTCGCCAAACACGAGGTGCCGCGCGACATTGAATTCATCGATGCTCTACCGATGACGACCACCGGGAAGATCCAGCGCCGCAAGCTGCGCGAGGCGGAGCGCGCCAAGAAGGTCGGGCAATAGCGCTGCGGTCGAAAGCGCACCTCCTCTACGGGATCGTCAACGGTCACGTCGTCGCCGCGCAGAGGCAGGCGCTCTACGAGGCGATGGAACCGCTCAGTGTCGATCTCTGTACGATCGGGCGGTGAGGAACGTCGGACCGGTATTGCGGGTTGAACCTCTTCCAACCGATGGATGGAACTCGCATTGAACTCGTGGCTCTCCCTGACTTTCAAGGCTCTCGCGCTCGGCGTTGAAGCTCAGAGCGTCATGGCCATGCGCGTGATGCGCCTTGCAGCGGGAGGCGCCCGGGCGCACAGCGAGGCGCGCCGAATGGTCGCCGAAAAAGTCGCCGCGGCCGCCGAGATGCAAGCGGCAGCGACCGCGGCGATCATGATGGGCCGCAAGGACCACGTGGTGGCGGGCAAGGCTTTGCGCGCCGTCGGGAAGCGAGTCAGGGCCAACAGGCGCCGGCTCCTGCGGCGATAGACTGAACTCGCCCGAACCCGCTTATGGTATAGTAGCGGCGTTTGGAGAGCATCATGAGTTTGCGTCAACTTCCGTTGCGTCCCTCGTCCCTCGCCGCTCCGTTCCTCGCGCTCGGTTGCTTTGCCGCGATCCTCGGCAGCGCCATAACCGCCGGTGCAGCCGAATGGGTCGAGCAACGCTTCGACCCGCCGGCAGGCAGCCGCTGGATCCTTCGGACGAACGAGACGACGGAGGAGGAGCGCGGCGGAAAGATGCAGACGACAGTTATCGCCACGACCGCGGAGCTGACCTTCGAGGAAAAGACCAGCGACGGGTTCCGCGTCAGCTATGTTGTG
>Ga0335081_10011965_pt1 | contig 14047 bp, 13 predicted proteins | sample Lox_Sample_35_FD_206713 | JGI IMG/M metagenome (GOLD analysis project Ga0335081, IMG submission 206713) | Soil microbial communities from Loxahatchee National Wildlife Refuge, Florida, United States - Lox_Sample_3.5 | ecosystem: Environmental > Terrestrial > Soil > Wetlands | place: USA... | reverse complement strand
GCGCGGAACGGCAACAGCTTGCCGGCCGCCGCCAGCCGCTGCTCGTCTCGTCCGGCAAGCAGCACCTGCGTGTCGGCCGGGGCGCGCAGCGCCGCCAGGATCGCCAGGCCGATCTCGCTGGTGCCGCCGAGCAGCAGGATCCGGCCCGGCCTGCCGAGGTTGTCGAGCATCTGCACGAGCCCCTTCCCTGACCGCGAGATCGTTACAGGCCGAGCGCGAACAGCGCCAGCCAGAGCACCTCGCAGCCGACCATCACCGGGTCGCGCGAGATCAGGTCCTCGACCGGCCTGCTCGTGGCGCGGGCCGTGAGGCGGTCGAACCTGGCCAGCGCCGCGGCGAGCGCGACGGAGCTGATCAGGTGCCAGAGCCTGGTCTTGGCCGTCGGCTCGGTGGCGGCCCACAGCACGTAGGAGATGATCATGATGACCGAGATGGCCCGCTGCGTGACCCGCAGGGCGGGCGCCGAGTACCCGCGCATGGCCGGCCGGTGCGTGGCCGCGTCGGCGCCGAGCACGGTCAGCTCGGTGTACCGCTTGGCGACCGCCACCATCAGCGCGCCCAGGCTGCAGACCAGCAGGAACCAGCCGGACGGCGGGACGTGCGTGGCCGCGGCGCCACCGATCACCCGGAGCACGAAACCAGAGGCCACGCCGATCAGCTCGAAGATGGGAACGTGCTTCAGCCCGGCCGAGTAAAGGAACGAGATGACGAGGTAGGCGGCGACGACCGCGATCAGCAGCGGCTCGCCGATCGCGAGCCCGGCGCCGAGCGCCCCGAGCGCGAGGAAGACGGCTAGGACAAGGGCGTGCGCGGCCGGCAGGTGCCCGGCGGCCACGGGGCGGAACTTCTTGTACGGGTGGCTGCGGTCGCGCTCGGCATCGACCACGTCGTTGACCAGGTAGACAGACGACGAGGCGGCGATGAATGCGCCGGCGGCGACCACTGCGTACCAGAAGCCGTCCGGCCTGCCGATCGTGTCGCCAGCCAGCGGGGCGGCGAAGACCAGCAGGTTCTTCGGCCACTGCCGCGGCCGGGTGGTCGCCACAGCGGCCTTCAGCCACCGCAGCGACCCGGCCAGGCGCGTCGGCGGCCCGCTCTGCGGCTCAGTGACCTGAGCTGCGGGCGTGGGAACTGTCATCGAGAAAAGACCGCCGTGAAGTCTCGGTTGGAAACGTAATAGTAGCGGTCCGGCGGCTGGATCTGGCCACCGAGCAGGTTCACCGGGGTAGGGTCGGCCGGATGGCTCCTGGCCAGGTAATACATGAAGGACATCCAGTCGGGATTGATGTCCAGCTCCATCGCCGACACGCAGCCGGCCCGCTGGAGCAGCTCGGCCAGCGTGCGCACGTCGAGCGCCGGTCCGTAAACGTAGATGATCCTGCCGTCCCTGGTCACGCCGATGCCCGACCGCCACACGTAGTACTTGCCGCCCAGCGTGGCGCCCCAGCTCGCCTCCACGTTCTGGTCGACCGTGGCGGGAACCCTGCCGTTGATGACGATGAGCTTCAGGTTCTGCCGCACGCCCTGGACGTCAGGCCCCATGTGCAGGGCGCCGCGGCCCCAGGTGCCGATCGTCATGTCGCCGTTCTTGTAGTAGACCTCCGACGCCTCGCCCTTGACCAGCCTGCCGTCGTAGTGGCCATTGAGGTAGAAGCCGCCGCCCGAGGCGTTGATGCGGAACCCGCTGTTGAAGGTCGCCACCACACCGAGCCGGTGGCCTGACGGGATGTCCATCGGGACGCCCCACTGGCCGTAGCCCGGGTCCTCGGTGCCTGGCCGCAGCGAGAATTTCAGCAGCCGCGGGTCCATCGAGACGATGGCCGCGTAGTAGGACGAGTAGGTCTTGCTCTCCCGCACGTAGGTCTTGAACAGCGCGGGCACGCCCTTGACGCTCACCGCGACCTTCCACACGCCCTCTCCGGGCAGCGGCTTGCCCGCCGGGGAGCCGAGGTTGGCCGGGATGATCGGCACGATCCCGTGGTAGTGCTTCTTCTTCTTGACGACGTGGCCGCCCAGCTTGTTGAACGAGACATTCGGCTTGCCTCCGGCCTTCGGCGGCTGATAGGTCAGCCACTCGCCGAAGGTCACCAGCGGGCTCAGGTAGTGGCTTCGCGCCCACTCGGCGACCCGCTGGGACGTGGTGCCGCCGCCCGGATAGGTCAGCGCGTGCACCAGCGACCAGCCGACCACGATCGCGAAGGTCGCGACCAGCGCCAGGATCACCCTCAGCACCATGCGGGGGCGGCGGCGTGGTGCGCGCCTGTGTCCCGACCGCGCTGCCCGCCGCGATCGGACGGCAGGCTGTATCGGTCGATCCACGCGATCCTCCTTCGCCTCGCCGGGGTCCGCAGCCTCATCCCGGCCCGGCCGACCCCGGGGCGTGCCGCTGCCCGGCTGCGCGGGGCTCATGCGTCCAGCCCCCCCGCATTGCCCGCGGAGGCAACTCTATGCGACCTTTGGTCCCCTTCTGCGGAAAACCGTTCCATACCTCTCTGCGCACTCTCCGGCGAATCCTCACGTCACGATCGGAATGGATCGTTCCCCCGATCTCGGCGATCCCACGCAGGCCCGGGCATCGAGCGCGAGCTCGCCGGAGTCCGGATCATCGGCGCTAGGCACCCGCAAGACCCGGCTACCCTCTGCCCGCCGTTAAGCTGTCCGGCGACAAGCTTCAGCAGGAGGAACACGTAGTGATTGACGACAGCGGCATCCAGCAGACTCTCGTTCTGCTCAAGCCGGACGCCGTGGCGCGCGGGCTGGCCGGCCGGGTGCTTGCCCGATTCGAGGACGCGATGCTCAAGGTCGTGGCGGCCAAGATGGTCTGGATGGACGCCGAGCTGACCAGGCAGCATTACTTCGACCTCGAGGATCGCTTCGGTGCCGCTGTCTACCAGTCGATGGCCGTGTTCATGCAGTCAGGACCGGTGATCGCGCTCGTGCTCGAGGGCGTCGGCGCCGTGCCCTGCGTGCGCAAGATGGTGGGCGCGACCTATCCGGACGAGGCGATGCCCGGCACCATCCGCGGCGACTTCGCCCACGTCAGCCGTGCCTACGCGAACGCCAACGGGGTCGCGGTGGCGAACCTGGTGCACGCCTCTGGCAATGCCGAGGAGGCCGAGCGCGAGATCGGTGTCTGGTTCACCAAGGCCGAGATCCTCGGGTACGACACCGTGGCGCAGAAGTTCACCTGCTGACGCCGGGTCGCCGCTGCTGTGATAACCCCGAGGTATGGATTCTGCGGGCAACAGTCCTGACAACGTCACCGAGGCTGCGCTCGAGGTCGTCTCGGAGGCGGTCGACCTCGCCGACCAGCAGGGGCAGCAGCGGGCGCAGCGCAGGCGCGGGCTGCGCGGCAGGCTGGCCGGGCGGCTGGCACGGCGATCAGGCCGCCGGCGCGGGATCAGGCGGCTCGGCGCTGTGCTATCTGGCACCGCGCGGCGCGGCGCCCAGGTCACCGGCCGCGGCGTCTCGGCTGGCGGCCGGTGGCTCAGCGACCAGGTGCTCGCGATGGCGCCGAGACTGCCGGTGCGCAGCCTGGCCACGCTGCGCGGCCAGTTCCCTGACCGCTCCCCCGACGAGCTCGCCGCGGGGCTGATCGAGGGAGCGTCCCGCGCCTCAGCTGCGGTGGGCGTGGCGGTCGGGGCCTGGGCCGTGCTGCCGTTCCTGCCCACCGCGGGCATGGAGATCGCCACCGAGACTTTGTCGGTGGTGGGGATCGAGATCAAGCTGGTCGCCGAGTTGCACGAGGTCTACGGGATGGCACCGCCGGGCAGCGTGGTCGACCGGATGACGGGCTATGTCGGGGCGTGGGCGCAGCGCCGCGGGGTGGCGCTCGCTCCTGGCGGCCTTGTGCTCGTTGCCGGGTCCCCGCTGGCCAGGCAGCTGCAGCGCAGGCTGGCCGCCAGGGCGGGGCGCAGCGTCCTCTCGCTCGGCCCGCTGCTCACCGGGGCGGTGGCCGGCGGCCTGGTCAACCGGCGGGAAACCCGCAAGCTCGGCCGCCTGATCAGGGACGACCTGCGCAGGCGGTCACCGCACGCCAGCGGCTGGCCGGGACCCGCGGCCTAGCGGCGGAACGTCCGAGCATACCCGCGCACGGGCCAGCGGGACAATGGCTCTGCGCACGCGGCGCCTGGGGTTCTTGACCTCTTGCATGGTACCTTGCTACCATGCAAGAGGTAGAAGGGTAGATAGTGAGCCTCAATATAAAGAACGCGAAGACCCACGCGCTGGTCCAGGAGCTAGCCGCGCTGACTGGCGAGACACAGACGACGGCCATCACCATCGCGGTTCGCGAGCGCCTGGAGCGGGTGCGACGACTGCGAGAAGCTGGACTGGCCGACCGCCTGCTGGCGATTGGCGCCGATGCCGCGCGACGGCTCCGCGAGCCGTACCTCAGCGCGGATCACGGCGATCTCCTCTACGACGAGCGCGGGCTCCCGGCGTGATCGTCGATACCTCGGCCCTCATCGCGATACTCCGCGCCGAGGACGACGCCGAAGACATGGCACTTGCCATCGAGAAAGCGCAGGTCCGGCGCATCTCGGCGGCTAACTTCCTGGAGACGGCAGTAGTCATCGATGCCAGCAGGGACCCGGTGGCCAGCCGACGGTTCGACGAACTGGTCGAGGTCGCCGAACTGCGGGTCGAGGCGGTAACCATCGATCAGGCGCGCATCGCGAGGGAGGCATACCGGGATTTCGGGAAAGGCAGCGGTCATACGGCCGGATTGAACTTCGGAGACTGCTTCGCCTATGCCCTAGCGAAAGCAACCGGGGAAGCCCTGCTGTTCAAGGGAGACGACTTCGGCCACACCGATGTTGCTCCCGCGCTGCCAGGCGCGCTGTCCGGCCAGATCTACTGACCCGTTACCAGTAGAACCAGCGGCGACGGGTGCCTGCCGCCTCTCCGGCCCGGAACAGGAAGCCGAGCAGCCAGACGGCCAGGGCCACGACCGCGATCCACCAGAGAACGTGGAGCGTGAACCCGAGGCCGAACAAGATGAGGACGATGAGCAGCGCGATGACAAGCGCAACCATTTTTACTCTCCTAGGTGGTTTCCCCCGGGCTGGTTGCTACCCGGTCGACCGGCGCTAAACGTGACCTGGACCTACGGACGCTCTCCGAGCCAGCGCTCCAGCCAGGCGAACTGCTCGGCTAGCACATGCAGGACGGACTCCCTGGCCAGGTAGCCGTGGTTCTCGAACGGCAGGATCACCAGCCGCGCGGTACCGCCGGTGCCGCCGATGGCTTGGAACAGGCGCTCGGACTGGACGGGGAAGGTGCCCGAGTTGGCGTCGTCGGCGCCGTGCACGAGCAGCAGCGGCGCCTTGATCCGGTCCGCGTACCTGAACGGCGACACCAGATCGTAGACCGCGGGCGCCTCCCAGAAGCTGCGCCGCTCGGTCTGGAACCCGAACGGGGTCAGCGTCCTGTTGTACGCGCCGCTGCGCGCGATGCCGACCGCGAACAGGTCGGTGTGGGCGAGCAGGTTCGCGGTCATGAACGCGCCGTAGCTGTGCCCGGCCACGGCGACCCTGGCCGGATCGGCGATCCCCGCCTCGGCCAGCGCCCGCACGTGCGCGGCCGCGGCCGCCGTGATCTGCTCGATGTAGGTGTCGTTCTTGGTCTCCGGATCGCCGATCACCGGCATGGTGGCGTTGGCGAGCACCGCGTAGCCGCGCAGCACGAACCAGGCAGGGTCGGCTGCGGCGAGCCTGGTGAACCGCTGGCTGCTGCCGCGCACCTGCCCGGCCGTGCCCGCGCTGCCGTAGTCGTGCGGGTACGCCCAGATCACCAGCGGCAGCGGCCCGTCGGCCGCCTGGTCGTAGCCCGGCGGCAGGTGCAGCAGCCCGGACAGCGTGACCCCGTCGCCGCGGTCGGTCACGATCAGCCGCTTGGCCATGCCGGTGAGCTGCGGATGCGGGTCCGGCCAGGCGGTCAGCTGCCTGTGCTCACCGCCGGGGTCAGGCCCGGCGGTGACCACCCGCAGGTTGGGCGGCTCGGCCTGGCTCTCGTGCCAGATCACGACCTGGTCCCTGCGGCCTTCGGCGAAGCAGAGGTAGGCCTGGTACGCGCCGTCGGCGCTGGCGAACATCCGGTCGATCTGGCCGGACTCCAGGTCCATCCGGTGCAGGAACGGCCGGTCGCCGTCGGGCGTGGCGCCCTCGCCGGCCAGGTACATGACCGGCCCGTCCTGCAGCACGGTCCTCGTGCCGTCCGGGTGCAGCCGCATCAGCGGTACGCCGGGGTCGCCGTAGGCGTCGTCCTCGGCCAGGTCGAACAGCACCTTGTTGCGGTCCGGGCTGGCCAGGTCGCACAGCCACGAGGTGAGCCACCTGCGGTCCCTGTCGTGCTCGGTCAGCAGTACCCGGCCGGGCTCGTCCAGGTGCATCCAGCCGAGGCACCGGTGCGCCACCTTGAACGCCGGCTCGGCCGGGCCGGAGAACGGCGCGGCGAGCGTCATGATCTCGTCCCGGTGCTCGGCGCTGGCCATCGGGTCGCCGCCGTCCAGCGCCTGGGTCCAGATCAGCCTGGCCGGCGCCCGCTCGTCCCAGCAGATGCGGCGCGGGCCGGTCGGCACGCCCATCCTTCGCACCTCGTCGCTGACCGGCAGGTCGGCCACGACAGCGGCCGGCTCGCCGGCCGCTGTCCACACCTCGGCCCGCCTGGTGAAGTAGTGGTAGGGCACCCGGAACGAGAACGGCCGGAGCAGCCGGCCGACCAGCAGGTAGCCGCCGTCCGGTGACTCGGCGACGAACTGGTAAAGGCCGGCCTGGCCGAGCGGCACCGCCGCTCCGCTCACCTGGTCAACCCTGACCGGCACGGTGGTCGCCAGGGCCTCGAACGCGTCCTCGTCGGCCGCCGTGCGGAGCAGGTTCTGGAACGTGGCCATCTGCGACTGCTTGCCTGCGGTCTCCTCGATCCTCGGCTCGACCGGCTGCTGAGCGGCCGCCACGGCGGCCGCCACCGCCTCGGCACGGCCGGGCTGGCTCGCGCTGAGCGCGTACAGCGACCTGCCGTCGCGCGACCAGGCGACCGTGCCGCCGATGGCCGGCGGCTCGGCGCCGAGCACGTCGCTGACCCGGAGGCCGGGTACCTGCGCCGCGGTCGCGGTCGGCGCGTGGCCGACCCAGACCCCGATCCCGTCGGGCTCGTCCACCAGGAAGGCGAACCGCTCCCCGTCCGGGGCCCACGTCACCGTGCTGACCTGGGCATCGGCCGGCAGCGCCAGCGCGGTGCAGGTGCCGTCGGCTACGGCGAGCACCTCGATGCCGGTGAACCGCCTGGTCCGCTTGCGACCGGCGATGACCGGGTCGAGCCGCAGCCCGGCCAGCGGCAGCGAGGGCCTCGCGAGCATCGCGATCGGCGGATGCGCCTGGTAGGTCAGCACGGCGATGTACCGGCCGCCCGGACCCGGCTGGACCAGAGGTGTGGGAGGCGCGTCGATGACGGACACGATGTCGCTGTCGGGGAGCGTGAACGGCACCGAGATCCCTTCGGCGGGCGGGCGGACGGGCGGGCGGACGGGCGGACGGGCGGACGGGCGAGCAGGCAGGCAGGACAGGGCAAGGGCAGCTTAATCGGTCGTCGCCGCGAGCCGGCCCGCGGCATGATCACCGGGGGACATCACGGACACCGCACCCGGCGGGCCGGCCAGCGCCGGTAGCGTTTGGTCATGATCGAAGACCGGACAAGGCGCCTGCTCGACGTGCGGCTGGCGCGCGAACAGGCAGGTCAGCGGCTTCCGTCGGTCGCGGCGGGGCTGGTCAGGGACGGCGAGCTGCTCTGGACGGGCGGGCGCGGCCTGGTGGACGGCCAGGCTCCAGGCGCCGATACCCAGTACCGCGCGGGCTCGATCACCAAGACGTTCGTCGCCGCCGCGGTGCTCGTCTTGCGCGACGCCGGCGAGCTGAGCCTGTCCGATCCGATCGGGCAGTACCTGGACGCCGGCGCCGCGAGCGCGATGACCGTCGGCCAGCTGCTCTCCCACTCGGCCGGCCTGCGGGCCGAAACCGCAGGCACCTGGTGGGAGCGCAGCAAGGGCCGGCCGTTCGCCGAGCTCGCCGCGGGGTCGCTGGGCCGGGAGGCGGCCAGGTTCCGGCCCGGACGGCGGCACCACTACTCAAACGTCGGGTACGCGCTGCTCGGCGAGCTGATCTCGGTGCGCCACGGCCGGCCGTGGTTCGAGGTGATCGAGAGCGAGCTGTTGCGGCCGCTCGGCATGAACAGGACCACAACCAGGCCGCACCGGCCGCACGCGACCGGCTACGCCGTGCACCCGCATGCGGACGCGCTGCTCACCGAGCCCGAGCACGACGCCGGGGCGATGGCCCCTGCGGGGCAGCTCTGGACCACCGTCGCCGACCTTGCCAGGTTCGCCGGCTTCCTGTCCGGGCAGAGCGCCGGGCCGCTGCCCGCCGGCACGCTAGCCGAGATGCGCGAGCCGATCGTAATCAGCGACATGACCGGCGAGCCCTGGTCGGCCGGGTACGGGCTCGGCCTGCAGCTATGGAACGCGGGGGGCGTGCGGTACTACGGGCACACCGGGTCCATGCCCGGCTTCGTCGCCGTGCTGCAGATCACCGACGCGCCGGGCGCCGACACCGCGATCGTGGCCTGCAACTCCACCACCGGGTTCAGCCGCTCGCTCGGCACCGACCTGCTCGCGATCCTGGCCGACGGCGAGCCCTGCTGCCCGCCGGCCTGGACCCCGGTCCAGGTCAGCGAGGGTCTCCTCGACATGCTCGGCACCTGGTACTGGGGCCCGGCGCCCTGCACGCTGCGGCTGGCCGGCGAGACGCTCGAGCTGCGCAGGGAGGGCGACCCGCGCGGCATGCGGTTCCGCAGAGACGAGGAAGGCGGCTGGGTAGGCGCGGACGGCTACCAGGCCGGCGAGCCGCTCGTGCCGGTGACCGGCGAGGACGGCTCGGTGACGGCGCTTGACATCGGCTCGTTCGTCTACACCCGCACGCCGTATGACCCGGCGGCGCCGGTGCCCGGCGGCGTGCACGAGCACGGCTGGCAGGCCGCGCCGCTGCGCCAGTCGGGGTAACGGCGTGCGGGGCCCTGCCAGACGGCGGGGCCCCGCACGGTGCCGCTTAGTACCAGCCGTACGCGATCTCGTGGTCCCAGGCGTTGCGCGGGCTGCCGTAGCGCTCCTTGATGTAGCGCATGCCCCAGCGGATCTGGGTGGCGGCGCTCGACTCCCAGTCCGGGCCGGCCGATGACATCTTGATGCCGGGCGTTGCCTGCGGGATGCCGTACGCACCTGTGTACGGGTTACTCGCGTGGACGTTCCAGCTGCTCTCCCGCATCCACAGCCACCTCAAGTACCTGAACTGGTTGCGCGGCCGCCAGGTGAAGTGGCTGAACATCATCTTCCAGGCGACCACCTCGGTCGCGGTGAGCCGGTGACCGGTGGCTACCTGCGCCACCGTGAACGCACCTGCCTCGCCGGCCCCGCCGGTCCGCCTGGAGAAGCTGGTCAGCGCGACCCGGCTGGCCGCCACTCCCGGCGCCGCGCGGCCGACGGCGGTTTGGTGAGCCTGATCGAGCGGCTGCGCCGCCCCGGTGGCCGACAGGCCGCCGCTGGTGACGAGTGCGGCCAGCGCGAGCGCTGGAGCACCGACCACGATGGTGAACTTGGAGCTGAACCTGCAGTGGCGCGATCGCTGAGTTGTCAACGTGTGCTCTCGGCCCGGGCACGCCGTGCGGCGTGCTCAGTTTCCACCCCGTTCAACCGCCCGGCCAGCTCGGCAGAATGCCCGCGCCAACCCCGGCGGCGGCGTGCCTGACGCGTCGCGGGTTCACGGCGACAATGGCTTCAGCGTGGTCTGCCACCTCGGCGACTGATCACGCAGGGTAACCCGCCAAACACGCAGGGTGCTTCGCTCTTACTACCATGCCCTATGATCTGGGCCAGGGCATCCGGAATCGCCGAAATGCTTACCATGAAATGAAGCACAGCCGACGCTCGATCGGCCTGCGTCATTCGCTGGTAACGGCCCGGAGATGCCTGACCGGGTGGGCGGTGGCCCTAGCCGCTGCTCGGAAGCGGCCGCGCCGCCGGTCAGTAGGCCATCAGGGCGCGCACCGCCTCGGTCACCTTCGGCACCGTCGGGATCACCTGCTGCTCGAGCGCGTCGGCGAACGGCAGCGGCACGCAGGCCGCCGCCAGCCTCCTGACCGGCGCGTCGAGCAGCTCGAAGCCCTCGTCGGCCACGATCGAGGCCACCGTGCCGCCCCAGCCGCCCTGGTAGGGGTTCTCCTCGACGATCAGCAGCCGCGACGTGCGCCCGACCGACTCGAGCACCGCGGCCATGTCGAGCGGCACCAGGCAGCGCAGGTCGATCACCTCGGCGGACACGCCGTCGTCCGCGAGCTGCTCGGCGGCGGCGAGCGCCATCGGGACGGTGGCGGCCAGCCCTACGATCGTGATGTCGGTGCCGGCGCGCGGCGTTGCCGCCTGGCCGAGCGGCACCACGTGCTCCGGCGGCGCCGTCGGCCCCTTGCTCGCGAACAGGCCCTTGTGCTCGAAGAACACCACGGGGTCCTCGCTGCGTACCGCGGCCGCCATCAGCCCGATCACGTCGGCCGGATTGGACGGCGCGGCGATCTTCAGGCCGGGGATCGCGAGCGTCCAGTTCTCCACCGCCTGCGAGTGCTGCGCCCCGAAGCCGAGGCCGCCCCCATTGGCGGTACGGACCACCACGGGAACGGTGACCTGCCCGCCGGTCATGTACCGCATCTTCGGCATCTCGTTGGCCAGGTAGTCCCAGCAGACCGCGAAGAAGTCGGAGAACATGATCTCGGCGACCGGCCGCATGCCGGTCATCGCCGCGCCCATGGCCAGGCCGAGTATGGCCTGCTCGGAGATCGGGGTGTCCCAGATCCGGCCGGGGCCGAACTCCTCGAACAGCCCCTGGGTGGTCTTGAACACCCCGCCGGCCGCGCCGATGTCCTCGCCGAGGCACACCACGGCATCGTCGCGCCGCAGCTCGCGCGCGAGCCCCTCGGCCACGGCCTCACGGTAGGTGATCACGTCCGCCACTGTGCGCCTCCGTCTGCCCACACGTCGGTCAAAGCCTGCGCCGGATCGGGTCCCGGCGCGGCCCTGGCCGCGGCAACCGCGGCCGCGACCAGCGCGGCGGCCCGGTCGTCGGCCTCGACGCACCGCTCCACGGGCACGCCGAGCTCGGCCAGCCTCGCCCTGGCGATGTCCAGCGGGTCCCTGCCGAGCCACTCGGCCACCTCGTCGGCCGGGCGGTAGGTGGCCGGATCGGTCCTGCTGTGCCCGAAGTGGCGGTAGGTCCGCGCCTCGATCACCGTCGGGCCGTGGCCTGACCTGGCACGCTCGGCCGCCTGGTGCACGGTGTCGGCCACCGCGACCACGTCGTTGCCATCGATCAGCTCGGCGGGGATCGCGTAGGCCGGCGCCCGGTCGGCGGCCGGGTTGGGCACCGCGGTGACCGAGCCGATCGGCGTGTACTCCATGTAGAGGTTGTTCTCGCAGACGAAGATCACCGGAAGGGCCCAGACCGCGGCGATGTTCAGCGCCTCGTGGAAGGCGCCGATGTTGGTGGCGCCGTCGCCGAAGAACGCCACAGCGACCTGTCCGCTGCCGCGCAGCTTCGCCGACCACGCGGCGCCGGCCGCCAGCGGCAGGTGCGCGCCCACGATCGCGTAGGAGCCGAGCATCCCGGCCGAGGCCTTGGTCAGGTGCATGGAGCCGCCCTTGGCCCGGCACACCCCGGTGGCCTTGCTCATCAGCTCGGCCAGGCACTCCTCCGGGCTCGCGCCGCGGGCGATCGCGTGATGGTGGCCGCGGTAGGTGGCGAAGACGTAGTCGTCGGGGCGCAGCGCGGCGCTCGCGCCCACCGCCACCGCCTCGTGCCCGGCGGCCAGGTGGGTGGTCCCCTTGACCAGGCCCGCAAGGAACAGATCGTGCGCCGCCCTCTCGGTGCGCCTGATCACCGCCATCTGCTCGTAAAGGCTGAGCAGCCGGTCGGCCGCCACCTCGCTGGTGCTTGCCTGAGTCACTGCTTCTCACCCCGGCCGGCACCCGCGGGGGGATTCGGGGGGTCGCCCCCCCGGCCGGCAGCGGTGTTCAGGTGCGACTGGCTCTCTCGCAGCGTGTCGAGCGCGCCGCCGACGGTCCAGTACTTGCGCCCGGCCACCAGCAGGTCCTCGGCGGGGAACTTCGTGATCACCTCGCACCCGTCGGCGGTCACCACGACCTCCTCCTCGATCCGCGCCGCCGACCAGCCGTCCGAGGCGGGCCAGTACGTCTCAAGCGCGAACACCATGCCCTCCTCAAGCGTCTCAGGATGGTCAAGCGAGACCAACCTGCTGAAGATCGGCTTCTCCCAGATGGACAGCCCGACGCCGTGGCCGTACTGGAGCGCGAACGCCGCGGTCTCGTCGGCGAAGCCGAACTCCTGCGCGCGCGGCCAGAGCGAGACCACGTCGCCGGTCGTCGCTCCCGGCCTTACGATCGCGATCGCGGCGTCCATGTACTCGCGGCACCTGATGTAGGCGTCCCGCTGCGCGCGGGAGGCGCTTCCGACCGCGAGCGTGCGGTAGTAGCAGGTGCGGTAGCCGTTGAAGCTGTGCAGGATGTCGAAGAACGCGGGATCTCCCGGCCGCAGGAGCCGGTCGCTGAACACGTGCGGGTGCGGCGAGCAGCGCTCGCCCGAGATCGCGTTGACCCCCTCCACGTACTCGCTGCCGAGGTCGTAGAGCACCTTGCTGACCAGTCCGACGCACTCGTTCTCGCGCACGCCGGGCCGCAGGAACGCGTAGAGCTCGTCGTAGGCCGCGTCCACCATCGAGCAGGCCTGGGTGAGCAGCGTGATCTCGTCGACCGTCTTGGTGCGGCGCGCCTCGAGGAAGACCTGCTGGCCGTCCACGACCGCGATCCCCTCCGCCGCCAGCGCCTGCAGGACCGGCATCTCGGCGACGTCGACGCCGAGCGGGGCGTCGGCCAGGCCACGCTCGCGCAGCTCGGCGGCCACCTTCCTGGCCAGCTCCTGCGCGATCCCAGCGTCGGGGTGGAACGCGCCGCGCAGCGTGGAGATGCCCGCACGGGCTCCGGTGCGCGCCGCCCCCTGCATCGTCGGCTCGCCGCCGGTGTGGTCGAGCCAGGGGTTGTAGATCTGGTGGTGCCTGGCCGCCGAGCCGAAGTCCCAGGTGATCGGCTCGCCGCCACGTGGTAGCAGCGCGAAGCGGATCAGCTTGTCCATCGCCCAGGTGCCGATGTGGGTCGCCGCCATGTACCTGGTGTTCGGCATGTCGAAGCTGAGCAGCGCGCCGAGGTCGGATGCCTCGAGCTTCTCCTTCAGCCTGGCCAGCCGCTGCTCACGCAGCCGGCCGAAGTCCACCCGCTGCTCCCAGTCCACGGCGTTGGTTCCGTAGGTACGTATCGCCATCTCGCTCCCCTCACCGGATCGACGTGCCGAGATCGGCCAGCATGACCATGGCCGCGTTCCGCCCTGGCGCGCCGGACACCGAGCCGCCAGGGTAGGTGGTGGCCCCGGTCTGGTACAGGCCGGGCACCGGCATCCGGTGGCTAGCCCAGCCGGGCACCGGCCGGAGCTCACCGGACTGCGCGGGCCCGGAGTCGCCGCCGTGGCAGGATCCGTGCCAGTTGTGCGCGTTCATTCGCTCGAGGTCGAGCGGGCTCTTCACCGCCGACGCCAGCATCACCTCGTCGGTGAGGTTGGGCGCGTACCCGCGCAGCGCGGCGAGATTGGCGGCGGACACCTCGGCCTTCAGCTCGTCCCAGCGGTCAGGGCCGGCCGGCAGCTCATATGGCTGGAAGCCCACCACCTTGAGAGTGTGGCGGCCCTGCGGCGCCCGGCTCGGGTCGGCCACGGTCGGGCAGAGCACGAGCAGGACCGGGTCGTCGGTGGCGATCCGGCAGGCCCGGAAGTCGGTGGCAAGCCTCAGCATCCGGTCGGCCGAACCTGGCGTGCCCGAGGCGACCGGCCTGATCACGCCGTCGTCGACCGGATACTCCGGCGCCGCCGTGGTCGCATAGTGGCTGACG
>Ga0335081_10011963_pt1 | contig 14048 bp, 14 predicted proteins | sample Lox_Sample_35_FD_206713 | JGI IMG/M metagenome (GOLD analysis project Ga0335081, IMG submission 206713) | Soil microbial communities from Loxahatchee National Wildlife Refuge, Florida, United States - Lox_Sample_3.5 | ecosystem: Environmental > Terrestrial > Soil > Wetlands | place: USA... | reverse complement strand
CAACTCAAAACGCCGAAACGGACGGATTTATCGGGCGCCGATCTGGCTGGAGCCGATCTCGCGGAAGCGGATCTGAGCGAGGTGCGGCTGCCGTTCGCCGATCTTTCGGGGGCCAATCTTGCGGCCGCCGATTTGACGGGAGCCGACCTCGCGCATGCGAATCTTGCCGGCGCCAATCTAGCTCACGCCAACCTTGCCAACGCCGACCTCGACCTCACGGTGTTGCACAATGCGAGAGGATTGGACACCGTGCGCGGATTGGATCAGTCTCGGCACCGGGACCGCGCGCTTTACTGACGCGGCCGAGAGCGGCGGCTTCAAGACCGTTGGTCGGATTGACAGGTGGCCGCCGGGGGACCGCAACGATTGGAAGCGACATTCGCCGGTACTGGGTTGAGCAGAGCTCGGCGGACATGAGTGCCACGCGACGGGTCCTCGTCGCGGCACCCGCAGCGCTCAAGACGCAGGGGCGACCGCCTGGGCGCGGCCACCTGCGCGGCTCGGATTGCCGGTGGGCGATCGCCTTTGTCGCACCCTATGTGGCGGTGTTTTTCGCCTTCGTCCTATATCCCTTCGGCTATGCGCTGTGGATGGCCAGAGAGCCTGCGCTTTACGCAGACCTGATCGCCGATCCGCTCTACCTGCGGACGGTCGTCAATACCGTGCTGTTTGTCGGCCTTGGCGTCAATCTAAAGATGTTCCTGGCGCTGCTGCTATCCGGCTTCTTCTTGCGTCCCCGCTGGTGGATCAAGCCTCTGCTGGTTGTCTATGTCCTGCCTTGGCTGCTCGCGGCGGCACAAACCTGCATCTCTTTCCACTGGATGCTGATCGACCAGCGAGGTTTGGTCGATGGCTTGTTGTCGGCGCTATTCGGCATCGACGGCCCGCTCTGGTTCAATGACCGCTGGCTCGCTCTCGGATCAAACATTGTCGCCTATACCTGGAAATGGATGCCGTTCTGGACCCTAATCTTTCTCGCGGGCCGGATGATGATCTCGCGGGATATCTATGACGCCGCCGCGGTTGACGGGGCCACCGGCGTCCGTCGCTTTGTCCACATCACCGTTCCGCTTATGGCGAACCTTTATCTCATCTGCACATTTCTCTCCGCGCTTTGGACGGTGGGCGACTTCACCACGGTCTATCTTGTCTCGGGCGGGGCGCCGGCCTTGTCCTCGGAAGTGCTGGCGACGCTTGGATTTCACTACGCCTTCGACGCCGCGAAGCCGGCGCTTGGCGTCGCCGCGGCACTGTCGGCCCTGCCGGTGCTGATCCCGATGGCAATCGTGCTGATGCGCAAGCTTCAGACGAGCGAGGTGCAGCTGTGAGTATCGCCCCAGCCTCCAAGCGTCGGGCGCGTCGACACTCGCGGTTGCGATGGGTCGTCGCCGAGGCCGCTTCGATCATGCTCGGCATCATCCTTCTGATCTGGTCGCTGCTCCCCGTTTACAACATGCTGTTGATCGCGCTCGATCCCGAAGAAGGTGAAATCGAGTTCGCAGGCAATATCTGGACCTCCGAGCCATCGCTTGAGGGCTTCCGCGCGGTCGTGACGCAAGAAGCGCGGTATCTCGAGCATTTCTGGCACCAATTCGCCAACAGCCTCCTGATCGGTCTGTCGACGATGGTTCTCACCGTGCTGATCGGGTCACTGGCGAGCTTCGCGGTAAGCCGGCTTCGGCTCAGCAACGGCTCGCTTCTGACCAACGCGGCGCTCGTTACTTACGCGATCCCCGCATCCTTCCTGATTGCACCCTACTATCGGATCATGCATCTCTACGGGCTGTCGGATAGTCTCTCGGCGGTAATCGCGGCGCAGGTGACGTTCGCCACCCCCTTTGCCGTCCTGATCCTGCAGCTATACGCGAACTTGATACCGCTTGAGCTGGACGACGCGGCCCGCATCGAAGGCGCATCCGCCGTTCAACTGTATCTGCGTATCTATCTCCCCTTGATGACACCGGCGCTCGCGGTCGTGGCCTCTTACGCTCTATTGCTCGCCTGGAACGACTATCTGTATCAAGCCGTGCTGCTCGCGGTACGGAACATGACCGCGTCTGTGGTTCAAGGCCAAGTTTTCGTTGACGCCGACGCACCGTGGAACGCCATGATGGCCGCCGCGATCATTTATGTGCTGCCGCCCATCGCACTCTTGCTTTCTCTCCGCCGGTACATCGCGGCGAGCCTGAGCATGTCTGGCGCCAAGGTTTAGGCGCGCATCGCAATCAAGTTCATTTTCACTCCGTCGGGCTGGTCCGGTTCTGGTATGGCAGCGCCAGTCTGGGGTTGGCGAGATGGCGCGTCAGCCGCCGACGCCGTGGACGCGGAGCACCGCCGTCATGCGCCGCGCCGCGAGGTCGGGATCGGCGAGAAGGCCGGCGCCGTCGGCGAGACGAAAGAGCTCCGCCAGATGCACCAGCGAGCGCGTGCTCTGCAGGCCGCCGACCATGACGAAGTGGCGCTGATGCCCGTTGAGATAAGCCATGAACACGAGGCCCGTCTTGTAGCAGCGCGTCGGCGCGGCGAAGACGTGACGCGCGAGCGGCGCGGTCGGCGCCAGGATCTCGTCATAGGCGGCACGGTCGCCGCGGGCCAGCGCCGCCAGCGCCACCGCGGCCGCCGGCGCGATGGCGTCGAAAATGCCGAGAAGCGCATCCGAATGGCTGGAGTCGTCGCCGGCGATGAGCTCGGCGAAGTCGAAATCATCGCCGGTATAAAGGCGGACGCCGGGCGGCAGCGCCCGGCGCAGCGCCACCTCGCGCTTCTTGTCGAGGAGCGACAGCTTGATGCCGTCGACGCGCTCGGCATGCGCGGCGACGATGGCGAGCAGCACCTCGGCGGCGCGGTCGAGGTCGCGATGGCCCCAGTATCCCGCCAGCGTCGGGTCGTACGCTTCGCCCAGCCAGTGGATGATGACCTTTTCCCGGGCCTGGGACAGGACGCGGTCATAGACCTTGGCATAGTCCTCGTCGCTCCGCGCCGTCTGGCCGAGCGCGCGACTGGCCAAGAGCATGACGCGCCCGCCGGCATGCTCGATCGCCGCCATCTGCTTCTCATAGGCCGACATCACTTGGTCGAGCCGCTGCTGGCCGGAAATATGATCGGTGCCCGCGCCCGAGAAGAGCAACGCGCCGGGGATATCGCGCGCCGCCTCGACCGAGCGGCGGATGAGCTCAAGCGCGGTCGACCAGTCGAGGCCCATGCCGCGCTGCGCCGCGTCCGTCGCCTCGGCAACGCCGAATCCCAGCCGCCAGAGATGCCGGCGATAAGCCAGCGTCGCATCCCAGTCGAGATTGGCCTCGAGCCAGGGATCGGTGGGCGCCAGCGGATCGGCGACGACATGCGCCGCCGCCAGCGCCACCCGGCTGAAGGGGCCGAGGTTCGGCCACGGCCTTGGGCCTCGGGTCATATAGAGCTCCAGCCGGCGCTCCCGCGTCGGCAGCTCGAGAACCGGCATCAGCTATCCTCCAACCGCGGCACGCCGATGGAGCGGTATTTCCCGCCCGCTCCACTCCCTCGCGCATCGCGCAATTATGGCCCCAGGGCCACGCCATTGTCGATGCGGGCGCGCGGGAGGCAGGGCGTCAGCGGCAGACGCTTAACCGGTAGTTAATTGGCCTCGTCTAAGGTCGATTGTCAGCCGGTGATCCGCGGACGGGGGAACCTTTGCGCGGCGTCGCCGCCGCCGAGGAGACCGCCGCTACGCTTCGATGACCATGACTTCGCCACCACCGGGCAGCGTTCCCCTGCCGCCGACGCGGCGTCCGAGCCGGGCGTTGGCGGTGTGCGTCTTTGTCTTCGTGGTGCTGGTCATCGTCGTCTTTCTCGTCGATCTGCACGCCCGCTACCGCGTCGCCATTGCCGATGCCGAGCAGACCGCCAGCAACTACGCCGAAGTGTTGTCGGAGCACACGGCGCGCAGCTTCGAGACGCTCGACCGCACCCTCACCGAGGCAGAGATCATCCGCAAGGACCTGCTCGCCGGTCGCTATCCCTCGCCGGAGGCGGCGCATCAGGCGCTCATGCGGCTCAAGCAGACGACGCCGCTCCTCATCGCCCTTGGTTGGACGGATGCCGCCGGCACCCTCGAAATGTCGTCCTACCCCGATCGGCCGCCGGGACCCAGCATCGCCGCATTCCCGCAATTCACGGCGCAACGCGACGCCAGCGATCTCGGGTTCTTCGTCAGCCCGCCCTTCCTCGCGCCCTCGACCGGGAAGTGGCTGACCGCCGTCTCCCATCGTCTTAACAATCCCGACGGCAGCTTTGCCGGTGTCGTCAGCGCGCCCATCGACCTCGCCTATTTCACCGGCATCTACAAGGCCATCAAACTCGGACCGCATGGCACGGTCGTGCTGTTCCACAGCAACGGCACCGTCATGGCGCGCCAGCCCCCGCTCGAAGGGCCCAATGACGCGCCACGCGTGGTGCCGCGGTTCCGCACCGGCGCGCATCCGGCCGATACCGGCGCCTATGAGGGCCGCAGCGCGCTCGACGGGGTCGAGCGCGTCATCGCCTACCGCGTCGTGCCGAACCTGCCGCTGGTCGTCGGCGTGAGCTTCGCCCGCGACGACGTGCTGGCGCCCTGGCGCAATCATGCGCTGCGCTATGGCATCGGCACCGGCCTTCTCGTCCTCCTCATTCTCGTGGCGTCCTTTGCCGTGCATTACCAGACGCGCCAGCTCGAAAGCGCGCATCTCGCGCTGGCGCGCACGACGCGGCAATTCGAGAGCATCGCCGCCAACATACCCGGCGCCATATATCGACGCGTGCGCCGCGCGGACGGCAGCTACATTTATCCCTACTATAGCGGCGTCAGTCGCCTCTACGGCCTGAGCCCCGACGCGGTCGAGCGCGACGGCAGCCTCCTGCTCTCGCGCATTCACACCGCCGATGCCGAGCTCGTGCGGCATTCGCTCGAATACTCCGCCAAGTCGTTGCAGCCCTGGCAGGTTGATTTCCGCATCGTCATGGCCGACGGCGAGATGCGCTGGATGCGCGGCACGGCGCAGCCGCATCGCGGCGAGGACGGCAGCGTCATCTGGGACGGCGTCACGCTCGACATCAGCGGCCAGAAGCTCGCCGAGGCGGCGGCGCGCGAGAGCGAGGCGCGCGCCAGGCGCGCCGAGACGCGGCTCGTCGAGGCGGTGACGGCGGTGGCCGACGGCTTCGCCCTCTGGGACAAGGACGGCCGCCTGGTGCTGTGCAACGACCGCCTGCGCGAGGCTTTCGGCGACCAGAACAACATGATGGTCCCGGGCGCGCGCATGGAAGACTTGATGCGCGACGTGATCAAGCGCGGCGTCTTCGATCTCGGCGAGGCCGACCCCGAGCAGGCCATCCGCCAGCGCATGCACACGATCGGCGAGCTGCCGCCCAATTTCGAGCGCAAGCTCGCCGACGGGCGCTGGTTCCTGGTCAAGGAGCGCCGCCTCTCCGACGGCAGCATCGTCACGCTCTACACCAACGTGACGGCGATGAAGCTCAACGAGCAGCTGCTGCAGGAGATGCAGGATGAGCTCATCCGCAAAGTGAGCGATCTCGAGGAAGCGCAGTCGCGGCTGGAGGAGCAGGGGCGGCACCTGGTCGAGCTCGCCGAAGATCTCGCCATCGCCCGCGACGCGGCCGAAGCGGCCAACCGCGCCAAGTCCGATTTCCTCGCCGTGATGAGCCACGAGATCCGCACGCCGATGAATGGCGTCATCGGCCTCACAGCGCTGCTGCTGGAGACGCCGCTCGGCCCCAAGCAGCGCGAATTCGCCGAGGCGGTACGCGACAGCGCCGACAGCCTGCTCACCATCATCAACGACATCCTCGACTTCTCGAAGCTCGAAGCCAAGCGCATGTCGCTCGACATCGTCGACTTCGACCTGGCGGATCTGGTCGACAGCGTGCTGTCGCTGCTGGCGCCCCGGGCGCGCGCCAAGGGACTGAAGCTCGATGCGGCGATTGCGCCCGAGGTGCCGCGCCGCTTGAGCGGCGATCCTGGACGCGTGCGCCAGGTGTTGGTCAATCTCCTCGGCAATGCCGTCAAGTTCACCGAGCGCGGCTCGGTGCGGATCGGCATCAGCCACCGTGCGATCGACGCCCAGCATGTCGAGCTCCGCGTCGAGGTGACCGATACCGGGCCGGGCATCTCCGCCGAGGTGCAAGGGCGGCTCTTCAACCGCTTCACCCAGGGCGACAATTCGATAACGCGGCGCTACGGCGGCACCGGTCTCGGCCTTGCCATCTGCAAAGAGCTGTGCGAGCTGATGGGGGGCGCCATCGGCGTCGAGAGCGCGCCGGGCCAGGGCGCCAAGTTCTGGTTCACCTTGAGCTGCGCCTTGGCGCAGGGGGCGGCGGCGCCGACGGCGCCCGAGAAGCTGCGCGCCGCCCAGAGCGAGGACGCGCCGCATGCACTCGACCTGCTGGTCGCCGAGGACAACGAGGTCAACCGCATCGTCATCGCCGCCATGATCAAGCGGCTCGGCCACCATCTCGATCTCGTCGGCGACGGCCGCGCCGCGCTGGCGGCGGTGCAGCAGCACCGCTACGACGTCGTGCTGATGGACGTGCAGATGCCGGAGATGGATGGCGTCGCCGCGACGCGCGCGATCCGCGCTCTCCCGGGCCCCGCGGGGCGGGTGCCGATCATCGCGCTCACCGCCAACGCGCTTGCCGGCCAGCGCGAGGAGTATCTCGCCGTCGGGATGGACGATTGCCTGACGAAACCGATCGAGGTGCAGGCGCTGGCGGCGGCGCTCCAGCGCTGGGGCGCCCGCGGCGCCCGCGCCCTGCCGGGGCCGAGCGACGCCCCCTATGGACCACCGCCGGTGCTCGCCGAGACCAGCCAATTCGGCTCGCTCGAGGCGAGCCTCCCGCCCGACCAGTTCCGCAGCATCCTCCGCGCCTACCTCGCCGACGCCACGGCGCGCGCCACGCGCATCGTCGCCGCCGCGGAGCGCCGCGACTTCGCCTGCGTCGCCAAGGACGCGCACGACCTCGCCAGCACGTCGGGCAATGTCGGTGCGCATCAACTCGCCGATCTCTCCCGCCGCCTCGAGCGCGCCTGCAAGACCGGCACTGTCGCCGATATCGAGATACTGCTGCCGGCGATCGGCCCTGCCGTGCAAGCGGCCCAAGAAGCACTCCGCCTCCGCTATCTCGCCGTTGCCGTCTGAAATCCGACGGCCATCAAGCCCGTCGTCGCTTTCATTGGCGAACGCAGGGAACGGCGGGATGCGCCGGGAACGGCGGCGGTGAGCGCCACTGGCGCTGGCGGAGCGATCCTGCAAGAGAGGCGGGGGTCGGTGGATCCCTAAAGGACGGCGTACACCTCGATTGACACCTTGTCGGGATATCGCGCGCCGCGCGTCACGAACACGGTTCGCGTGAGCCAGAGATGAGCTGGTGCCGCTGTCTCGAAAGCCGGCGTGCCGCGGAAATAATAAGCGCCGGGATCGACCGCCTCGCCCGCCACGAGCTTTCGGACGATCTCGGGCGGCCCGTGGCGCAAGGCGCGATGGACGACGGCGATCGCCGCGCCATCGTCGGCGGCGAGCGTATAGCGCGCCTCGAGCTCGGCCGTGCCGTCGGCGCGGATCGTCTGCCAATCGGCGCCGCCCGGCAGAATGCGACCCCCGAGTTTCGGTCCCGCCACGCGGCCGCCGGTGATGGGGATGATGCGCCGTCGCCCCGCCGGCGTCTCGCCGAGCTCGAGCGGTGCCCCCACCGTGACCTCGAGGCTGAAGGCGAAGTCGAGCGCGATCGTCATCTCCGCCTCCGGTTCCATCCGCGTCGACGCTCGCTAGCGCCGCCGCCGACACCGGGTCAAGCGCCGCCCGCCGTGGTGGCACGCCGTCGTCGGTGCTAGCCTTCGACGATGACCATGGATGCCGCCGCACCTTTGCTCACCGCCGCGCGTTTCGGGCGCTCGATCATTGGCCTGATGGCGTTGCTGTTGTTGGCGCTGCCGGCGCAAGCCGCGCTCTCCTGTCCGCCGTCCCCGGCGGTGATCGAGATCGAGCGCGCCATCGAGCCGCCGCGCATCGACAACACGCTGCGGCTGCCGGCCTTGCAGCGCCTCGCCGGCCACCCGCGTGCCGGCCGGGCGCTCGGGCTCTACAAGGCAAGGCTCGCGGCGCATTGGACCATCGCCTACCGTCATGCCGACGAGGGCGGCCAGGCCTGTCGCTGGATCGAAAAGGTCGTCGTCAAGCTCAGCATGCCCTTCCGCATGATCTACATCGTCCGGGAGCGGCGGCCGGGTACCTGCGCCTATGAGACCGTACTGGGACATGAGCGCGAGCATCAGGCGATCGACGACGCGGTGGTCGAGGAATATCGTCCGCGCCTGCGCTCTGCTGCGATGGACGCGATCCGATCGCTTCCTGCCGCGGTGCTCAGGGCTTCCGGCCCGGGCGCGGCAGAGCAGCTCGCCGCCCCGATCTCGGCGGCGCTCGAGCGGACACTTGATGCGCTGAAGCGCGAGCGCGAGGCGCGGCAGAAAGCGGTCGACTCGCCTGAGGAATATCGCCGCGTCAATGCCGCTTGTGGCTAAGCAAAGGGTTCTATTCGGCGGCAGTCCCTGTGGGCGCCTTGCGCGGCCGCTTCACCTGAAGCCCAGCAATCTCGCCGCCATCTTCGGCGAAGAGGATGTCGGAGAGAAGCGACGCCGCCTCGGCCTGGGACGCGCGAGCAGCGTCGCCCTCGGCGTTTTTCGCCGCCGCCGTGATTTCCTTGATGCGTCGCCCGATCTCCTTGGCGCTCTGCTCGGCGGCGCGCTGAACCCCGGGGATGATGCCGGATTTGCCGCCATTCTCGCGCAGGAAGACGACGAGCCGCGCCGCCTCGGCGGCGCGCCGGATCGCCGGCTGTTCGGGGATAACGCCCGCGCCGGTGCCGCGCGGCGGCAACACCGCCAGCATGGTTTCGCCGAGGCGCTCGATGAAAGGTGCGCCCAACGCTTCCACCACTTGGCCGCGGATCTCGCCGACTTCCTCGGCCCAGGTCGAGCCGCGGCGGAAGCCGCCCTCGCCGAGCAGCGCGCGCGACGCCTCGGCATAGCGCTCGAGCGTGGCGAGGAGCGGCGCCAATGGGCCCTGGGCGTTGCCGGCAAACCCGCCAATCTCGCGCGCCAGGATCTCGAACTCGCGCAGCAAGCGGCGGCCGATGGCGCCGAACTCGGTGTCGCGCACCAGCGAGCCGTCCTGGCGCCAGGCGAGCTCGCGGCCAAGCGCGAGGACGTCCCAGGGGCGCTCCAGCCGGTTGATGAGCGCCAGCGCGAAATAGCCGACATCGACGCCGACGGCGTCGCGCACTTTGCGGTATTGCCGTGCCGCCTCGGCGCTGGTCTTGGGCCCGAGCTCGGAAAGCCAGCGGCCGCGCGCCTTGCCGTCGTCCTGGGCCGCAGCGATCACCGCATCGAGCCCGCTGCGCAGCATCTCGGCCAGCGGCAGGATGCGGGCCACCTCGCGCAGGTCGGCCATGAGGTTGAGGCCGGCGAAAATCGCCTTCAACGACGGATCGCCCTCGCCTTCGGTCAGGCGCTTCAGCAGCGTTTCGGTCCATTGGCGCACGGCGCGATGCACGGTCTCGGCGAAGAGGCCGAGCGCCGCCTTCTCGGTGCCGGCGACGTGATCGCGGAAGCTCCGCTCGAGCTCGAGCATGTCGTTGCCGGCGACGGCCTGCACACCCTTCCACCACGGGCCGATGACGGCGCGGGTGATGCGGCCCTCCGGACGCTTCAGCTCGGTGCTATCGGTGAGGAATTCCTCGAAGGCGGTGCAGGCCAGCCGGCACAGGGTCGGGACGCGGGGTGCCTGGCCCTGGCGCAGCTGCGGGCGGAGCGCCGCCAGGATGGCCTCGGTCGGCAGGCTCGCCTTGCCAAGAGCGCGCTCGGTCTCGAGGCTTCTCGCAAAGGCCAGCGCCTGGCGATGCGACAGCTTGGCGAGGATCAGCTCGAGCTTTTTGCTCTTTTCGTCGGACGTCAAGAAGCCCTACCTTGGTTCCGGGCAGTTGCCGGCAAGGTTTATATTGCCCGGTGTACCGAGGCGGCGCCAGCGACGCTTTCCCGGCCACTTAGGGTGTAGCGCGACGCCGCTAAACGACAGGTTAAATCCCGCCTTGCCTTCGCCTGGCGGGGAAGGGAATACTCGGATCGCGGAGGAAGGGCATGCGCGGGCATCACGACATGGGCGGATTGCCGGCGGGGCCGGTCGAGAAGACCGAGCACGACTACGCCTTCTGGGAGAAGCGGGTCGATGCCCTGATGACGCTGCTCTCCGATCCCAAGCGGCAGCTGCTCCGGGTCGACGAGCTCCGCCGCAACATCGAGGCGCTGCCGCCTGACGCTTATGACCGGATGAGCTATTACGAGCGCTGGATTTCCGCCATTGCGCATACCCTGCTGCAGCGCGGCGTCATCACCGCCGACGAGCTCGGCCGCCGCATCGCGGAAATCGAGGAGCGGGGCGCGGGATGAGCGCCGCCGCGCTTCCGGTCCGGTTCAAGCCAGGCGCGCGCGTCCGCGTGCGCCGCGCCGACCCTCCAGGCCATATCCGCACCCCCTGGTATATCCGCGGCCAGACCGGCGAGATCGAGCGGGTCCTGGGTGCCTTCGCCAATCCCGAGGAGCTGGCCTATAACCGCCCTGGGCTCCCGGCGCAGCCGCTCTATCGCGTGCGCTTCCGCCAACAGGAGCTCTGGCCCGACTATGCCGGAGCGTCGCGCGACACGCTCGAGGTCGAGATTTATCAGCACTGGCTCGAGGCCGGGTGAGCCATGGCCGACATCCATCATCTCCATCCGCACGACCATGACCACGAGGACGGTCCGCCCACCTATTACCAGGCGATGGAGATCGCCGTCCGCGAGCTCCTGATCGAGAAGGGCATCGTCACCGCCGCCGATGTGCGCCGCGCCGTCGAGGCGATGGATGCGCGGACGCCGGCGCAAGGCGCGCGGGTCGTGGCGCGGGCCTGGACCAATCCCGCCTTCAAGGCACGGCTCATGGCCGACGGCAGCGCGGCCGTGCGCGAGCTCGGCATCGAGGTGGGGCCGACCCGGCTTGTCGTTCTCGAGAACACGGCCAGTCTCCACAATCTCGTCGTCTGCACGCTCTGCTCCTGCTATCCCCGCATGGTGCTGGGTCGGCCGCCCGATTGGTACAAGAGCCGCGCCTATCGCAGCCGGGCGGTGCGCGAGCCGCGCGAGGTGCTGAGGGAATTCGGTACGATTGTCGAGGATCGTGTCGAGGTGCGGGTGCACGATTCGACCGCCGACATGCGCTATCTCGTGCTGCCCGAGCGGCCCGCCGGAACCGAGGGATGGAGCGAGGAGCAGCTTGCCGCGCTCGTCACCCGCGACAGTATGATCGGCGTCGCGCTCTGCCACACGTAACGCCGCCCGTTTCGATCAGGAGCCAGTGATGGGCGAAGAGCAGCTCGCGGGGGTGATGGTCGCCGGTCACCGGCTCACCCCCGAGGTCTCGGCCTCGCTCCAGGAGGCGAGCGCCAGCACTGGTGTCGATTTCGATTTCCTGGTGGCCCAAGCGACGGTCGAAAGCGGCCTCAAGAACGTGCAGGCGCGGCATTCCTCGGCGGCGGGCCTCTTCCAATTCACGACGCAGACTTGGCTGCGCATGATCCGCGCTCACGGCGCGCAATACGGGCTGGGCGGTCTCGCCCAGAAGATCACCACGCTCGCCAATGGTCACCTCGCCGTCAGCGACCGCGCCAGCGAGCAGAAGATCCTCGATCTGCGCCAGGACGTGAAGCTCTCGGCGATCATGGCAGGCGAGCTTGCCCGGGAAAACGGCCACGCGCTGGAGAAGGCGCTGCACCGCAAGGCGAACCCGGCCGAGCTCCATCTCGCGCATCTCTTGGGGGCCACCGGCGCTATCCGCGTCTTGCGGGCGCGCGCTGCCGACCCCACGCAGAGCGCCGCGGCGCTGACGCCGCAAGCGGCGAAGCAAAACCCGCAGCTCTTTTATGCGCGCGGCAACCACACGCCCGTTACGGTCGCGGGCCTTTACGGCAAGATCAAGACGCGCATCGAGACGCCGCTGAAGCAACTCGCCGCCGCCCAACGCACCGACGGCCTCCGCCCAGGTCCGGGGCTGAGCGACGACCTGCCGAAGCGGCGGGTGTAATCTGTCTTCTGACATCTGTCATCTGTCCTCTGATCCATGTCCCGCTCCGAGCGTCTGCTCGATCTGCTTCAGGTGTTGCGCCGCTATCGCCAGCCCGTGAGCGGCGCGGCGCTGGCCGAGGAGCTCGGCGTCTCGCTCCGCACCGTTTACCGGGACGTGGCCAGCCTCGCCGCCACCGGCGTCCCGGTCGAAGGCGAGGCGGGCATCGGCTATGTGCTGCGCCCGGGCTACACCCTGCCGCCCCTCATGTTTACCGAGGAGGAGATCGAAGCGGTGGTGCTGGGCTCGCGCATGGTGGCGGCGCAGACCAGCGACGCGCCGCTCGCCAAGGCGGCGCGCGACGCGCTCGCCAAGATCACGGCGGTGCTGCCGGAAGAGCGGCGGGACGAGGTGGCGAGCCTTGGGCTGCTCTCGGCGCCGCGGAAGCTCTTGGCCCCCGACGGCGTCGATCCGGCCCGGCTCCGCCAGGCGATCCGCAGCGAGCGGAAGCTCTGGATCAGCTATGGCGACGAGACCGGCCAGCACACCGAGCGGCGCGTCTGGCCGATCGCCCTCACCTTCTACGATCGCACGCGGCTGCTCGCGGCCTGGTGCGAGCTGCGCCAGGGTTTCCGCCATTTCCGCACCGACCGCATCGCCGCCGTGGTCGAGACCGGCGAGCGCTACCCGCGCCGGCGGCGCGTGCTGATGAAGGAGTGGCGAATGATCGAGGGCATGCCCGATCCCGACTGACGGCTGCTGACAGGAGGTGTCAGCAGCCTCGCTTAAGATGCTTAACGACGAATATGGCGCGCCGATCAGCGCGCGCCCCGCTCGGATCGGAGCATCATCATGAGCACTCTTTATCACCGCCGCGCGGCGGCGCGGATCAATCCCGCCAATGACAACCGCCTGCCGGCGGACCTTTCGTCTCCTCCCACAAAGCTCGCCATCGGCTGGTCCTTGCTGAAGCAGATCGTGCTCGAATGGCGCCGCCGCAGCCGCAGCCGGCAGACGCTGGCTGGCCTCGGCTCCCATGAGTTGCGCGATATCGGGCTCACCATCCACGACCAGGAGCGTGAATGCGGCAAGCCCTTCTGGCGGGCTTAGTCGAAAGTTCTTGATTTGTTCTGGAGGCCGGATTAGCGTTCCGGCAAAGGCGAGGAGGGATTGGCAATGAGCAGCTTCGATCAGGTCGACGAGTTCCTGATGGCGAAATACCGCCGGCATCTCGAGGATGTGCTGTGCGACGGCTGCCTGATCGGGCGGCTCAGCACGGCGCTGGGCGAGCGGTCGCGCATCATGCCGCGGCTCACCCGCTCCATCGCCGAAGAGGATGGCGGCTTGGTGCAGAGCTATGAGGGAATATTGGTGCTCGACGACGTCTGGTACCGCTTCGCCTGCCAACTCTTCGTCGACCGCGGCGGCCAGCGCTTCCTCAGCGACATCACCGCCTTCGACGCCATAGAGTGGCAAGCGGAGGTCAAGGTCCCGGCGTAAGGCGCTCTGCCCTCCGCCAGATCGACCTTCGAACGAAGCCGCGCGCGCCGCATCACCGGGTTCGGAGCGCTGCCGACCTCGGCCGCTTTATCGCAGAGCAGCCTCCCATGCTGGGCATTCTCGGTCTGGTCGAAACTTTGGACTTGCCCGATTGTTGGGTCGGCGCTGGCTTCGTCAGGAACGTGATCTGGGACGCGCTTCACGAGCGCCCGTGGTCCGCGTCCTATGGCGATGTCGATGTTGTCTACTTCGACGCTGGTAATCTCAGCCCCGACCGAGACAGACGGATCGAGGTCGCGCTCAAGCGTTTGACGCCCGATATTCCGTGGTCGGTAAAGAATCAAGCCAGAATGCACATTGCCAACGGCGATCCGCCCTATGCCGATACGGCGGACGCCTTGCGCCATTGGCCCGAAACATGCACCGCTGTTGCCCT
>Ga0335081_10011962_pt1 | contig 14048 bp, 12 predicted proteins | sample Lox_Sample_35_FD_206713 | JGI IMG/M metagenome (GOLD analysis project Ga0335081, IMG submission 206713) | Soil microbial communities from Loxahatchee National Wildlife Refuge, Florida, United States - Lox_Sample_3.5 | ecosystem: Environmental > Terrestrial > Soil > Wetlands | place: USA... | reverse complement strand
ACCGACCTTTACTACATGACCGCCGAGAATTTTTTCCTTTTCCTTGACCGAGGGTGGAAGATAAAGCCCCGACGTGGTCTTGTCCATCATTTCATCGGGATTGATGAGAACCCTGTCCCCTACGATGATAATGTTCTTTTTGGTTTTCATAACAATCCTCACCACTTTGATCAGCCCCGTCTGAGTTGATATATTTTTTTCTCTCCGTAACATGGGCGAGAAGCCCCGCGATCCAGTATCTACGGTCCGCGAACCAGCGATATGCGATGCGAGATAATGCTAATGCTCCCGGTAGTTTGAATAGCACAGCTGCAAAATGATAACGCCTGAGGCGTAGAACGATCTCAGGCAAGGCCTTCTCCCCGACCATCACCGTCCCGTCGGGAAGAACTAGGTGCATGGCATTCATGCATGCAGCCCGCTTGATTTCGGGAAATCGAAAAATCATAGCTTCTGACTGGCAAGGCACCATTTCAAAGGAGTCTCGTGCCTCATGTTCGTCGATCCATTTCACTGCGCTCGAGCAAATCGGACAGGTCTTGTCGAAAATGAGCGCTGCTTTCCCGATTTTATGTTCCTCTTGCGGCCGTTTCATAGCATAGGCGCACTCTGTTTTCCTGCAAGGGCGCGGCTTTTAGCAGGGAAGCGCCTTCCCCTGCATCACTATTTATAGCTCCTGTAACGCGCGTGTGTCAAGATGAAGATGCAGGATAATATGTCTGGCGGGATCAAAAGTCCCCTGAAAAAATACAACTGAGTATCCGATTGGTGGGGATGTGCCTGATCATTTCCCGGTGAAGAGGTGCGACAAGGTTGCTTCCTCCCTGGACCGACAAGCAAACATTCCTCGTAATTGTCCTCCATTGAATACATGATGGTTTTTTTGACAGAATGTCGTAACTATGGGTAGAGCGTTCATAAATTCCCTCTTAGCCTCTCAGCCTGAAGAATTCGCTTTACCGCCAGTTCATAGGCTGCTTTGCGCATACGGCACTGCTTTTCGCGGCAATGGCGATGGACATCGCTAAAGGCTGTAATCATGATTTGCTTCAGTTTTTCGAGGACCTTGTTTTCCGGCCAGACGTCGTTGCTGAGGTTCTGGCTCCACTCAAAATAGCTCACCACGACGCCGCCGGCATTCGCAAGAATGTCCGGGATAAGCATTACATGCCTGCTGAAAAAAATATCGTCCGCAGCTGCCGTGGTTGGAGCATTCGCAAGTTCAAGGATAATTTCCGCCTTCACGTCTTTTGCATTACTCGAATCAAGCTGGTTGGAAAGCGCAGCAGGAATAAGTACGTCGCAGTCTGCAGTTAGAAGTTCAGCATTCGAAATCTCCTGAGCACCGGGAAATTTCGTAACGTTGCCCATCTTATACTTGTGTTCTATCACCGCAGGAATGTCCAATCCGTCCCGGTTCAGGATGCCGCCATTTACATCACTGACAGCAATTACGGAATACCCTCGTTCGAAGAGCAGACGCGCAGCGTTCTCGCCGACGTTGCCGAATCCCTGAACCGTAACGCGAAGTCCCTGAGACTCCATGCCCCGGTCCTTTAAAGCCTGCTCAAGGACATGAATCCCGCCCAGAGCCGTTGAATACCGCCGTACCGTGATGCCGCCCAGCTCCGGCGGTTTTCCCGTAACCACTGCAGGCACGTGTTCCCGCTTGATTCGCTCGTACTCGTCGAGGATCCAGGCCATGATCTGTTCATCGGTATATACATCTGGAGCAGGGATATCCTTGAACGGCCCGATATGGTCGGCAATGGCCCGTATGTATCCGCGCGTCACCAGTTCGAGATCGCGGCGGGACAGGTCAAGGGGGTCAACGGCGACGCCGCCTTTGGCGCCGCCAAAGGGGATGTTCACTACAGCGCACTTGAGCGCCATGAGAAAGGCAAGTTCTCGGGCATGTTCCTCGTCCATCTCGGGATGAAATCGGATGCCGCCTTTCGCGGGTCCCCGCGCGTCGTTATACTGTACACGGTAGCCCGTGAACATCTGCGATTTCCCCGTCGTCATTTTGACGGGAAAGCTGACGGTAAAGGACCTGCGCGGCATAGACAGCAGATCGAGCTCGTCCTTCGTAAGGCCGAGGTCTGCATAGATCGTCTGCAGTTCTGTCATGCCGAGACTACGCAGATCTTTTTCATCAAGATGAAGCCGTTCGTGGTTGCGGTTCATGGTTTTCCCTCGGAAAGCAGTTTTGAGTGTGGAGTGGCGATCTTGGAGCGAGCAACAACTGATGTTTGCCTCTAACTCCAGGCATATAACTCAAAACTTTATGACTTAGTGAGTCCCGTCTTCCTCGCTGTTTCAGCCACTGCGGCCGCGACATGAGCGGGTACCTTCCGGTCGAAAGGACTGGGAATTATATAGTCCTCATGCAGTTCCTCGATTTCGATACTGTGTGCGATGGCTCTTGCTGCAGCAAGCTTAACTGCTTCGTTTACGCCACGCGCCCGGACATCAAGCAGGCCCCGGAAGATGCCGGGGAAGCCGAGCATATTGTTAATCTGGTTGGGATAGTCCGACCTTCCTGTGGCCATAATCCGGACGAGAGGTAGAGCCTCTTCAGGTACTATCTCGGGATCGGGGTTCGCGAGCGCAAAAACGACAGGGTTTCTCGCCATCTTGCGGATGTCCTGCGCTGTAATCACGTTCGGGGCTGAAAGTCCGATGAACACGTCTGCCCCCTTCATGGCGTCGGATATGCTCCCTTTCACCCTGCGGGGATTGGTGATCTTAGCGAGCTCGCGCTTTGCAGCGTCCATCCCCTCCTTCCTGCCGCTGTACAACGCTCCAGCACGGTCGCAGACAATGATGTCTCGAACGCCTGAAGCCAGCAGAATCTTCGTTACCGCCGTCCCGGCCGCGCCGGCGCCGACCACGGTGATCTTAAATTTTTTCAGGTCCCGCCTCAGCAGTCGCGAAACATTTATAAGCGCCGCAAGGGCGACCACCGCTGTTCCATGCTGGTCATCGTGAAACACGGGGATATCAAGCAACTTCCGAAGTCTCATTTCTACTTCGAAGCAGTGGGGCGCGGCGAAATCCTCCAGATTGATACCACCGAATGCAGGTGCGATGTTCTTCACCGTGGTTACGATATCGTCCACGTTTTTTGTGGCAAGGACGATTGGGAATGCGTCGATTCCTGCAAATTCCTTGAAGATCATGGCCTTGCCTTCCATGACCGGAAGCGCTGCCTCAGGCCCGATGTCGCCTAAGCCGAGCACGGCGGTGCCGTCTGAGACGACTGCCACGGAATTGCCTTTGATCGTATATCGGTAGGCGTGTTCCTTATTTTGATTGATATCCATGCAAACACGCGCCACTCCGGGTGTATACACTTTGGAGAGGTCATTCCGATCGCGCACCGGCAGCTTGTTTTTCACCTCGATCTTCCCGCCCTCGTGAGCCAAGAAAGTCCTGTCCATAATTCGGATCACCTTGACCCCCCGGATGGCTCTGATTCCCTTCACGATCGTTTTTTCGTGGTCTTCATTCTGCGCGTTCACCGTCACGTCGCGGATGATTTTTCCCTTCTCAACACGCACAATGTCTACTGACCCCAAATCTCCGCCCGCGCTCGAAATGGCCATGGCGATCTTCGCGAACATCCCGATGCTATTTTCGATCTCAACCCTGATAGTGATGCTGTAGCTGGGACTGCAGCGCACACCTGGTACACATATATCTTTCATCGTGTTCACCTCTTTTCTAATTATAAAGGCAATGAAGGCAAGGGTCAACTCATCCTCCCCGACCCGAAGGCTGGGGATTTCCGAATCAGACCCTGCAACCAGCGCCTTATATCCCCGCCCTAAAGAGACCGGGTTTTACGACACATGTTGATAAAACAAATCATACAGTCATTAGACAATGCTTTTTCCTTGATCAGATAGATCTGCGTGGCAATTCATGCCCGAAATAAAGCTTCTCCAAAACAGTATTATAAAGATAATGGAGGACGTCCAAACGGACATTGAGTATCCGGTTGTCTTTGAGAGTAGTTACCAGTTGAAACTCGTGGATAAAAAACAGTGTTTTTTCTTTACTGAAAATTTATACATCAAACATATCATATGGGTGTACTTATGTCCAGTAGTTGTTGAGTTCCCACATTCATCCTTTGGGTTAAAACCAGGGGCTTTCTGCGGCTGTTTCGGTAAATTACTGCCAGCGTTTTTATTTGTTGGAAAATACGGATGCAAAACATCCTAAGAATCTGTATAATATATAAGGTATGTCCGATTTTCGCATCGAAAAAGACTCTCTCGGCGAAGTGAAGGTATCGAAGGACGCACTTTACGGAGCCGAGACCCAGCGTGCGGTTGAAAACTTTCCAGTGAGCGGCATCCGCTTTCCCCGTGTCTTTATCCGAAGCCTCGGTCTCATCAAAGCCGTGGCAGCTGAAGTGAATGCGGGACTGGGATTGCTCGACGCAGGAGTCGCCAACTCAATCTATCTGGCCGCACTCGAAGTGGCTGATGGCAAGTGGGACGATCACTTCCCGCTCGATATCTTCCAGACAGGCTCCGGCACGTCCACGAACATGAATGCCAACGAAGTGATCGCAAACCGGGCCTCTCAAGTCCTCGGCACCTCCGCAACGACGGTCCACCCCAACAATCATGTGAACATGGGGCAGTCTTCAAATGATGTTATCCCCACGGCCATTCACGTCAGCGCGTATCTCGAAGTGAGTGAAGTGCTCCTGCCCGCGCTCAGACATCTCCATGCATCGCTAAAAAACCGCGAAACTGAATTCGGCGAAGTCGTGAAGACCGGAAGAACGCACCTCATGGACGCCATGCCGGTAACGCTGGGACAGGAAATTAGCGGCTGGGCCTTCCAGGTTGAGCAAGCCATCGAGCGGATACAATCCTCCCTGCCTCGCCTGGCGCAGCTCGCAATTGGCGGTACCGCGGTCGGTACGGGCATCAACGCGCCCGCGGACTTCGGCAAAATCGTTGCTGCAAGGCTTGCGGGACGGACTACCTTGCCCTTTATAGAGACGGCGAATCATTTCGCGGCGCAGTCTACCATGGACGCGGCTGTTGAGCTTTCCGGTCAGCTCAAGACCACCGCTTCATCCTTCATAAAGGTGGTCAACGATCTCCGATGGATGAACAGCGGCCCTCTCGCGGGGCTCGGTGAAATTTCCCTGCCCCCACTGCAGCCCGGCTCAAGCATTATGCCAGGGAAAGTGAACCCGGTTATGTGTGAGATGATGATGATGGTCTGCGCCCAGGTTACGGGCAATGACGCCGTGATTGCAACCAGTAACCAGCTGGGGAATTTCGAGCTAAACGTTATGCTTCCCGTGATTGCGCACAATCTGCTTCAGTCGATCACGATCCTTGGCACTGCTTCGCGGCTCTTCGCGGATAAGGCAATCACCGGATTTACCGCGAACCGTGAGCGCATCGCTGGTCTCGTGGACAAAAACCCGGTCCTCGTCACGGCCTTGAACCCTGTTATCGGCTACGACACTGCCGCCCGGATCGCGAAGAAAGCCTATGCTGAAGACCGGCCACTGAAAGAGGTTGCGGCTGAAATGACCGAACTTTCAAAGGAAGAACTCGACAAGCTGCTCGATCCCAAGCTGATGACCAAAGGCGGGATAACGAAAGACAACAATTAACGGATGTTGGCAGTATCTGTTTTTTTGCTCCAACTCGAAACGATAAACTCGAATCCGAAACGAAGGATGCGTTCATGTTATTACCTACATCCACCGTCGGCAGAAAAATCATAATGGCGATTTCAGGCCAAATCCTTGTTATTTTTATAGTATTTCACATATCCGGCAATTCCTCAATTTTTTTCCACAAACTCAACTTCTATGTCGCCACCCTCTATACCCTGCCGGTCTTTGTCTGGGGCGGGCGCATTGTTCTCCTCCTGGCATTCATCTTCCATATATGGTATGGCGCAATTCTGAAGCTCGAAAACAGGGCGGCGAAGCCGCAATCCTACATTGTAACGAACTACCGCCAGGCAACATTTTCAGGCCGGTATCAAATTTGGACAGGTGTCATCATTGCTGTCTTCCTTCTTTATCATCTTCTTCAATTCACTTTTCAGGTGACGAATCCCCTGCTCGCGGTCGACTCCCGCCTGGATGCCCTCGGCAGACCAGATGTCTTCTGGATGGTCGTGCGCAGTTTCCAGCAGATCGGCATTTCAGGAATATATATAATTTCCCTGGCCGCCTTGGGGTTGCACTTGCTCCACGGCATCCAGAGTTCTGTCCAGACCTGGGGGCTAACGAATGACAGAACACTGCCGCTGATCGAAAAAATCGGCACGGCAGCTTCAATCATTCTGTTTTTATGGTATATAGCCATACCAGTCGCGGTTGTTGTTGGAATTTTGAAGTAGCGGCTCTTTAGTCATTCCGGTCATGATCCAAAATTCAATTGTGTGAAACTGAGCTTCTGGATTCCCGTCTTCGCGGGAATGACGATCATGACAGTAGAAAGGCAAGGATAACTGTAATGCTCGATGGAAAAATACCATCCGGTCAGCTTCACGAAAAGTGGGACAAGCGTCGTGCGGAGATGAAGCTGGTCAACCCCGCCAATAAACGGAAGTACCGCGTCATCGTCGTCGGCACCGGATTGGCTGGCGCTTCAGCCGCAGCCTCGCTTGGCGAGCTGGGATATAATGTTGATGCCTTCTGCCTCCAGGACTCGCCGCGCCGCGCACACAGCATCGCAGCCCAGGGAGGCATCAATGCGGCAAAGAATTATTCCAACGACGGTGACAGCATCGAGCGGCTGTTCTACGACACGATCAAAGGCGGCGATTTCAGGTCCCGCGAAGCGAATGTGTACCGCCTGGCACAGCTGAGCGCAAACATCATCGACCAGTGCGTTGCCCAAGGCGTGCCTTTTGCGCGAGACTATGCAGGCTACCTTGCCACGCGCTCCTTTGGCGGAGCCCAGGTATCACGCACCTTTTACGCGCGCGGCCAGACTGGACAGCAGTTGCTTCTCGGCGCCTATGGCGCGCTCTCTCGCCAGGTGGCAGCGGGCACAATCACGCTTCACCCGCGCACGGAGATGCTCGATCTCGTCATTGTGAAAGGCGAGGCAAAGGGAATCACGGTACGCGACCTGGTGACCGGCAATATTGAGTCGTTTGCAGCCGATGCGGTCTGTGTCTGTTCGGGCGGTTATTCGAACGTGTATTTCCTCACGACGAATTCCATCATGTCCAGCATCAATGCAACGTACCGGGCCTATAAGAAGGGGGCTTTCTTTGCAAATCCCTGCTATACTCAGATCCATCCAACCTGTATCCCCGTCACGGGAAAACATCAGGCCAAGCTTACGCTGATGTCCGAATCGCTCCGGAACGACGGTAGAGTCTGGATACCGAAAGAAAAAGGCGACAAGCGGTCACCGAACGATATTGCTGAATCCGAGCGCGATTACTATCTAGAGCGGAAATACCCGTCCTTCGGAAATCTCGCGGCCCGCGATGTGACTTCTCGCGCGGCAAAGGAGGTTTGTGACGAAGGTCGGGGGATCGGCCCAGGCGGCCGCGGCGTGTACCTCGACTTTGTAGACGCTATAAAACGACTTGGCGAAGATACCATCCGCGAACGGTACGGCAACCTCTTCGAGATGTATGAGCGGATCACTGCTGAGAATGCATACCGGCAGCCGATGCGGATCTACCCCGCACCGCACTATGCAATGGGCGGGCTCTGGGTGGACTACAACCTCGAAAGCAACATCCGGGGGCTGTTTGTGCTCGGCGAGGCAAACTTCTCGGACCACGGCGCAAACCGGCTCGGCGCGAGCGCCCTGATGCAGGGTCTGGCGGACGGCTACTTCATTCTTCCTTACACGATCGGAAACTATCTTGCCGAAACAAAGCCGGGAGCGTTCAATACGGAAAGTTCCGAATTTCGCCAATCACGGCAGGAGGTCGAGGCATTCACGAAAAGACTCCTCTCGATCAAAGGAAGGAAAACCGCTCAAGAATTCCACCGAGACCTCGGCGAACTCATGTGGAACAACGTGGGAATGACGCGGAGTGAAGCAAGCCTGAAACAGGCTCTCAAACGCATCCCCGAGATCCGTGCTGAGTTTTGGCAGAACGTGGCCGTCACCGGCAGCGGAATGGAATTGAACCAGGAACTCGAGAAAGCGGGCCGTGTCTCCGACTTCCTCGAATTTGCGGAACTCCTTGCTAGGGACGCGCTGCAGCGGGACGAATCGTGCGGCGCCCATTTCCGCATCGAGCACCAGACACCGGAAGGCGAAGCTGTCCGCGATGACAGGAATTTCAGTTACGTCTCGGCGTGGGAGTACAAGGGCCCAGACAAGGAACCGGAGTTGCATAAGGAGCCGCTCATGTTCGAGCATGCGCACCTGGCAGTAAGAAGCTATAAATGAAAAAGCTCATAATGAAACTCAGTGATCAGGATTCTTCATTTGATCGCTAAAACCTGGATTTTGAGAGTATCGGTGTCTTGTCCATGAATCTCGCACTCTATGTCTGGCGCCAGAAAGGGCCGCACGAAAAAGGGAAGCTCGAGCGCTATGAGGCTCGCGACATCAGCAGCGACATGTCCTTCCTCGAAATGCTCGACATCGTAAACGAAGGTTTGGTAAAAAACGGAGAGGATCCGATCGCCTTTGACAGTGACTGCCGCGAGGGCATCTGCGGCACCTGCGGCCAAGTCGTGAATGGCATTCCTCATGGGCCGCGAAAAAAGACAACGGTCTGCCAGCTCCACATGCGATACTTCAAGGACGGCGACACGATCTATATTGAACCTTTTCGCGCCCACGCCTTTCCAGTAATCAGGGACCTGATTATCGATCGGGGCGCCTTTGAAAAGATCATTCAGGCAGGCGGTTACATCTCGGTTCATACTGGTGGTGTGCTTGATGGGAATGCGATACTGATCCCCAAACAGGATGCCGATAGGGCAATGGACGCCGCCGAGTGCATCGGCTGCGGGGCCTGCGTTGCCGCCTGCCCCAATGGTTCTGCCATGCTTTTTACGGCGGCAAAAGTATCACACCTTGCCGCTCTGCCCCAGGGCCAGGTCGAGGCGGCCCACCGAGTCTGCGTCCTGACCGAAGAGATGCTGAATCAGGGGTTCGGCAACTGCAGCAATCACTACGAATGCGAGTCTGTCTGCCCCAAAGGGATTAAGGTCAAGTGGATCGCGAAACTGAACCGCGAGTTCATCAAGGCGCAGATACCGGGAAGCGGGACCGGATAAGCATATGCGACCTGAGCAAAAGCCCTGGATATCCGTCGTCCATCATGAATCGTTCATTACGAGCAACAGAAGGATTAGGGTAAATCTCGAAGACGCATTCGATGCTCTTTCTTATTGCACACCATTCTTTTACCGCCCGGACCGGGAGGCTGAAAGAGAATTGGCTGTGCCGTTTGGCAGCGTCAGGCTACATCTTGAGAGAAGCCGTGTTACAATAAAAAAAGAGATGAAGTTAATTATGCTACGAAGGAAAAGTGCGTTGTCCCAAAAAGAGGAAGAAGTTAAGGATAAAATCGTGAAGGGCGGAAAGGCTAAGGAGGCTTTGTTAAATTTCCCGGTCTTGATCTACGCTTTGTGTCTTAAGCTTGGCAGCATTTAAATCCATGAAGGAGGGAACCATGAAAAGATATGTTGCATTGATCATGACGTTGTTTCTTGTCATCCCTGCTGTCGCACTGGCGGGAACGGTGAAGCTCGGGTTTATAAACTCGATTACTGGCAAGGAAGCTCCGATCGGTGAGAACCTGACGAACGGCGTCACCCTCGCCATCGAGGATCTGAAGAAAAAGGGAATTGATGTTGATCTCGTTACAGAAGACGATACCGGCAAACCCGACAAGTCGCTGGCGGCGTTCGAGAAGCTTGCTACCAGGGACAATGTGACGGGGATTGTCGGCCCCTACACGTCGGCCACGGCAAACGCCGACGCCAAGGTTGCTGAGCGCTACAAGGTCCCACTGATTGTGCCCGCGGCCTCGAAAGAGGATATCACGCGGCAGGGCTATAAATGGACCTACCGCGTGTCCGGCACCACGAGTGACTACGCAGGAGTCCTGCTCGATATGGCTACCACTCTCGGCAAGCCCAAAACCATCGCCATCCTGAATGAGAATACCGACTTCGGCGTATCGGGAGCAAAGAGCGCCAAGGACATCGCGGAACAAAAGGGCATCAAAGTGGTATTTGAGGAGGCCTATTCGGCAGGCTCCCCGGACTACCGCTCCACACTCGCTAAAGTGAAGGCCGCAAATCCTGACCTCGTGTTCATGGTATCCTATGCGGCTGACGCCATCCTGTTGATGCGCCAGTCGCGCGAGATCGGCTTAACGCCCATGGCCTTCCTTGGCGCCGGCGCCGGGTTCTCTGTCGCCCAGTTCGCCAAGGAGAAGGATATCAGCCAGGGTGTCTTCTCGTCTACGCAGTGGACCGAGGACGCGCCGTGGGCCGGGTCTAAGGAATGGTACAAACGCTATGTAACTCAGTTCGGCAAACCGCCAACCTACCATGCTGCTTGCGCCTATGAGTCTATGATGATCATGGGACAGGCGGCTGCAGCCGCGGGCGGTGACCGGGAGAAGACGCGCGAGGCACTGCACACCGGAAAATGGAACGGCATTCTCGGTGAGGTCCGATTCCAGGACTACAATGGCTACCAAAACCAGCGCAAGGCTGTGATGCTCGTGGAGCAAGTACAAAACGGACATCACGAGACAGTGTGGCCGCTTAGAGATGCGGCCAAAAAACCCATTTGGCCCTTCCCGGGCTGGTCAAAATAACCCAGGGAGAGGAGCGGTGTCAGCCGCTCCTCTCTTTTTTATATCAGTTTGCCTGCGGCGGCTTTTTATGAATGTTTTTTTCCAAGCCCTAATCAGCGGTATACTGATCGGCGGGGTGTACGCGCTGATCGGCATCGGGCTGACGATCATTTTCGGCGTCATGCGGGTGATCAACTTCGCCCACGGTGATCTGCTGATGCTCGGCATGTACCTAACCTACTTTCTTTTCACCCTTCTGCATATTGATCCTTTTGTCTCAATCATAATAACCATCCCGCTGATGTTTCTCTTCGGTGGTTTGCTGCAGAAAATTATCATCAACCGCGCCCTCAACGCACTACCCCAGAATCAGATCCTGCTGACCATCGGGATGGGGCTGGTCATGAGCAACTCGATCATGCTTGCCTTCACCTCTGATTATAAAATATTGTCCACGACCTATTCATCGAGCAGCGTCACGCTCCTGGGGATATCGATCTCCGAACCGTTGGCCGTGTCCTTTGTGATCACCTTGGGCATCACCACGGCGCTGTACTGGTTCCTGTACAGGACTGACACGGGCCAGGCCATCAGGGCTACGGCCCAGGACCGCGAAGCGGCGCAGTTGATGGGAATAAATGTAAAGCGCATGTCGATCATAGCATTCGGAATCGGATCGGCCCTGGCCGCCACCGCGGGAGCGCTCATATCTCCGACCTACTATATCTACCCGCAGGTGGGAAGTATTTTCACCCTAAAGGCCTTTGTCATTACCGTGCTCGGCGGAATGGGCAGCATTTTCGGCGCCATACTGGGCGGCGTGCTCATCGGCATGACGGAGTCCATCGGCGGCGTATACCTCGGTTCCGGCTGGAAGGACGTCATCGTGTTTATCCTGTTCCTACTGGTGCTTCTGTTTAAGCCCTCCGGTCTACTGGGTACTTCGAAGGATTAACGGAAACGCATTAATCGAAGTCTCCACAAAACGAGAATAACTTTTACCGCGTAGCCGCTAAGGACACAAAGGAAATCTTTAAATCTCGGCATTTAACCGACGCATATCTTGCTCTCCTTCTCGGCCGTTGTGCCATGGCGGTTTTAGGTTTTTGGTTCCGGCTTGTCCGGGTTAGGATAATATGAGACAATTGATGAATAATATGCGGGGGATAAACACTATACCGCTGCTTCTTTCGGTGGCCGCCGTCGTCCTGCTCTTCCTGGTTCCCAAATTTGTGACAAGCACCTACGTGCTCCATATCATGATCCTGATCTTCATCAGCGTCATCACAGGATCGGCGTGGAACATTTTGGGCGGCTACACGGGCCAGTACTCGGTAGGCCACGCGGCCTACTTTGGCGCGGGTGCCTATACCACGATGATCCTGCTACAATACCATCACATTGCACCATGGTACGGGATCTGGGCAGGTGTTGCAGTCGCCTTGGGGGTGGGCCTCGTCATCGGTTCTATCTGCTTCCGTCTGCGCGGTCCCTACTTTGTCCTGGCATCCATAGCCGTGGCTGAGATTTTTCGCGTTTCAGCCCTGAACCTGCAAGACCTGACAAACGGTGCCGAAGGCATCCTGCTCACCGACATCCCGCCGCTCAAGATCGGCAACACAGTCATCACCGATTTCCTGTCCAAGGTGCCCTTTTATTACTCCGGGCTTGTGATCTCTCTTACCGTCATCGCCGTAACCTGGATGGTGCAGAACTCGAAGCTGGGCTACTACTTCCAGGCCATCAGGGAGGACCAGGATGCCGCCCACTCGCTCGGCATTAACCTGACCCTATACAAGAATGCAGCTCTTTCCCTCTCGGCGATATTCACGTCCCTGGCAGGCAGCCTGTACGGACTTTATATCGGTTTCATCGACCCCGGAACGGTCCTCGCGCTCGACCTGTCGGTCCACATTGTGATTATCTGCATCATCGGGGGGATCGGCACCATCTTCGGGCCGATGATCGGCGCGGTGGTCCTCGTTCCCTTCTCCGAAGCCCTGCGCAGCAACATGATAGCCCAGGCTCTGATCGACTCTGGGCTGGTCAAAGAAAACTCCGCTTTCGGGGCCTTCCTCAAGGACCAGTTGTCCCACGCCCACGTGCTGATCTACGGGATACTCCTGGTCGTCGTTATCCTGTTCATGCCCGACGGGCTGCTGGGCTTTATCAGGAAGCTCACGGCAAAAAAACGGAAGGTGGCGGACTGATGGCGATACTCGAGATCAAGCGCGTCAGCAAGTTTTTCGGCGGTCTGGCCGCTAATTCCGATGTCACCTTCGAAGTGAACGAGGGAATGATCATGGGCTTGATCGGCCCGAACGGCGCCGGGAAAACTACCCTGTTCAACTGTATCACCGGTTATTATCCGCCTTCGCGCGGCGAGGTTATTTTTAACGGCAAACGCATGAACGGCCTGCATCCCGATGACGTGTGCAAACTCGGAATGGCCCGCACCTGGCAAAAGGTCCGGCCGCTGGCCAAGATGAGCGTAGTAGACAATGTCATGGTCGGAGCCCTGTGCCGGACCAACTCGCTCAAAAAAGCACGCATGATGGCCTTGGAGCAACTCAGGATTGTACATCTCGAGATCCGCGCCGACTTCCGCGCCGGCAGCCTCCCGATAGGCGAGCGCAAAAAGTTGGAGGTGGCCCGCGTCCTGGCCACGCAGCCCCGTCTGCTGCTACTCGACGAGGTAATGGGCGGGCTCAACCCGGCCGAGAGCGAAGAGATTATTGGGCTCATACTCGACATCAGAAAGAGCGGTATTACCCAGATGGTGATCGAACATAACATGAAGGCGATTATGCGCATATCCGACAGGATCGTCGTCCTGAACTCCGGTGAAAAACTGGCTGAGGGCGCCCCCGAGGAAATTGTCTCGAATAAAGCGGTTATTCAGGCTTATCTTGGAGAGAGTAATGCTTAAGATTGAGAACCTGCATTTCAGCTACGGCGACCTCAAGGTGCTCTGGGACGTGAGCATCGATGTGCAGGACGGGGAAATTGTCACAGTTGTGGGCGCGAACGGGGCCGGCAAGTCAACACTCCTCAAGAATATTTCGAGGCTCGTGAAACCCGCGTCCGGCGCCATTACATTCAACAGCATTGACGTAGTGAAACTTCCTGCCCATAAGGTGGTAGATCTCGGCATCGTGCAGGTGCCCGAGGGGAGGAGAATTTTCCCTCAAATGACCGTCGCAGAAAACCTCAGGATGGGGTCCTTCATTGAGAGGGCGCGGAGAAAAAGGGCC
>Ga0335081_10011961_pt1 | contig 14048 bp, 12 predicted proteins | sample Lox_Sample_35_FD_206713 | JGI IMG/M metagenome (GOLD analysis project Ga0335081, IMG submission 206713) | Soil microbial communities from Loxahatchee National Wildlife Refuge, Florida, United States - Lox_Sample_3.5 | ecosystem: Environmental > Terrestrial > Soil > Wetlands | place: USA... | reverse complement strand
GAAAGCCGAAGCCGAATTTTCGGAACGCCGGTAGCGATCCCCAAACAAGCGAAAAGATGACGCCGCTGAGCAACAACAGCACGCCGATGGCCGCGGAGCGTGTCAAATGTCGGAAGACGACATCGCCAATGCGCAGCCGACCGAGCGCCTTGGCGCGCGTCGTGCGCGCGGCCGACACGACCGAACCCTGCTGTAACGCAACATCAACCACGGGAGGCCTCCGCATTGGGGTTTACCGAGCACACTCCCGCAACAGACAGATAAGGCATTCGGTCAAACAATCGATCGGCGGCCGAACGACACTGGGCACGCTGAGCGCGAAAAGGAAGGCAATCCGGCGACGCGCGAAGAGGCGTTTCTCGTCGTCTCACGCTGCCGCTCGGACGAAGGACTCCATCTGACGTCGGCCATTCACACCCTGCCGGGGCCGCAAGGCCACTGAGTGGCTGACCCTGGCAGCGGCGATGGCTTAAGTTGGGCACATCAATGTTCTATGAGCGGTAGATGACAATTAGATGACAGAACAAGTTATTGAATAATAATGATATTAACGCGAATGGGCGGCAGCTGCGGTGGGCAAATGGATAGTGAAAGTGGCGCCCTCGCCCGGGGCGCTGTCGATCGTGAGCCGGCCACGGTGTCGATTGAGAATGTGTTTAACAAGCGCTAGGCCAAGCCCGGTGCCGCCCTGGGCCCGGCTCTCGGTGACGTCCACGCGATAGAAGCGCTCGGTAAGCCGCGGCAGATGCTCGGGCGCGATGCCCGGGCCGTAATCGCGAACGCTCACTTGCGCCTCCGGTTCGCCGTCGGCCGATGCTCCCGACCCGATCTTAATATCGACGCGCCGGCCGGCGGCGCCGTATTTGAGCGCATTCTCGATCAGATTCTCGAAGATGCGGACCAGTTCGTCGCGGTCGCCGAGCACCGGCAATGCGTTCGCCGCGTCGATATGGACGGTCACGCCGCGATCACGCGCCAGGGTTTCGAGTCCGTCGACGACCTGGCGGACGATCGGCACGAGGTCGACCGGCGTGTCGGGACGCCGATGCGCGTTGAGCTCGATGCGCGACAGCGACAACAGATCGTCGATCAAGCGCGCCATGCGGCGCGCCTGCTCCTGCATGATGGCCAGAAAACGCTGTCGCGCCTTGGCATCGTCGCGCGCCGAGCCCTGCAGCGTCTCGATGAAGCCGAGCAGCGCGGCCAGCGGCGTGCGCAATTCGTGACTGGCATTGGCGACGAAGTCGGCGCGCATTTCTTCGACCCGGCGCAGCGGCGTGAGGTCGTGGAAGGTCATCAGCACCAGATCCGGCCCGATTGCATTCGGCCCGCGCTTGACCGGCATCACGATGGTTTCGAACCAGCGATCGAGCGGCACGCGCTCGGAATATACCACGCGCTGCTCTTCGCCTTCCGTCGCCGCGCGGCCGATGGCCTCGATCAATTCCGGCATCCGCAGCGCAAATGCGACCGGTTCGCCTTGCCGCAACGCCGGCGCCAGCGCGCGGGCGCGCTCATTGAGCGCCAGCACGCGGCCGTCGCGGTCGAGAGCGACGACCGGATCCGGCAGGCCGGCGACCACGGCCCGCAGCAGGTCGTCGCCGCGCTCCAAAATAGCGACAGGGCGCGCCAGTTGCTCGTTCTTCTCGCCTGCGCGCATCGACACCAGAGCAGCCGCAGCGACGATAGCAAAGCCGGCAATCGCATAGGCCGCGGCGAGCGTCCCTGCCGCAGCCAAGGCCGCAAACACAATCGCCGCTGCCGCAACGACGAGCAGCACCCCGCGATGCGGTCTCGTGGCAAGCAGTCCTCGGTCCTCATTCAGGCTCATCAGGCACGCTCACATGGCGACCGCTGCGGATCCAGCTTCGGCGCACGGTTCGACTTGCGGATCGGGGCAACCGATTGAACACATTCGCCTGCTCCGGCCGGCGGCGGCGTCGGCTGAGCGATACGGCGGACGGCGCAGCGGAGCAAGCTTCAAGCGCGTCGAAGGATCGTCGTCGCCCCGCCAACTCTCGCATTGCTCAAGCGCACGCCGCGAGAACGGACCTCACTGCCACTCATTGTGTTGCACACAGGCCGCGTCTGGAAAGACTTTTAGTCACGCCGCCCGGGGAGAGAGCACGTTGATTCTATTCGATAATTCTTGCTGGAAACCTTTGCTTCGGCTCATTGGCTGGCCAACCGCCGTCCGACTGTCATCAAACTGAAATAATAAAACTCCTACTAATGCGCGCCGTGGGTCTTGGGCGACGACGGCCCGCGAAACAATCCCACTATAGCAGGAGGTACTGCATGCGAACGCACCTCGTTGCAGCCATAGCGGCCGCAACCGTTTCGCTCACGATGAGCGCACACGCCGCCAGCCTAACCGGCGCTGGCGGAACGGCAATTTATCCGGTCCTCTCCAAGTGGGCCGACACTTACGCCAAGGAGACCGGCGACACCGTCAATTACCAGGCCATCGGCTCCGGCGGCGGCATCAAGCAGATCGAATCAAGCACGGTTCTGTTCGCCAATACCGATATGCCGCTGGTGCCGGATGACGTCGCCAAGAACAATCTGGTGCAGTTCCCGCAAGTGATCATCTCGATCACGCCGGTCGTGCACCTTGCCGGCATCAAGCCCGGCGAACTGGTATTCGACGGCCCCACCCTCGCCGACGTCTATCTCGGCAAGATCAAGGAATGGGACGATCCGGCGATCAAAAAGCTTAATCCGAACGCCAAGCTGCCGCACCAGGCGATCACCACCGTGCACCGTTCCGACGGCTCCGGCACCACGTTCAACTTCACCAATTATCTGTCGAAAGTCAGTGACGAGTGGAAGACCAAGGTCGGCGACAATACCTCGGTCAACTGGCCAAACGGCGTCGGCGGCAAGGGCAATGCTGGCGTCGCGTCATATGTCCAGCAGATCGACGGCGCCATCGGCTACGTTGAGTATGCCTACGTGATGGAAAACAAGATGGTCTACACCAAGATGGTCAACAAGGCCGGTAAGACCTTGGCGCCGACCATGGACGCGTTCCAGGCCGCGGCGGCGAATGCCGATTTCACCAAGGTGAAGGATTTCTATCTGATCCTTACCGATCAGCCCGGCGACAAGAGCTGGCCGATCACGGCGGCAACCTACATGCTGCTGCGCAAGGACACCGCACCGGACCAGAACCATCTGGCGCTCAAATTCCTCGACTGGGCCTTGAAGAAAGGCCAGGACCAGGCCAAAGCGCTCGATTACGTTCCGCTGCCCGACGACGTGGTCAAGCAGATCGAGGCGCATTGGGCCAAGGAGATTCCCCAAGCCTGGAAAACTGCGTCGAACTAACGGCGCCAAACGGATCTAAGATATTTTGTGGAGGCCGGATGAAAATCCGGCCTCTATTTTTTCCTGCGGCTCAGTAGCGCCTCCCGCGTCGCCAACAGGGCGAGCGCGAACACGAACGGGATGATGTAATACAACAGCCGAAACAACAGCAGGCCGGCCAGCAGGTCTTCTTTGTCGAATTGCCACAGCGCCACCAGCATGGCGGCGTCGAATACGCCGAGACCGCCTGGCGCGTGACTGGCAAAACCGAGCAGCGTGGCGGCGACGAATATGACCGCCACCGTGACGAAGCCGACATGAGGATTGTCCGGCACCAGCATGTACATCGCGGCCGCGCAGCAGCCGAGATCGACGATGCCGATGGCGATCTGAACGAGGGTGAGCGGCCCGCCCGGCAGCCGCACCTGCCAGCCGTCGCGGCCGATGACCCGCGGCTTGACCCAGACCCACGCCACATAGGCGGCCAGCAACGCCAGACTGATCAGCGCGATGACGCGATTGGCCCAGAGCGGCAGTTGATCGAGCGCGCGGGCAGCCTGCGGCGCATCGAGAATGCCCAAGCCCAGCACCGTGGCGTTGCCAAGCCAGAACGTCAGCCCGGCGACAAAGCAGATTTTAGTGACCTCGATGACGGACAGGCCATAGCCGGAATAGATGCGATAGCGCACCGCACCGCCGGAGAACACGCTGGCGCCGACATTGTGCCCGATCGCGTAGCTGGTGAAGCCCGAAAGCGCGGCGATCCGATACGGTATCTCGGGGCGGCCGATCGTGCGCAGCGCGAACAGATCGTAGAACGTCAAAGTCAGATAGCCGGCGGCGACGAACAGGCCGGCAGTGATAAGCGTCCGCCGATCGGTCGCTTTCAGCGCGCGCAGAAGCTCGCCGGTGTCGAGGTCGCGCAGGATGTGATAGAGCACGACAGCGGCGATGGCGATGATTGCCAGGCTCAGCGCAAAGCCGAGCCGGCTCCAGCCCACCTTGCGCTCGAAGAAGCGCACGCCGCCGCGCAATCGAGTCAACATGCCGTCCGCCGGGCCGGTCGTTTGCGCATCCATAGCGAATCCCGTTTCGCCCAACAGCCCGCGATCCTACCAGCCCAACGGCGCGAACCGGCCCCCACTAGCAGATGTCACAAACCGGCGCGAGTGCAGCAGGGTCTCACCCCTTTGTGGGCGGCAATGGTGAATATTCACTATCGCTATGCCCGCTTTGCCGGCCCCGCCGCTACGAAGAACTCCCTAAGCTCCCTATAGGTTTCCTCCGGCGCCTCCTCCGAGAGATAATGGCCGCAAGGCAGCGCCTTGGCGCCGCGGATATCGGTCGCGTAACGCCGCCAGATTTCGCCCGGACCGGGCATATGATTGCGGCCAACGCCGCCGGTCGCGCCCCACAGAAGGAGCACCGGACACGTGATCTTGCGGCCGGCCTCGAAGTCGGCGGTGTCCATATCGAAATCGATCGTGGCGGTGGCGCGGTAATCCTCGCACATGGCATGCACCGTCGCCGGATTGCGCATATAGCGCTTGTACTCGGCGAGCGCCCGCGGATCGAAGAAGCTCAAGCCCTGCGCCGTCTTGGCGAGCTTTTTTTCGATGAAGAAGTCCGGGTCGGCGCTCATCAAGTGTTCGGGAAAATCGTAGGGCTGAACCATGAAGAACCAATGCCAGGAAAACGTCGCCCAGGCTTTGCTCATGTGGTTGAACAGATGATGTTGCGGAACGATGTCGAGGATCGCCGCGCGAGCGACCTTGTCCGGATGATCGAGACACATGCGATGCAGCACCCGGGCGCCGCGATCGTGGCCGGCAGCAAAGAAGCGCTCATAGCCGAGCGCGGCCATCACCTCGATCTGGTCTTGCGCCATGGCGCGGAATGAATAATTCGCATGCCGGTCGCCGCCCGACGGCTTTTCGGAATCGCCGTAGCCGCGCAAATCGGTGGCGACGACGGTGAATTCCTGCGCGAGCCGCGGCGCGAATTTGTGCCAGGACAGGTGGCTGAACGGATTGCCGTGCATGAGCAACAGCGGCGGTCCTTTGCCGCCGTGCATCGTTACGATCCGCGCTCCGGATGTCTTGATCTCGCTGCGCGTGAAATTTTCGAAGAACATGCATCCTCCCGCCTGTCATTCTTCGCGATTGGTCGAAGCTGATGATCCCGTAAACGGCTCGGGCTGGCAACGCCGCGGCAAGAATGGCATTCATATCGGCTGCCGGATGCCCGTCCTCGGGCACCCCCTTCTCGGGCACGACAACGACATGGGAGGCGCCCAGACATGACAATGCCGCCAGACATCGATCCGCAGTCGGGCTGCCGCTTGCCGCTGCGCAAGCGTGAGGAATTGGACGAGGTCGGCCAGCGTGCCTACGATCGCGCCAATACGCCGGGCAAGACCATCGTGGGTCTGCGCGGCCCGGCGGGGCTGCATCTCTACAGCACGAAGACGGTCGAGGCGCACAATGAGATCAACCGGTATCTGCGTCACGAGGCCGGCTTCGATCCGAAGGTGCGCGAGGTCGCGATCCTCACGGTAGCGCGCGAAATGGACAGCCGGTTCGAATGGGCGGCGCACGAACCGGAAGCCCTGAAGGTCGGCGTCGCGCCGGCGGTCGTCGACGTCATCAAATATCGCAAGAGCACCGCCGGCCTGAGCGAGCTCGATGCTGCGATCATCGAATTCGGCCGCCAAGCCGTCGGCACGCAGAAGGTCGATGCCGCAGCATTCGCACGGCTCAAAGCGCTGTTCGCGCCGGAAAGGCTCGTCGATCTCGTTCTCTTGATGGGCAATTACGCCGGCACCGCGGTGCTCTTGGCGGCCTTCGACATGCAGGTCGCGGAGGGCCGGCCGCTCATGCCGGTGGAGTGATGGCGCCATGCCCCGTCTAGGCGGGACATCCAGTTCTCACGACCTCTGCTTCCGGCCAAGCCGATGTGGTTACCGGATCATCCGCCTTCGCGGATGATGGCCGTCACTTCTTCTTATCCAGCCCTAATTCGCTCCAGCGCGCCTTGGCGGCGGCGATATCTTCGGGAGCCGGCGTGACCATGGGCGGAAAGCGCGCGCCGTCGAATTCCGGATCGGGGTCGTAGTCCAGATTCATCGTGGCGTCGATCAGCATGCGGTTCCATTTGCCGGTGCCGAACAGCGTGGTGTTGCGGTCGCGCTTGCGCGTTGACGGATCGAGTCCCAATCCGAACGTCGCCGGCATGATGACGATATCGTCTTCGCCGGCATTGACGCGGTAGGCAAGAGCCCAATCGACGGCGGCGTAATCGTGGATGTCGATGTCATCGTCGACCACGGTGACATGCTTGTAGCGCACGTGGCCGGCGGATGAGCCCCACAGCGCATTGGCAACCTGCTTGGCCTGGCCGCGATAGCTTTGCTTGATCTGCACCACGACATTGACGCCGGCCTGCACCGGCGGACACCAGACGTCGGTGATGCCCGGCACGCCGGCGCGATCGAGCACGTTCCAGGCAGTCGCCGCACGCATGATCGAGGAGCAGGTGCCGTTCTCGGAAAACGAGCCCGGCATCGAACCTTCGATGGTGCCGCGGAAAATCGGCTGATTGCGGTGGGTGATGCAGGTGACACGGATCGCCGGCTTCGGCGAACGGTCGCCGGCGATGTAGCCGGTGACTTCGGCGAATGGGCCTTCCATGACGTAGCTCTCGGGATCAAGGCCGAGATAGCCTTCGATGACAATCTCGGCGGTCGCCGGTACCTGCAGATCGACGGTCTCGCATTGCACGAGATCGACCGGCGCGCCGCGCAGCGCGCCAATGACGTCGTATTCGCAAAGTCCCTTCGGCACCGGCGAGCCGGCGACAAAGCCGAGCGAATCTTCCCAGCCGATCGCCACGGCAATCGGCATTTCCTTGTGGCCCTTCTGCTGCCAAGCGGTGACATGATGGCCGATGTGCTGCGCACGCCACATCAGGATCGGGATCAGGTTCTTGCCGGCGACCATGCCGCGATAGATGCCGACATTGCTCACGCCGGTGTCGGGATCCTTGGTGACGACGCCGCCGTAAGTCATGATATAGCGGCCGCCGTCGAGCCGGTTCCATTGCGGCACCGGCAGCTCCAAGAGATCCACATCGTCGCCCTTGACGATATTGTCCTTCACCGGACCGGTCTTCACGACATTCGGCGGCAGACTGCCGGTGAGCAGGGTACGCCCGATCTTGACCAGTTCGCGCGGGTGGGTGTCGGGCGGCAATCCCAGCATCATGGCGACGCGGCGGGCGCTGGACAGGCCGCCGGTGAACACCTGCCGGCAGCGCGCGTTGGGACCGTAATCGCGGATGTTGTTGAACAGCAGCGCCGGCCCGGTGCCCGCGCCCTGCGCCAGCCGCGCGATGGTGCCGAGCTCGACATTCCAATCGACTTCGGCCTCGATGGGTTGCAATTCTCCGGCGCCATCGAGCGCCTTGATCCAGCCGCGCAAATCGCCAAACGCGACCGGCTTTCGTTCTATGGTCATTGATGATCCCGGTGAATGAGCATGATTCCGAAAAGTGGAAGCCGGTTTCCCGCCTTCGCGAAGCTCGCTTCGGCGGGCGAAGGAAGGTCGGAAAAGATCATGCGCCAATGAAGCAGCGAGGGCGATTTGCGCCGGTCGTCATCGCTCTGTCAATGTCGCTTGCGGTTGTGCGGAGCGGACGAGCAATCCCGTTGCCGCGACGCATGCGCGCCCGAGTCGTGTCGACCTAAACTGCCAAAATCCTCCCCGGAGCCCGATCGCGTCGGTTTGCGATTTCTGCTTATCCCGTCGAAGGCGGACATTCGACGGTACGATTGGTACGTCAGCTAAGCGCCTTGAGGCGATATCGTGCTTGCCGTGCCGGTGTTTAACGCCGACTTGACAGGCCGGCGGCAAGCGCACGATTGATCTCGATGATGGACCACAGATGCTCCGGCTTGGGCTTGGTCATCAGGGAAAACGTTTCACCCATTACGAAGACCCCGAGATTAGCGATATTCTGGCGGATCTCGATGGGCAATTTGTTGTCTCCGCTGGTAACGGCGTCCAAGAATATGAGCCAGAGCCGGCGATTATAAAGCAATGCTTCCGAGAGGTCGTTTGCAGGGCCGTCCCATTTGTCGTGAACGGCTTGCAGCTTTGCGGCCGCTTGCAAAAGCAGGCTCGCTTCGAGCTGACGCGGATCGGCGATTTCAATGGCGGTCTGCGCGTAGGCTTTGCTGGCGCAGCGCGCGTTAAGCGAACTCATTTTACCACCCACTTCACGTCGTTTCTTGCTTGAGGACTTCCTAAAATCGGGTGGTTAAAAATCGACCAATGGCCGCCGCGCCGCCGCAGCAATCGCAAAATTACCAATATTTTACAATGGATTAGGGGCAAAAAAATCTTGGCACTCTCCCCTTGACACTGCCAAGAGCGCCACCAAATCGTTTGCCCGAAGACGGGCGGCTTGGCTCGAAATCAGGGTTGTCGCCCGGGGCAAGCAACATGGGGTGCGAACATGACCGCAGTGCTCACCGATCCATTTGACGCCTTGTTCAACCTCCAAAGGGCACTGGAGGGGCGACTGCTCAGCGGCTGGCTCGACAACCAGACGACCGGCGGCGGGCCCTTCCCGCCGATTAACGTATTTCAGCAGGGCGATGACGTCCTGGCGATCATCGAATTGCCGGGGGTCGATAAGGCCAGTCTTCAGGTTCAGGCGAAGGAAAATACGGTCCGCATCGCCGGCAGGAAGTCCATTCCCTACGGGGACGGCGTGAGCGTTCATCGCAGCGAGCGCATGTCGGGCGAGTTCGACCGCACGATATCCCTGCCGGTGCAACTCGACCCCGACGGCATAAAGGCCGAATACCGAGACGGTATCCTCGCGCTCTTTCTGCCGCGGGCGGAACGCGACAAACCCCGTTCGATCAAGATCAACTGAGCATCTCTCGATGCGCTCGCCATAGGAGACCGTGCGTCATGGCTGCCACCCAGGAACTTCAGGTGCAGAAGAAGCGAGAGGTCGACGAGAAGGGAGAGCCGACCATTCCGGTTCGGCTGTTCATGCCGGCGACAGACATTTACGAGGCGGACGATGCCCTGACTGTGGTTCTCGAAATGCCCGGAGTCGAGAGGGACAACGTCAGCGTGGACGTCGAGGACGGCGTTCTCCAGGTCGAGGGCCGGATCGACTTGAACAAATATCAAGGGCTGCAGCCGCTGTATACCGAGTACAACATCGGAAATTATTCGAGGAGCTTTCGTCTCTCCAGCAAGATCGATCAGAATAAGATCGCGGCTGAAATGAAGGACGGTGTTCTCTCGTTGAAGCTGCCCAAAGCCGAGGAAGCAAAGCCGCGAATCATCCAAGTGAAGTAACAGCGTAATCTCACTCAGCTGTCGCAAGGAGAAAGGACATGACCGACAGACACGATGAGACCTTCAGCCTTGATGAACTCCTTCATCCTGCCAGCGCTTTCGAGCACCCCTCGAAGGTCGTTGACGATCCAGACCTGACGCTCGGCGAAAAACGGGCGATTCTCGCGTCGTGGGCGTCGGACGCCTGCGCCATTGAAGCCGCTCCCGATCTGCGCGTCGGGCCACCGGGCTCGCCAGTGCGCTTTGACGACATCATGGAAGCACTGCGGACCCTCGACCGGCAGGCAAACGGCGATAAATACCGTCGCGCCCTGCGGCGGCGCCGCGTTTTGCGGCGGCACAATCGGACGGGGCTGGGCGACGCCGGCGCACCAGCCCTGTAAAGCGAGCTTGCCATGACCGCGAGCAAAATCAGACGGGTGATCCGCCGCGACGACAATGTATTGCTGGTGGATTTTGGGCGAGGACCTCAACCGCCCGCGCCGCGATTTCCCGGCGCCAGCGGCTTGCGCGCGATGAGGCCCGAAGATTGCCAAGTACCGGTCGCACCGATGGCGGCGCGCGAGGTGGCCTTCCCGGCGCCGAGGACGAGGATCGCAATACCGGCCTGAAAGACTGCCTTTGCGGTGTTCCTGTCGCGGCGTGTCCTCGCGTTGCGCGCCTTCGTCGTCACTCCGTGCAGGTCACGGGCTCAAAGGCTTCGTCATCGCGCTCGGTCGGATCGCCGGAAATCCAGCCTTGCACGTTGCGCGATATTGATCCGTATCAAAGGCAGGCTCGGCTGGGACGTCTAATAATTCAACCTCGGCTCGAAGCGCGGTCTATTCCCCAGTAACCTGAGCCGAGCGGCCTTGACCGAACCATCGCGGCTCGGTCCAGGCCGCCTCTTTTATCGCGCGTTTCCGGCCCGCCGCCCAATGATCGTTGACGTAGATCAATGCACCGGGCGCGCAGCGGCCAAAAATAAAATGCCGAGCGCCGTGATCTTTTTCAGGGGAAACAGAAGTTCGCGCAAAATAGCGCCAATGCCGTTGCTCGAATTGCCCTCGTAACGATCCGGATCGGTGGGGTTTAGTGATGGATGAGCTTTCGCGCAGCAAGTTTTCGGAACTTCGCAAGGAGATGGTCGAAAAGGCCATCTTCGCGCGGGGCGTCCGGTCCGGGCTGGTTCTCGATGCCATGGGTGGCGTGCCTCGCGAAGCCTTCCTGCCGGCGCAGCTTCGCGAGTTTGCCTACGAAGACACCGCCCTGCCAATTGAAGAAGGCCAGACGATCTCGCAGCCCTATATTGTCGCGTTCATGATCGAGGCATTGGCGCTGCGCGGCGGCGAAAAGGTACTCGAGATTGGCGCCGGTTCGGGCTATGCGGCGGCCGTCCTCTCCGAAATTGCCGCCGACGTCTACACCGTCGAGCGTCATGGCCCGCTGGCCGAGAAAGCTGCTGCGACGCTCGCCGACCTCGGTTACGACAATGTCCACGTTTTGCACGGCGACGGCAGCCGCGGCTGGCCGGAGCATGCGCCCTACGATGCGATCATCGTCGCGGCCGGCGGCCCGACGATCCCCGAGTCGCTAAAGGACCAGTTGAAAATCGGTGGCCGGCTGGTAATCCCGGTCGGTACGGACCCGCAAGTCCAGGAACTGGTGCGGGTGACCCGGACTGCGCATGACGAATTTCGTCGCGAAGACCTCGCCGACGTACGATTTGTTCCGCTGCTCGGCGCGGAAGGGTGGGCGCCCGATGAGGCGGAGCCGGCCCGCATTCGCCAGGCCCCGCCGTCGGGCGCCGTCACCGAGCAAAAACTGGTCGAGCGAATTGCCGACGCGGCCGAGCCGTTCGGCGCTATCGAGACGGTCGATCTCGGCCCGCTACTCGAGCGGGTTGGCGACGCGCGCATCGTATTGCTCGGCGAGGCAACCCACGGCACATCGGAATTTTATCGGATGCGGGAGCGCATCTCGAGCGAACTGATCGTCAAGAAGGGCTTCCGCTTTATCGCCATCGAGGGCGATTGGCCGGATGCGGCGCGCGTCGATCATTATGTGCGCCATCTCGAATATCCTCCCGCCGAATGGACGGCGTTTGCCCGGTTTCCGACCTGGATGTGGCGCAACAACGAGGTGCGCGATTTCATCGACTGGCTGCGTGGACACAATGCGGCAACCAGGCAACAGGCGCGGGTGGCATTTCACGGCCTCGATCTCTATAGCCTGTATGTGTCGATTCGCGCGGTGCTGAATTATCTCGATCAGGTCGATCCGAAAGCAGCCAAGGTTGCGCGTCAGCGCTACGGTTGCCTGACGCCGTGGCAGGGCGATCCGGCGACTTACGGCCACGCCGCGCTGACCGGATCCTACGGAACGTGCGAGCCCCAAGTGGCGCGGGCGCTCAAGGAGTTGTTGGAAAAGCGGGTCGCTTACGCCGGGCATGACGGCGAGCGCTTTTTCGACGCGGTGCAGAATGCTCGCCTCATCACCAACGCGGAACGCTATTATCGCGTCATGTATTACGGTTCGCGCGCGTCCTGGAATCTGCGCGACGAGCACATGTTCACGACGCTGAAGAATCTGCTGGCGTTTTATGGCACCGACAGCAAGGCGATCGTGTGGGCGCATAATTCGCACGTCGGCGATTCGGCGGCAACCGAAATGGTCTCGCGCGGCGAGCACAATATCGGGCATTTGTGTCGCCAGGAATTCGGCTGCAGCGCCTATCTGGTCGGCTTCGGCACCAACGGCGGAACCGTTGCGGCGGCATCCGACTGGGACGGGCCGATGGAAATCAAGAAGGTTCAGCCAGCGCTGCCGAAGAGTTATGAGCGTTTGTGCCACGCTGCCGGGCATTCGCGCTTTATGCTGGGCTTGCGCGGTCGCGCCGCCCTGACCGGCGCGCAAGGCTTGGGCAAGCCGCGCCTTGAGCGGGCGATCGGCGTCGTCTACCGGCCGGAGACCGAGCGCGCCAGTCACTATTTCCACGCGATCCTGCCGCAGCAATTCGACGAGTACATCTGGTTCGACGACACCCGCGCGGTCACGCCGTTCGACACCGCGGAGCTTGTGGGACTGCCCGATACCTATCCCTTCGGGGTGTGAGTGCCGCGGTGCCGGCTTGCAAGAACATCGGCTATGTTCTCGACAAGCTGAACTGGATGCGCGCGGAGCGCATCTGGCCCAACGGGCTGCGCTACACTTGGACCGATGCGTTCGGCGTCGTGCTTCTGGTCTCGCTCTATGCGGAGCTGGGCGAGCGGCGTTTCCTCGACGAGGCCGAATGGGTGGTAGCCGATGTCGAGCGGGTGCTCGGCCGCCCGCGCGGCATCCGCATCGGGCAAGCGCCAGACCGCGACGGCCAATATTTCCACTATTTGGCGATGTGGCTGTACGCGCTCTCCGTACTGGCGCGCCATGTGCCGGACTATCGGCGCAAGGGCGTCGACCTGGTGCGCCAGATTCACTCCGCCTTCTTCGTGCCGGGCAAAGGCGTACTGTGGAAGATGACGGACGATTTGAGCGCACCTTATCCTGGCTTTGGTTTCGGCGCGCTCGATGCTTTCGACGGCTATGTCTCCTATCGGTGCCTGGATGAGCGGGCGTTGGCCGGCGAGATCGCCGATATGCGCACGCTGCTCGAGGCGACCGCGACGAACCTTACCATCACCCAGGACCTCGGGCTCGGCATGATGCTGTGGCTTACTCACTTTTTTCCGGCGGAGAATTGGGCGGTGACGCAGCGGCGCCGCAGCCTCGCGGTGCTCGATCTGATGTGGCGTGACGACGGCTATTTCTGTCGCGAGCCCGAACTCCCTTATGTCAAGTTCGCCTTCACCAATTACGGCGTTGCGATCGGCCTGCAGGCTACGCGAGCGATGCCCGAGCGGGTGTCGCGGCTGAACGACTTTTTCGATCATTACCGGTCGGGCGACGAATATGACCGCGAGGCCATCACCCACGTCATGGCCTGCAACTCGCATTTCCCCGGCTATTTGATCCGCGGCTTCCCCGATTGAAACCAAGTTGCGCCTACGTCCCCGCCGCTCTCGATCAAGGTGGCGCCGGGCGAGAACCGCTCCGCCCCGCCGCACATACCACGGTATTGCTTTGATTGTGGCGATGCACACTCCGCTTCCGGAATGGTGTCAATCGCAACTGCCCCAGAGCCGTCGGCAGCCAAGGGCCATGTCCGTTGTGCTCCCGAAAGCGGCAGCAGCGGCGTATTTGACAGGTCCACGCCCTGAGCAAGCGACTAAGATGTTCACAGCAGTCGATCTGCGGTACCTTCGCCCGACCGCATTACGCGGCGTATTCGCTGACCAGGAAAGATCACGATGACCGACGGCAGTTCGCTTTCGCTCCCCGAACTCG
>Ga0335081_10011960_pt1 | contig 14048 bp, 9 predicted proteins | sample Lox_Sample_35_FD_206713 | JGI IMG/M metagenome (GOLD analysis project Ga0335081, IMG submission 206713) | Soil microbial communities from Loxahatchee National Wildlife Refuge, Florida, United States - Lox_Sample_3.5 | ecosystem: Environmental > Terrestrial > Soil > Wetlands | place: USA: Florida... | reverse complement strand
TCAGGAATTCCATCTTGTAATCCGTCATGTCGTGCGACGGCTTGTAGAGCGCCAGGCGTCCCGGGCGGATGAAGCCTTCCTTGTCGTAGGCCCAGGTTTTGGCGAAGTTCTTGCCATCCCACGAGGCCAGACCCGCATGGAAGTTGTCGCCGACTTCAACCACCGCGCGGCGCTGGATCGTCAGGCGAATCAGATCCCCTGGCCGCAGGGTAAGGCCGTCCGTTTTGATGCTCGAGCTGCCGAACCACAGGAACGAAGCCAGCATCAAGCCCGCCGCCATGCCCTTCAGGTAACTCGGCACCGCAAAGCGCTTCGATCTGGCTTCATTGATCGCCAGCACTTTGGGCGGCTGCTCTTCATAGGTAGCCGCCGTCTCAAATACCGTGACCGTACGCGGCTCCGGTACATCCACCTGCAGAGCCAGCGGGTAGTCTTCGTAGTGCGAATCCGGAATCGCCAGCTCCAGTTGCGGCTGCATCCAGGCAACCTGGTGCGGCGCGCAATCGCCGGTGTCGCGGAACCACAGATCGATCTTCTTGACTTCGCCTGAAGCGAAGCCCGCAGGCTGGGGTTCCACCACCGGCATCGCCATGCTGACGTTCGCGACGGGTTCCGCGGCGTGGCCCAGCGCTTCCTCGTCCCGGAACGCACCTGCCGGCAGAACCATCTGTGATGCGGCCGCTTGAAGCAGCGTGTCCGATGTGCCGGCGGGCATCTGGGGAGCCGAGATGGCAACCGGGGCCGCAAAGGGTCTTGCGGCAACCGGCCGTGCTCCGGAATCGGCTATCGCCGGTTCAGCGGCAAAGAAATCCGGCCCGTTCTTCAGGCGTACGGCGCTGTAGGGCAGGCTGATCGGCAAGCCCGGATTCAAGCTCTTCGCCCCGTTTCGCAGTTGCGAGGGCAGAGACTGGGCCACCAGGTCCGCGCCGATTTTCGGCTCAGCCAGCGCGCCCAGCATCTCGGGCGACGAGACCGGAAGCACCGACTGCGCTTCAATGGGGAGCCACTCGGTGGCGCGGGGCGCAAGCGTTTCGCCTTCCGCGCTCTGTGCGTCCGTCTCCTCCGGCGTAAGGTCGGCCAGCTCAGTTGCCAGCAGCAGATCCAGGTCGCCGGAATCGACGCTGATGTCCGGAACCAGCAACTGGAACGGCGACGCATCGAAAAGCGCGACTTCCGCGCTCAACGGCGCCGACGCTCCATCGCGCGGAGCCGGAAATTCAATCACCATCGCAGGCGCAACGGCCGGGCCGGCGGCTTTGATATCGCGGCGCTGTTCAAGGTCAGCCGTTTTGAATCGCCATTCGAGAGGCGAGGGGGCTGCGGACGATGCGAGCTGCACATTGCGAACACGCTCGATCGCCGCCATGCGGTCCGTAGCCGGAAGCATCGCCATCGAGGAGCGGTTGGGGGCCAGCGAAACCGGGATGCGCCAGCTCATCAAATCTTCCAGCCAGATGTTCTCGCCCTCTTGAGCAGCGATTTCCAACAGAGTGTCCCCTGCTCCGGCGCTGTTCGGTAGTGCTTTGCTCAACCGCGCCTGCATGGGGAAGAATTCTACGCGGCCCGCGCCCGAGGGACCCGCACTGGCGGTGTGCAGCGGCTTCGCGGCCACCGGCGCCGCCTGGAGCTTTGCGGTCAGGCTTCCCGCCAGCGGGAAACTGGCCACCAGCACGGGATCCGGTTCATGCAGATAAACGTGATTCAGCTCGTCGAAGACTTCGGGACTCGGGTTCCAGCGCTCGGAAACCTTCAGCGCCATGTTGACCGCACGCGGCGCAAGAGTTGCCGGCGCTTCCACCATGATGGCCGCGGCTTCCTGGTTCTGATGAACCCGCTCGCGCAGGCTTGCAATGCTCATCACATTGGGAGCAATCGCCGTCGCGGTAGCTTCTGCCGCGCGCGGCGCCGCTCCGGCCGCGGGTGTCACGGATGCGAAAGAAAACGAACTGGTGGCGAACGAGGGGCTTTGCGTCGTGTGCGCGAAATCGGGCACCCCAGGAGCCGATGGGTTTTGCCAGGGCTCAGCCGGCGGACGCTTCACTGGCGGCGCGTCCTGTACACGAGGTTTCTCAAACTGGAAACCGGCGAGCTTGGAGGCTTTCGGACCCGACTGTCCTTTCGGAAGGTGGTCTAGCGCCTTGCGCACGCGTTCGTGATACCGCTGCCGGTGATCCTTGCTGCAGAAGTCCTCGTCGAAGAGTCCCCGCAGCGGCCAGAGATTTTTACCACAGAATTGACACCGCACTGCGATTCGCGCCCTTCCTTGGTCGCGGTTTTCATTATAAGGGAAAATTCTCCCAATTAAAGACTTTTTCTAACGATTTTTTTAGAAAAACGTTAAAAAAATTCTGTTAATTATGGTTTAATTTCCAGCGGGATACGAGCCCCGGTAGTCAAAGGTTAGGGCTCGGGCACATGACGATAACGAATGGCAGTAAAGCGTAACAGCAAGCGTTGATTTTTGCTAATTTCAGTTAGCATTTAGAAGGGAAATGACCAGATATTGCCGAACGTCAAGCCGCGGATTTCGACCTCGGTCTACCGCGGCGCGTCTTTGAGAGGGAACTCGAAATAGAGGAGCTCGCGGCCTGAGGAAGCTTCGTTCATGCCCGTCACGTACAGGCGCGAACCGGGCTGGTAGCCGGTTTGGAAATAGACGAACCCTCCCCCCGATTGACCCGGCGGGATCATTTTGGCCGAAAACGCCCGCCCCTCGATTTCCCAGGCATCCAGCGGGTTCTTCTTGCGCGAAATGTGCGGACCTTTGGTCGGAATCGGCCCGGTGACCACTTTGGGTTGGCGCGCTGGGTTCAGGTAGCGCACCTCCTGCGCCGGGGTCGCCTCCACATGGCCGCCGTCGGGGCTGACATAATCCACTTTCATGCGGTCTACCCGGATGGTTTCGCCGCTATCGTTCTGGATGACCACCAGGACCGGCAAAATGCCATATTGATAGGGGTCCAGCTTGCCGAAGGCCGTGTGCGCCTTCTCGGTGCTGTCGTAAGTCGAGGCCCCGATGGTCACCTTCTCGCTGGTCTGATGAGACGGGTAGCTGGCGGCCGCGTCCATTTCAAATTTCGGATGGTCTTTGTCCGGCGGCGCGGCCTTGTTCAGCCCCGCCAGGGCCGCTATACTCATCAGAAGAGCCAAGCGTTTGAAAACAAAAGGCATTTATCTACTTTACCGCTTTCTCCAGGCGCTGGCGCTCCCTGCAGTCCTGGTTTATTTTTTCTTCCGCTCGGTGCGCAATCTGGCTTATTTTCCTTCAATTTGGCAGCGACTTGGGTTCTTGTCGTGTTCCTTTATCCAGACTGCTCCCGGAGCCATCTGGTTGCATGCGGTTTCGGTGGGCGAAGTCTTATCTATCGTAGAGTTGGCGCGACGCCTGCGCGCCGAGTTCCCCCGGGCAGCACTATTTGTCTCGACGGCTACGCTGGCCGGGCGCGCAACGGCCCGCGAAAAGCTATCCGGCCTGGCGACCGGGGTTTTCTATGCTCCCTTCGACCATGTTTTCGCCGTCCGGCGAGTACTGCGCACGCTCCAGCCAGCGCTGCTAATCGTGGTTGAAACTGAACTTTGGCCGAACCTGTTCCGCGAAGCAAAACGGGCCGGATGCGGCCTGATTGTCGTCAATGGCCGCATTTCCGACCGCACGTGGCGCCGGTATCGGTTGCAGCGCTGGTTTTTCCGCCACGTGATGCGCTGGCCCGACGCCGTTCTGGTTCAAAGCGAAGCCATGCGGGAACGTTATCTCTCGCTGGGCACGCCGGCTCAACGGGTTCGTGTGAGCGGCAACCTGAAATATGACTTCGTGCCTAAGGAGGCTGACCACCGGTTTATCAAAGAGTTGCGCCCTGGGGAAGTCTGGATTGCGGCCAGCACCGACGCGGACGAAGAAGATACCGTGATTTCGGCGTTTCAAGAGCTGGCTAGACAACATACGCACTTGCTGCTGGTCATTGCACCGCGCAAGCCGGAAGGGTTTGACGCCGCTGCGGCGAAGCTCGAGCGGGCGGGTATCCCGTTCGTCCGGCGAACCAATCTGCAAGGCCCTCTGCCATTGCCTGCCGTTCTGCTGCTGGACTCGATGGGCGAGCTGAGCGGCCTGTTCCCCCTGGCGGATGTTGTGTTTATGGGGGGAACACTGGCTTTGCGCGGGGGCCACAACATTCTGGAGCCGGCATTCTTCGCGCGGCCGATCATCTGCGGCCCGCACATGGAGAATTTCCGCGAAATCGCCCAGCAGTTTCGCGCTGCGGGAGCTTTTGTGGAGATTGCGGAGGCGTCGCAACTGGCGGGTGCAGTGGATGGGCTGCTCAAGGACCGTAGCCGGGCGGCGGATTTGGGGCGCCGGGCCCTGGAATGCGCAGAGGCGAATCGCGGGGCCACGGAACGCGCGCTGGCGGCGATTCGCGAGGTGACCGCAGACGCCTGCCCGCGTTTTCGCCCGCATTTCGCCGAATTCTGGTTTTATCGGCCGCTTTCCTGCCTGTGGCGGTGGGTGGGGGCTTGGCAGCGGCAGCGCGACCTGCGGCGACAGAGAAAGCTCGAAGCGGCGGTAGTGAGCGTGGGCAACCTGACCATGGGCGGGACGGGGAAGACTCCGCTGGTTCTGTACCTGGCGGAGGAAATGCGGCGCGCCGGCCATCGGCCTGGCATTCTGAGCCGCGGTTACGGGAGGCACTCGCTCGAAAAGCATTTGATCCTCGAGCCGGGCGCGCGCTTCCCGGTTTCGCAGTCGGGTGACGAGCCCCAGATGTTTGTGCGGGCCGGCGTCGCGCCGGTAGGCATCGGCTCGGACCGATTTGAAACCGGCCGGATGCTCCAGGAGCGGTTCGGGGCTGATGTTCTGATCCTGGACGACGGGTTTCAGCACGTGCGTCTGGCGAGGCAGGCGGACATCGTGCTAATCGATGCGATCCGGCCGTTCGGCGGCGGTGAAGTGTTTCCGCTGGGCTGGCTTCGCGAGCCCCTCGAAGGGCTCTCCAGAGCCGACATCATTGTGATCACGCGCAGTGAGGGAGCGCGCGGGACGTTCGACCTCAAATACGCCATACGGCGTTATAACGCGCGAGCTCCTATTTTTTACGCCCGGGCGGTTCCCGAATATTGGGTGGAAGCCGCGAGCGGACGGCAGATTCCTCAATTGCCCGTGTCCCGGGTGGGAGCGTTTTGCGGGTTGGGAAATCCGGAGTCATTCTGGCGCACGCTGGAGGGGATGGGATTTGAAACGGTGCAGGGCGTGGTGTTCGACGATCACCACACCTACCGTGCGCGGGAAGTGCACCGGATGGTCCAGCAATTCGTGGCGGCGAAAGCTGAGGCCGCGGTCACTACAGAGAAGGATGCTATCAATCTGGGCGAGGGGAATGTCGCGTTGTTCGCGCCTCTACCCGTCTACTGGCTGAAGATTCGCACAGGGATCGATCGCGAGGCGGAATTTCTGGAACTGATCGAGAGGCGGCTAGGCGCACGCCATCGCGACAGCCGGGCCGGGCATGGGTGAATTTGCTAGCCAGCCTTCCGGCTGGCTAGACCCGCTGGAAAGCGGGTCCGCAGGCCGAAAGGCCTGCCCCACTTTCTACTCCGCGCCGATCAGATAATCCCACTCGGTAGCGCTGTGCTCGATGACGGCCGGCACGTCGGCATCGAGAAGGTAGCCGCCGGAGACCAGGCGGCGGGCGGCGGCCTCGACTTTTTCGAGATACTGCGCACGGCTGGAGTAGCGTTCTCCGATGGATGGGCGCGGGTCGTGGCGGAGCTCGCGCTCGGCCTTGGTGCGGGCGAAGGGAATGAATGAGCCGGCCATACTGAACATTTCGTCGGGTGCGCCGATGTCGGGAGCGCGCAGATTCCATCCGGTGTAAGTGGCGAGGGGCACCTCGACCTCCGGCATGCGAAGTCCCGAAGTTTCGTTGCCGTCGTCATTCACCTGCGGCACGAGCGTCGGGAAGGCACTACCAACTTTAGGAGGTTCCCCAGCGATGACGCCGTGCGTGCGAAATTCCGGGCCGTAATCCACGCGGTATGCCTTTTCAATATGTACGGGCAGCCGCACGCCGGGGATTTTGGGGAACTGGACGGCGCCCAAGGGCACGAGCGTGTCCTGCGCGATGCGCGGGTAGAGCGATGGAGGCGGCTCGACGCCGTCGCTTACCCAGCGGTCCATGGCTACGAGCAGCGCGCGCATGGCCCAGCGGAAATCGTTCGGGTTGGTGAGATTCTGCGCGTGATTCTTGGGCGGAGGGAACGGCGCCGGGCCGTGCTGGCCGCCGGTGAGGAAGTACATGCGCGTGGTGTCGGGGAGCGGCGCGTCTTTCTGACCGTCGATAGTGGTGTGGATCAGCGACGCCGAGCGGCCCCAATACTCATAAGAAGTATCGGAGTAGAAGATCTTGGGGACGACGTGATCCCGCACCGCGCGCGCGAGCAGGCCGTCGGTAAGACCGGTTTCGGGATCGGTTTGTTCGATATCGGTGAAGGGAAAAATGTCGGTCGGATAAAACGTGTTGTAGAACGGATGAGCGTCGCGCGAGGGCTGGGCGAAGCGGTAATTGAAGCTACCGAGAGCCGCGCCGGAAACGTGGCAGAGCACGCCGTCGAAGACGCGGCGGTTCTGTTCGTCGCGATTGAATCCGTCGTGGAGAAACGTGCGCAGGAAGCGGCCGCTTTGCGAAACGCCGAAGCCGTAGGCGCGCTTGATGTGTTCGCTCTGGTCGCCAAGCACGGTCTCGGTGCCCCCGTATTTCAGGAATGAGATGAGGTCGCGGATGGCGGTCGGGCCGAGGCCGACGACGACGGGGTCCTGCGCTGTGTAGACCAGCTCATAGATTTTGCCGGGCTCGAATCCGGCGGGCATGACGATGCGCGTGCGGTCTTCGATGTGCCAGTCGCCGCGCGGGACGGTGCGGCGGGGGGCTTCGCGCCAGTCGCGGACGGTGAGCGTCAGCTTGGGATCATCGGGATCGAGTACCGGGTACGGAATGTGGTCGCGATCAGCGAGCGAGTAACTGGTTTGCTTGCGATCGAGCACCAACTCCGAGCGCACGAGGCCAGTGATGGGATGGCCGTTGTCGCGCGCGACGGGCGCGTAAAGCCGCATGAGGCCTTCGCGTTGCGGGACGTCGAACTGCCAGCCGAGCCAGACGAGGGTGAATCCGCGTTCGAGGAGGAAATCGTCGCCGAACTGCTCGGGCGTGCGCGGGTCGGTGGACCCGGCGGCGCGGTTGTACATGCCGAGCATGCCTTTGCCGCCGCGATTCGAGACCTCGAAGAGCACGGCGTGATTGCCGTGCGCGGGATCTCGAGGCTTGAGCACGTAGAGATCGGCGGAAAATTCGACGAGACCTTTTTCGTTGCGCGGGGCTTTGTCGAGGTCGACGATGATGCGGTTGGCGGCGTTGGCGCGGTCGACCGCGAAGTAGGCTTTGCCGATCAGGCGCTCGTAAGGACCGGCGGTGCCGAACGATTTTCCAGCGAGGACGTCGGAGCGTTCCGAGATTTCGACGCGGAGGAGCGCGGCGGGGGAGAGGGTGGTGAAGGTGAGGAAGAGGAGGCAGGTACGGGTGAGCATGGGAGGGATTGTATCGCAGGGGATGGGGGGGTGAATGAGGTTTAGGAACTAGGCAGGTCGTTCGCAGTTTTCGATTATCGCAGTGACCTTCTTGCAAAAGTTTCGCCAGAGACCATCGTGCCACGGTAGGCGGCATAGTTCTCGGCAATAGTCGTCCAAAGTTGCGTTGAGGGCTTTCAAGAAAACGTCGGCGTTTATGATTCGTTTCTCGGCGTCTAGTATGGGACCGACTCTATGTATTCTCCAGCCTTGTGTCGTCTCCCCTTGGTGCAGGATTCCGCAGCGCACGCTTGAGTAGAAAGAATCGGCATAGGGTATAAATACTGCGAACCGTGTCTCACGTGTGAAGAATATGCGAAATGCGCATTGGCTAATACCTCTGGTCGATTCCCAACCCTGGCGGAACGATTCAAGTGTTTCGATCAGCAGGCAGGCAATTGCCATCATGGCAAACCCGCTTTTCATGCGTGGATCAGAATGCCGAACGGGATTGAGGTACCGGTCCCGCAAGCGTGAACGAAGAAAAGCAGCAAGGCGGGGTCTGTTCTGCGCCTTTTCAAGCTGGCGATACCGAGCCACGGTAACATGACGGGCCAGTCTGACCTGTTCGGTTGCCTCGTCGGATTTGACGGTGAGATTCACACAGGTCGTCCACTATTAGCGGCTAAGAGCGGCAAACCCTCAACTAATACCGTTGAAATAGGTCGCGACGGCGGTCCTATTTCTTGTGATGGCCGTAGCGATCCCCGGTGCGTAAGTTCTTGTAGGTGCCGCCCTGGTGGCTCTTGCCACGCCCGCCCAAATAGTGGCCGTTATGACTCTTCGTGTGCTTCGGGCCCGGGTAATATGGACCCGAGGAGCTGTGGCCCCGACTCAATCGTGCTTCGGAAGCCGGCACGAAGGAGAAGATGAGAAGCAACGGCAATGCAAGTTGGCGGATAACAAGGCCGATTTTAGGGGATGGCTAGGTAGGTGTTCAAGATATCTTTGAATATGCTGCCAAACGGGGTGACAACCGGACGGCTGAAGGACCCACGAATCACCGACGAGAAAGAGCCTTCCGTCCCACTCGCCCCCACGGGACGGACCCTGGGGAGTGAAGCTGCTCTATTATCCTGGCAACAACCGTTTCTCGACGGACATGCTGACAGTTGCTCTGTGATGCGTGCATAAGAAGCCTTGATGAGTGGCGCTGGATAGATGGGACGTTGAAGGACGGACTAACTTGCCATCAAGGCCCCAACAAGACGTGCAATACGGACCTTCCTTGATGCCGTCATCTCGTACGTACCACTGTGGTCCACCTTCGAAGATTACGCGCGATCGCAAGTCGGCCTCACTTTGTAGCCTTCGTAGTTGGTCCTTAAGGTCCCGATTCTCATCTATAAGAGCCTGTGCCTGGATCTGCACCTCCAAGAGTTTGCCTTGCAGCTCGGCGGTCGCAGCGCTGATCTTGGCTGAAAGGTTTGCGTCGTTTGCATTCCTGGCAAGTTCAAAGAGGACTTTAAGGCTGCCAAGCGCGGCGGTGATGGATGCAATGTCGGGTACCGAAGTAATTGTAGCACTCGTTCTACAAGCGGCAGAGTCCAAAACGGTTACCGGTACTTGCATAAGCGCTAGCCAACTGCCGGGTCGACGAGCGGTCTCTCCTTATCGCACTCTGACATGGTATTTCGGTCTTGCGCAACCGGCGGCTGCTGATGTTAGATGGTAAGCGTGACAGAGTTGGTATTTGAAATAACTCAGGAGAGCGATGGCGGATATACGGCCGAGTGCCTGACCGAGAACATCTTCACTCAAGGCGATTCGTGGGACCAATTGCGTGCGAACGTCAAAGAGGCGGTAGCGGCATTTCACTTTGACCGGCCCGCGCCGGATCGAGTCCGCCTCCACCTGGTTCGAGACGAGACGCTCGCACTGCGGTGAGACTTCCGCGAGATGTCAGCGGCAAGCAGCTCGTCAGCATGCTTTGTCGCGAGTGGAACTACGAGGTCGTGCATCAAGTCGGGAGCCACATTATCCTGGAAACCGGCATCCCAGGTCATCAGCGGATTGCAGTGCCGGATCATCGGACGCTGCGCATCGGCACTCTGAACGCCATAGTTCGTGCAGTGGCGGCGCATAAAGGCGTTCGACGAGAGGAGATCCTGAAATCGCTGTAGGGTAGCATACCTGGCTCCGCTCCGCTTCCAGACCGGAAGGAACGCGCGATAGTACACTCAATTCACAGACAGGGCATTTTCAGAAACTCTAATTGAGTGTACCGTTCCGCCTATCGCCCGGTTTACGGTTCCCCTGCCGACGACTGGTGACGAGGAATGCTAAAGCAATCCCGCGAACTCCTCAACGGTCAAGCCGGCTTATCGAATTAACGCGCGAAGGGTTCCTTTGGCAAGTTCTTTATGGTTGGGAACAGACAGGCGTCTGTGCGGTGGACTGGAATGCCTGAGGATGATGTGGCTGCCGTGCTGCGCGTCGAACTCGTATCCAATCTTTTGGAACGCTTTGACAGCTTCGCTGCCGGAGATTACCGGCAGCTTCATCCGCCGGCAACCTCAATGACCTCTTCCAGGATGCTCGGAGGCACTGGGTCGCCATGCTTCTTCAAGCTTTCGAGATAGCCCTCGATGGCCTCGCGGATATTCTGGGTAGCCTCGGAGCGGGTTCGGCCTTGAGAAACACAGCCGGGCAGAGCCGGACAGGTGGCAACAAACACCCCGTCCTCGTCCTGCTCCAGGTACACGCGATACCTCATCACTCGATATTCTATCAGGTGGAAAAACGGGGACAGGCAAACACCGTCCACGCGCCGACGGACAGGGCTGCGTGATTTGCAGGGTCGTGTGGCTTGGGACGGTGAACGCCAGTCCCGGTTTTTCGGTTTGGGAAGGTTGGCCGGGCGTGCCCGGCCACTACGAGATGCGGTGTCGTGGAAATGCTCCGCTCCGTTACCGTCGCGGTTCGGTTTGGGGAGCGGTGGGTTTCGGGGCGATTGGGACGACGTTCCGCTCCTTTCAGTCGGCTTGGGAAGGTTGAAGCCAGTCTCCGTTTTTCGGCTTGCCGGGGAGAGCGGCCGTTTGACGAACCGGAGCTTCACGTCTACACTGAGAATCGAAAACTGAAACCGGTCCGTGGTGAGGGCTATGAAAACCTACAGCTTCAAGGTGGTCGTAGAACCGGATGAGGATGCGGAGGGGCGCCCGGCGTGGCATGCCCGCTGCCCGGCTCTGGAGAGCCTCGGCGCCGCGACATCGGGCCGCACCAGGGAAGAGGCGCTGCGAAACATCAATGAAGTGGTCCGCCTGATTGTGCAGGAGTTCATCGAGGAAGGAAAATCGTTGCCCGAAGGTCCTGAGGATTCTGTCGAGGTCGAAGAGATTTCCCCGGAGGAGCCCCGTATCGCGGTCACCGTTTAGGCCATGGGGATCGACTACCGTGGCCTTCGGTCGCTTACTGCCCGAGAACTCATCAGCGCCCTTTTGAGGGACGGTTTTCAGTTCGTCCGCCAAGCTGGATCTCATCAGCGGTACAAACACCCCGACGGCAGGCGAGTGACTGTGGCACCGCACGGGGAAGGCGATACGTTCACGCTCAAGACCCTCAAATCCATCATCGAGTCACAGGCTGGTTGGACAGAAGAAGACCTGAAGCGGCTCAAACTGATACGTTAATCATCGGGCGAGACGGGGACAGGCCGCTGCGTCCACGCAGAGCGCGTCGGCGAGGTTGAGATGCGCTCGATTAGGGACGCAGAAGCCAGTCCCCATCTCACGCCGTGTGGACTCGGTGGATAGGCCGGTTACACGCATTTTTGAGCCAGCCAACACCGTCCACGCGCCGACGGACAGGGCTGCGTAATTTGCGGGATCATGCGGCTTGGCCGCCAAGGAAACTGTTCTACGTCCGCGCGAACCGGTGCACTCCGGTGGGATCGTCCGGGGGGACTGGCGGCGGACCTTCCGGTTGAGGGCGATCGCCCATCAGGCGGCGAATCCGCTCCATGGCAAACGCCGTATCGGTGAGGTAGCTCCGCCGCGCCGCGGTCACCCAGCGGTGCCGACGGACGACGTCGAGAATCTGCTCTCCTGACAGATAATCGGACGCCTGCAATTTACGGAACCACATCCTATCCATATTGATGGCCTTTGCGAAAGCCGTCGTCGTGATATCGGTGATCCAGTGCGCGATACCGCTCTGGTGCCAGGGTTCGGCGGCTAACGCTTCCACCGTCGCAGCAGGCAAGTACATCAACAAGCCTTCGGTGATCATGAGTGCCGGCGCCGGGCCTGCGGCGGCGTAGATGCTGCGGCGCTCGGCGGCGTCGTTCAGGTCCGCCGTGACGCGCTCGCGGCGGCATCGGGGCGTCTCGGCCGACATCAACGCGTCCTTGTAATCCAGCATGTCCGCGAAATCAACTTCGATCCACCGCAGCTCCGTCGGGAGAGGAAGCCGCCAGGGCCGGGTATCGAGACCGCAGCCGACGCTAAGCACCGTTGCGATCGGGTTTGACGCCAGCGCCTCGACCAGCAACTCATCTACAAAACGGCTGCGCACGCCAACCCCGAAGCGCATCATTTCGGGTTGTGGAAGCGCGCGGAGCATCGCCACACCGCGCTCGCCCGCCAGCCGCGCCGCGAATGGATCGTGCACGAAGCCGTCGGCGCACTCGGATTCGAGCGCGCGGCACGCGGCCACCATGAGCGCTGTATCACTGACGTGGGTGATTTCGCCGTGCGAGAGGGACATAGCATCCATTATCTGCCTCCGGCTACTCTTCCAATGGGTGTTGGGCTGGAGCAAGGCAACCCCGTCCACGCGGCGCCGGACAGGGCTGCTTGATCTACTGCAGCGCCCAATACCCTTCGCGAGTTTTTACGTGAAGTTCGGGGCGGTTCCTTACCTCGACGCGGATCGCGTGAAACGCTCCGGGTGCGCCGCCCTTGGGCTCGAAGCTGAGCAGGTACTGGCGATGCACTTCTTCGCTCACGAGTTGAACGGCCTGCTCCAGCGCTTTTTTCTTCAGGAAATTCAGAGTGCGGCCGCCGGTGGTTTTTGTGAACAAGCTTGAAAGGTCGGGCTTGTGCAGGCGGATCAGCTCGCCGATCCCATAGATCGAGCCGCCCGGCCCCAGATCGGGAGGAACCGGAGTATCGTCAGGGGCCGGGCAGAGGGCGCACTGGCGCATCTTGATCCGTTCGGCTTCAGGTTTCTCGTCTTCCGCGGTTTTCTGCTTTACGGTGAACGGCTGGAGGAATGGAGAATAGGTGAGCCAATAGACCGCGACATTGAGCCGCTGAACTTGTTCCACGACTTCCGGCAGCTTCGCCTGGCTGGAACGGTCCCGCTTTTCAGCGATCATGAGGATGATGCGGCGCCGGGCCGGCGGCCGCTGTTCCAACATAGAGAGTGCCTGGCGCATGGCATCCAGCATGTGCGCGTTACTGCCTTCTTTGCGCAACATGCGCAGCGAGTGCGTGACAAGATCTGCGTTGTTGGTGAACTCCTGGTGGACTTTCACGTCGTCGCTGAACGAGATGACCGCTGTCTCCCCGGCGTCTGCCGCGAGCAACTGTGCAAAGAGGATGCCGCTGCCGCCGAGCTTGTCGATGACGGCTCCGGAATTCTCACTGGCCTGGACGGCGACCACGAGCGAAATGGGATACAACATCCAATCCATGTGTATCGCCTGCGGCACATTGTTGTCGTAGAGAATCAGGTCATTGGGCGTCAGGCCGTCCACGTAGTTGCCCTTGGAATCGGTAACGGTGGTGGGCGCGACTACCAGGGGGACATTGCTCTTGAACTGCGCGTTGGCGAAGCAGGTGAGCAAGGCGATGGCGGCGGCAAGACGCACTGGAAAGAGGCTAGCAGCTCTTGGGCCAGTGCGTGGGGAGGGTTGTCCGATGTGTGGAAAAGCCGGGGACAGGAAGGTGTGAAAAAATCGATCCAATCCCGACCGTGGGACAGATCTGGCCGAGCATGCTCGGCCACTACAACGAATTACGAAAGCGCTTGTAGTGGTCAGGCACGCCCGACCTGATTTTTTCACACCTTCCAGACGGAGGGTTACCGTTCGCTGGAGGAACTCGCGAACTGCTCTGGTGAACACAGGCACAAAAATCCGCCTGCACGGGAAATTTTACGCCCTAGGCGCTGATGGCACGTGCGAATTCTACCGTGCCTGGTTAGTAAGTTTTCTTCTGCCATGAGCGGGTTTCAACAGACTAATCCCGATTACTGTTGCAAACCGGTGGATGGGCCCCGTTTGTAGAAGCGATGAGGCCCGTCACCAGCCGAGGGCCGCGATGGCGACATTAATAAGCACTTCCCCGATGGAGCCTCGCCGTTTTCAGGCTGGCGCCGTATGCCAGATTCAGCGGTAACGTCCACCATAGCTGAACCGGCGATCGCGACAGTCGCTTTGCCACACTGCGCAGAGAATAGAAGCGCTCATTCGCATATAAGAACCCCGCCA
>Ga0335081_10011958_pt1 | contig 14049 bp, 7 predicted proteins | sample Lox_Sample_35_FD_206713 | JGI IMG/M metagenome (GOLD analysis project Ga0335081, IMG submission 206713) | Soil microbial communities from Loxahatchee National Wildlife Refuge, Florida, United States - Lox_Sample_3.5 | ecosystem: Environmental > Terrestrial > Soil > Wetlands | place: USA: Florida... | reverse complement strand
AAGCCGCACGCCAAGCTGCTCCTCGAGCGCAGCGGCGCAAGCGCATCAAGCAGCCCGCCGCCACCTCCGCCCGGATCCGGCGCCAGCGCCGCCGAGCGCGCCTCAGCTTAGGTAGCGCGCCTCGAAGCCCTGCGCGCCGAGCGGCGCGGCGTAGAGGTAGCCCTGCGCCTCGTGGCAGCCACAGCGGCGCAGGAACTCCGCCTGCGGCTCGGTCTCGACGCCCTCTGCGATGACGCGCAGGTTCAGCCCGTTCGCCATGCCGACGATCGCTTCGGCGATGGCGCAGCTGTTCGGATCGCGCGGCAGCTCGATGACGAACGAACGGTCGATCTTCAGCTTGTGCACCGGCAGCCGCTTCAGGTAGCCCAGGCTCGAATAGCCGGTACCGAAGTCGTCGATCGCGAGCTGCAGCCCGAGGCGTCCGAGCGCCTCGAGCGTGGCGCTCACCTGCTCGACCCCGGCCATCAGCACGCTCTCGGTCACCTCCAGCTCGAGCAGCGCGGCCGGCAGCTGCGCCTCCTGCAGCACGCGCTTTACGGTGTCGAGGAAATCGGGCTCGCGGAACTGCATCGACGATACGTTGACCGCGATCGCACCCCGCTCCAGACCGGCCGCGAGCCACCGCGCGCGCAGCCGGCAGGCTTCGCGCAGCGCCCACTCGCCGAGCGCCAGGATGAGGCCCGAGTCCTCCGCGATCGGAACGAACTGCGCCGGGCTCACCGCGCCGCGCTGCGGATGCTTCCAGCGCGCGAGCGCCTCCATCCCGACCAGCGTGCCGTCGAGCATGTCGATCTGCGGCTGCAGCGCGAGCGACAGCCCGGCGCCGTCGGCGAGCGCCTGGCGCAGGCCGTGCTCGAGCTCCATGCGCTCGGTGGCGCGGCGGCTCATTTCGGCCGAGTGGAAGCGGTAGCAGCCGCGCCCGTCCTCCTTGGCGGCGTACATCGCCGTATCGGCATTGCGCAGCAGGGTCTCGAAGTCCTCGCCGCTGTCCGGATAGAGAGCGATGCCGACCGAGCAGCCGACCTGCAGGGTGCGCTCGCCGATCTCGAACGGCCGCTGCGCCGCCTCGAGCAGCTTGCCCGCGACGCGCGCCGCGTCCTGGGCCCCGACCAGGTCGGCGGCGAGCACCGCGAATTCGTCCCCGCCCTGGCGCGCCACGACGTCGGCGGCGCGCAGCGCCTCGGTCAGGCGCATCGCGTAGCGCCGCAGCAGCTCGTCGCCGGCCGCGTGGCCGAGGGAGTCGTTTACGTTCTTGAAGCGATCGAGATCGACGAACATGAGCGCCACCTTGCGCCCGTCGCGCCGCGCGCGCGTGATCGCGGCGTCGATCTTCTCGTGCAGCAGCGCGCGGTTGGGCAGGTCGGTGAGCAGGTCGTGGTGCGCAAGGTGGCGGATGCGCTGCTCGGCGCGCTTGTGCGCGCTGATGTCGACCAAGGACACGGCGTAGCTGCGCAGGCCGCCGTCGCCCCTGCGCACCCCGGAGAAAGTCGCGTGCAGCAGCAGGCCCGTGCCGTCCTTGCGCGCAGCGCGCAAGTCGCCTTCCCAGTAGCCCTGCCCCTGCACCGCCTCGAGCGCGAGCGGGAACAAGCCCGCGTCGGCGGGATCGGCGATGAATCCGAGTGCGCGCCCGGCGGCCTCGTGGCGGCCGTAGCCGGTGAGCTGCTCGAACGCCGGGTTGACCTGCTCGATTGCGCCGGAGCCGTCGGTCAGGATCATGCCCTGGATGCTCGATTCGAAGGCCGCGGCCGCGAGCCGCAACCGGGTCTCGGCCTGCCGGCGCTTGAGGTACATGTGGTACATCACCAGCGCCATGGCCGCGAACGTGGCGCCGACGAGATACGCCGACAGCGTCAGCGCGTCGAGCAGCTCCCTGCCGCCGGGCCCGGAAAATGCCCCCATGCGGGGACTATACCCGGCAGCGAAGCGCGCGCCAGACCTTCTCGGGCGTAAGCGGCATGTCCAGCTCGGCGGCGCCGCGCTCGGCGAGCGCGTCGAGAACCGCGTTTACCACCGCCGGCATGGCGCCGTGGCAGCCGGCCTCGCCGACGCCCTTGGCGCCGAGCGGGTTGAGCGCGCTCGGCACCGACTCGTCGAAGCCGGTCGCGAGCTCGGGCACCAGGTCGGCGCGCGGCATCGCGTAGTCCATGAACGAGCCGGTGAGCAGCTGGCCCGTCTCGTCGTACACCGACTGCTCCATCAGCGCCTGGCCGATGCCCTGCATCATTCCGCCGTGCACCTGCCCTTCGGCGATCAGCGGGTTCATCACGCGCCCGACGTCGTCCACCGCGGTCAGCCGCGCCAGGCGCACCAGGCCGGTGTCGGGATCGATCTGGGCTTCACAGATCTGGCAGCCGTTGGGCCAGGTCTGCCCCTTCACGGTCTCGCTGTGCGCGACGCCGATGCGCCCCCCGGGCTGCCTGGCGGCGAGCTCGGCCAGGCCGATCGAGCGGTCGGTGCCGGCGATGCGGAAGCGTCCGGCGGAGAACTCGATATCCACCGCGGCGGCCTCGAGCTCCTTGGCCGCGAGCGCCTTGCCCTCCTCGATCAGCTTGCGCGAGCCCACCAGCGCGGCGCTGCCGCCGACCTGCAGGCTCCTCGAGCCGCCCGCGCCGCCGCCCGATTTGGCGACGTCGGTGTCGCCCTGGATCACGCGCACCGCCTCGGGCGGCACGCCGAGCAGCTCGGCCACGATCTGCGCGTACGAAGTCTGGATGCCCTGCCCGATCTGCTGCGTGCCCGAGACCAGGGTCGCCGTGCCGTCTGCTTCGACGCTCAGGTTCACCGCCTCGGTGACGCGCGCGCTGCCGGTGATCTCGATGTAGCACGCGAGCCCCCGGCCGTAGAGCAGGCCGCGTTTCGCGGCCGCCGCCTTGCGTGCCGCGAAACCGTCCCAGTCGGCCGCGGCCATCGCCTCCTTGAGCACCTTGGCGAAGTCGCCGCAGTCGTAGGTCTGCCCGGCCGGGTTCTTGTACGGCATCTGCGCCGGGGTGATCATGTTCTTGAGCCGCAGCGCGATCGGGTCGGCGCCGAGCTCGCGTGCGGCGCGCGCGACCAGGCGCTCGAGCAAGTAGCCCATCTCCGGGCGCCCTGCGCCGCGGTAGGCGTCCACCGGCCCGGTGTGGGTGAACAGCATGCGCACCTCGTGGTCGATGTGCGGGATCGCGTATACGCCGGTCGGCGCGCGCACGCCCGACATCGCCGGCACGCAGGCGCCGAAGTTCGAGGCGTAGGCGCCGATGTTGGCCAGGGTGCGGATGCGCAGCGCCGTAAAGCGCTGCTCGCGGTCGATCGCGAGCTCGGCCTCGGTCACGCTGTCGCGGCCGTGAACCTCGGACAGGAAATTCTCCGAGCGGTCGGCGCGCCACTTGACCGCCCGGCCGAGCGCGCGCGCGGCGAAGCACAGCGCCGCGTGCTCGGGGTAGGCGTAGCCGCGCGCACCGAAGCCGCCGCCGAGGTCGGTGCAGACGATTCGCAGCATGCCCTCGTCGAGCTTGAACACCTTGGCGAGCTGCCCGCGCACGGTGTGGGTGTTCTGCGTCGGGCAATAGAGGGTGAAGCGGCCGCTCGCGGCGTCGAACTGCGCCGCGAGCGCGCGCGGCTCGAGCGGGTTGGCGACCACGCGCTGATTGACGACCCTGAGCTTCACCACCTGCGCGGCGGCGGCGAACGCCGCGTCGCTTTGCGCGCGCTCGCCCATGCGGTAGATCGCCGCGATGTTGCCGTACTCGGGGGTGAACGCGGGCTGCCACACCACCGGGCCCTTGCCGCTGGCGGAGGTCGGCAGGTCGGCGACCGCCGGCAGCGGCTCCCACTCCACCTCCACCAGCTCGGCCGCGTCGCGCGCCTGGTCGCGCGTCTCGGCGACCACCATCGCCACCGCGTCGCCGACGAAGCGCGCCACGTCGGCGCTTAGCGCGTGGCGCGGCGGCACCGTCATGTCGGCGCCGTCGGGGCGCTTGTGCAGCTGGGTGAACGGAACCGGCGCGAGGCCCGCGGCGACGATATCGGCGCCGGTGTAGACCGCGAGCACGCCGGGGGCGGCGCGCGCCGCCGCGGTGTCGATCGCTGCGATCTTCGCGTGCGCGTGCGGCGAGCGCGTGAACGCCGCGTGCGCCTCGTGCGGCAGCTCGACGTCGTCGGTGAAGCGTCCCTGCCCGGTGAGCAGCTTCTGATCCTCGAGCCGGCGCAGCGGCTTGCCGATCCACTGGCTTGCGCCGGGCTGAAGTGCGGAATCGTGTTGCATGTCGGTCGCTGCCTCCTGGGCCGGGATCGTAGCAAGGCGGTGCCCGCCTTCGCGAGCCGCCCTGCGAACCTGGCGCGGCGCGGCACGCAAGCGATCCGGCATCCGCGCCCAGACGCGGCTGGGCAGATCCTTCGGCGGCGCGAACCAGGACATGGGCGCAATGGTGCCTTTCTGCGATCATCGGGGCAATGTCGTTTCAGATCGAATGCGCGGCGCGCGGCGCCGACCTGCTCGGGGAATGCCCGCTGTGGGACGGGCGCGAGCTGTGGTGGGTCGACATCCTCGCCCCGGCGCTCAGGCGCCTCGACCCGGTGAGCGGCGCGGTGCGCACGCTCGCGCTGCCCGAGCCGATCGGCAGCTTCGCCTTTCGCCGCCGGGGCGGGATCCTGGCGGCGATGAAATCCGGCCTCTACTTTCTGAATCCGGAAGACGGCAAACTCGACTGCATCGCGCAACCCGAGGCCGCGCTGCCCGAGAACCGGTTCAACGACGGTCGCTGCGACCGCGACGGCCGCTTCTGGGCCGGCACCATGAAGGACGAGGGAAAGCGCGAACCGGTCGGCGCCCTCTACCGGCTCGATCGCGGCAGCGCGTGCGCGCGCATGCGCCAGAACCTGTACGTTCCGAACGGCCTTTGCTGGAGCCTCGACGGACGCACGATGTATTTCTCCGACACCCACCGCCACACGATCTGGGCCTGCGACTACGACCGTGCCGGCGGCGCGATTTCCCGCGAGCGGGTGTTCGCCGACGCGGACGACCTGCACCCCGACGGCGCCTGCGTCGACGCCGGGGGCTGCATGTGGAGCTGCCAGTACGGCGGCTGGCGCATCGTGCGCTACACGCCGGCCGGAAAAGTCGACCGCGTGCTCGAGCTTCCGCTCGCCAACCCGACCTGCTGCTGCTTCGGCGGGCAGGCGCTCGACACGCTCTACGTCACCAGCGCGACGCAGAAGCTCGCCCCCGACGAGCTCGCCCGCCAGCCGCTCGCGGGCAGCGTGCTCGCGCTGCGGCCTGGCGTGCGCGGGCTACCTGAGGCGCGGTTCGCCGGCTGAGCGAGGCGGCACTGCATTTTTAGTCGCGGCCCGCGCGCCGGCCGCGCGCCGCCCACCCGCCGCCTCGAGCACCGGGTAGGCGATCGCGCAGATGTGAGAGTGGATGCGCTTCAGGTCGCGCAGGATGTCCAGGTGCAGGGCGCTCGTCTCGATGCTTTCCGGGCGCCCTTCGCGCAGGCGCGCAAGGTGGCTCTCCGAGGCCGCGACCTCCGCCTCGCGGAACCTCGCCTTCTCCTCGAGCAGCTGGCGCGCGACCTTGACGTCTCCCGAGACGAAAATGCCGAAGGCGAGCCGCAGGTCGCGCAACACGTGCTCGTGTATCGCCTTCAGTTCGGCCGCCCCTTCCTCCGAGAAACTGAGCCGGTGCTTGATCTTCTTGGCGGCGAGCTCCATCAGGTTCTTGTCGATGATGTCGCCGATGTGCTCCATGTTGATGACGAACGCGATGACTTCCATCGCCCGGCGCGCTTCGCGATCCTCCAGCTCCTCGCGGGTGACCCCGACCACGTACAGCTTGATCGCCTCGTGCAGGCGATCGATCACGTCGTCGTCGCGCGACACCTCGCCCACGAGATTGCGGTCGTCGGTCATGAGCGCGGTCATCGAGCGGTCGAGCATCCCCTGGACCATGTCGCCCATGCGCAATGCCTCGCGCGCTGCGCTCGCGAGCGCGAGCGGCGGGCTGGTGAGCGCGGCATCGTCCAGGTACGCCGGCGCAGCCGGATCCGGCGGCCCCTTCTCGTCGGGCAGGAGCCGCTCGAGCAGGCGCGCGAGCGCCCCGAGCGGCATGATGAAGAGCATCGCCAGTCCCAGGTTGAACAGCGTGTGGAAGTCGGCTCCGGCACGCAGCGGGCTCGGATCGAGGCGGGCGAGCGCCTCGGAAACGGGGGCGATGAAGGGCAGCACCAGCGCGCAGCCGACCGCGCGGTTGAGGAGGTTTCCGAGCGAAACCCTGAGCGCGGCCCGATTGCCCGCGGCTCCCCCTTCCAGCACCGGGTTGATCGCGCTGCCGAGGTTCGCGCCTAGGATCAGGGCAAGCGCCGCCGCGGGCGTCACGAAATGCGAATATCCAAGCGACATCGTGAGCAGGACCACCGCGACGCTCGAATGCGCCGCCCAGGCGAGCAGCGTGCCCAGCGCGAGGTTGACCAGAGGCTGGCCCGTGGCCGCGGCGAGTATCTCGCGCGCGAGAGGGGCGCTTTCGGCGGGCGCGAGGCTCTTCAGCAGAATGTGCAGCGACAGCAGCATCAGCCCCAGGCCGATCGCCACCCGGCCGAGATCGCGGGTGAGGGTTCGCTTGCCGCGCTTGAACGCCAGCACGCCGCCGGCGAGCAGGATCGGCGCGGCCGCCGAGACGTTGAACGACAGCACCTGCACGACCAGCGTCGTACCGACGTTCGCGCCGAGCAGGATGGCGAGCGCCGGCACGAGCCCAACCATGCCTTCGGCCGCAAAGCCGCTCACCATCAGCGCGGTCGCGGTACTGCTCTGCAGTACCGCCGTCACGCCGGCGCCCGCGAGGAACGCCTTGAAACGCTGCGCGAGCGAGACGCTCAGCAGCCGCCTGATGTCGGCCCCGAAGGCGCGCAGGATGCCGGTCTGCACCATGTGCAGACCCCACAGCAGCAGCGCGACGCCTCCGAGCAGATCCAGTAGGACGAGATTGGTCATCTCATCCGAGAGTCGGCATGTGAAAGCCCGGCGCGGGAGTGTCCTGGTGCGGCCAGCGGCTGGTGACGACCTTGGTGCGGGTGTAGAACTTCACGCCCTCGACGCCGTGCACGTGCAGGTCGCCGAAGAGCGAGTTCTTCCAGCCGCCGAAGGAGTAGAACGCCACCGGCACCGGGATCGGCACGTTGATCCCGACCATGCCGACCTGGACCTCGTTCTCGAAGCGCCGCGCCGCGCCGCCCGACTCGGTGAAGATGGCGGTGCCGTTGGCGTATGGATTCGCGTTCACCAGCGCGATCGCCTCTTCGAGCGAGCTCGCCCGCAGCACGACGAGCACCGGGCCGAAGATCTCGTTCTTGTAGACCTCCATCTGCGGCGTGACGCGGTCGAACAGCGTGGTGCCGAGGAAGAAGCCCTCCTTCCGCGGCGGATTTCGCCCGTCGACCACCAGTCTCGCTCCTTCGGCAATTCCTTTCTCGATGAACCCGGCAACCTTGTCGCGGTGCTCGGCCGTGACCAGCGGCCCCATGTCCATGCCCGGCGCGTCGCCCGGCCCGATCTTGATCGCCTTCGCCTTCTTCTCCAGCAGCTTGAGCAGCGGGTCGCCCGCCGCACCGACCGCGACCACCGCGCTGATCGCCATGCAGCGCTCGCCGGCCGAGCCGTAGGCGGCGCCGGCGAGCGCGTCGGCGGCGAACTCGAGGTCGGCATCGGGCAGCACCACGGCGTGGTTCTTCGCCCCGCCCAGCGCCTGCACCCGCTTGCCGTTCCGGGCGCAGGTCTCGTAGATGTATTTCGCGATCGGCGTCGAGCCGACGAACGACACCGCGGCGATTCCCGCATGCGCGAGGATCGCGTCGACCGCCTCCTTGTCGCCGTGCACCACGTTGAACACGCCGTCGGGCAGCCCGGCTTGCTGGAACAGCTCGGCCATGCGCACCGACGCGGATGGCACTTTCTCCGAGGGCTTGAGAATGAACGTATTGCCGCAGGCGATCGCGACCGGGAACATCCACAACGGAACCATCACCGGGAAGTTGAACGGCGTGATGCCGGCGCACACGCCCACCGGCTGGCGCAGGGTATGGGTGTCGACCGCGGTCCCGACGTTGTCCGAGAATTCGCCCTTCAGCAGCTGCGGAATGCCGCAGGCGAACTCGATCACCTCGATGCCGCGCTGCACCGAGCCCGCGGCGTCGGGCAGCGTCTTGCCGTGCTCCTCGCTCACCAGGCGCGCCAGCTCCTGCTGGCTGTCCTGCATCAGCTGGAGGAACTTCTGCATCACGCGCGCGCGCCGCAGCGGCGGCGTGTCGCGCCAGGCGGGCAGCGCCGCGGCCGCCGCCTTGACCGCGGCGTCGACGATTTTCGCGTCCGCGAGCGGGACTTTCTTCGCCACCTGGCCGATCGCGGGATTGTAGACGTCCCCCGTGCGGCCGGCCGGGACGACCGGCTTGCCGCCGATCCAGAGCGGAACGGTGTGATGCTTGATGTCTGCCGGCTTGTTCATGCGCAGGTCCTCCGTCGCGCCGATTTTACGCCGATCTATATACTCGCCCGATGCCCGCGCCGCTCGTTCCCGCCACGCTCGCTTTCGCGCCTGACGGAACGCCCTATTCGGAAGCCTTCGGCGACGTATACCACAGCGCCGCCGGCGGGCCGGCGCAGGCGCGCCAAGTGTTCCTCGCAGGCAACGGCCTGCCCGAGCGCTGGCGCGGCCGCGGCGCGTTCACCTTGCTCGAGACCGGCTTCGGCTTCGGCCTGAACTTCCTCGCCACGTGGGCCGCGTGGCGCGAAGACCCCGCGCGCTGCGCGCGGCTGCACTTCGTCTCGATCGAGAAGCACCCCTTCGCGGCAGCCGACATGCAGCGCCTGCACGCGCGCTACCCCGAGTTCGCCGACGCCGCCGCCGCGCTGCGCGCCGTGTGGCCGCCGCTCGTGCCCGGCGTGCACCGCCTCGAGCTCGACGGCGGGCGCGCGGTGCTCACCCTCGCCTTCGCCGACGCGGCGCAAGCGCTGCGCGAGCTGCGGCTCGCGGCGGACGCGATCTACCTCGACGGCTTCGCGCCGGCGAAGAATCCCGCCATGTGGTCGGGCGCGGCGATGAAGGCGCTCGCGCGGCTCGCCGGGCCCGGTGCCACGGCGGCGACCTGGAGCGCGGCCGCGCCGGTGCGCGCGGCGCTCAGCGCCGCGGGCTTCGAGGTGGAGAAGCGTCCCGGCTTCGGCGCCAAGCGCGAGATGCTCGCGGCGCACTACGCGCCGCGCCGCAGGGCGCGGTCCGCGCCCGCGACCTGGCCGGAGCGCCGTGCGCTCGTGATCGGCGCCGGGATCGCCGGCGCCGCGGCCTGCGAGCGCCTGGCCGCGCGCGGCTGGGAAGTCGTTCTGATCGAGCGCCGGCGCGAGCCCGCCGCCGAAACTTCGGGCAACCACGCGGGCGTATTCCACCCGGTCGCGACGCCCGACGACAGCGTGCTCGCGCGCCTGACGCGCGCCGGCTCGCTCTACGCGCTGCGGCGCTGGTCCGCGCTGGAGGGCGCGGCGTGGCAGGCCGGCGGCGTGCTGCAGCTCGCAAGAGACGACCGAGAGAACGAATCGCAGCGGCGCGCGCTCGCGGCGCTGGGCGGCTGCACGGACTACGTGCGCCGCGTGACGCGCGCCGAAGCCTCCGACCTGGCCGGCGTCGGCGTCGCGGCCGGCGGGCTGTGGTTCGCGCCCGGCGGCTGGGTGCGCCCGCCGAGCCTCGCGCGCGCGCAGCTCGCGCACTCGGCGGCCGAGGCCTGCTTCGGCATCGAGGTCGCGGCGCTCGAGCGCGGCGAAGGGGGCTGGAGCGCGCGCGACGCCGCGGGGCGCGAGATCGCGGCCGCGCCGGTCGTGGTGCTCGCGAACGCGGCCGATGCGCTGCGCCTCGCGCCGGAATCGGACATCGCGCTGCGCCGCGTGCGCGGTCAGGTCAGCCACCTGCCCGTCGCGCTGTTTCGCGCGCCGCGGCTGCCGCTCTTGCGCGGCGGCTTCGTGCTGCCGGCGGTCGATGGCATCGCCGTGGCCGGGGCGAGCTACGATTTCGACGACGCGGACCCTGAGCCGCGCCTCGATGGCCACGCCGGAAATCTCGCCCGCCTGGAGGGCATCATGCCGGGGGCGGCGCGCGCGCTCGATCCCGCCCTGCTCGAGGGCCGGGTCGGGTTTCGCGCCGTGACGCGCGACCGCCTGCCGGTCGCGGGCGAGCTCGCGCCCGGCCTGTACGGCGCCTTCGGCTACGGCTCGCGTGGGCTGGTATGGGCCGCGCTCGCCGCCGAGCTGATCGCGAGCCTGATCGAGCGCGAGCCGCTGCCGCTCGAGGGCCTGCTCGCCGACGCGCTCGCCCCGGCGCGCTTCACGCGCCGCCGCTCAAGGCCCTGAAGTCGACCCGCGCCGCGGGCGCATCCGGCTCGCCGCCGAGCGCAAGAATTGCCGCGCGCGCCTTGTCGCGCAGCGCGATCGCGGCCTGCCAGTCGCTGCCCTCGGGCGCGATCGGCTCGCCGATCCACACCTCGAGGCGCGCAGGTCGGGGAATCCAGACGCCGTCGGGCAGCATGCTGCGTGTGCCGCGCATCACCACCGGCACCACCGGCACGCCGGCCCGCGCCGCCGCGACGAAGGCGCCCATTCGAAACGGCAGCAGGCCGGGCTCGCGGCGAAGCGTCCCCTCGGCGAATACGAGCGGCGCAACGCCGGTGCGCACGCTGGCCTCGATGGCGCGCTGATCCTCGATGCTGCGCGCGGCGTCGACGCGCTCGACGAACAGGCTGCCCAGGTGCCGCAGCAGCGTGCCGGCGAAGCGCTGCGGGGCCAGCTCGCGCTTGGCGACGAACGCGATGCGCGGTGGAAGCGCCGCTGTAAGCAGCAGGCCGTCTAGGTAGCTCGCGTGGTTCGAGATCACGATCGCGCTCGTCGCGCGCTCGAGGCGCTCTACGCCCTCGACCTTGGGCGCGGCGCCCCAAAGCGCCAGCACCAGCCGGGCACCGCAGCGCGCGACGGCGCGTGCGCGCGCCTCGCGGCGCGTGGCGGCGATCAGCAGCCAGGCCGGCAGCATGACCAGCACGAGGCTCGTCCACGCCCAAGCGCCCCAAAGGCGCCCGCCCACGCGGCGCAGGCCGCGCGCAGCGCGCACCGACAGGCCCTCGAGCTCGAGCAGCGCAAGCTGCAGCCAGGCCGGAGGCCGGCCGGCGCCGAGCGCGCCGCGCTCGTACAGCTCGCGGCAGGCGGCGCGCCGGATCTTGCCGCTGGAAGTCTTGAGCACGCTGCGCGGCGGCGCGAGCACCACCTCGTCCGGCGGCACGCCGACCAGGTCGAGCGCGAGGCGGTTGATTTCGCCGATCATGCGCGCGCGCTCCTCGTCGCGCGTCTCGCGCGTTTCCGCGAGCACGATCAGGCGCTCGCCTCCGCCGCGCGCGGCCGAGGCGAACACCGCGACGCCGCCGTGGCGCACGCCCTTCACCTCGCCCGCCGCTTGCTCGATCTCCGTCGGGTGGATGTTGTGGCCGCCGCGGATGATGAGGTCCTTCTCGCGTCCGGTGAGATAGAGCTCGCCCGCGGCGAGATAGCCCAAGTCGCCGGTGTTGCGCCAGCCGTCGTCGACCAGCCGTGCACTTTCCTCGGGGTTCTCGAAGTAGCCGCTGCTGGCCGACGGCCCGCTGAACTGGATGCGTCCCTCGACGCGCTCGCCCAGCTCGCGGCCGGCGGCGTCGACCACGCGGATCGAATGTCCGGGCAGCGCGCGGCCGCAGGCCACCACCCGCAGCGGCATGGGATCGCCCGCGCGCGCCGGGCGCGCAAGGCCCCGGCGCTGCAGCGCGGCGCGCTCGACGCGGTCGATCAGCACGCCCCTGCCGAGCGGCGGAAAGGACACGCCGAGGCAGGCTTCGGCCAGCCCGTAGACCGGGGTCATCGCCTCGCGCCGCAGGCCGTAGCGCGCGAAGCGCTCGCTGAAGCGCTCGACCGTATCGGCGCTCACCGCTTCGGCGCCGTTGAACGCAAGCCGCAGCGAGGACAGGTCGAGGCCCTCGAGATCCCGCTCGGAGAGCTTGCTCAGGCACAGCTCGTAGGCGAAGTTGGGCGCCGAGGTGATCGTGCCGCGGTGCTGCGCGATGCGCCTCAGCCAGCGCTCGGGGCGCGACAAAAAGGCGAGCGGCGACATGAGCACCAGCGGGTAGCCGAACAGCAGCGCGCCGAGGCAGGCGCCGATCAGCCCCATGTCGTGGTACAGCGGCAGCCAGGACACGAAAGTGTCGGCCGGCCCGGCCTGCGCCGCGGCGCCCATCGCGCGCAGGTTGGCGATCAGGTTCGCGTGCGACAGCACCACGCCCTTGGGCCGCCCGGTGCTGCCCGAGGTGTACTGCAGGAACGCCGTGTCGCCGGCCGCGGCGCGGTGCCCCGGCGCGGCGCCGTCGGCCCGCAGCACCTCGTCCACCGTCGCGACTTCGCGCAACGCTTCGGCGTGGGCCTGCAGCACGTGGGCAAATGTCTTTGCCGCCTCGACCGTGACGAAGATCTGCGCGCTGCTGTTGGCGACGATGCCCGCAATGCGGCGGAAATGCTGCTCGAGCTGCGACGGGCGCGCCGGCGGGTAGAGCGGAACCGGGATCGCGCCCGCGCGCAGCGCGCCGTAGAACGCGACGAAAAAGCCGCGGCTGGTGGGCAGCATGATCGCCACGCGCTCGCCCGGCGCGACGCCGCGCGCCGCCAGCCCCGCGGCGAAGGCGCCCGCCGCCTCGCCCAGCGCGCCGAAGCTGATCTGCTCGGGCACGTCGCGCTCGCCGTAAAGGGTGATGTGGATCCGGTCCTGATGGCGTGCGAGCTGCCAGTCGAGCGCTTCGCCGAGCGTCTCGACCGCCAGCGCCGGATGCTCCGCCGCGGGCGCCTGGCGCGGCGCCGCGGCGGGCGCGGCGCTGTGCCGGGCCGCGCGCGGCGCCGCCTCGAAAAAACGCAGCAGATCGCGCGCCGTCTCGGCCTCGCTGAATCCCTCCTCGGGCAGGCGCACGCCGAGCGCCCGCTCGATGCGCGCCGCGAGCTCCACGCGCGCCAGGCTGTCGAGCCCGAAATCCCGTTCGAGCGAGGCGTCGAGCCCGAGGCGCTCGATCGCGGGATCCTGCGGGTGGAGCTCGCGCGCGAGATCGCGCAGCAGCTCAAGCAGTTGCGCGCGGTTCGCGCCGTCTTCGTTCATGTACTTGACCGGGATCAAAGGGCGGCGGGAGCCGCGCGGCAAACTGAATTGTCAGACAGGGCAGCAAATTGGACAAGCCGCAATCCACTTCCGCACGGCCGCTCGCCGTCTCCGAGCTGCGGCGCGCCTGCGATCGGGCGCAACTGGCGTTCGCGACCACCGACGAGCTGGCCGACTTCAGCGACACGCTCGGCCAGGTGCGGGCGGTCGAGGCGATCCGGTTCGGCATCGACATGCCGCGCGACGGCTACAACCTGTTTGCGATGGGCCCCGAGGGTCTTGGGCGCCGCACCATCGTGCGCAGCTTCCTGGAGCAGAGCGCGCCCGCGCGCGAGGTGCCGCCGGACTGGTGCTACGTGTTCAACTTCGACACGCCGCACAAGCCGCGCGCGCTGCGCCTGCCGGCCGGCCGCGCACCGCGCTTCAAGCAGAGCATGGAGCGGCTGGTGCAGGACCTGCGCGCCGGGATCCCGGCGGCGTTCGAGACCGACGAGTACCGCCGCCGGCGGCAGGAAATCGAAGCCGCGTTCGGCGAGCACCAGGAGAAAGCCTTCGACGAGATCGGCGAGCGCGCCAAGAGTCAGAGCATCGCGCTGCTGCGCACGCCGAGCGGATTCGGCTTCGCGCCGGTGAAAAAAGACGAGGTGATGAGCCCGCAGGAATTCCACAAGCTGCCGGCCGACGAGCAGAAGCGCCTCGAGGACGCGATCGCTACGCTGCAGGCGCAACTCGAGCGAGTGATCCAGGAAGTGCCCAAGTGGCGGCGCGAAGCGCAGCACAAACTGCGCGAGCTCAACCGTGAAGTGACGCGCAACGCGGCGCACAGTCTGATCGAGGAGCTCAAGGCCGAGTACGAGGCCCTGCCGGAGGTGCGTGCGTAC
>Ga0335081_10011957_pt1 | contig 14050 bp, 12 predicted proteins | sample Lox_Sample_35_FD_206713 | JGI IMG/M metagenome (GOLD analysis project Ga0335081, IMG submission 206713) | Soil microbial communities from Loxahatchee National Wildlife Refuge, Florida, United States - Lox_Sample_3.5 | ecosystem: Environmental > Terrestrial > Soil > Wetlands | place: USA... | reverse complement strand
CGTGGCCGATTCCGGCATGTTGATGGTCTTGGAGATGGCGCCGGAGATGAACGGCTGCGCCGCCGACATCATGCGCAGATGTCCGAGGTAGTGGATCGTCCGCGTGCCTTTCGTCGGCTTGAAGGAGCAGTCGAAGACGGGCAGGTGCTCGTCCTTGATGGCGGGCGCGCCTTCGATGGTGCCGGTCGCGTCGATGTAGCTGACGATGGCATTGGTCTGGTCCGAAGTGTAGCCCAGCTTGAAGAGCGCGGCAGGCACGGTGTTGTTCACGATCTTGATCATGCCGCCGCCGACCAGCTTCTTGTACTTCACCAGCGCCAGGTCGGGCTCGATGCCGGTAGTGTCGCAGTCCATCATGAAGCCGATAGTGCCCGTCGGCGCCAGCACCGTCACCTGCGAGTTGCGATAGCCGAACTTCTCGCCGTGCTTCAGCGCCTCGTCCCACGTCTCCTTGCTGGCTTCGTAAAGCGCGGCGGGAACGTTGGTCTTGTTGATGTTGTTCACCGACGCGCGGTGCATGCGGATGACGTCGAGGAAGGGCTCGCGGTTGATGTACCAGCCGGGGCAGGCCGCGCCGGGGAACGCAGGTCCCTCCGCTCCGCTTCGCTCCGGTCGGGATGACAATCCTTGCAATTCGCGCTGCGTCGGCTCAGTTGCCGGCGCCAGCGGCTGGCAGAGCTCGGCGATCTTCGACGATTGCAGATAGGCTTCGCCGCACATGATCGCAGTCACGCAGGCGGCGTAGTCGCGGCCGGCGTCGGAGTCGTAGGGCAGGCCCGCGGCCATCAGCAGCGCGCCCAGGTTGGCATAACCGAGTCCCAGTGGACGATAGTCGTGCGAGTTGCGTCCGATCGCCTCCGTCGGATAGCCGCTGTTGTCGACCAGGATCTCCTGCGCGGTGATGATGACGGCGCAGGCGTGGCGATAGGCGGCAACGTCGAAGGTCCCGTTGGGCGCGAACTTCATCAGGTTCAGGCTGGCCAGGTTGCAGGCCGAATCATCGAGGAACATGTACTCGCTGCAGGGATTCGACGCGTTGATGCGCGCCGTGTTCTTCGAAGTGTGCCAGCGGTTGACGGTGGTGTCGTACTGCATGCCGGGATCGCCGCAATGCCAAGTCGCGTCGGAGATCATGTTCAGCAGATGGCGCGCCTTGTAGGTCTTGACCGGAGTGCCGTCCTTCACCGATTTGGTCTGGAAGTCGCTATCGCGCAGCACCGCGTACATGAAGTCGTCGGTCACGCGCACCGAGTTGTTGGCGTTCTGGAAGAAGATGGACGAGTAGGCATCGCTGTCGGGGCCGTTGCCGTCGTAGCCATGCTCGATGAGCGCCCACGCCTTGGCCTCTTCCTTCTGCTTGCAGAGGATGAACTCCTCGATGTCGGGATGGTCGATGTTGAGGATCACCATCTTGGCGGCGCGGCGGGTCTTGCCGCCGCTCTTGATCACGCCGGCGAAGGCGTCGAAGCCTTTCATGAAGCTGAGCGGGCCGCTCGCAGTTCCGCCACCAGAGAGCGATTCGGTGGATGAGCGCAGCGGCGACAGGTTCGTGCCCGTGCCCGATCCCCACTTGAAGAGCATGCCTTCGGTCTTGGCGAGGGTGAGGATGGAGTCGAGCGAATCGCGCACCGAGTTGATGAAGCAGGCCGAGCACTGCGGATTGCGGTAGCCGGTGACGCCATACTCCACGCGCTGGGCTTCCGGATTCCAGTGCCAGTTCTGCGCGTCGGAGTCGGGTTCGATGCGGTCGCAGCCGACGTTGAACCACACCGGCGAATTGAATGCCGCCTTCTGTTGCAGGAGCAGGTGAGCGAGCTCATCGTGGAAGATGGCCGCGTCCTCGGCGCTCTTGAAGTAGCCGCCGGCGATACCCCAGTCGCGAATGGTCTCGGCCACGCGAGTGACCAGCGCGCGCACGCCGCTCTCGCGCTCAGGCGTGCCCAGCGGGCCATGCAGATATTTGCTGGCCACGATGTTGGTGGCCGTCATCGACCAGTCCTTGGGGACCTCGACGTCGCGCTGCTCGAAGATGACGTTGCCTTGGGAGTCGGTGATCTGCGCGGTGCGCAGCTCCCACTCCAGTTCGTCGTAGGGCGAAACGCCGGCCGTGGTGAAGAAGCGCGAGAAGGTGAGGCCGGGTGCGGTTTTGGTCTGGCCGGGAGCCTTCTTCGTGGAAACGGAGGCGCTCGTCGTGGTTGTCGTGGTTTCGGCCATCGTGGTTGCTCCTGAGAAATATGGATGCCGTGATAAACGCCGTGGTTCTTGAAGGGGCGCAGCTTCCGGTACGCCCTATGAGTCCATCTATATTCTAATTTTCAAGGCGCTGGAGACCCCGGCCTGAAGGCCGCTCTACCTCCGCGTCGCACAAGGTTGCGGGGGCCTCTTCTCTCGCTTGCGCTTCGCCGCAGAGAAGAAGCCCCCGGTTCATGTCACCGCAAATGTCCGCCGGCGGCGTGGACCGCGGCGGGCTAAATCGGACTTGGAAAGGAACACCGCAGATGCCATCGTCTGGGCGATGGCTTCGTCGGTCGCTCGGCCCGGCGCCTTGCGGCGCGCGGACGTGTTTCTCTCGCAAAGCTCGGAGGAACGATCCAGGTTCGGCCCAACTACTGAGCCCGCAGCGGTCACCTCTGCCGCTGTGGGTGTTCGGGGGAGGACCCTTGTACGGCCTAGCTTCTTCCGAACTGATGTCGAACAGTACTCCTGTATATTGTGCCTGTCAAGTACCTAGTACAACATATTGTTATTTTAGCACTCCTGCGGGTCACCTGCTTCGCCGCTGATCCGTCCTCCGGTGCGCCCCTGGCGCCCTTCCATTTGCGACGGTCACCTCTTGCGACTGTATTCGCGCCGCGCACCGCCTTCAACGTCTATTCATCAGGTGGCGCTGTGATTTGCTGTGGATGCGGAGGAAAACGCGGCGTTTTCCGAAGCGAACAGTCGCCCACCTCCATCCCAGGAAAATTGAAAGGCCCCGCCCTAGCCAAACGCAGGCTAGAACGGGGCACCTTATGGGGCATCCGGTTCTTTCTGGAACCTCGTTTACGCGAACTTTCTATCCACCATCCACTCCCTAGCCCTTGCTGATCTTGATGTCTCCCGTGTCGGTGCTCACCAGCAGCTTGCTGACACCGTTTCCCGCCGTCCCGGTCGCTTTTGACATGCCATTCGTCTGCTCGACCTTCACCGCTTCGAAGTCCGAAGTGATGTCGCCTTTGCGGGTAGTGGCGCTGATCTGGAATCCCGCGCCCGGCGCCAGCGTCAGCGTGACATCGCCATGGCGGGTCGCAACATTGACTTTGTCCGGCGGCGTCTTGCCCGCCAGCGTCAGGGCTACGTCGCCATGCTGTGTGGTTACATCCATCTTCTGCGACGACTGCTTGCCCGTCGTGCTCACTTCCACATCGCCGTTGCTCGATTGCACTTCCAGGTCGCCCGAGACATCCTCCAGGTGAATGTTCTTCGAGCCGGTCACCACCCGGCTGGGACCGCTCAGCTGGCTGCCGCGCACTTCGTCGCTGGAGATCTCGATGTCGCCTGGCACCGAGGCGATCTCCATGTCCGAGCGTGAGGTCTTGAACGTGACCGTCTTTGCGATCTTGCTCAGCTGGATGTCCTCGTAGAAGTCGCCGTTGAGTCGCACCGCCCCGGCCACCTGGTCGATGCTGACATTGTCCACATGCCCCGTCACGTCCACATCACCGGTGATCTGGGAGGCCCGAATCGATCCCTTCTCCAGATCCACCTGCACCGGCCCGGCAATTTCCGTTAGCGCGACGTCGCCGCGCTGTAGCGAAACTTTCACCATGGCCTTGCGATTGCCGACCGTCACGTCGCCGCGCTTGCTGGCAATGTCCAGAGCTGCATCGGCAGGCACGGAAATATCCATGTCCGACTGCACGCCGTGGTCGCCGGCGCCATCGGTGTTGGCGTTCAGCACCACCGAGTCGCCATTCACCGTGATTTGCGGCTTGCTGCCTTCGTTGTACTTGTTCGCGTCGTTCTGATTCTCGGCGTAAAGCTTCTTGTGTACCACCACCTTGATCATGCTGTCGTCGGACGGGGTGATGTTTACCGCCCCGTGATCGCACACCACGCGCAGCGTTCCCTTCGCCGGGAAGGCCTGCTGCATGGTGTCGTCAAAGGTATAGGCGGTGCCGAAAAGTCCGCCCAGATCGTCGTCCATCTGCAGCTGATCACGGATGCCATTCCAGTTGTAATCCGAGTCGGAGGTGAAATGCGCCGATACCCCCAGGCATACCAGCAGAATCAGCAACAGCACGCCGCCGGCTCCCAGATGCCGCGGCCGATAGCCCATGCGGTGAGCCGTAGCGTTCTCGACCAGCACGATCACGCCCCACAGGATCAGCAGCACCGGCCACCAATGGCCGAACCAATGCCACATGGGAAAGCGATAGCCAAGATTGTGCAGCAGGAACACCACGCCAATCAGGACCAGGATCAGCGGCCCCGCAATCGATCGCCGGTAACGATAGGGCGGCGGAATGGGCGCGGGTGGCGGCGCTACCGGAGGATACTGACTGGTGCTGCTCATTGTGCGCCTCCTTTGTCGTCGGGCTTCGCGCCCGGCTGCCCCGGCGTGATGAAACCGGCGGGAGTACTGCCCGGTGGCGTCACCACCGAACCCTGCGGCTGCGGCGGATATCCCTGATACCCGGGTGCCGCGGGAGGAATGGGCTGCCCAGTACGCGGATCGCGAACCTGCCACGCCGGAGGTCCAAACTGGCGCGGAAGGTGACCGTTCGTCGAAGCCCCGTGCTCCAGCAGCTTCAGCAGGCCGATGACAATCAGCAGAGCCGGCCAGGTGAAGCTGAAGTCCATCCAGTGTGCATGGCCCATCTGGTCGAGCAAGAACAGTACGCCGATGGTGATGAGGACAGCGGGTCCCATGTAGCCATGAGCACGGCAGCGTGAACAGGGGCAAAGTTGGTTATAACGGTATTTCATGATGTCCTCCTCACCAGCCTCTCCGCTGACGCTGCATCAGAATGCGAATTCCGATGGCGATCAGAATGAGCGGCCAGAAGCGCCACAACCAGTCAAAGCGAAAGACGTCGAATTCACTTAACAGGAACACGACGCCGAGGCCGATGAGGATGAAGGCTCCCACCGGTACGCGTGACGGCGTATCGCAGGCCCCGCCGTTCTCCGCAGCAGGCGTTCCCTCGGGCGTTCCCTCGGGCGTTCCTTCGGGCGTCCCCGCGACTGGAACGGCGGCGCTGACCGCGGCTGCCGGCTTGGCGGATGGCGCGGAGGAAAACAGATTGTTGAAGCCGAACGGGTCCGGCGAAGGCAGTCCCTGTTGTTTGGCTCGCGCCGTCTTGTACGCCTCGATCGGCATGTAGATCACGAATGCCGCGATGCCCAAACCAAAGAAGCCGCTGATGTGATCGCTCATCCAGATCAGGGTGGCGAAGATCAGCACATGCACAAATCCCTTGGCGAACTCCCCGTTGTACATGGCGCCGACGCCGGGAATCACTCCCAGAATGGCGGCCAGCGCGGGACTGGGCGAGCCCGGGATGGGCTGCGGTTCGACCCCCGGCGGTTCAACGGCGGAGGCCGGTGGCGGCATCGTGCTGCTCACATGCGAGGCCAGACAGTCCTCGCAATAGATGACGCCGCGGACGTCCTTGGCGCACACGCTGCACAGTGGCTTGCCACAGGTGCGGCAGTAGGCCACCGCCGGTGCGTCGTTATGATTGGCGCAGTTCATGCGGTTCTCCTCACTCGCCGGGCCTGGGGTATTACCGCCAACATCACCGCCGGAAACGTGGCCAACATGGGCTCGTCCTGGTTGCGGCTGGTGTTGGGCTGCGTGGTGTTGGGTTCTCGGATGTCGCTCTTCGACGGATTCTTCTGGTTCGGATTGGCCGCCGGCGCCTCCTGTTTCGGTTGCTGCTGCTTGTTGTCCTGCTCGTTCTCCGGCGCTCCGGCGCGCTTCAGATCGCGCACCCGCGACTCGATCTCATACACCAGCCGCAGGTTTTCGTAATAGCGCATCACATGCGCCTGGGTCTCGTAATACGTCCTGCGCAGGCCTTTCGAGCTCAGGTCCAGGTTCCGCAGGTCCGCCAGTTTGAAGCCCGCAATCCCCAGCAGCATGGTGATGGAGAAAAACGCCATGCCGAACGACATGGCAAAGCGCGGCGTCGCCAGCGGTGCGAACACGGGCGCCAGCCGTTCCTTCAGCTTCTCCAGCCAGCCCTCACCGCGCGGCTTTGCGGCAATGTGCTCCGACGGCAGCGCGCCGATGGTCTGCGCCAGGATGTTATGGACCAGGTTGCGCGGCGGCTCGGCTTCGTCCAAGGCCTGCAGCCAGTGCATGCCGGCGCGGGCTTCCTCCACCATGGCGCGGCAGTTGGCGCAGCCCTGCTGGTGGGCCTCGAAGGCCGCCAGCGTCGGGCCGTGCAAGGCTCCATCCAGGGCTTCAGCCAGAATGGCCTCCACCTCGGCGCACTGCATTCCGGATTGGATCTCACCCGCCATTAGTTTGCCTGCTTATAAGTACGTTGCAATAACCTCGCCAGTTCCGTTCGTCCCCGATTTATGCGACTCTTCACAGTGCCCTCGGGCACATTGAGGACTTTGGCAATATCCTTGTAGTCCATATCCTGTAAATCCCGCAAGATAACCGCCTCCCGCAGCTCCGGCGAGAGCCGCCGCAGCCCCTCATGCACCAGCTTTCGGGTCTCCTGGCTGCGCATTTGCGCCTCCGGACTGGCGCCCCGGTCTTCCAACTGCTCCGCCAGCGTCAGGCCGTCCTCCTGATTGCCCGGAGTCGCTTCCAGCGAGTCGGTCACCCGGTCGTACTTGCCTTTACGGAAGTGGTCGACCAGCAGATTGCGCGTGACCGTGGTCACCCAGGTCATCAGCGAAGCCCGCGTGGTGTCGAAGCTGCCGAGCGTGCGATACATCTTGATAAACACTTCCTGGGTCAGGTCCGAGGCGTCATCTGCCGATCCGGAAAAACGGTAGCAGATGTTGTAAATCCGCCGGTGATACTGTTGGACGATGTCCTGCCAAGCCGCGGCATCGCCGGACACACAGCGACGGACAAGGGCATTGACCGCTTGGTTGTCGTCCAATCAGTACTCCCAAGGGCACGACTCCTGGCCCAAATCCACTTCACGGCCAAAGAGTTATACGGCCAAGTCGAGCCGGTAGTTCGATCCTTCGCGCCGGCCACCCCGCTTTATCGCGCTCCGGACGGCCGGCACTGCTGATTTGCTCATTTGTAGGTGCGGAGGTACAGGCCCGCCGGCAAACCCTCGCAATTTCGCCAGAATTGTAGCAGGGGATCAGAAAGGCTCGCATCGGCGGGATTTGGCAGCGCACGAATCTCGTGTACACTATTTCCCCATGAAGAACATTACGCTCAGCGCGGAGGAAGAACTGATCGAGCGGGCACGGCTCATCGCTCGATCGCAGCACAAGACGCTGAACGCTGCTTTTCGGGAGTGGCTGCAGAGCTTCACTGCGCAGGCGGGGAATGGGCGTGACTTCGATGCGCTGATGAGGCGCCTGCGGCATATTCGTTCCGGCGGTCCTTACTCCCGGGATGAAATGAATGAGCGCTAGGTTCTTTCTCGATACGAACGTCTTCGTATATTCGTTGGATGGGAGTGCCCCGGAAAAGGCCCGACGGGCAACGCAACTCGTTCGGCAGGCCCTCGCCACCGGTAACGGGATCGTAAGCTATCAGGTCGTACAGGAATTCTTCAACGTCGCATTCCGGCGATTCACACCGCCGATGACCTTGGCTGAAGCCGAGCAATACCTGGCAACGGTATTCCGTCCGTTGCTGGCGGTTCAGGCTTCCTACGCTCTGTACGCGGAGGCCCTGCACCTGCGACATCGATACCGTATCTCCTGGTACGACTCCCTCATCGTGGCTGCGGCTGTCGAGGCGGAATGCAAGACACTGTATTCGGAAGACCTAAATCACGGGCAGAAATTCGGTCCGCTGCAAGTGCAAGATCCCTTTCGATAGCGCTCGACGTCATCCCGGGTCTCCGCAAGCACTGAGTCCGAGTTTGACGCCCGCTTGCCAGCGTTACAAGATTGTCGCGCCTCTGGATCTGCAAGGCCGTGGTGCAGGATGAGTCGACGATTGTAGACCGGTGCAGGCGAACAAGCTGGAGCTGCCGTAGAATTGTCGGTAGCATGCCCTAGGAGATAACCGTTTATGTCGATACGTCTGACGGAGGAACAGGAGAAGCGAATCGAAGCGGTTATGCGCCGTGGCGCGTACGAGTCAGTCGAAGAAGTTCTTGATGCCGCCTTGGCTGCGGTGGAGCAGCGAACGGTACCCGGCTTCACGGGCACGCAGCAGCAACTGGATGCACTCCTTCTGGAAGGGTTGGCGTCGCAGGAGCTTTCCGCCGATGAGTTCTGGCGAAACGTCAATCGCCGAACCGATTCTCTGCTGGCGAAACCAAAAGCGAGAGCGCGTCCTTGAGGGTGGTTTATCGGGAGGCCGCAGCCGACGATCTCGTGCGGCAGTTCCGTTACTACCTTGTCGATCTCGACCTCCCGGAGATTGCTACTCGTTTTCGCGAAGCGATCGAACAGACGGTGCGATCACTGTCGGATCATCCCCTGATTGGGCCTCACATCCAGTCGAATGAACCCAGACTTCGCGAGTTGCGGTCATGGCCGGTTGTGGGATTCGAAGCCATTCGAATCTATTATCTTTGGACCGAAGATACGCTACAAGTAGTTCGAATTCTTCATGGAAAGCGCGACGTGGCTCGCATTTTGAGCTAGGAAAAAATCTAAGGACGCCGGCAAGAAGGGATGCACCGTCGCTTGGGTAAGCCTCGCAGCGCAGAATTGATTCGCTGCCTACTATAATGTTGCCCCGAGCGCGATGTGGGCCCGTCCGGCTTTTGCATCCGCGTCATTATCCTTTGCATCAACGCCAACTGGAGGAAGAAACAGAATGGCACATGAAGTTCCGCCGCTGCCTTACGACTACTCTGCTCTGGAACCCTACATCGACACCCAAACCATGCACCTGCACCACGACAAGCACCATCAGGCTTACGTGACCAACCTGAACGCCGCGCTGGAGAAGGCTCCCGAGCTGCAGAAGATGAGCGCCGAAGACCTGCTGAAAGGTCTGGAAAACGTGCCCGAGGCCATCCGCAACGCTGTGCGCAACAACGGCGGCGGCCACGTCAATCACACCATGTTCTGGAAGATCATGGCCCCCAACGCGGGCGGCGATCCCACCGGCGCCATCGCCGACGCCATCAAGAGCACCTTCGGCGACTTCAGCGCCTTCAAGGAAAAATTCAACGACGCCGGGCTCAAGCAGTTCGGCAGCGGATGGTCGTGGCTGGTGCGTGACCGCGGCGGCAAGCTGCTGGTGATGAGCTCCCCCAACCAGGACAATCCCATGAGCCAGGACTTCTACCCCATCATGGGCAACGACGTCTGGGAGCACGCCTACTACCTGAAATACCAGAACCGCCGCGGCGACTACCTGAAGGAATGGTGGAACGTGGTCAACTGGAGTGAAGTGAACAAGCGCTTCCAGGAGAGCCAGCGGTAAGAGGTCAAGGAGTCGTCGCCTGCGAAGGGGTGCCGACTGGCGCCCTTTTTGCCGCGCCGAGCTGTTCTTCGTTTGCAGATTCCAGTTTCGCGCGCAACGAACCTCCGCTTAAGGACGGCAGCTTGGGCACGCATGAACCACGGTGATGCGGAAGACCGTGCCGCAGCCGAGACCGTTGTCACACTGCAGATTGCCGCCTGCGGCGGTTGTCCCGTAGAAGTTCCCGTCCGCGACTTGCAATAGCCCGGCCACAGGCAAAGAGCCGTCTGGGCCGTCGAAGCTGAACAGCGTCGTCAACGTGCCGCTCGAGGTGATTTTGAAGACTGTCCCCCCGCCATTTGCCCCCTCATCGTTGGTTGTCCCGTAGAAGTTCCCGTCCGTGCCTTGGACCAGCGGGGCCTCGGGGTTGGCACCGTCCGGACCGCCGAAGCTGTGTAGCGTGGTCAGCGAGCCGCCGGAGGTGATCACGAAGACGCTGCCGACTCCTTCGTTTCCGCCCGCGACGGTTGTTCCGTAGAAGTTTCCGTCTGCACCTTGCACCAGCGCGGCGGCAGGCAAGGCGCCGTTAACGCAGCTGGAGGGGCAAAACACGTAAAGAGTGGTCAGGCTGCCGTCTGAGGTAATTTTGAAGACCGTGCCACAGCCATGGCCGGGACATTGGGCGCTACCGCCCCCTGAGGTTACCCCGTAGAAGCTCCCGTCGGTGCCTTGCACTAGCGCGGCGGAAGGGAATGCGCCGTCAGTACAGTTCGATTGAGAGCAAAAGGTGTACAGGGTGGTGAGCGTCCCGCGAGCGGTGATTTTGAAAACCGTGCCACAGCCATTTGTACAATAGGACCCGTTATTGGCCCCGCCCTGGGAGGTTGTCCCATAGAAGTTTCCGTCGGTGCCTTGGATGAGCGCGAGGGGGGAGATGCCATCGGCGCACCTGAATAAGGAGCAAAAGCTGTACACAATAGTGAACACGCCCCCAGAAGTGATTCTGAAGACCGTGCCACCGTAGATCTCCCCGCCCACAGAGGTTGTGCCGTAGAAGTTTCCGTCGCTGGCTTGTACCACCCCCTGCGGGTTTCCGCCGTCGTAACTGTCGAAGCTGTGCAGCGTGGTCGGCAGGCCGGCCTTTGTAGTTGGGGAAATTTTGAACACCGTGCCACAGCCATTGAAGCAGTTGTTGCTCGGCCCGCCGTTGTGAGTTGTTCCGTAGAAGAGCCCGTCGCTGGCTTGGATCAGCGGTCCGGGCGATATACCGTCGATTCCGTTGAAATTAACCAGAGTTTTGAAGAGCACGCTCTGGGCCGGCGCGGCGGTCACCGCCGCGGCACAGAACAAACTGACGATGCAGATCACCGCCGGCAAGCTGAGTCTCTTCGGACTGCTTACTTCGCGGCTGTGCGCCGGCGCCAGAGTAGACAATCTATGAGTCCGTAGTTTCGTCATGGAAATACTCCGTAATGCAAACTGTTCGCGAAAAACCAATGGGCGCGGGAGCTTGAGTCACAGGGCTCGACAACTGGGGACGGTGAGCTGGCCGCAGTCGATCTTCCTGCCCAGCGTTGCGCACTCACCGCGCGCACTCATCCGCCGCTAAGCTGGGGGGACAAGGCTGTCGCGTCCCAGGTGCGGAATTTGACCAGGACTTGTGCGCTTCCACCACAACGCTACCGCGGGACGGGGAAACGTCAATCCAACAAATGGGGATATGAGGGACTTTTTCGGTCGACCGTTCCCGGATTGGGAACTAGCATGGACGAGCCGCCATATCCAGGCCGGTGACAAAGTTTTTCGGCATGCCAATGTATTCTTTGGCCCGAAGCATCAGGAGGCTTTATGCCGACGGCGAAGAAATCCGCCATCCCGCCCGAGAAGGTGGAGCTCTACAACAAGCTGATCGCGACCAATCCGAAGATTGACCGCAAGGGCGCCACGCATCCTTACACCTCGCTCAACGGAAACATGTTCACGCTGCTGAATCCGCCGGGAGAGCTTGCCATCCGGCTGCCCGAGGCCGAGCGCGAGAAGTTCTGCAAGAAATACAGGACGAAATTGTTCGAGGCCTACGGCGTGGTGATGAAGGAGTATGTTGCGGTTCCCGACAGCCTGCTGCCGAAGACGAAGGAGCTGGCGAAGTATCTGGATCTGAGCTACGAGTATGCCAAGACCCTGAAGCCCAAGCCGACGAAGAAAAAGTAGCTGCTGGCGATCCGAGTCCTCCGATACGTTTGATCTGCAACCGGCTTCCTCATGCACCCACGGGAACTGCCGCCCACTCCTTTTCGTTTAACTGTGGTGTAATCATTCGTTCTTGCAAAGGAGACTCTCCGCGTGAACCGGTTGCGCCGTCTTGTTGTGTTCGTGCTTCTTCTCTCGTCTTCGCTTCTATTGGCTCAAAACAATCCCGCCAACGAATCCGGCAAGTTCCAGCTGCACAAATTCGAGCAGGCGATTGGCGAAGAGAACTACACCATCACCGCCGAGGGCAGCACGCTCACGCTGAAAACCGACTTCAAGTTCACCGACCGCGGCAGTCCCGTCCCCCTGACCGCGACGCTGCGCACCAGCGACAGCTATGTGCCGCAGAGCTTTGTGATCAGTGGCAGTACTTCGCGCATGTCGAAGATCGAGACCTCGGTAACGATCGATAACGGCCAAGCCACCATCCAGCAGGGAAAAGATAAACGCACCATTCTGGCGCCGCAGACGTTCTTCACCATCTCCGGCTACGCTCCGGTCGCGGTGCAGATGGAGATGATGCGCTACTGGCGCACGCACGGCCAGCCCGCGCAGATGGACACTTTGCCGATGGGCGCCGTGCGCATCCAGGACCGCGGCTCGGAGACGATGCAGGTCAGCGGGCACGACGTCCAGGTCGAACGCTACACCGTGCAGGGGCTGATCTGGGGCATGGAGACGCTGTGGATGGACGGCAACAGCAATCTCGCGGCGCTGGTCTCCACCGATGCCGAGTTCGATCACTTCGAGGCGGTGCGCGAGCAGTACGAGCCCGCGCTTTCGACCTTCGTCGCCAGTGCCGCGCATGATGAGATGGCTGCGCTCACCGAGATGAGCGAAAAGCTGCCGGGGCGTCGCACCGGGACGCTGGCGTTCGTTGGCGCAACTCTGATCGACGGCACGGGCGCGGCGCCTGTTTCGAACGCCACGGTAGTTACGGCCAACGGCAAGATCGTCGCCGCCGGTCCCAGCGGAAAGGTAAAGGTTCCCGCCGACGCGCAGCGCATCGACGTGAAAGGCAAGTACATCATCCCCGGCTTGTGGGACATGCATGCGCACTATGAGCAAGTGGAGTGGGGCCCGATCTATCTTGCCGCCGGAATAACCACGGTGCGCGACGTCGGCAACGAATACGACTTCATCACCCAAGTGCGCGACGCGGTCAACAGCGGCAAGGCGCTCGGCCCGCACATGCTGCTGGCGGGCATCGTCGACGGCGACGGCCCGTACGCGATCGGCGTGACGCGCGTCAACAATGCCGCGGATGCAGAGAAGTGGGTCACCCGCTATCACGACTCCGGCTTCCAGCAGATCAAGATCTACAGCTCCGTGACCTCCGACAATGTGAAAGCCATCTGCGCCGACGCGCACAAGTTGGGCATGACTGTGACCGGCCATATCCCGAACGGGATGACGGCCTACGACGGCGTGAATGACGGCATGGACATGATCAACCACCTGCACTACATCTCCGACATGCTCCTGCCGAAGGACTACGATCCGCACAAGGTCAGAGGCATGGACCGCCTGAAGATGATGGCTTCACTCGACGTCAACTCCGATGCCGGCAAGCAGGCGGTTGCCTTCCTCAAGCAGCACAATACCGTCATCGATCCGACGATGGCGCTGTTCGAGTTGACGCTGCGGCCGGCGAATGTACCGGCGACCGACGTGGAACCCGGTATCGCTCGCGTCGCGCCGGTGCTGCGCGAGCAACTGGTCAGCGGCGGCCTGCCTCCGGAAGCTGCTCCTTACGCCAAGCAGATTGTCCAGCATGACTTGGAGATCATCGCCGCACTGCACCGCGCGGGCGTGCCGATCATAGCCGGAACCGACCAGGCGGTGCCGGGATTTTCGCTCTACCATGAAATCGAGTTGTACGCGCAGGCGGGCTTTACCCCAATGGAAGCGCTGCAGGCCGCGACCATCGTTCCTGCGCGTGCCATGAAGGTGGAGGCCGACAGCGGCAGCATTGAGGTGGGCAAGCGCGCCGACCTGGATGTGCTCGACGCCAACCCTCTCGACAACATTCACAACATTCGCAGCGTGCACTGGGTGGTCGCCAGCGGCGTGCTCTACGATCCGGCGCCGCTGTGGGAGAGCGTGGGGTTCAGCAGCAAGTAGCCGTTGTCAGTTGTCAGTTGTCGGTTGTCGATTATCGGTTATCGGTTGTCAGTTGTCGGTTGTCGGTTGTCAGTTGTCGGTTGTCGGTTGTCAGTTGTCGGTTGTCGGTTGTCAGTT
>Ga0335081_10011956_pt1 | contig 14050 bp, 11 predicted proteins | sample Lox_Sample_35_FD_206713 | JGI IMG/M metagenome (GOLD analysis project Ga0335081, IMG submission 206713) | Soil microbial communities from Loxahatchee National Wildlife Refuge, Florida, United States - Lox_Sample_3.5 | ecosystem: Environmental > Terrestrial > Soil > Wetlands | place: USA... | reverse complement strand
CCGTCCCCGCAGTAAGGTTGCGCACAAAAGTTGTGCAGCGTGGTCAGCGTGCCTGAGGGAGTGATTTTGAAGACCGTGCCCATGTCGTGAGTCCCGCCGTTGTAGGCTGTCCCATAGAAGTTCCCGTCGGTGGCTTGCAGAAGTGCGTCGTAAGGGGTAGCGCCGTCGGTACAGCTCGACTGTGCGCAAAAGTTGTACAGCGTGGTCAGTGTGCCCCCGGAGGTGATTTTGAAGACTGTGCCGCTGCTGTTCGTTCCGCCAACACTGGTTGTCCCGTAGAAGTTCCCATCGCTGGCTGGCACCAGCCCGGCCCACGGCTGAGCACCGTCACTCGAATTGAAGTTGTGCAGCGTGGTCAGCGTGCCCGCGGGAGTGATTTTGAAGACTGTGCCCGCGTTGTTAGTCCCGCCGTAGTAGGTGGTTCCATAGAAGTTCCCGTCGCTTCCCTGCACCAGAGCGCCAGTAGGGGTAGCGCCGTCACCGCCCGCGAAGTTGTGCAGCGTGGTCAGCGTGCCCGCAGGAGTGATTTTGAAAACCGTACCATCGGTGTAAGGCGCGCCAGAACTTGTTCCATAGAAGCTTCCATCGCTGGCTTGCAGCAGCCCGGCCGTGGGGTTGGAGCCGTCGCTGCTACTGAAGTTGTGCAGCGTGGTCAGCGTGCCTGAGGGAGTGATTTTGAAGACCGTGCCACAGCCAGAGACACCGTTCCCCTGGTTATAACAGTTATTGCCAGTGCCGCCCCATGACGTTGTCCCGTAGAAGTTCCCATCGCTGGCTTGCACCAGTGGAGCCCAAGGCTTGGCTCCATCATTGTCCGCGAAGCTGTACAGCATGGTCACCGTGCCCCCCGGGGAGACTTTGAACACCGTGCCATAGTTGTCGTCCCCGCCCTTAGGGGCTGTCCCGTAGAAGTTCCCATCTGTGCCCTTGATGACAGACGCCTGCGGATACTTGGCATTGTTTCCGTCGAAGCTCGCCACAACGGTGAAGGTCTGTGCCGGCGAGGCCATCACCGTCGCAACACGAAGCACGAAGATGGCGCAGAGCATTTTTCGATAAGCTGAGCTTCCCATACTGATTCTCTTCCTGGAGAGCCGCGGGTCTTGTTCTTGCTGCGCGGTCGGGATGGCCGTGGGTGGGAAAAAGGCCTAGGCCGGCATTTCCGTTTTGTCGTCTTGACTACCATAAGGGTAGTACCCCTCTCCTGTGCAGGAGCGCCTTTTTCGCGTTCGCAGCACCGAAGTTCCCAAATGGAACTACCGGAGCTCTGTCACCATAACCGTGGCGAATCGGGCTGATACAATCGGTCCCGTGAACACCACTCTGATCGTTCAGCAGCTTCGTGCTCAACGGGACAGGCTGGATGCTGCGATAGGAGCACTGGGGGATCTTCGAGCCACGGCAGGCGCCGCGGGCGTCCTCCAGGAAGCGCAAACACATCAACTCCAACGCGCAAACGGCGCAATATGTCCGCGGCCGCTCGGAAACCCATCGCGGAAGCCATGCGGCGCCGTTGGGCAGCGGCAAAGAAGTCGGGTAAGAAGAAGCTGTAACGTCAAGAGCGGCATCCGGCGGCCATTCGATTTCTGACCAGAATCAGGAAAAAATTTTCCATTCCCAAACAAGTTGACACTCGCAGCTGTGGCGAGCAATGCCGATTCGCCGGCTACGAGCTTCCTCTGTGGCAGCCATCCGAGCGACCGCGCCGATTTTCTCACCGGCTGTCGGCCAGCTGACCGCGCGATCCAGATAGAAGCGGGAGGTCAGCAGCCGGCGACCGGCGTTTTACAGAAAACTGATTTCTCTTACAGCTTCTTGCGGGATGGCTCTTTTAGGTGATTTATATGTGGCTTATAAGTGTTATTACAGTATGAGCACATAAGGCATTTTAGTGACATCAGTACTCCAAACTTCGGCTCAACACGGGCCCTATTAGCGCCACTTTTTCTGCGCCACTTTTATGGTCAATAACTTACAGCTTCTTCTCGCTGTCCTTAGTGTCTTTGGCGCGGTCTTGGCCTCTGCGCAGGCGCAGGCCACCTTCAGCGACGACTTCACTGGCGGGAAGCTGGACACCAGCAAATGGAGAATCGCCACCTACAAGTCTCCGGACTCGAAGCCCGGTATTAATGCGGGAGTGTATGTCGCTTCAGCTTTGGACTTTAGTCAAGGAATGTTGCGGATCGAGGTGCAGCAGAGGAAAGGAGATGCCGGAGTAGATTCGACAGGCGGCGCAATTATCTCGACGGAACGCTTCGGCTACGGCACTTACGAATTCGAGATGCGGATGAGCAGCACGTCGCCGACTTCCGAAGGTCCGGGCAAGGCCGTGAGGGGCGCGGTTTCTTCCGGGTTTATCTACTACAACAAATCCGAAAGCGAGATTGATCTGGAGTTCCTGGGCAACGAGAACGCCATGTGGGTGAGCTCGTGGCAGAACTCAAACCCGGCGCTGGATCCCACATCGCGCGACAAGAGCAGCATCAAGCTGCCGAATCGCGATCTGAGCACGGGATTCCGCCACTACAAGCTTGTCTGGACTGCCGAAGCCGTAGATGTGTACGTAGACGGCATTCGGGTCTGCCATCAGACCGAACACGTACCCCACGCACCAGCCGCCATCATTCTTCAACATCGGGGTACCAATAGCGACAAATGGGGTGGAGTCGCCACCGTCGGAGTGGACCGTTACTTCTACGTCCGGCGCGTCAGCTTCACGCCACTGGAGACGCATTAGCCATGGAAAAGTTCATCATGCTCGTTCTTGCGCTCAGGATGATTCTTAGTGTCGCGAAATATTCCTGGACGATCCTGCTTCGCATCGCGCACCACAAGCACACGAAGGTGAAGCAGGATTTCCAGCTGGAACCGACGGTCAGCATCCTGCTGCCCTGTTACAACGAGGGTCCCGACGTTTATGAATCCATACAGACGATCCTGGAGTGCGACTATCCAGTCGATAAATTTGAGGTAATCGCCACCGACGACTGCTCGAAGGACGACAGCTTCCAGTGGATTCAGAGGGCGGCGGCCGATTTTCCCGGACGCGTAGTTGCCCGCCAGAACGCGCATAACATGGGCAAGTCGCGCACCCTGATCGGGGCCTCGCATGTCTCCCGCTCCGACATCATCATCGTTATTGATTCCGACTGCATCTTCGCCAAAGACACCATCCGGCAGCTGGTTTCCTGCTTTACCAACCCCAAGATGGGCATTGTCGGCGGCAGTGTCGGAGTCCGCAATCCCAACGCCAACACTCTGACCCAAGTGCAAACCTTTGTTTATTACCTGGCCTTCGATCTGTGGAAGACCATGGAAAACTGGACGCGCTCGGTTACTTGTGTGGGCGGGTATCTGCTCGCCATCCGGCGCACGCTATTTGAAGAAATCGAGCCCAGGATCCTGGCGCGAAATTGGTTTGGGGTAGAGGTAGTCGAGGGCGAAGACCGGTACATCACCCATCATGCGCTGCTGCTGGGCTATGACACGTACATCAATACGGAAGCGAGGTGCTGGACGAAAGCTCCCGAGCGTTATCCGCAATTTTTCAAGCAGCAGTACCGCTGGCGCAAGAGCGGGATCCGTGACCTGTTCCTCAGCTACAAACTTCTCTGGAAGCACGTCGGAACCGTGAGCCCCAATGGTATCTACTATTACACGATTTCTCCTCTGACCCTGTTGACCTTTACCCTGGCGCTGTTCATTGCGCCACTTTTCAATCCTCTTTTCTTCCTGAATCCCATCACGCTGGTGCTGACCCTGGCCACCGGCGCGATTCTGCATTGGGTCATCGGTAGAAGCTGCCCCGACCAGAAGGTCAGGAATCCGCTTGCCTTTGCTCTGTTCGGCTTCTGGTGGGTCATCAATTCGTTTTACCTCACGGTTCTGTGCTTGCTTACGTTCGACTTCAGCGATTGGGGAAGCCGGGCGCAGAAGCGTGTCAAACAACCCAAGCCGGTGCTTGCCACTCCGCCCCTCGACGAGGCGCTGGTGGCCGCGGCCAGCGCCGCAGGCGATTAGGAGCAGATATGACATTCGAAGACGTACGACCCGCGATCAACAACTCGGTCTTGACCATGTATCGCATTTTCGCAGTCATCACTCTGTACATGGTGCTGGCCGGAGTGCTGATGTTTGGGCTGGTGGCGGCCTTCTATGCCGTCAGCGACAGCTGGGTGGCTCCGGTCATTCTGTCCAATGCCGATAAAGACACGCTTGATCTGACCAGCAAACTTCTAGTCACCAAAACGACGGTCGATGACCTGCGGCTCGACATTGCGAAGCTGCAGCAGACCGCGGATGAGGCCACGCACCATCGCGCGGCCCTCGAAGCACTTCGTCCCGACATTGACGCCGCCATCGCTCGCGAGAACCGCGAGAAGCTGGAAACTGGCCCCGAGCTGGTTCGCCTGGATCAACAGAAACAGAGCGATAACGTCCGCACTCAGCAGATGCTGAGCCAACTGGCGGAGGTCGGCGCCCAGATCGACAAGGAACTGGCGGCCGGGCTGATTAATAAGACTGAAGCTATCCAGGCCAAGATGTCGCTCGCCAAGCAAACTGCCGAGCTGACGGATAGCAAAATTGCCACCACCTTGCTGAAAGACAACATCCTGGACAAGACGGCGGCGACGACCCGCTATCTCGAAACGCTGGACAAGCGAGCGGAGTTGGAGTCGGAGATTGCCACCTTGAGCATCACGATTGAGGCTTCGCAGAAACAGATCGCCACCGAAGAAGCCCAGGTCCGGCAATTTGATGACGCCATGCGCACTGCCGACCAAACGCCGTATGTGGCTGCCATGCAGGGCGGACGGGTGGACGTAGCGCTGATTCCCTACGACAACCAGAAGTTCGCCACCCCGGGAGCGCCGGTCTATGACTGCTATCTGAGCTTCATCGTCTGCCGCCAGGTGGGCACGCTTAGAACGACATTTGTGGGCGAGCAACATGCTACTCACCCCATCTTCCGCACTGATCTGCGCGGAGTTCTTGCCGAGCTGGAGCTCACGAATCCGCAGTCGGCCAAATCCAAGACGCTGTTCCTGGGCAGCAAACCCCTGTTCTTTTGAAGGAAGACGAAATGAGGAAATCCTGGTTGCTAATCCCTGTTTCGGTGCTTGCGTTCTGGGGCACTCTGGCCGCACAAACGGATGCTACGCAAGCTTATTACGCGGCGCAAACCTCTTACTGTAAGTACCTCACCGAGCAAGCGGCCGCGCAGCGCGACTTATTGCGCAGCCCTTCGCTGATCGCCGGGCCGACTCAGCCCGACACGGGCACACCCGCCCAGATGGTCTTCGGAATGAGCATGAGCCTGGCTGATCTGCGCAAAGCCTCGCTCACCATGCAGACCGCCCGTACAGGCTGCGACCTGAACTCGGCCATCAGCGAGGCGCAGTTGCACATTTACTACGCCATGGCCGCTATTGAGCGGGAAGTACTGCTGCACCGGCTGGACGACATTGCCAGGGCTTCGGCCAAGCTTGACAGCATGGCGAGCGAGCAGGCCCGATTGGTCGAGGTGCATAACCTCACCCGCCCGGCGGTGTACTTCCTTCAATCCGCGCGGGAACGGCTTGACGAAAGCCGGACCGCGGCGCTGGCGAGCATCTCCGTTCCTTACGCTGCGAACATGAGCCCCGTACCGCTCCGCGTCCTGATTGCTCAAAAGCAGGATAAGGACCTGGAGAACCAGAAGGCGCTCACGAAACTGCAGAAAGAAAACGGATGGGACTTCAAAGTGACCGCGGGTGGCCGCAGTCAGCTGGGGCAGTCCAACACAGTCGCCACCGTCTCCAGTTTCGGCGCCTACGGTGCGTTCACCGTCTCCTACAACCTCGGCCGGCGCGCCGCCAATGAACATCTGGATGCCTCCGTTTCTCCTTACATGACATGGAAGACCGATCGCTTCGACGACATCGTGCAGCAAGCCGAGGTTTTGAGGAAGCAGATCGAACAGACGATTGCTTTACAGCAGCAGCAGCTTTCCATTTTGCTGGCTCACGATAACGAGATTACGAAGTCGCTGAGCGAGTTCGAAGACGTGGATACCTCCAGCGCTGTCGCCTTCCGAAACCAACTCCTGGCCGACCGGATTCTGCTGGCCGTAGACATTGACGACGTTCAATTTCGGCTCGACCGGTTGCAAGCCTACCTTCGGGACAATTTCTGAATTCACAAGGAGCTTCTCCCACGAACAGGGGCACCTATGCTGAGGCTAACTGGCTGATTCCGTGCAACAGGAGCGAGGCGAGTTGATTGCTAAACCGTTATACGGTCAAAAGCTGTATCGGGGGTTCGAATCGCCCCCTCTCCGCCAAAAATTGTCGACCTCGCCGTCGCGCCCCCCGCCATTTGAAGCTGCCCGTAAAGTGGCTCAAGTTTCTAACACGCTGCTCAATAATCTGAAAGACACTGCGGCTGAAGACGGTACGCTTATAGTTTATGAGCACCGACTTCCAGCTATCCCTCGCTTGCTCTAAGTGCGGCTGTGAGAAATTCAAGTTCCCGGGTGAACCTTCAAGCTCTCCCGGGACAGCCGGCTGTATCTGCGCCAACTGCGGGGAGGCTCTCACCGAAAACGATATTCAGGAGTATGTCAGCGGGGTGCGACTTGGGACCTCATACCACATGGCTCGAATGGCAGCCGCTAAATAGCCATCGCTATCAGCGTCGTCCCGCCACAAGCTTTGCAATGGCAGCCAGAAAGTTGGAAGGCTCCATTCCCTTCGTCAGGACAAGGTCTGCCTGAGCGGCCTCAGCCGGCGGCTCGGCTGTGCTAATCATCATCACCACCACCAGCACCTCTGGCTTGAGCTGCTTCATCGCCAGCATTATTTCGATTCCCGTAAGGTGAGGAAGAAAGTAATCGGTGATGACCAGGTCGACATTGCGACGGCGAAAAACTCGCAGTGCTATATCCCCTGAGCCGGCCGTCAGAACGTCATAGCCTGCCATGGATAGCAGAGCGCGTCGGGCTTCCAGCCCGGCTGGGTCGTCATCAACACAGAGAACGACCGTGGGACTTACTGTAGACACACACTTCTCCATCTGTACAGCCGCCTGGCTTTTCCGATCTCATAGTGACAAAAGGCCAATTCCACAAGCAGGCAACTGACTGGGTTTCACATCCGCGAGCGCTATCTGGGAAGCATCCTTGAAATAAGCCATCTCGGGGAAGAGGACCACCCTGGCGAGTGGTCCTCCGTCTGCGTATCGTGCTCCCACCGACCACCAGTACGCTGGGAACCAGGGTTTAGGTTGCAGCCCATTTGAAGATCTTCGCAGGACGGGGTTTGCGCTGTCGTTGCGCGAAGGCAGGATTTAGCTTGCGCTGGAGCAAGCATGAATCTTCACGTCAACTACCACGGAAAACGACTTCCGTCACAAATCCTGCAATAGCAGCCGCTCGGGAGAAGGCAACAGTATCCTGCCCCGGCTCTTCACCAGCACGCCGCTGCGTTGCCATTCACTTATGACTCGGCTGACGGTAAATGGAGTGATGTTTGCCGCAGCGGCCAGTTCCTCGTTACGAATCGCCAGTTCGATGCCTCCGGAAATTCGATGGCCAACTCCGCTGCACAGGTTGATTAGCACCTCGGCCAGGCGCTGGCGGGCAGTGTGACAGCTGAGCGCGACCTGCGTGGCAATCGATGCGTTGAGGTAGTCGGACGCGATCGTCAGGGCATTGTCGAGCAATTTGGGATAGCGTTCGACCATGCCGCGTATGGCTGGGCGTTCCCATACCAGAGTGTCGCTGGTCTTGACCGCTTCCGTGCTCACCAGGTAATCCGAGGGCCTTAAGACCAGCGCCATGCCGCCAAACATCTCCCCGGATGGATAGGAATGGATATGGAGCTTCTGCCCACCTTGGGTAAGGAAGAAGCTTCTGGCGCCCCCGCTAAGCACCATGAATAGATGGCTGGCGGGATGGCCCTGGTTTGTAATGACAGAGTTGGCCAGGAAACGCCGCTGGCGTGCCGCACCCAGGACTTCACTCACCACAGTCGGCGCAAGGCCGTGCAGAAACGGAGGGCGGAGCTTCTTTACCAGCGCAGCCACTTCCGAGGCAGTCATTTATCGGATCACCTCTTCTGCAGGCGTCGCCGGCGTGACTGGCGCATGGCTTCCAACCGAGCCTCGGCTGCGCTGGACTCCAGCTACTTGCCTATGACCAGCTTGGCGATCGTCTGCAGCTGCATATTGGACGTACCTTCGTAAATCTTCCCGATCTTCGAGTCGCGGAAGAATTTCTCCACCGGATAATCCTTGGTGAAGCCGTAGCCGCCGTAGATCTCTACGCACAGCGACGCCACTCGCTCGGCCACCTGCGAGCAAAAGAGCTTCGTCATTGCGGCTTCCTTCACGAAGTTCATGCCCGCGTCTTTCATGCGGGCGCAGTTGTAGAGCAGCATGCGCGCGGCTTCGATCTCGGTTGCCATCTGCGCAATCTGGAACTGAATGCCCTGGAACTCCGAGATGGTTTTGCCGAACTGCTTGCGCTCCTGCGCATACTTCACGGCAAACTCCCAGGCGCCGCGCGCCAGTCCCAGCATCTGCGCGCCAATGCCGATGCGGCCTTCGTTCAGCGTCTCAATGGCGATCTTGTAGCCTTTGCCCACCTCGCCCAGCACGTTCTCCTTAGGCACGCGGCAATCTTCCAGGATCAGCTCGCAGGTACTGGAAGCGCGGATGCCGAGCTTGTCTTCTTTCTTGCCGACGGTGAAACCGGGGAAATTCTTCTCCACGATGAATGCGGTAATGCCCTTGTACCCGGCTGACGGATCGACGGTGGCCAGCAGAATGAAGACGCCGGCTTCCTTGCCGTTGGTAATCCACAGCTTCTGACCATTCAGCACATACTCGCTGCCTTTGAGTTCGGCGCGCGTCTGGAGCGCGAAAGCATCCGAACCCGAGCCCGCTTCGCTCAGCGCATACGCGCCCACAGTGTCCTTGCACATTCGCGGCAAGTAGCGCTTCTTCTGGTCGGCCGTGGTCCAGTGCAGCAGGGCATTGTTGACCAGAGTGTTTTGCACATCGACGACAACGCCAGCCGAGGGATCGACACGGGACAGTTCCTCGACCGCGAGAATGGCCTCGAAAAATGTGCCCGCTCCGCCCCCGTACTCCTCGGGGACTTCGATGCCCATCAATCCGAGCTCGAAGAACTGGTCGATAAGCGAGTGCTCGAAGACCCCTTTCTCGTCCATCTCTTTCACGTGCGGACGGATGCTCTCGTCTGCGAATTGGCGAACCGTGTCGCGAAACAGCACTTCATCTTCGGTAAGGGCAACCAAAGGAGCGGGTACATCGGCACGTTGTGCGGTAGCTTCAGGCATGAGGGCAATCCTTCCAGCTGGGATAGGAACCCTTGATTCTAGCATTCAAGCCGGAGCTGGGCCGCTCTACGCTTTGATCGCCGCTCGCAGCTTTGGTGTGCCTGTGACTGCGGCCTTCAACTGGGCATCGCCCGCGATCACCTCCATCAGCTTGCGCGTAATCTTGTCGTCGATTTCGGCGGCGTGCGCAATCTCGACCGGATAGCGCACCATGAACTCCGGACCAGTTTCGGCAAACACCAGCTGCGCCCTGGGAGCAGGCTCCGCAAGCGGCGCGTCCAGGATGCGTTCCACCAGAGCGTGCTGCCGGTCGATGTTGTGCTGGTACTCGGCATACACCGCGTTGATGGCCTCCAACAACTTCTGTTCGACCACGGCATGATTGCCTTCCGGCGCCAGAGTCACTGCGATCTCATGCCACGCGTATGCCGTGCCGGGAAGCTGCTTGAAGAACGGCACAGCCTGGAACATTACTGAATTCGCGAACACCACGACACGGCCAGTCGGATACAGATCGATGCCCGTGCCGGCCAGCTCTATCAGATACAGACGCACCAGGCCGATCTCTACCACGTCGCCGGTCACACCGGACACGGTGATGCGATCGCCCACGCGTACTCCGTAGCGCCCAATGAGGAAGAAGTAAGCTGCGATCGAGAGGATGACCGTTTGCAGTGCGACCGCGATACCGGCGGTAATGAATCCGGCGAAGGTCGCCAGCGAACTGAATTCGCTGATGAAGCCCAGCACGATGACCACGGCCATTGCAAAAACCGTAACGAAACGCCGGATCAGGAGCAGTTGCCGCCGCCGCCGCGTGTCGCGAACGTAACGATAGCTCGCGCGCCGCCACAGCTCCGACAGGACGAACACCAGAATCAACGCGATCAGAATGCCGCCGACTCGCAGTAACAACGAGCGCAGGACGCGCCCATATTCGCTCTCGATGGAGTTGCGCCACTGCTGCAGCTCGCCGCGACTCTGATCGAGCAGAATGATCTCTTGCCGCAGCGGCACGGCCGCGGCGGAGACGAGCTTGAACTGCGCCGTCAGGGCCGCGAACTTCTGTCGGGTGGTGGCGAGTTGGGCGGGATCGGAAGTCGGCGGTTGATTGACGATTTCCCGCCCTTGCTGCACCAGGCTTTTCAGCGAATCGCGTAGCGGAGCGTCCAGCTTCTCCGCGGTATCGCGCAGGCGCAGAGTCTCCGACATCACCTGATCGATATCGTGCGTCTCCCGCATTTGTCCGAAAAGAATGGCGGTCTCTCCGAAGAGGCCGGCATTCTGTGCACTGCTCGGTTTTGAGCTGAAAACTGCCGCTCCCGTGCCTCCCTTGTTCGGGGTGGCGAATACCTGGGGAATCGATTGCTTCAATTGATTGATTTGCCCCGCAAGTCCGGTTGCTCCGTTTTCGTTGTTGGTGGCGACGCTCGAAATCTTTTGCAAGGCGTCGAGAATCATCTTGTCGAGGTCAAGTTCGCCCTGTAACGCGTCGCGCTGCGAAAGCAGTTGCTGTCGTTGTTTGCCCCGAGAAGTCGCGATCTGCTTGTTAATGTCGTCGAGCTGCGACTGGGTTTGGCTGATGCGATCGTTCGTGCTGCTGATCGCTTTCGCGATGTTCTGCTGCTGGTCTCCGGAGCTGCTTTGATGTGCGGTCTCTCCCGTTGACGCTGGGCCATGGGAAAGCAGTGCTGCCTGTGCCTGAGATGCTTCGAAAGCCAGTTGGAGTGCCTGGCTGGCCGAGTTCCGCGCGTTCTCCAGGTAGAGCACATCGCTGGGCTGACCCGCCGTGATATCCAGAGCCGCGACGTGCCGATACCAACTGATCGCCGCGTTCAAATGGGCCAGGACAAGGCTGCTGTCGGGGATCGGAGCGGGCGGCGAAGCGGCTGGAGCTCTGTACACCGCCGGCCAGATCGTCGTGAACACAAGAAGCAAAAGAGCAGCACATCCGCGCTCGTAGGCGCGGGGCATCCGTTTGAGTCTAGCCAAAGCACTTTCCTCACTTAGTTCAGGTCTGATTAGTGGGATGCAGGCGGCAGGCGCTGCGTCAACCCTCCGGTATAGCCGACAATCGCCGGTGTCGTGAAGGCTAAGCGGCGGCAGAAATATTTATTAAACTAGATGGTTGACAATCTGCTGGCGCCGCGATATATTCAACCACATGGTTTCATATCAAACGGCCGCGCTCGATAGCGTCTTTCACGCTCTGGCTGACCCCACCCGGCGCGCCATGCTCCGCAGGTTGAGCTCGGGAGAGCGCCACATCGGCGAGCTGGCTGCGCCCTTCAAGATGTCTTTCGCCGCCGCTTCCAAGCACGTGCGCGTGCTCGAGTCGGCCGGCTTGGTTCGCCGCCGGGTGGAGGGACGCCGGCACATTTGCCGCATCGACGCCTCGCCGCTGGCTGCCGCCGACCGCTGGCTGCAGTATTACGAGCGCTTCTGGACCAGCCGCCTCGATGCGCTCGAAGCCCTACTCAAAGCCGAAGATGCTGCAACTGCTATGAACAGGAAAGGACGTCCATAATGACCGTTGCTTCGGAACGTACGCTGCGTGTTAGCCGACACTTCGATTTTCCGCCCGAGCGCGTCTTCGACGCCTGGCTGGATCCTGGAACGGCAGGGAAGTGGTTGTTCGCCACGCCGGCCGGACAAATGACTTCCGTTGAAATCGATGCTCGGGTCGGCGGCGGCTTTCGCATCGTTCGCCGCGATGACGACGATGTGGAACACTTGGGGGAGTATCTGGAGATCGATCGGCCTCGACGGCTGGTCTTTAGCTTCAAGGTCCCGAAATACTCCGCCGAAACCACGCGCGTGAGTATCGACATTGTGCCCAGTGGAGCCGGCTGCGAACTCACGCTGACCCACGAGAGCGTCTTGCCGGAATGGATCGATCGTACGCGGCAGGGCTGGACGATGATTCTCGAGGGCTTGCAGCGTTCGTTGCAAGAGCCCACGGGCGAGTATGGCCAGGTGATCGAACCGGGCGCAATTCGCTTCGAGCGGGTTCTCCCGGGACCGATCGAGCGCGTTTGGGCATATCTGACAGAGTCAGACAAGCGGGCGAAGTGGCTTGCTTCCGGCGAGATGGAGCAGCGCGTCGGCGGCAGCGTCGATTTCAAGTTCGTTCATTCCAGCCTGTCACGTAACAAAGCGCCGATACCGGAGAGATTCCAGAACTTCGAAGAAGGCCAGGTCACCCGTCATTCGGTTACGCGTTACGAGCCGCCGCGGCTCTTGGGACTGACCTGGGGAAGCGGCAAGGATGGCCCCTCGGAAGTGACCTTCGAACTGACGCCGCAGGGGAACGATGTGCTGCTGGTCCTGACCCACCGCCGTCTGCGCGATCGTAAGGCTATGCTGGCGGTTGGTCCTGGATGGCACGCTCACCTGGCCGTGCTCAGCGAGCATTTGGGTGGACGCGAACCGGAGGCCTTCTGGGCGACCTATGCGAAGGCCGAACGGGAATACGAGAAGCGGATCAAGCCGGAGTAGCTTGGCTTCAGCTACGCCGTCCCATGCCGTCTTAGGTGTGTCATCCCGAGTCGAGGGACCTGCTTTCCGTCGGCAGCGCGTCAAGGTTGACCGAACAGCAGGTCCTCTTCGACGAGCTCATGGCAAGCTCTCAGGTATACCGACAGGCGATTCACCGCTCCACCCGCTGTATTACTCTCCAGTGCGAGACTACTTGTCTTGTTTGTAAACGATCTTCAGCCGGTCGGCTTCGAGAATGCGCGCCACCTGATTGCGCGCGTGTACCGCCCACGGTCCGCTGCCGTCCAGCTTGAGGTAGGTCTTCCAGTGGTGCAGAGCGCGGCGTGGCATGGCTAAGCGTTCGTAGGCCAGGGCCACGTTGTAATGGGCGTCGGCATACGTCGGAGCCAATTGGATCGCGGTGCGATACGCAACTACCGCGTCCTGTACACGACCGGTTTCATCCAGCACGTTGCCAAGATCAAAGTAAGCCAGGGCATACCGTGGATCAGCCTCGACCGCCGCGCGATAGTGTTTTTCCGCAGACACGAAGTCATGCCGATTGTAGAAAAGCGTGCCGAGATTAATGTGCGCGGCGGCATGATCGGGCTCAATCTCCAGCACACGCTCGTACGTGCGGATTGCCTCGTCATGCGTCGAAGGATGCTCCTCCATCGCAATGCCGCGGGTGAACAGCTCAGCGACACTGTCGCGGTCGACAATGGATTTGACCTTGGCCGTGGAGGCAACCGACTTCGTGGAAACCACGCTACCGACCGATCCAAAATCGAGCACAAACTGCCCCGCGATGGGATCGACGGAGTGACCCTGGTGACGATACGCGACGCGGGAGCCGACGGGGAAGGCGCTGGCTTCCACCAGCGGGTTCTCCATGCCGGCAACTTGCTTTTGCATTGCCACCAGCGATTCGCGAATCACCGCCGGCCGCACCCGCTTGGCGCGAAGGTCGCGGATCTTCTTCAACTGAATGAGATCGTAGAAGGTGAACGTCTCGGAAACGGGAACAAGTCCGGCGCGTTGCCAGCCAGCCAGTTGGTTGGCCGTGATGTGCAGGATCCGAAGGACGTCCGCTCGACAATATCGGTTCATCTAAGCTCGGGGTCGCCAGTGAGCTTGCTCTTTTATTATCCGGTTGAGGAGGATTGTGAAGCAAGAGGAAAACCGTGAAAAGTGGTGGAAAACAAGGCCAGAGGTCACTTTACGGTAACCTC
>Ga0335081_10011955_pt1 | contig 14050 bp, 17 predicted proteins | sample Lox_Sample_35_FD_206713 | JGI IMG/M metagenome (GOLD analysis project Ga0335081, IMG submission 206713) | Soil microbial communities from Loxahatchee National Wildlife Refuge, Florida, United States - Lox_Sample_3.5 | ecosystem: Environmental > Terrestrial > Soil > Wetlands | place: USA... | reverse complement strand
GCAACCTGATGCACAACGTTACGACCCGCGTCGTGGCCGGGACCCTGGTCATCGGGACCACCGGCAGCTTCACTCCCAGGAGTCCGATGAGCGTCGAGGTCAGCGTGCCATCACTGGCAGCAGTGGAGCTGAGCGGCAGTGGCGAGATCTCCGTTACCGGGATCGACGCATCGCGGCTGACTGTGACGCTGCCCGGCAGCGGCGCCCTTTATGCAGGCGGAACAGTCACTCAGCTTGAGGTCACTCTCGCCGGCTCCGGTCTGGCGCAGCTCGACAACCTGGTCGCCCGCGACGTGCACGCTGTCGTCACTGGCTCAGGCCTGATCCGCGTGACGGCCACGGCAAGCCTGAACGCGGCGGTGTCCGGCAGTGGCGCGATCATGTACAGCGGCAATCCGCAGGTGACCAGCAGCATCACCGGCAGCGGGACTGTGACACGCGGATGAGCGGCGGCGGGTGGGCCAGGTCGGTGCCTGCCTCCGCCGCAGGCACAGGCTCCGGCCCAGGACGGCAGGGCAATGGCCAGAGAGCGACGATCGTGGCGCGTAGTGTAGAAGCGTGGCCGCGGTGACCGAGGGCAGGCTGTCCTCAGGACTGCCGTACTTGCGGTTCGGGCGCGGGCCTGCGCTGGTGATGGCGCCGGGCGGCAGCGCCAGGCACGCTAGCCCCACCGGCCTGATGCGGTCCGTCAGCCTGGCCGCCGCGGGTCCGTTCGCCCAGCATTTCACGGTCTACCTGGCCAGCCGCAGGGCCGGAAGACGCCGGCTGACTTGGAACAAGGTCCTTCCCTCAGCAGCCATCCGACCCTGGTGCGATCCATGGGGTCCGTCGAGCCTGCGATTGTGGAGTGATCGCCAGTGGAGGATCAATCTCCATGGATGCCTGGTGCCTCCGCGCCGGGAGGTGGCACTCCACTCCATCTGCACGCGGTGGAGAGGAGGAGGGGACAGTGCCGGTAAGCAGCAATCCGATGATCGAGGTGCGGGGGCTCACCAAACGGTACGGCAAGGTGACCGCCGTCAGCGACCTGTCGTTCGACGTAGTGCCGGGCCAGGTGACAGGCTTCCTCGGCCCGAACGGAGCGGGCAAGACCACGACCATGCGGCTGATCCTGGGCCTGGACTACCCCAACGCCGGCACGGCCAGGATCGACGGCAAGCAGTACGCTCACCTGGCCTGCCCGATGCGCGAGGTGGGCGCGCTGCTCGACGCCAGGGCGGTGCACGGCGGCCGTTCGGGCTATAACCACCTGCTCTGCCTGGCTCAGACCAACAACCTGCCCCGGCGGCGGGTCGGCGAGGTCCTGGAGCTGGTCGGCCTGACCGATGTGGCGCGCAAGCGCGTCAAGGGGTTCTCGCTGGGCATGTTCCAGCGGCTCGGCATCGCCGGCACCCTGCTCGGCGACCCGAAGGTGCTGATGTTCGACGAGCCGGTCAACGGACTGGACCCGGAGGGAATCTTGTGGATCCGCACCTTGATGAAGGCGCTGGCGGCCGAGGGCCGCACGATCTTCGTGTCCAGCCACCTGATGTCGGAGATGGAGCACACCGCGGATCACCTGATCGTGATCGGCCGCGGCCAGCTGCTCGCCGACTGCACCATGGATGAGTTCATCGCCCGTGCCTCGGGCCAGACCGTCCGGGTGGCCACGCCCCAGCCTGACCTGCTGGTCAAGGCGGTGGCCGAGGCGGGCGGCAATGCGGTCAGCAGTGCCGACGGCACGCTGATCGTGTCCGGCCTGGTCGCGGCGCAGGTCGGCGACCTCGCGTTCGAGCATGGCGTGCGGCTGCATGAGCTGACCGTGGTCCGGGCCTCGCTCGAGGCGGCGTTCATGGAGCTGACCGCGGACAGCGTGGAGTACCGGGCCGGGGTCGAAGGGGCCCAGGGCCAGCCCGCGGGTCCGGGGCAGCCGGGGGAGCCGCTCCAGGAATTCGCCGGGCACGGGCGGCCTGGCAACAACGGGAGGAGCTGACCATGACTACCACCAGGCAGGCCCCCACCAAGCAGGCGCCGGTCCTGCCCACGCCGTCCGGCCGGGCCGGGTTCGGCGGGACCCTGCGCTCGGAGTTCACCAAGATCTGCTCGGTCCGCTCGACCTACTGGACGCTGCTCATGCTGTTCGCGGTCAGCGTCGGGCTCGGCGCGGCGATCAGCGCGGTCGTCGCGGCCGACTGGTCGCAGCCCCCGCCTTCCGGTGCGCCACCGAACGTTTACGACCCCACCCAGATCAGCATCGTCGCGCTGATCTACCTCGGTCAGCTGGTCATCGTGGTGCTCGGCGCGCTGGTGCTCACGGCCGAATACTCCACCGGGATGATCCAGACCTCGCTGATCGCGATGCCCCGGCGGATCGTCCTCTACCTCGCCAAGGCGGTGGCCTTCGCCGCCGTCGCCCTGGCGGTCTCGCTGGCGACGGCGTTCACCGCGTTCTACCTCGGCCAGGCGCTGCTGGCCCGCTCGCACCATAGCGCCACCCTGACCGGGCCCGGCGTGCTGCGCGCCGTGATCGGCAGCGCGCTGTACCTGGCCCTGTGCGGCCTGTTCGCGTTCGCCGCCGGAGCGATCATCAGGAACACCGCGGGCACCATCACCGCGATGATCGGCCTGCTGTTCGTGATCCCGGTCCTGGTGAACATGCTGCCGGACAGTTGGTGGCACGACATAGTGCGGTGGCTGCCGACGTCAGCGGGCCGGGCCATCTCGGCCACGGTGGGGCCGCAGGATCCGTACCTGTTCTCCCCGTGGGGCCAGTTCGCCGTGTTCGCCGTCTGCACCGCGGTCCTGCTGGTCGTGGGCGGCATCGTGTTCCGCAAGAGGGACGCCTGATGACAGACCGCGCGGACAAGCAGGTGATCATGGCCGCGAACCCAAGATCACTCCGTGGGGGGTGATGCCGGGGAACCCCTCGGGCGGCACACTGGCAGTGTGCAGGCGCTTCAGGGTGGGGAGGCGAAATGGCACGATCGGGGCGAGATGCCGGTAAACCGCCGGTGGCCATGACTGCGTCGGCCAGTGCCGGGTCAGCGCCGCGGCCGGGAGCCGCGCGTCGTGGCGGCAAGCTGACACTGGGGCTGGTCGCGCTGGGCCTGGTGCGTCATATGCTGCGAAGCCGCCGCTTCTATGAGCGGGTGGCCATGACCGTGATAGTGCTGCGGTCGCTGGGGGGGATCAGCCAGGAGAACCGGGCCAGCGCGACGGCGCGCCTGAGTGCCTGGAATAAGCGGGAGATGCAGCGCCTGGAGCACAAGGCTCAGCGGCAGGCCCGCGCGGTTAAGGGCGCCGCGCAGATGGCGCGTTCGGGGCCGATCGACATGGCCGCGGTCAACGATGCCATCGCAGGCGAAGGACGGAGACCATGACAGCCGACCAGTCTCCGAAGCAGCCCGGGAAGGCACAAGTAGTAATCACCAGGACCGCGCGGGCGGTCACCCAGCCCGCCGGAAAGGACATCGACTGGGAAAAAGTCCGCGCGGTCAGCGCCATAATCGGAGCAGTCACCGTACTACACGGACTCAAAACCCGCTCGTGGCGTTACACCCACACGGCCGCCACGGGCCTGGCAATTGCCGCCGCGGCCGCGGCACGGCTGAAGAACAAATACGCCGTAGCCCCGGAAGCTCCTGAGAACAAATGACCGTAGCCCGCGTGGTAATCACGATCGGCACGCGGCGGAAGGTGCAAGAGTTCTGGCTGGGCTCGGATCCGGGGATGGCCCGCTGAGTGTACGTGCCCGCCCCTCCGGCCTAAGCGTGACCGTGACCGCAGGACAACGAGCACAGGTGAAAGTGCCTGGCGGACGGACACGCGAAGTCACGCTTGACCCCGGAGACCACTGCGGGCACTCCGGCCAGAAACCAAGGGCCAGGCCGGGGCCTGCCCGGACCGGACGCGGGCCATCCCTGCACGGTACAGGCGGTCACGATACAGCAGCCGGGTACGGCAACGACCCCTGACAGCAACAAGCATGAGCCATCGCCCAAATCCTCCTTGACAAGCTGGCGCCTGCGGCGCCGCTGGCTCGGCGTCAGCGCCGCGCTCAGCCTCCGAAGGCCCGCGGCGCACGCCGGTCCGCAGCTCACAGGACCGGCAGATCGAGTACCTCAAGCGGCAAAGGCGGGCGGCGCACATCGTCGTCCCCTTGCGGTCTGACGACCCGAGCCGCGACCGCGGCCATCCAGCAGCAGTCGTCGCACGCTCGGCAGGCCGAGCGGGGCGAATACCCGGGCGAGGTGGGGGTAGTGTGCGATCGCCAGCAGGTGTCTGCCGGGAGGAGCAAGAACCATGGCCGGGATCGTTGCGACCGCGGAGGCCGACATTAACGCGTCGCCTGCACGCGTGTGGTCGGCTTTGACCGATCCGGCTCAGATCAAACGATATATGTTCGGATCTCAAGTGGAAACCGACTGGGAGCCCGGCAGCGCCATCGTGTGGAAGGGTGAATATCAAGGAAGGGCTTACCAAGACAAGGGAGAAATCGTCGAGGTGCAGCCCGGGCGTCGTCTCGTCGTTACGCACTTCAGTCCCATGAGCGGGCAGGAAGATGTACCCGAGAACTACCACCACCTGACGTACGTGCTTGAACCCCGTGGCGAGGGAACCCATGTGTCACTCAGCCAGGACAACAACGCGAGTGAGGAAGAGGCGACACATTCCCGGGATAACTGGGCGGCGATGTTGTCTGCGCTGAAGAACGTAATCGAAGGCGACTGATGCCGGGCGCGGGTGTTACTCGCAACTGAACAAGTGGTGATCACACAGAAGAACGGGTACTCACGGACAGATGGCCCGCGCTCCGGGGGTAAGCAGGATTAGCAGCCAGGCGCGGGATATACGCGGGATCGTGCCCGGCGAGCCATCCCCGAGTGCCGACGAAGAGGTAGCAGCGCCACCCACACCTGGACCAGGGATGCTCTCGAATACCGTTAGTCAAGCCTTCGGGCGTGCGGCTGGAAGCCACGCGGATGAACAACCTCCGGATGATCCGGACCAGCCTGGACAACCGAAAGAGACGAGCCCGAGGTCACGGACTGTCCTGGACGGGTCTGGATGCCTGCACTGGAATCTACGGGTTGGAAGGTTACTGCGCTGGTCGACCGGGTAGGCGGCCTGTTTGAGGCGTGACGGTGCGGTAAGTATCAGGCCCATGAATATCGTCTGCTTCGGCGCTAACGGCGCCACCGGTCGGCTCCTGGTCAGGCAGGCCCTCACCGAAGGCCACGCGGTGACGGCATTTACCCGTCACCCGGAGGCATTCCCGATCCGGGACGACCGGCTGCAGCTGGCTGGCGGAGACGTCTTGGACCCTTCGGCGGTGGATAAGGCCGTCTCGGGGCAAAAAGCCGTTCTATCTTGTCTCGGCGTCCCGTTCAGCCGCAAGCCCATCAGCGTCTTTTCGCATGGCATGGCGAACATCCTGCAAGCCATGCGGCACCACGGCGTCCGGCGCCTGGCCTGCGTGAGCGCGACGCCGGTCGATCCCCGGTACGACACCCGGGGCGGGTTCATCTTCGAGAAGGCGCTCAAGCCGGTCATCAGCCGCACGATCGGCCGGACCATGTACCACGACCTGAGGCGGATGGAGAGCCTGGTCACGCAGAGCGACCTGGACTGGACCATCCTGCGCCCGTCGGGCCTGTTCGCGGCATCGTCCATCACCGATTACCAGGTCACCGGCGGACTCACCGCCGGGCAGTTCACCTCCAGGACAGACCTCGCCGACTGCCTGCTCCGCCAACTCGACGACGACTGGAGCATTCACAGGGCCCTGGCCGTGACGACCGTTTCCGGGCAGCCCGGCTTCCTCAGGTTCTTCCTGACCGAGGTGATCGGCAAGAAGACCGCCTTACCCGCCAGGTCGGCTTGCCCTCCGGCAGCCTCTGAAGGTCGTCCCAGCATGGGGGCGGCGTGCGGCCGCCGACCGCTATGAATGACCCGGTGCGGGTCGGTGACGGCGCCACTCGCCTGCCCGGTCAGGGTGACGGCGAGTGCGGGTGCCGACCCTGAGCCAGGCGGCGCTCGCGCAGGTCCCCGTACACCTGGACCGCGATGAGCGCGAGCGTGTTCGCCACCCGCTCGTCCCAGACCGGCAGGCGCTCGCCGTCGTACCTGACGACCTCCAGCATGACCGACGGATACGAAATCCCCGCTGGGTCGGCTGGCCGGGGCGAACCGGCACGATTCCCCGCTGCTGGCCGCCACGCTGGACAAGCTCGAGGACCTCGCCCCGCCGCCCGGCGACATCCGGCTTCACCTTGGCGCCGGGTATGACTTCCGGGTCATGCGCGATGAGCTGGCCGGCAGTTCGGCTACGGCGCCGGCGGCGTCGCCGCTGGCGGCCCGCGCCCCGGCGTGCACAAACCTCAGGTTCTGCTCGCCGGGCAGCATGCTCAGGCCCTCGTCGGCGCTGGCTAGCGCGGCTGTCGCGTCGCCGCGGGACAGGGCGCCCACGGCGCGGTGGAAACCGTCGTACGCTTCGGATGCGTCCAGCAGGCGGCGCAGGTCGGCCAGCGGGGCGTCACTGCGGTCGACCCGCAGATCGACCAGCCGCCCGGCCCACGGGTCACGCGGCTCCGCCGCGACGACGACCAGCGCGGCGGCCATCATTCCCCGGGCATCGCCGCCAGCGGCCTGCCCGGCCTCCAGCGCAGCCAGCAGTCGGCGCGGGAACGGCGCCGAGGGCTGCTCGAACACCAGCGCCCTGACATCACCACCTGCCGTACCGGCGTTGGTGATCACCACGCCCCCGTAGGAATGGCCGACTAGCACGACCGGACCGGTCGTACGCTGCGCGAGGAAAGACGCCACGTACGCGGCGTCTCCTGCCGCCCCGTGGAGGAGGTTGGGCGGGGTGAGCACGGCGAAGCCTTGACCCTGGAGTTCGGCTGATACGCGCTCCAGCTCGATCCGTCGGCCCATGCGCCGTGAACAAGAACGATCGTCGGCTTCGGCATGTCGCTCCCCTCTGAAGTCCTCTGGGTTCCACCACCTCACAAGGAGCATGGAGCATATGGTCACGGTTGATCCCGGTCCGGCGCCGGGTGCCGTTCGCCGTGCCAGGTATCGCTGACGGATGTCCGGTTCTCGCCGATGAGGGTTACGCTGCCGCACTTGCCACGGCCAAGGTAATTGCCGGATACGGGATCATCCGGCCGCGTTCGCCGAGGGACCTTGCGCTGCACCGCTTCTTTGCTGGCGCCGCACGCCCGCAGGAGGCGGGAACACGAGACCCGTGCCGTCTCGTGCATGGAGGCAAGTACGCAGGCCGCCCTGCAAGCCCGGCACGCGATCCCGCCGCGGAACTGGCCCGTGCGGGCTGCGAATCTGCGCGCCGTATCAGCGGACGCGGCGCCACCTCTGTGCTAGTAAAACCAGCCGATAGGTGAAATCGATGACCGAGAACTCGACCCTGTTCCGCGTGGGTGAGGCTGATGTATCGCCGCTCCCGGCGTTCCTCACGGATCATGCACCGACCCGGTACCGTCGGCGCTGGACGCCGTTGTCCCGCAGCCCCGCCACCGCACGCCTGGGCGAGGTGTGGCAGGCTGCGGCGCAGCGCGCCGCAGCGCAGCGGGTGATCGCCGACCGGCCTGCGGATATCGACCCGCAGGGGCCGGCCGATCGGGACTATGCGGGCTGGGCTGGCCTGGTAGAGCAGACGGCGGGCTGGCTGCACGCGGCCGGTGTCCGCCCGTGGGACCGGGTGGCCGTCCTCAAAGCCAACCACCTGGACGTCACCCTGCTAGCGTCCGCCGCGGCGAGGCTCGGCGCGATCCCAGCCACGCTTGGCTGGACGCATACCCCGGAGTCCGCCCGCGCCATGCTCATCCGGCTCGACAAGCCGTTCCTGGTGGCCGACAGCACCCAGTTGCAGCAGTGCGGCCTCGACGAGAATGCGGTCGCCGCGCTGACCAAGCGCACGATCACGGTGGACCGGGCCGACCGCCGCGACGTCGTCGCTCTGGATGACCTGCGTGGCGCGCCGCCCGGGCGGCCGCGGTTGCGGGCGGCGGACGAGCCGATGCTGATCACTCACACGTCCGGGACCACCGGTATCCCGAAGCTGGTGCTGCACTCGGCCGAGTCGATCCACTCGCTCGCGCTGGTGGAGGCCGAACGCTGGCCGGTCTTCGGGATGCGCCCGTCCGACACCGTCGCGTACGGCGACCCGTTCTTCCACCAGCGCATGGCCACCGCCATGGCCGCCGTGGCCACACTGACCCCAGCGTGCTGATGCTGTCTGAGCCGCGATCACCGGTCGTGCGTGACCTGCTCGCCGAGCACAGGCCCACGATCGTGGAGACCCTGCCCAACATCTACCTGCACTGGGAGCACCTGGCCAGCGATCCGGCGCGGCCGTTCAGCAATGTCCGGGTCTACGTGAACTCCTTCGACGCCATCCACACCCGGACGATCCGTACCTTCCTGCGCGCTAGCGACCGGCGCCTGCCGATCTGGGTGCAGTCCTGGAGCCAGACCGAAGCCGGTGCCATCGTGATACGGCCCTACCTGCGCCGGTCTGTCCGGCGGGTCGGCAAGCGGCCGCCGCCCACCCAGGTGCTCGGCTGGCCGATCCCGTTCCTGTGCAAACTGCGCGCGGTCGACCCGGATACCGGCGTCCGGGTGCCTCGCGGCCAGGTCGGCCTGATCGAGGTGTCCCAGCCCGGGCGTTCGCTGGGCTATGTCGGTGAACAGGAACGGCACGACCGCAAGCGCGACGGGTGGTGGTGGAACACCGGTGATCTCGGCGTGATCAACCGGTTCGGCGCGACTCGCCTGGTCGACCGCGAGATCGACCGCATCCCCGGGGGAAGCGCCATTGAACTGGAGGACGTGTTGCTCGACCGGTTGCCGACCACGACCGAGGTGGTCGTGCTGGCTGTCGCCGGCCAAGAGCCGATCCCGGTCCTCAGCACTACCGGTGATATTCCGCTGGACCGGGCCGCCTGGGCGCGGGCGACCCAGGACCTGCCGCCGCTCGCTGAGCCGATCCAGATCCCGTGGCCGCAGTTCCCGAGGACCGCGACGTGGAAGATCCGCCGGGCCCAGCTTCGCGAGCAATTGTTCTCCGGTGCCGAGGCGATCGGCGCGGGGCGGTGGACGTGAACCGGCTGCACCGCTGGTACTGCCGCAGTAACGCGTGGGCCGCCACCGTGCGAGAGGAGTTGCCACGGGTGCTGCGTGGCGTCGAACTGGGCGATGAGGTGCTGGAGGTCGGTCCCGGGCCCGGACTGACCACCGACCTGCTCCGCGCAACGGCACCGCACCTCACCGCTATCGAGATCGACCCGCGGCTGGCCCAAGCCCTCCGGCAGCGGAACCTCGGCCAGGGCGTCGAGGTGGTCACTGGGGATGCCACGGCCATGCCGTTCGGGGCTGCGTGCTTCAGCGCCGTCGTGTCCTTCACGATGCTGCATCACGTCCCCTCGCCAGAGTTGCAGGACCGCCTGCTTGCGGAGGTGTGCCGCGTGCTGCGGCCGGGCGGCGTGTTCGCCGGTTCGGACAGCACCGCGAGCTTGCTGTTCCGCCTAGCTCACCTTGGCGACACCATGGTGCTCGTCGACCCGGACCGCTTCGCGAACCGCCTCCAAGCCGCCGGATTCACCCGCGCCCAGGTACAGCGCGGCAACCACGCATTCAGTTTCCGGGCAATCCGGCCACACAGCCCGCCTGGCACCTGAGCCGCCCCCGCGGTGAGGGCTGTGGCGGCGGTGGCGTCGGCCGACAGCCCCGGGTTACCGCCCCGTTTCGCTCGGGTCCTGGGCCGGCAGGTGGCTGCCGACGAGCCGGTAACCGTCCAGCGACGGAACCCAGCGCAGCGGGCCGGCTGCTGTCAGCGGCGCCGCCCCGCTGGTGAGCAGGACGCATTCCCACATGCGCACCTGCTCGTCGTTGGCCAGCCTGACCGCGCGGATCACCATCCGGACAGCCAGCCATAGGCACCTGCCAGCCCAGGCCATCATGTCCCGGGCGCCTTTGGGGAACGCGGTCGCCTGGGCCCGGTCAAAGTTCAGATGGTTGATCATTTCCGCCTCCCTAACGGGTCACGGCTATCAGGACGTTCGCCGGGTGCGTCATGGTCTCCCCGCTGGCGCCGGGCTGATCATCAGACTTCCGGCCCGCCGGCGCTGCCCGCCTCGGCCCGGCCCGCTGTGCGGGATCGCCTTGCCGAGCCGCTGCTGCGCCCCTTCCCCGCAGGCGGCGCTCCAGGCGGCTGTGCTCCTTATCGCCCGCCGCCAGGAGACGCAGGCGGGAGGCGCTGGCCTCGGCCCAGTTGCGTCCGCGCCTCGGCCTGCAGCCGCGATGCTCCTCGTCTCAGTTCGGGTCTCGCCTGCGGACGGTGATCCTGGAACTGGAAGGCAGATGGCCGGTCTTAGACCACATCTCTGAGCACCGTCCGGGGCCTCGTGACCGTGATTGTGACCAGGACCCTCGGAACGAGCCAGGCGTGGTGAGACGGTTGAGACGGCGCGATGCCGTCATCCTCGCTCCCAGTTCGCAGCCACCGCGGCTAGGCAGTTCTTCGGCGTCGCTTCGCGATCGGCTTTCGCGGATCTTAAACCGCCGTCCACTCGCGAGCATCCGGGGCGCCTGCGAAGTGTCCGGCCAGAGCCGGGCCGGAGTCGCGAACTGGGTCACGTCCCGGCCCATTTCGCCGGCTGTAGAAGTATCGTGTTGCCATGAGTTGGTTCCAATCCTCGAAGGACTTCATAGCCATTGGAATTGCGGCGCTGGCTGTCGGCGTATCGCTGGCAACCGTAATGTTGCAACGAAGACAAGAGCAGCGGGCAGCCTACCGGGAAATTTACACTGCGCTCATGTCCGACGATCTCCATCTAGGACGATGGATGATCAGAAAGATTTCCGAGCCCGGTGATATACCGAAAGACGAATTGAATGTCCGGCTGATCTATCGAACCCTCGGAGTATTCGACAATATGGCGATGTTCGCACACCATAAGGTAATCCCGCTAAAATGGGTGTTGGAGGTGTGGCACCACCCTCTGAACGAAATGCGCGAGGGGGTAAGAACCATTCGAAAGAATGCTAAAGAGAGTGATCGGACTTCGACGGCGGAACCATGGCCTCAGCTTTGGATCCTCCTTGACAAGGCCCAGAATTATCACAGCACGCTTCCCTGCTGTCCGCCAGACAGCAGCTGGCGCGGTCGAATTCGGCGATTGGCTGCGTCAAGTCGCTGGCAGCGACGATTGAAGACCAAAAGCGGCGTGGCAGGATGACCTGCTGCCTAGCTCGGCTAGCTCGGCTAGACCGGCCTTGGGCGTGAAACTGCGTTCTATAGGGGCTCGCTGAAGTACCAGCGGTGACCTTCGGGATCGTCCACTGTGTAGCTGCGGGCGTGGCCGGCTCTGATGCTGATCTCGGAGACGCTCGCGCCGGCGGCCTGTGCACGATCGCGGTGGGCTGGCAGGTCGGTGACGGTGATGCACTGCAGCTGGGTTACCTCACCGAGTTCGCGGGGTCCCCGGAAGCTGGTCCCTGGGGAGCCGAGCATGATGACGCCGCCGTCGTCCAGCAGCAGTTCCCCGTGCCGGATGGTCCCGTCGCTGCGCTTATCGCGCGCTCGCTCGGTGAAGGCGAAGGCCTTGATCAGCCAGTCCATTGCCGTGCCGGCATCTGCGTACAAAAGGTAGGGAATGACTTGCGGATCTGGAGTGCGCTCCGGCATGGCAGTGACCTTACCTCGCACCCGGCTCGCGGCCCTTCGCCGCTGGCAGTGGTCCTGCGGGCGCTTGGAGACTTGCGGTTCTGCGCCGGTAATGGCACTTGCAGGCGCTGGCCTGGCGGCGGCGTCTCCAGTCTGACCAGTACTCGTGGAATGCGCTGGGGCGGGTGACGCGTTAGGTGCAAAAGTCCTGGCCGGGCTCAGGGCCATCCCCTGCATCGTGCGCGTCCACAGCGAACTTGGTCGCCGTATCGCACCTGACAGCAACGGTGACAGCAACAGCAGCAACCAATGGCAAGCATCAGCAGTCAGCACACCAGGACGCAGCGCGATCCAGCAACTTGGGATATGTCCGGCCTGAAAAAGCGGAAGGTGTCCTGCTAGTGCACGGCCCGTGTCCCCGCGGAGCCGACGCGATCGCCGCCGCCTACGCCGCCCGGACCCCCGGCACACGACCGATGCGGCAGGCCCGGCTGCTTACTCGGACTGAACGTCCGTCGCGATGCCGGCGGCGCGCCGGGCCGCTGCGGTAACCGGGTTCTCGCTGGCCGACCACGCGGCCTCCCAGTAGTTGCCTTCGGGATCGGCAAAGTAGGCATCGCGGCCCTCGAAGAACTCCGCGTCGGTCGGCTCCTTCGTCACGGTAGCACCGGCCTCGCGAGCGCGCCGGACAAGGGCGTCGACGTCCTCCGGCCGGTCAACGGTGATGATGATCGAGCTGCGGATGCCGCCGTGCCCGGGCTCCGGCGCGGCGCATGCGTCGGTGCCGAGCTGGTCGATGCCGAACAGCGCGAGCAGGGCGCCGCGCAGCTCGAAAACGGTGAACTCGTCGCTGTCGAAGGCATGGGGCCAGCCCAGCCGCCGGTAGAACTCACGCTCACGCGCAAAGTCGCGCACCCCAAGGGTGATGATGTTCGCCAGTGGCCGCTGTTGATCCATGGGGCCACCTTACGCAGGCGGCAGAAGTTCCCCGTGTACCCCGGCTCCAGTGGCGCCAGCCCCGCAACCGGTTTCAAGACGGCCACCTGACCTTCCGACCAATGCGCGGTACCCGTGGCGGGTGCGTGTCGCTGACGACGTTCCGCTTGGCCCATCCCCAGGTCGCGAAGTCCTCTTAGGCCCGGCACCAGCGCCGGGCTCGGCTTTTGGCCCACCCGGTGTTAGCACCGGGAAGTTACTGGCGCATAGCGGTCCTATGTTGTCTTACGCGGTGGTGGGGTCCTGTCCTCGGCTCAGGGCGTCGCCGAGTTCAGCAGCGACCTGCAGGACGAGGCCACGGTGTCGGGGGTGGTGGGGAAGTTGACAAATCAGGCGCGCAGGCAGGTGTACCCGTCCACTACTGCGGGGGCGAGGAAAATCTGGCCGTCGCGTTGCGTCGCATGGCGAGGCGTTCGTTGTGGGCGTTGCGCTGGTCGGCAGGCAGGCCAGGCGGGATGTGCCGGAAGCAGACAGTCGACAGCATCGGCTCGTGCAATAGCTCGGAGGCCGGGCGCGCGGACGGCACTGGTCAGCAGTGCCGCGTTGCGCAAGGTGCCCTCGATCCACATCCGGAGTTGCGCGGACCCGTATAGCCGCATCGACAACCACAGCCGCGTCCAACGGGTCCACCGCGCCGGTCAGTGTGGTGCCAGCGGTGGCGACGACCGCGATCGGCGTCAGCCCGGGATCCGGCCTGATCCGCTGGCGGTGCCGGGCCGAGATCTTGGCCTCGGCACCGCCAGTCCGGGTTACTGCCCCGTTTCGCTCGGGTCCTGAGCCGGCAGGTGGCTGCCGACAAGCTGGTAACCGTCCAGCGACCGGACCCAGCGCAGCGGACCGGCTGCAGTCAGCGGCGCCGCCCCGCTGGTGAGCAGGATGCATTCCCACATGCGCACCTGCTCATAGTGGGCCATCCCGACTGCGCGGATCACGATCCGGACGGCCAGCCACAGCCGCAGGCCGACCCAGGCCAACATGGTCCGGGCGCCATTCCGGACCGCGCGGTCCGCGCGAGTGCCCGTGGTCTGGGCGATGCCCGGTTCTGGCGGGCCCGGCGAGAGTGCCCCGGGCCACGGGCGTCCACTGCGGGCCCCCGGTCGTCCGATGCGGATACGATTCATCACTGACCTCCCCCGGGGTCATTGACCGGGAACGGCCCGGGTCCCTGTGGTGATCGGGTTCGCCTCGAACTCGTCAGGGACGATGCCGGGTCGCGTCCGGATCTGATCAGGAGCTGATGCTCCTCACTTACACGGTGCACAAACTCACCGGCGCTGATACACGACCGCGCGAGGGGTTCCCGTGTATATCCACGCATCCCGGGCGCTTTCATCGTGACATGAGTGATTAACCCTGATCATTCACGCGGGTCGCTGGCTGCCGCGGAGT
>Ga0335081_10011953_pt1 | contig 14056 bp, 11 predicted proteins | sample Lox_Sample_35_FD_206713 | JGI IMG/M metagenome (GOLD analysis project Ga0335081, IMG submission 206713) | Soil microbial communities from Loxahatchee National Wildlife Refuge, Florida, United States - Lox_Sample_3.5 | ecosystem: Environmental > Terrestrial > Soil > Wetlands | place: USA... | reverse complement strand
CCTGGCTGGTGGAAATCATTGCGCTGCTTGCTGTCATTGTGCTACCCGCCCGCCTGGCCAGCCTGCGGCCCTATCAGCCGCCGACCATGCCGAAGTACGACGTCATTTATTTCTCTGGAGATGAGCTGCCGCAAACCGAAGACCGCGGGGGGGCCCGCGCCGGACGATCCGGACGCGCCGGCGGACATGAAGCCCATCACCACACCCAGGTGATCCGCGTGGCCCGGGGCGATGTGCTGCGCGAAAAAATAGTGGATGCCCCCAAGCTAAACCTGCCGATGTCGAGTTCGGCGGTCGCGAACCTGCTGGCGTACAAGCCCATCCCCGGCCCCGCTCCTGCGGAAGGCTTGAGGCCATCGCTACAGGCGCCGAAACTGGCTGAAACTCCGGTCGCGCCCGCTCCCCGAGTCGAGCAGGAAAAACTGCGGAAGGCGCCCGCGCTGAACGCAGCGGTCATTCCGCCGCCCCCCAAGGGCCCCCAACGCGACGTCACTTCGATTCGCATTCCGGGCTCACAAGCCGTGAGCGTGGTTCCCCCGCCGGTATCCGCCCCCGAACGGATCACCGACTTTCATTCCCAACTCACGCTGCCGGCGCCCAGCGTAGTCGCGCCACCTCCTACGCAAATCGCTCGCGACCTCAAATTCTCAGGCCCAGGATTCGGCTCGGGCGAGTTGCAAAAACAAATCGTGCCACCGCCGGTACAGATGGGCAGCAACACCTCGGATCGACGCTCGTTCGGCGGATTGGGCAACGCCAGCGTCGTGCCGCCACCGGTTCAGTTGGGCGGCGCGCCCAACGGCCGCGGTACGGCTGTGAGTCTGGGAAGTCCCAATGTGGTTCCTCCACCGGTCCAGGTCGGAGGTGGTTCGCTGGGCAAGCAGACGACTGTGGCCGGATTGGGCGGAGGCTCGACGGTAGTTCCTCCTCCGCCCACCGTCGCCGGAGCCGGTTCAGTCTCCGGAATGGGTCACGGCGACCGTGGCACAGGACTCGGAGGGCCGCTTGACGCCGGTTCGGTGACTGCGCCACCTAGCAACACCGGCGGAAGTACGAGTGGCAACGGAATCGTGCTTTCCAGCCAGCCCGGATCGAAAGTTGGCGTCCCTGGCGGCGCCGGAGCCGGTGCTTTGGCGCTCTCTCCTGCTGGTGGAAACAAACTAGGCGTAGGAGAAGGTCAAGGCGGACAGGGCATAGCCAGCGGCGAGGGCCCCGGCAGTGGTTTCTCCGGAGACGACCACGGCGGCGGCAAATCCGGCGAAGGCTTGGGATCGGATGCGTCCGCGCACGGCGGTATTTCTCCCTACCCGGGTTCTGGAGGCGCCGGTACCGGAAGCGTCGGCAAGCCGCCCTTGCCGGGAGTCTCGGTGCACGGCGGAAACAACGTTATCACTCTGCCCAGCTTTGGTGCCGATGGCGGCTCCGGCACTGCCCCCGGCCGGACATCTGCCATGAAAGGTAACGAAGGCCCGGACATCACCATCGTCGGCACTTCCCGTTCTGGCGGCGCCTTTAATTACTACGGCGCCCTCAAAGGAGACAAGGTCTACACCATTTACCTCAGCACCGCCTTGGGACCGGCCGTGCTCGAATTCGCCGATCCCACGTCGGCCACGCATCCCTACGGAGAGGACCTGACCGCGCCCCATCCCATGCGCACCGATCTGCCGGCCAACCTCAAGCGTTCGCGCCTGGTAATCGCTTGCGTGCTCGACCGCTCCGGATTAGTTCGCAACCCGCGCATCCTCGAACCCGGCCCGCACGAGTTGACCATCAAGGTCCTGGCCGCCCTACCCAGCTGGAAATTTCGTCCCGCATTTCACGGAGAACAGCCCGTCGAGGTCAACGCCATCCTCGGCTTCGGCATCGACACCCGGTGAGCACCACGCTGATCTCTCTATTTCACCCGGCGGAACAACGCCGCCGTCCCATCCTCATAAACAGGCTCCCACCTCGCCTTCAACCGGACCATATTCGCCAACGGCGACTCCGTCGGCATCAGTACCCAATCGGTGCGCAAGTTGTCCAAAGTTTCATCCCATCCCGGCTGAACTAAAACCACCTTCAAATAGTCCTTGAAGAATTGGTCGCCGTAGAGATCGTGGCGATCATCCGCCACGACCTTAGTCTCGGGATAAAGCCGGTAAATCAAATACCCGCCCCAATAATCCAAACTGAAAATCGGCCCATGGATTCCCCGCTCGGCAATTACCTCAGCCGCCTCCACGGGAAATCTCTTGCCGTCGAAATATGCGTTGATGAACTGAGTCGAGCCAATCCGTCCTTGATGCGCGCATGCCCACAACCCCAGCTCGAACACCAGCACCAGCCAGAGATGGCCGTAAAAGCTCTTCTCCAGCCTCCCCATGCGCTCGCCAAAAGAGTGGGCCCACGACGCCAGTCCGCGCAGCCACCGCACACTCTCTGCGCTCTCGCCCATCCAGCCTACGCGTTCTGATAGGACGGGAGCGATGATCAACGTGATCAGCAGTGACGAGGTTGGCAGACTGCGCGTGGCATAGAACCCGCCGTAAACCGCAACCAGCAGGACCAGAAGATGGGTCGCGCCCGGTTTTTTCCGCGCACTCGCCGCGGCTACCATCGTAACCAGCACCAGCACCGCGAAACATTGCTGAGCCGCGCCATGAAAATCGGGCGAAACAAACTCGCTGATGCGGTCCATCAGAAAGCGGTCAGTCAAGTAGCGGTAGACATGAAGGTGAAGCCGGTATCCGTATGGATTGACCAAACTGGCCGCCGCCACCAGCAAACTCACCCCGCCCAGCCGCTTCAGCCAGGCTGCGAGTTCTTCCCGCCGCTCTCGATCCCTGCCGTACTCAATCGCTCCGCCCGCCAGATAAACCGCCAGCAGAACGAACCCGAGCACGAAGCCGCCGTGCACATTCACCCAGAGCAGCATCACGGCCGGGAGCCAAAAGAGCCGCTTCTTTTGCTCGGAAGCCGGCACGCTTGCCGCTGCATCCAGCAACTCGAACCATATCACCGTCAGCAGCCAGCTCAATACATGTGGCCGGGCGAGAAAATGGACAGCCGAAGCCGCCAGCGCCAGGATCAGAAGAAACAGCGTGATCGGAAGACTCCCCCCGCGCCGCAGCCCCAGGTGCAGGGTCAAGACAAACGTGGCTGCGATAACCGCCGCCGTGTAAAACACGACCCCATTGAGCCCCAGCGCCTGGTGAATCACCGCAAACACAACGTCGTAGAGCCACTCCCACGCGTACCACGGCTTTCCGTTCATCGTCGAAGAAAATGGGTCAAGGTGCGTGATGGTGTGAGTAAGCAGCGTTTGCTGCCCATTGCGAATGTGCCAGCCGATGCCGGCATCGCGGAGCAGAAGCCGCCCCAGCGCTCCGCAACTCAGTCCGAACAGCAACGCGATAAAAAGCACATCGGTCGCCGATGGCACCAAGAAGAGGAGCCAGTGGCGGGTGGCGCCGGACGGCGGTTCCATCTGTGAATTTCTAGCGGGCAAAACCTTGGCTCGGGACTGACCCGCTCATGGTAACCGATTAAGCGAATTTATATGAGTGACTCGGCGGACTCCCGACACCAGGTTTTACGAGTGATACATGAGATAGCCGAGCCCGACTCGCATGTGGTGGAGGACGCCGTTGGGAAGACTCGCCGCTATGGTCAGTCCCAGCCCAGCATGAACCAATCCCAGCGGATAGAGGTTGCGGTAGCGGCGGAACATCTCGCAGAAAAATAGCGCACCCAGGAAGCTCAGCAAAGTTAGTAGCGGATTAGGAATGTGCGGAATCGCGAAAAGCAGAGCGGCGGCCCACACTGCTCGCCTCCCACCCAGTAAGGATTCCAGTCGCACAAAGAAAAACGATTGCAACATGAACTGTTGCATCAGTGCCCAGATGGCATATTGCCAGACCCGGTGCCACGGTGCGGGCTGGGCCGGCCCGAAGGCCCGGCTGAAGAACCCGGCTACAACAATCACGCCGGCCAGCAACCCACCCGTTGCCAACATCTCCACTGCCCCACACAATGGCTTGCTCAGTCCCAGCTGGCGAGCGGAGTAACCGCTCCGCAGCGAAAGAATGAGAATGCTGAGGAAGGTTCCCACAGTGATGGCCACCACGAGCGGCCCAGGCGGTATCCATACCCCGATCATCACCAAACCGAAAAGAATCCCGACCGTCAGCAGTTCCGGACGACGGTGGTGGTCCCGCGTACCAGCGCGCGCCGCGGGATGTGTACCATCGGTTGCCATTGCAGAGCAAACTATTCGACCTCGACCCTACACCACGAATCTAATCAGAACGTAAGATGCTACTCTTTTGTGGCCGGATTGCATGGAAACCAACCACATTCCGCGGGTCGTGGTCGTCGGGGCCGGCTTCGGGGGCCTGCAAGCGGGGCTGCATCTGGCCCGTCTGCCAATTCAAGTTACACTTATCGACCGCAGGAACCATCACACTTTCCAGCCACTGCTTTATCAAGTCGCGACCGCCGGGCTTTCTCCCGGCGAGATTGCAGCACCCATTCGCTGGATCGTTCGCGGCCACGACAATATCGAAGTTTTGCTGGGCGAGGTGCAAGATTTCAACCTCGAACAACACCGCGTAAAGCTTCCCGATCTTGAAGTCCCCTATGACTACCTCATCGTGGCCGCTGGCGCTAGCCACGCCTATTTCGGCCATGATGAATGGGAGCCGTTCGCTCCTGGCCTCAAGACCATTGAGGACGCGCTCGAAATCCGCCGCCGCGTGCTGCTCGCCTTTGAACTCGACGAACGCCAGGCGGCCAGCGGAGGCCCGCAGCAACCGCTGAATTTCGTAATCGTGGGCGGCGGGCCGACCGGGGTCGAACTCGCGGGTACCCTGGCCGAAATCTCGCGGCGGGTGCTGGCCAATGAATTCAAGTCGATCGATCCCAAGAGCACCCGCATTATTCTGCTCGAAGGCGGTCCACGGATTCTGCCCGCCTATCCGGAGGATCTTTCTCGTAGCGCCGAGGAGCAACTTCGCCATCTTGGCGTCGATGTGCGCACATCAACCATGGTCACCGGCGTCGCAGCCGGGGTCGTGCGCATGGGAGAATCTCATCTCGATGCCGCTGTGATTCTGTGGGCCGCGGGAGTTGCCGCATCTCCCTTGGGCAAGAAACTCGGAGTCCCTATCGACCGCGCCGGGCGAGTGCTGGTGAATCCCGACCTGAGTGTCCCCGGCCATCCCGAGGTTTTCGTCATCGGAGACCTGGCATCACTCAAAGACGAAGAGGGAAAAATGGTTCCCGGCGTCGCCCCCGTCGCAATGCAAGAGGGTCGCGCCACCGCGCGTAACATCGGCCGCGAACTCCGCGGCGAACCGCGCCGCAATTTTCGTTACATCAACAAGGGCAACCTCGCCACCATCGGCCGCGCCGCCGCCGTCGCCGAATTCGGCAAGGTTCACATTTCCGGATTTCTCGCCTGGCTGTCGTGGTTGTTCATTCACATCTTCTTCCTGATCGGATTTCGCAACCGTATGATCGTGCTGTTTCAGTGGGCATGGTCGTACTTCACCTATGAGCGCGGCGCTCGCCTGATCACCGGAGATCAGAACCTTCCCGGTTGGACCGCATCGCAAAACAAGGAGACGTAAGAGCAAGGCGCATAGGGAGGCGGGGTTCGATTTATCGCCTCTTCTTTTTCCCCTTGGCCTTCTTGACGGGTCTAGCTGCCTTCTTCGTGCGGGCGGGTTTCTTGGCGACAGCTTTCTTGGCCTTCGCAACCACAGGCGCCTTTGGCGGCGTTGCAGGCGCGGCTACAGGCACAGCTTTGCCTTTCTTTCCGGCGGCCGCCGCGGCAGCAGTTTGTGCAGCGGCAGCAGCCTTGGCGCCCCGTCCGCGCTTCGGCGGCGGTGGCGGCGGTGGCGGTGGCGGTGCCAGCGGCTTCAGGAATTTCAGCGTTTCCGTGCGTGAGCGCAGTCTGCCATCGAGCAGCAACATGAACGCATCGTGCGCAATCTTGGAATACTCGGGCAACTGCGGTGTGATGTGCAGCTCGGTCATCTCGGGCAGCGGAATTCTCTGCTGAACCTGCCGCCACCTGGTGAAAAAGTTCTTGATCTTCTGCGCCACCGCCTGCTGTTTCGCCGTCACCGCCAGGAACAGCGTCATTTCCGGCCGCGCCTCCGAGAGCAACTTCCAGGTGCGGGACGGAGTCGCCGCCTCCTTACCGTTCAGTCGCTTGGCCAGGTCTTTGGCGTTGTCCTCGAGGTCCTTCCACGCCTCGACCAGATCCTTTCGGGGGATCATCCGGCGCACGTCGGAAACGTCCTTGTCGTTGAGTCGTGACGTCAGGAAATACAACACCGCAGGCGAAGGATCAGGCGTATATCCCAGTTCATTCATCTGCTGCCGCGTTTTCACCAGCTGACTCAATCCGACCGTGTCCACCTTGGCGGTGGTCCAGTGTGGGTTCAGTACCTTGAGCCATTCGTCCTTTTCGAGTGCCCGCACAATATGCAGCGGATCGTCCTCATAGGCTAACTGCTCGATCTCCACTCCAATCGCCCGGTGGCTGACATGGTCGATATAATGATTCTCCTTGGCAGAAAGGAAGCGCGCCTGAGTGCGCTCTTCCAGTGGCCAATGAAACCGGGCCGCAAAACGCGTGGCCCGAATCAGGCGCGACGGCTCCTCTACGAAGGCATAGTTGTGCAGCACCCGCAGCAGTTTGGCTTCGATGTCGGCGGCGCCGTTAAACGGATCCATCAGCAGACCTCGCGAACCCGGGTTCAGCGACAACGCCATGGCATTGACGGTGAAATCGCGGCGGCGCAGGTCTTCAATGATGGTGGCGGGCGAAACCAACGGCGGCTTGCCCACTTTTTCGTAGCGTTCGGTTCGGGCAGCGCTGATCGCGGCGCGTACTTTACCGGGCAATACCAGAAAGATGGCTTTCACATCTTCGTCGCCCGAGGAGACCATCGCCCCCGCGCGTTCGAGATCCTTTTGCAACTTGAAAGGATTTCCCTGAACGGTGAAATCGAGATCGCGAATGGGGAATCCACTGATGATGTCACGCACCGCACCGCCCGTCAGGTAGATGTTCATCTCCGCGGCGCGGGCGATCTCCTGCACCAGCGTGACGCCCCGCTGCTGATCGGGCGTCAAGCGAATCTCCATGGTGTATATGTAATCAGCCATGTCGGGTTCGCAAGTGTAGGGTTACGCCAGCAGCCAGAGTGGGACAGAGGTTTTCCACAGGGCACACTGGGAACTTAGGGATAGACCCGCCGACTTCCACGTAAACTGCTCTGTAGACTAGCTTTAGAGGTTTCAGGCGTGGCCTCAGTAACCTAGAGAAAATACCATAAGGTTAACATTTTGGCTACTGCGAACCAGATGACTGACTATGTTCGCAACAAAAGTGTGAGAATGTGACTACGCCGAACCCTCAGGAAGCCGCAATCCGGGCGGTTTTGGCTGGACCAGCATGCCTTCGACCCACAAGAAAGTGGTTGTCCGAAAAATTGACCGCGATTCGGTCAGCGGCTACGTCGCGCCCGCCAATTTTGTCCACGAAGGCAAACTGGAACTGCTCAACACCACCGGCAACGTGATCGCCATTGACCTGCGTGAGGTCAAGGTTGTTTATTTTGTGCGCGAGTTCGGCGAGTCCGATTCCCCCAGCCGCAAGACCTTCACCACCCGCCCCCGCACCGAGGGATTGTGGGTGCGCCTGCGTTTTAAAGACGGCGATATTCTCGAAGGAATGATGCCCAACGACCTCTTACAGAACTCAACTGAGGGCTATTTGATCAATCCCCCGGACCTGCGCTCCAACACTCAGCGCATGTTCGTGCCCCGCAGCGCGTTGGAGTCGCTTACCGTGCTTTCGGTGATTGGCGCCACTCGCCGCCGTCGCCGCGGCTTGCCTACCGACGCTCGCCAGGTGCCGATGTTCGGCGAGCAGTGACTTTTCTCTGCGAACTCCGCGTACTCTGCGTTTCAAGACTTTTCTCTACCGCTGAACAACCTCCGATCAAACGGGTACGCCTCATGCCACAACACTCGTACCCGCGCCGCTTCCGGATGAACGGGATTCAGCAGAAAATTGAACGTCTCCGGCAAAATCGCGGACGGCACCTCTAACAACGCAGTGTGATTCTGTGCCAGCCATTCATCGCCCAAGGTGCGAGACACTATCTCATTCTGACGCCAGTCCTCTGTCAGCGCCGAGAATTGCATCTTCCCCAAATCATCCGCAGCTTCCACCTTCATCAACCGATAACTCTTCGGCAACTGATTAGGCCTAAGTTCCAAATGGACCAACGCCTCCACCATCGCTCCCGCCGGAGTCGTTGCCAGATACACCACCGGCCGCCCGCGCGTATGCCAGCGCGCCGAAGCTATAAGCCCGCCCCGTCCGTCGAGCGTGTCGTGGTTGCTGATTCTCCAGAGAAACACTCAGGCAAACATTCCTTCGTCGATCTGCACCAGCATCTCCTCCACCAGGCGGCCACCGGTTTCAGTGGACATCATCTGAATGGGCGTCTTGCCCTCGAATCGCGTCTTGGGTTCGCGCACCCAGGCCAGCGCCGACTCGGCATCGCCCAAGGTAGCCTGTGCCCGCGCCAGAATGCGCGCCGTGCGAATGGCGCGATCGGATTCTTCCTTCGACAACTTCTGCCGGCTGGCCTTGCGATGTTTAAACGTCCGCCGATGAATCACCAGCGCATGAACTTCGTCGCGAGTAAGCCCGTGCCGCGTCATGCGATTGACCGTAGTCAACGGCAGTCCGCGTTCGGCAAGCGATGCCAATTCCAGTTCGGATGAGACGCGTCCCCCAAGCCATTCGCGGAGGAAATCGGAGAGTTGATGGGCGGTAGAAAGCGAGGCTGCCGGATGCGATTGCATATGGACATTATGCCATAGAATGATGTGCGGAGTGTACACGATGATGCGCAGAAATGGTGTAAGCTGCTGTATACAAGCTACATATGTACTTGGATATATCCACACGATCTTAGATTGGTATATCATCATGAATCCGTCCGCGCGGAGGTAGTAAATGTCAGAAGACCCAAGCCGGCGACTGTGGGGTTGGGACAAGCGTCCAACATGGTTGGAGCGGGGAAGCAAGGCTTTGCCTACGCAGCCCCTTAGAGGGGAAGCAGCAGGGGTTGGGAAGGCTCCCATCCGACACAACTACAGCTTCGTCGGTTACTACTGGGTGTTCACCAAGCATTTCGGCAGGCGCCTATTAGATACGAAAGGCGGGGAATTCCTCTCAATCCTCGCCCTGACTGTGACGACGGTGCTTGTGAGTTACATTGTCGGTGAGCACGATTCGACTAAGGCACTCATCATCGGAATATTCTCGCTTTTGGGCTGGCTTTCGATTTTCGCCATCGTCCATCTGATTAGAACGCCTGTGCTGTTACACGGAGATGCCGAGACTGAATCCAGAGCGAGGTCTGAACACTGGCGATTTGGCGTGCTTGGCATAACCATTCTGGTTGTGATCGCCGCAAGCTCTGGATTGTTAGTCTGGTGGTGGTACGCGGGACATGAACGAACAGTGGTTTTTAGTATCGCAAATCCGGGAGGGCTAGCAATAGGAGAAATCGTCAAGGAGAATCGCGAGCTAAAATCAGAACTAACGCCATTCACGGAAAAGGAACCTGAAGACTCGTTGCGAAAAAGAACGATGAAGCTTGCGGACGAACTCTCCGACTTCTGGGCTAAAAACCCGCCGCCTCCATACCCTGGAAATCCCGGCCCGACGCAGGATGTCAAGAAGAAGGAAATCTTTGATGACTACTGGAGACGTGTGGATAATGTCTACGCGCTGCGGTACAAGGATCGCGTTCTCGGGGTCATCAGAGCGTATAGCGGAAGGGGAGTTCCCACGGGTTTCTTGGAGGCAGCCGCCGAGAACCACACATTTGGGGCATCGGCGTTTAGCTCCTCTGGCATGCGCCCCCCAGATTGTCGGCAAGACGAGGTTTGTGAGCTCCGCGAGCTGGCATATCACGTCGATGCGAGGGGTAACGCGATTGAACTGGACTTCTAGACAAATTTCGTGGGCTTCTTGTATTCGAGCGAATGAGCCGCAGCACGGCGGTCCCGGAACAGGAACAGGTTCTTACGATTGCTGAATCGCCACGTTGGCGCTCAATCCGCGAGTAGTCCGAGGGGTTTTTTCTGATCGGGCGAGCATCGCTGCCTGCCGGAGTCAACGCCAGCGTGACGTTGGTCAGCTTCCCGTTCCTTCTTGCCCTTGGCAAGGCCGCACCACGCCAACGCAAATCCCAGTGCAACTACGCTAAGCAACTGCAAGGTGTGAGTCATAGCTGGCGTCTCCTCTCGGCGTCGGCGCTGATCCGGCCGCTGAATGCTGACGGCTGAGTGCGACAGGTCAAGATGAAAGAATTTGGACACCACTGGATTACAATCACCCTTCTGATTCTCACCACGGGATAACACCATGAAACTTGCACAGATCGCCTCCACTGTGGGCGCCCGCCTGGAAAATGGCTCGCCTGAAACTGAAATCACCGGCGTGGCCGGCATCGAAGAAGCCGGGCCGCACCAGATCACCTTCGTCGCCAATCCCAAGTATGCGGCGGCAGCCCGCACCACCAAGGCGGCCGCGGTCATTGTGGCCGAGGACTTTCCTGCCATCCCGTCGGCCATGCTGCGCAGCAAGAATCCTTACTTGGCGTTTGCGCAGGTGATCGCACTGTTTCATCAACCGGTGAAGTACGCGGCCGGGGTGCATCCCACGGCCGTGGTGCACGCTTCGGCGCGCATCGGCGCGCGCGCGCACGTGGGACCTTACGTGGTGATCGGAGAAGACGTCGAGATCGGCAAGAACGCGGTGCTGCTGGCACATGTGGTGATCTATCGCGGGACAAAGATCGGCGATAACTTTTTTGCCCACGCCCATGCAGTCGTCCGTGAGGGTTGTCGGCTGGGAAACAATGTCCTGCTGCAAAATGGCGTGGTCATTGGCGCTGATGGCTTCGGCTTCGCCAAAGACGACGCTGGACGTTGGCACAAGATTCCTCAGCCGCAGCCGGTGGTGATTGAAGACGACGTTGAGATCCAGGCCAATTCCTGTATCGACCGGGCAAGCGTGGGAGAGACCCGCATCCGCCGCGGCACAAAGATCGACAACCTGGTGCAGGTTGGCCACGGCTCGCACATTGGTCAGGACGCGCTACTGGCATCTCAGGTCGGCCTTGCAGGCTCAACCGTGATTGGTAATAAAGTGATTCTCACCGGCCAGGTAGGCGTGGTGGGGCACTGCAAAGTCGGCGACGGTGCGATTGTGACCCCACAAAGCGGCGTTGCCGGAGACATTGCAGCCGGCGCCATTGTCAGCGGAGCGCCCGCCGTCGAGCACAAGTTGTGGTTGAAGTATTCAGCCCTGCTGAGTAGGTTGCCGGAAATCGCAAAAGCAGTACGGGAAAGAAAAAGCTAAGCAAACAGAATCAAAAAGCAATCCTCAGATCACATTGGATTTCCTTTGTGAACCTCAGTGTCCTTTGTGGTTTCAGAATTGTGAAATTCCGGCGGCAACCCGCTCTCAACCACTGTGCGCACCTTTTCCATCAACTCCTCGCGGGTGCCGAAGTCCTTTGGCTCAATGGGATCGTGAAAGATCACATCCACCGGGCCGGGCTTGATCGCAAATCGCTTCTTGGGCATCACATAATGGGTGCCCACGATCGTGATCGGTACCACCGGCACCTTGCACCCCTCCGCCAAATAGAAAGGGCCTTTCTTGAAGGGAATCAACTTGCCATCGAAAGAGCGGTGGCCTTCCACATAGATGGTCATATTGATTCCCCGCCGGACCACTTCAGTCGCGAACTGCACCGCCGCGATCCCGGCCTCGCGATCGCCGCGGTCGACTGGAACCAACGAGCCCATGCGCATGGCTTTGCCCAGGATCGGAACCTTGAACAGTTCCCTTTTCACTAGTACGGAAGTGCGCCGTGGAAGCAGCGGGACCGTGATCGGCGGGTCTAGGTTCGAAACATGGTTCGACATGAACACATAGGTGCGATTGGGATCGAGTTTGTCCAGGCCGATAACGCGTGGGCACACTCCCGCAAGACGGACCCCGACGGTCGCGCCCCACATGAAAACCCTATACATGAGATCGACGTTGCCGACCAGAAACGACCAGGGTATGAAGAACAGCGCCACCGGAATCAGCGCCAATCCCCAGAACGTCAGCATGACAAGAGTGCGGATCACAGTTTGGGTTGAGTCTCCACGATTATTGCCCGGCTTTGGCCTGGCTGACAGTGAGTGACGTTAAACGCTCCGGCAGCTTTTCGTATATGCCGCCGAAGCCTCCGTTGGAAAGAATGGCGACCACGTCTCCCGGCCGCAGTTCGGGCGCGACCAGTTGCACGATGCCATCCACCGTGGGCACGATCCGTGCCCGCCGGCCCTGTTTCTGCACTTCGGCAGCGACCTTGTTCAGGTCCAGACGTTCGGCTTCCGGTATGGCTTCCGACTTGAAGACCTGCGCCACTACCACTTCATCCGCCATCGCCAAACTCTTGGCCAAGTCATCCTGAAGAACATTACGCCGTAGAGTATTGGAGCGCGGCTCAAGAATCACCCACAGGCGTGCCCCAGGATAGCGCGAGCGCAGCGCCTTCAGCGTTCCCGCGATCGCCGTGGGATGATGAGCAAAGTCATCAATGATGGTGACACCGTTTATGGTGGCGCGGACTTCCAAGCGACGCTTGACGCTCTTGAACGTTTTGAGCGCGGCGGAAATTTCTGCTGGGCCGATGCCGCAACCCGCTGCCAAGGCAGCCGCCGCCGTTGCATTCCAGACGTTGTATTCGCCGGCCAGGGGGAACTCGAATTTCGCCCAGGGTTTGCCGTCATGCAGGACCGTCCAGCTGGTACGCGCAGGGTCCAGATGCAAATCAGTGATTCGCCAGGCCGCCTGCTGGCCTAAACCGTATCGCTCCACCGGGCAGAAAGCCCGAGCCAGGCAGCGCTCCACGCTTCCTCCAGTGTCAAAACCAACGATCCGCCCGCGTTGGGGGACGAGGTTCACCAGGCGTTTGAATGCCGTCTCGACGGCCTCGAGGTCCTTATAGATATCGGCATGATCGAACTCAACCGAGGTAAGAATCACTGCGTCGGGAAAGTAGTGCAGAAACTTCGGGCCTTTGTCGAAGAACGCAGTATCGTACTCGTCCCCTTCCAGGATGAAGTGTTTACCTCGTCCCAGTTGAAAGCTGCTGCTGAAGTTCTCGGCGACACCTCCCACTAAGAACGATGGTTGCAATCCCGCCGAGTGGAAAATCCAGGCGAGAATCGACGTGGTGGTGGTTTTGCCGTGCGTGCCGGCTACGACCAGCACTTCCTTGCCGCGCAGAAACTCATCGTGGAGAATCTGCGGCAGCGAGCAAAAAGGAATGCGCTGATCGAGCACCTGCTCCAGCTCAACGTTACCGCGTGAAACCACGTTGCCGACGACCACCAGGTCTGGCCGTGGCTCGAGGTTGGCAATTGCAAACGGCTGGTGGACGGGAATCGCCATCGCCTTCAGAAAATCGGACATCGGCGGATAAGCCGCAGCATCCGATCCGGTGACGCGGAATCCGCGCTGCTGCAGCATACCGGCCAGCGAGGCCATCGCCGTGCCGCAGATACCGATCAGATGAATATGCTTATCGTTGGTCATGAGTCAAAACCGGCCACCCCAGAGAACAGAGAAGCACGGAGGAACACACTAACCGGTTTTCTCTGTGTACTCCCGTGCCTTCTCTGGTTAAGAATTTTCCCGAGCATGCATCGACCTCGTGGTCGTCGACGGCTCCACAATCCTGACGCTTACTTCCCCGCTCTTCACGTGTAACGCAGCTCTTACGCCAATGGGCAAAGTCACATTTCCACTCGACACATGCCCGGAACGCAGACCGTACGCGATCGGCACATGCAAATCTCCGACCACACGCTCTACGACTTCCTCCAGCGTGTAGCTTTGATTCTTGCTCTGCACACAGTCCAGCATTTCACCAAACACGATTCCCCGTACTCCTTTTAACTTCCA
>Ga0335081_10011952_pt1 | contig 14056 bp, 10 predicted proteins | sample Lox_Sample_35_FD_206713 | JGI IMG/M metagenome (GOLD analysis project Ga0335081, IMG submission 206713) | Soil microbial communities from Loxahatchee National Wildlife Refuge, Florida, United States - Lox_Sample_3.5 | ecosystem: Environmental > Terrestrial > Soil > Wetlands | place: USA... | reverse complement strand
CCAACAGCCTGGACGCGGTGAGCGCCCGCGATTTCGCTCTCGATTATCTGTATACTATAGCCGTGATATCGACCCACCTCTCGCGGCTCGCCGAAGACTTCGTGCTCTTCGCCTCGTCCGAGTTCGGCTTTGTGACTCCCGGTGACGAGCACTCCACGGGCAGCAGCATCATGCCGCAGAAGAGAAATCCGGACGCCTGGGAGCTTATTCGCGGCAAGACAGCGCGGGCGACCTCCGGGCTATTCAGCCTGCTGACCACGCTGAAGGGGCTGCCCACCGGTTACCAGCGCGATCTGCAGGAAGACAAAGAACCGCTGTTCGAAACTCACGACCAATCGCTGGCCGCCGTGCGCGTGGCGGCGAGCGCCATCGCCACCTTGCAGGTGAACGAGTCGCGGTTGCGCCAAGCGGCCTCAGACCCCGGACTGCTGGCCACGGAAGCAGCGGATTTCCTGGTGCGGCGCGGCTTGCCGTTCCGCCAGGCGCACGAGGTTGTGGGTCGCGTGGTGCGGGAAGCCGAGCGCATGGGGCAGCCCTGGACAAAGCTGCCCATGGAGCGGCTCCGCACGTTTTCGCCGCTCTTCGACGAGGAACTGCACCGGGTGGTGACGCTCGAGGCCGCCCTGGCGGCGCGTTCCGTGGCGGGTGGAACTGCCCCAGAAAACGTTCGCAGTTCGATCGCGCGCTCGCGGGAGCGCCTGAGCCAAATGGAGGTCCACACATGAAGCACCTGTTTTCAGAACCCGCTCCTCTCGATCCTGCGCAAATCCCACACGGCTTCAGCTTCGCGTCGACGGCCTGCGGCTTGAAGGCAAGCAAGGGTCCGGACCTGGCCCTCATCACCAGCGGCGAGCCTGCCACGACGGCCGCGGTGTTCACCACGAACCGAGTTAAGGCGGCACCGGTGCTGGTGTCGCAAGAGCACCTGAGGACCTCAGGCACCGAAATCCGCGCCGTGATCGCGAACTCCGGCAATGCCAACTGCGCCACGGGCGCGGCGGGCCTCGCAGCCGCGCGCGCCACCGCCGCCGCTGTGGCGCGGGAGCTCGGCTGCAAGGCCGAGCAGGTGCTGGTGTGTTCCACCGGTGTGATCGGCGTGCCGTTGGAGGCGAAGAAGATTGTGGGCGCCGTGCCAGGCCTGGTGAAATCCCAGGCGGGTTCTCCCGAGGCCCATGCCGGAGTGGCGCGGGCCATCATGACCACCGATACGCGCGCGAAATGGGCGGCGGCGAGCTGCCGGATCGGGAAAAAAGAAGTGCGCGTACTGGGCTGCGCCAAAGGCGCCGGTATGATTCACCCTCAAATGGCCACCATGCTGGCCTTTGTCGTAACGGACGCAGCCCTGAGCCCCATGCAAGCTCAGCGGGCCCTGGAAAGAGCGGCCGCCACCACGTTCAACACCGTTTCGGTGGACGGAGACACATCGACCAACGATTCCTTGATCCTGCTCGCCAACGGCACTGCGGGCAATCCGATTATTCGCTCGGCGGGCGTTCACCTCAGGCAATTTGTGAAGGCCCTGGAGAGCGTCTGCCGGGAGCTGGCGCTGGCGATTGTGGCGGACGGCGAGGGGGCCACCCGGGTGGCTGAGATTGAGGTGCGGGGCTCGCCCTCCGAGGCGCTGGCGGCGCATGTGGCGCGCACCGTCGCGAGCTCAGCCCTCGTAAAAACGGCTCTGGCGGGCGCCGATCCGAACTGGGGGCGCATCCTGGCAGCCGCAGGACGGGCTTTCTGGCCGAAAAGGGTCAGCTTGGACTACTCGAAGGTGGAAATCCGGGTGGCCGGCATCCTCGTGTGCCGCCAGGGCCAGGCGCATCCGTTCGACGAGGCCGCGGCGCACAAGAAAATGCTGGAGCGCTACGTTCCCATCGTACTCGATTTCAAGAGCGGGAGCGGACGCGCTACCGTGTGGACGTGCGATTTTACGGCTGACTATGTCCGCATCAACGCCAGCTACCGCACGTAGCGCCTCGAGGGGTTCTTTCGCTCGGCGCCGCCCCCGACAGGATCGTCGACGCCGGGGCGGTAAGCGATTCTCTAGAGAAGTAGCACGGACCTGCGAACGGCTCGCGGCACGTCTGCAAGGGCAAGAGGGAACAGCCGGAGCCACACTCGCAGGCCCGCGCCAGCCCGCTATTCCTTTAAACTTAGAGGCCCTTGCCCACCTGGCGGTCCCCCCACCTCGAGGCTGACCTTGCAGGAATCATCCGAGTACGCAAAGTCGCGGCTCAACACCTTGAACGCCGTAGGTCTCCCCTCATACTGGTACGTGACGTGATCGCCGACGTCCGGAATCAGGACAGGCTCTCCGTCTTTGAGATACACTCGCTCGTCCAGCGTGCGTTTTCCAGGGAAATGGCCCTCGTCCCGATAGCGAACCACAACGCTGTATCGCATCTTCAGGCACCTCCTGATAATCGCCAAGAGTCCATGTTTAACCGGCGCGCCGGGCTGAAGCGGCTGTCTGGGCGCCAGGAGCAATTTGCCCTGCGCCTCGCACCCGCGAGCCGTAGCGGGCAGGCGCGTCCAGAAGAAGCGAGGGGCGGCGCCGCGGCGACTCCGCCCCGAACCAGATCCCTTGCGGCCGCGGTCTGGCGCAGAGATTGCTTAGGGATAGAGGCCGCGAATCTTGATGGCCTCGGCAACGCGCCCGATGCCCAGCATGTTGGCCGCAGTCCTCAGGCTGACCTTGTGATCGAGATGAATCTTCAGGACCTCGGCAAAGGCCGTCGACATCACCCGCTCAAGCCGTTTGTAAACGTCCTCGGCATCCCAGAACAGATGCTGCTCGTCCTGGACCCATTCGAAGTAAGACACCGTGACGCCGCCCGCGTTGCAAAGGATGTCCGGGATGAGGAAAACACCCTTCGCCTCCAGTTCGGCGTCCCCGTCCGGCGTGACGGGCCCGTTGGCCGCCTCGGCAACGACCTTCGCCTTAATCGTGGAGGCGTTGGAGCTGTCGATGGCGTTCTCCAGGGCCGCCGGAACCAGAACCTCGCAGTTGAGAGCGAGCAGTTCTTCGGGCCGGATCTCCTGCGCTTCAGGGAAACCCAGGACCTGGCCCGTCTTTTCCTTGTAGGCCATGAGCTTGGGCAGATCAAAGCCCTTGCTGTTGTAGATGCAGGCACGCGAATCACTCACTGCGACTACGGTGGCTCCGGCCTCGTGGAGCAGGAGAGCCGCGATGGAGCCGGCATTCCCGAACCCCTGAACGACGACCTTCGCGCCCTTGACCGGAATTCTCAAATGCTCAAGGGCCGACAGGACGGTGTAGTAAACGCCCCGTCCGGTAGCCTCGTTGCGGCCCAGCGAGCCGCCAAGGCAGATCGGCTTGCCCGTCACAACGCCAGGCACCGGATAGCCTTTGGTCATGCTGTAAGTGTCCATGATCCAGGCCATCGTCTGCGAATTGGTGTAGACGTCCGGCGCCGGGATGTCCTGCGAGGGGCCGATCAAGGGAAGAATCGAGGCGGCATAACGGCGTGTCAGCCGCTCCAGTTCGCCTTGGGACATATCCTTTGGGCTGCAGGTGATGCCGCCCTTCGCCCCGCCGAACGGAATGTTCACCACGGCGCATTTCCACGTCATCCACGTGGCCAGCGCTTTCACTTCGTCGAGGGTGACGTTGGGATGATAACGAATCCCGCCTTTGCCGGGGCCGCGGGCCGTGCTGTGCTGAACGCGGAAACCCTCGAACCGGTGAATGTGGCCGTCGTCCAGGCGGACTGGGAGGGTAACTTGCAGGATCCTTTCGGGGTACTTGATCATCTGCCGGATGTCCGGCGACAGATCAAGCGCGTTCGCCGCGAGGTCGAAGTTTTCAAGCGCGGCCTCGTGGGCACTCTTCGGAAACTTAACTGCCTCAGAAACACGCATAATCGACAATCTCCTTTCGAGATGGGACTCCGTTCCGTACGTTGTTTGTAACTTGTAGTCCGGAAGACAAAGTGGAGGCAGGCGCACCGTAATTCCGTGCGGTTTCCCAGACAGGACATTGCCCGCCTCCTCGTCTGTATCAGACTGGCCCCTCGCGCCCGCCCCTGCTATGACCGGAATCACGGGCTTTTGTGATGGTTGTCACACTGAGGCCGTTCGCGAAGGTTGATCCAGGGCCCAGGGATGTGCCAATCCACCCGTCTGGCCAAGAGAGAGTGCAGGAGTAGTTCGCATCACGCGAATCCGTCCGGCTGTGCTTGGGCACCCACCCACACCTGGCTGTCGATCATCTGGCAGCCCTCGGCGAGCGCTTTGCGGTTGATCTCCAGCAGTTCGGTTTTCTTGACCTTGTCACGAATGACGTCGAGCGCTGTCTCAACCGCCAGGCAGCCGGTCTCCTCGAGCAGCGCCCCCATCAAGACCATGTTCGCCGCTTTGGTGGAGCCCAGCTTATCAGCCACATCCGAGGCTGGAATGCAAATCATTCGCGCCGCGGGCGGATCGAACTCGGCGGGAAGACAATCGTTGTTATAGATGATCAGGCCCCCCGCAGGCACCTCGGAGGCAAACTTGCGCAAGGATATCTCGTTCATCGCCACCAGCACATCAGCATGCGACACCAGGGGCGACCCGATACGCTCCCTCGACAGGCAGACATGGCAGTGAGCGCTACCCGAGCGCATTTCGGGTCCGTAGGACGGTAGCCAGCTCACTTCGAGCCCCTCCCGCATCCCCATCTCGGTGAGCAGTTGGCCCAACAGCAGCGCGCCCTGCCCGCCGAAGCCAGCAATCTTGATCGTCAGTTCGTGGAAGCTGCGGGGGTGCTTTGCCATTTGCGACGGCGCCGATTCCCGCGCCTCGATCTCCAGGACTTTCGGCACCGGGCGCTGCGGCGGTGCATTGTCAACGGGCACCTGCGGCTTGCGATCGCGCAAGGCGCCCAGCGGAAAGACCGGAATCAACTTTTCGGCGACCCATTGGCGGGCCTCCACCGGCTCCATACCCCAGATCGTGGGACAGGGCGCGAGAATCTCGACAAACGAAAAGCCCACATTGTCGCGCTGATTCTCGATCGCCTTCCGGATCGCCCGGCGTGCCCTCATGATGTTCTTGTTGTCGGAGAGTGCCACCCGCTCGATGTAAGCCGGGGCCTCGAGCGTCGCCAGCAGTTCGGCCATGTGCACCGGATAGCCCTCATTGGCCGGCCGACGGCCCCAAGGCGTAGTGGAGGTCTTCTGGCCAACAAGCGTGGTGGGCGCCATTTGGCCGCCCGTCATGCCGTAGATGGCGTTGTTCACAAAGAAGACGCTGATCCTCTCTCCCCGGTTGGCCGCGTGCACGATCTCGGCGGTGCCGATTGCGGCCAGATCTCCGTCCCCCTGATAGGAAAGCACGATTTTGTCCGGACAGGTGCGCTTGACGCCGGTCGCCGAAGCCGGGGCGCGTCCGTGCGCCACTTGCACGTTACCGACGTCGAAATAGTAGTAGGCGAAGACGGAACAGCCGACCGGACTCACCAGGATGGTCCGATCCTGTAGCCCGAGGTCCTCGATAGCCTCCGCAATCAACTTGTGCACCACGCCGTGGCCGCAGCCAGGGCAGTAGTGAGTCTGGTGCTTCAGGTCCGATTTGCGCTCATAGAGGTCATAAAACACAGGCGACTTGGAATGCACCACTTTGTAGCCGTCTTGGTTCACGACCGGTACCCCTTCGCACACGTTGGTTTCCGGCGCCATAGTCACCTCTCAAGCCGTCACGGGAAGATGCGCCGTGAGCTCGACGTAGACCTCGTCCGGTGACGGAACGTTGCCGCCACCCCGCCCATAGAACTCCACCGGCACCACGCCGTTCAACGCCAGGCGAACGTCTTCCACCATCTGCCCGTTGCTCAACTCCACTACCAGCACCTTGTGCGCATGCGCTGCCGCCTCCCTCAGAGCCTGAGATGGGAACGGCCACAGGGTGATAGGCCGGAACAGGCCTGCCCGGAGTCCCTGCCGGCGAGCCTCATCCACGGTGGAGCGTAGCACGCGCGAGACGATCCCGTAACCGACGACAAGTACCTCGGCATCGTCGGCCCGGTAGAGCTCATGCCGGGCCTCCAATTGCTGCGCGCACGCGTATTTGGCTTCCATCTGGCGCTGGTGACGTTCGAGATCGTTCGGTTCGAGGAAGATCGAAGTCACGAGATTCTTGCGCGTCTCGGCCGTGCCCTGCACGGCCCAGGGCTTCGGCGGGGGTGTCAGCGGGTGATAGTCGAGATCGAGCGGCTCAATCATCTGGCCTACGAAGCCGTCGCTCAGCACTACTGCAGGATTGCGGTACCGGTCCGCCAGGTCGAAGGCGAGCATCGTAAGCTCGGCCATCTCCTGCACCGAAGCGGGAGCAAGCACAATGTTGCGGTAATTGCCGTGCCCGCCCCCTTTGACCATAGCAAAATAGTCGCTCTGCTCGGGCGCGATATTGCCGAGGCCAGGCCCGCCTCGCACTACATCCACGATAACGCAGGGCAGTTCGGCGCCGGCGATGTACGAGATCCCTTCCTGCATCAGGCTGACTCCCGGCCCTGAGGAGGCGGTCATAACCCGGACTCCGGCCGCGGCGGCGCCGTAAACCATGTTGATCGCCGCCACTTCGCTCTCCGCTTGCAAGAACGTCCCGCCGACCTGCGGCAGATACAACGCCGCCGACTCGGTGATCTCACTGGCCGGAGTTATCGGATAGCCGTAGAAGGCGCGGCAGCCGGCCAGAATGGCGCCCTTCATCACCGCCACATTGCCTTTACAGAGCTGCCTCATAGGCACCTCCGTGCTGCTTCGGTGAAGCGAGGGTAGCCGGCACCGTCAGCCGGTACACCGTCAAGGCTCCGGGCTCCGGGCAGCAGTAGAAGCAGATTCCGCAACCGGTACAGCCTACTCCGGTGTAACGCGCCGGGTGGACGCCGTAGGCACTCAACACCGGCACCAACTCCAGGCATTTGGGCGGGCAAGACGCCACACAAAGCCCGCATCCCTTGCACTCTTCAACGTTCACAGTGACGGTCCCACGCGCTGGGCCAGCCATACTCACCTCGCCATCGCAGGCGATGCCGTCTGCGGATGCTGCAACCACTTGGTTCGTTCGCAGTACTCGATGAGCCCATTCCGGAACTTCGGGTCTGCGATTTCGATCAGGGCTTTGGCGCGCTCACGAATGGACTTGCCGTGGAGGTAAGCCACCCCATGTTCGGTGACGACGTAGCGTATCAGTCCTCGCGACGTCACCACTCCAGCGCCGGGATCAAGCGTTGGGACGATCCGGGACACCGTGCCACTTCGGGCCGTCGAAGGCAGGGCGATGATGGGCTTGCCGCCCTTCGAATGCGCCGCGCCTTTAAGAAAATCCACCTGTCCGCCGATGCCGCTGTAAAAGTAGGTGCCGATGGAGTCCGAGCATACCTGCCCGGTCAAGTCGATCTGTAATGCCGCGTTGATGGCCACCATGTTGTCGTTGCGTGCGATCAGCAGCGGATCGTTGACGTAGGCGGTGGGGTGGAACTCGAAGATGGGGTTATTGTCCACGAAATCGAACAGCTTTTTCGTCCCCAGGACGAACCCCAATATGATCTTACGCGGCTTGAAATTCTTGCGCGCGCCCGTGACCACCCCAGCTTCGATAAGCGGGATCACGCTGTCGGAAACGAGCTCGGTGTGCACTCCCAGGTCTTTGCGGTCCATCAGACACGGCAGGACCGCATCGGGGAGGCCGCCGATGCCCGTCTGGATCACGGCGCCGTCGTCGATCAGACCAGCCACGTTGCGGGCGATAGCCTTGTGAAGGCCGGTGATCTCGGCCGTAGGCAGCTCGCACAAGGGCCGGGAGGATTCAACGAAAGCGTCGATCTGGTTGACATGGATGAAGCTGTCGCCATAAGTGCGCGGCATCTGGTCATTCACCTGTGCGACCACGTACCGCGCATACTTGGCTGCGGTGAGTGTAGTATCAACGCTCACTCCGAAGCTGCAATATCCGTGGGAATCCGGCGGCGATACTTCGATCAGGGCCACGTCCAGCGGCATAGCGCCGCTTTCGAAGAGCTCTTCAATCTCGCTCAAGTACACCGGCGTGTAGTCCGCGCGGCCGTCGTTGATCGCTTCGCGCACATTGGCCCCAATGAACATGGCGTTGTGCCGGAAGTGTCCGGCCATCTCCGGGGCTACGTACGCAGCGCTTCCCAGAGTGAGCATGTGCACGACTTCCACGTCGTGGACGAACGGCGCACGTTTGAGAAGCGCCTCCACCAGCGTTTCCGGCTCCGCACAGCCCGGCTGGATGTACACTCGCATCCCGGATTCCACCGCACGCAACGCAGCCTCCGCGCTGCGGAGCTTTTGGCCGTACTCGATTTCCCATGTCATGACGCGCTGGTCCTAGTATTCACCCGGCCGTTGCGTCCGTTAGAACGCTCGGTGGATGACGCCTGCTCGTAGCCTAAGACCGCGTAATGAATGGCGCGGTCGAAAAAGCGGCCCAGGAGCTGAAGGAGCTCAAGCTCGCCGAACACCTCGATCAACCGGTCCGGGACGCACTCCCAGCTCAGAAACTCCCAAAGGTTCTCCTTGGTCAGTGTGATCGCCCAGACCAATTCGCTTAAGGGTACGCGCTGCCGGTAGCGGCGGGCACCGATTTCCCGATAACGCCTTTCGATGTCCAAATCCGTCTTGCCCAGCAGCCAGTCCCCAAGGTGCTGATAAATCTCGTAGACGCGCTGCTGCAGCTCCTCGGGCGGCACGTTGCCATAGGCACTGGTGGAATCCGAATTCTGGACCTTTTCCAGCAAGGAGCTGGCCAAGCGGTCCGAGTGGCTCTCGATGAGGTTTACGAGTCGATTGGCAAGCATCATGACCGCCTCCTTCACCAATTAGAGCGTCTGCCCCCAGGGCCACCTGCGGCAGTGATTGATAACACCCGAAGTGGTGACGAACATCACAGGGGACTCTGCCTGCGCCGCAAAGGCTGGTCCAGAGCGGAGTGCGCAAAGTCATGGCCAATAGGCGCGGCTCAATCACCCGGCCTCACCGCCCGACGGGCTGGTCAAGCTATACTGGTTGCTGCGGTTCATTATCACAGGCCATGGATTTCAAGATTTTTTCGGATTACCAGCCGCGCGGCGATCAGGTTACGGCAATCGCCGAGCTCCTGGAGGGCGTGCGCGCCGGCCAAAAGCACCAAGTCCTGCTAGGGGTGACCGGCTCGGGCAAGACCTTTACCATGGCCAAAGTGGTGGAGGCTGTCGACCGGCCCACGCTAGTGCTGGCGCACAATAAGACGCTGGCGGCGCAGCTCTACAACGAGTTCCGGAGTTTTTTTCCCGAGAACGCCGTTGAGTATTTTGTGAGCTACTACGACTATTACCAGCCCGAGGCATACGTGCCGGCGAGCGACGTCTACATTGAAAAAGAGGCCACCACCAACGACGAAATCGACAAGCTGCGCCTTTCCGCCACGCGCTCCCTTTTTGAGCGCCGCGACTGCCTGATTGTGGCCAGCGTCAGCTGCATTTACGGCTTGGGCTCGCCCGAGGCCTACTACGGCATGTTGCTGCTGCTCGAAAAAGGGCAGAAGATCGCCCGCCAGGACATTCTGCGGCGGCTGGTGGAAATCCAGTACGAGCGCAACGACGTCGACTTCCGCCGCGGCACCTTCCGAGTGCGAGGCGACGTGATCGAGGTCTACCCTACCTATCAGGACGCGGCGTTCCGCATCGAGCTCTGGGGCGACGAGGTGGAAGGGCTTTCGGAAATCGATCCGCTCCTCGGCCAGGTGAAGCGGACATTCCCCCGCTTGCCGATCTATCCGCGCACGCACTACGTCATGCCGGCCGAGCAACGCGGAGCCGCCATTGACAAGATCCTGGAAGAACTCGAGTGGTGGCGGGGTGAGCTCGAGAAGCAGGGCAAACTGGTGGAGGCGCAGCGACTGGACCAGCGGACGCGCTTCGACGTGGAGATGATGAAGGAAATGGGCTACTGCCACGGCATCGAGAATTACTCGCGCCACCTGTCAGGCCGGCTGCCGGGCGAGCCACCGCCGACCTTGCTGGACTATCTGCCGCAGGACGCCATGCTCTTTATCGACGAGAGCCACCAGACCGTGCCCCAGCTTCACGGCATGTATCACGGCGACCGCTCGCGCAAGCAGACCCTGGTGGATTACGGGTTCCGCCTGCCCTCAGCCCTCGACAATCGGCCTCTGACCTTCGAGGAGTTCGAGCATCGCGTCGACCAGGTGATCTACGTCTCCGCCACGCCCGGGCCCTACGAGCTCACGCGTGCCGGCGGCGTCATCGTGGAGCAGATCATCCGGCCTACGGGCCTGATCGACCCCGACATCGAGGTGCGGTCCACGCGCAACCAAGTGGACGACCTGCTCGGCGAGATCCGGGCGCGGGCCTCGCACAACGAACGCGTGCTGGTGACCACACTCACCAAGCGCATGGCCGAAGATCTCACGCAATACTATTCCGAGCTGAACGTCCGCTGCCGCTATCTGCACTCCGAGGTGGAAACACTGGAGCGGGTGAAGATCCTGCGCGCTTTGCGCCGAGGCGAATTTGACGTGCTGATTGGCATCAATCTGTTGCGCGAGGGCCTGGACCTGCCCGAAGTGTCGCTGGTGGCCGTTCTCGATGCGGATAAGGAGGGCTTTCTGCGCTCGGGCGGATCGCTGATTCAGACGGTGGGACGCGCGGCGCGCCACATCAATGGGCGGGCCATTCTGTACGGCGACAATATGACAGACTCCATGCGCTACGCCATCGGAGAAACCGACCGTCGGCGCGCCAAACAAACGGAGTACAACCGTGAGCACAACATTACACCGGAGTCGATCGTGAGGCCCGTGGACATGGCCCTGGCCGCCATCGCAGAGGCGGACTACGTCACGGTACCGCTTGAGGAGCCAAGCGCGGAGCCCGCCTCGCCTGACGAATTGCGGGCGCTCATCGCGAATCTCGAGACCCAGATGCGCGCCGCCGCTGCCCGCTTCGAGTTCGAACGAGCGGCCGAGCTCCGCGACCGCGTGAAGGCGCTGAAGGAAAAGTCCGTCGTCAGCGCCCAGTAGTCAGCCCAGTGTGGCCAATTCTTCATCAAATCCGTCTGTCGCTCTCATCGGGCCCGGCCGGGTGGGTCAGGCTCTGGCCCGGCTTCTCGCTGGGGCGGGAGTGCGCATCGAGTGGGTGGCCGCGCGGCGCTTAGACGCGGCGCGCAGGGCGGCGCGATATATCGGCACCGGGCGGCCAGCGACTCTCGAGGCTCCCGAGGTGGCCCGCGCCCAGGTGCTCCTCATCACCACGTCGGACTCCGGCCTGCTCGACGTGGCGAAATCCGTGGCCGCGCAACGCCTCGATTGGCGAAGCTCTATCGTCCTGCACACCAGCGGGGCCTGGCCGGCCGGTGGCCGGGATTCTGTGCTGCAGCCCTTCCGGCGGCGCGGCGCCGCGGCGGGCTCACTGCATCCCCTCCAAACGGTACCCAGCCGCGAGGCCGGCGCCCGCAATCTCACCGGATGCTTCTGGGCGCTCGAAGGCGACCGCCGCGCCGTGCAACTCGCACGCCGCTGGGTGCGCGCGCTTCGCGGCACAGCGTTCGTGCTAAGGCCAGCCCGAAAGGCCGCGTATCACGCGGCAGCCGTAATCTCGTGCGCCGGAGTAGTGACGCTGATGGACGCCTCTCGCCGCCTGCTCCAGCGCTCCGGCGTGACGCCCATGCAGGCGCGGCAGATGCTGGGAGGCTTCGTCGCCGAGACCGCTCGGAATTTCGCCCGCCTCGGCGCGCAACGCGCGCTCACCGGCCCCGCGGTGCGCGGCGACTGGGTAACCATTCGCCGGCACTTTGATGCGTTGGGCACGCTCGCGCCCGAGCATCTGCCGCTTTACCGCCAACTGCTGCGCTCCATGATCACGATTGCCGCCACGCGCCCGCCCAAGAAACCCTTGCACCTCCGCAAAAAGTAAAGGGCGGGGATTGCTCCCCGCCCTTTGGTTTGTATCGACTGTCAACTCTCGACCGTCGACTGCTTCTCAGTACATCCCACCGCCGCCGCCCGGAGGCATGGCAGGAGCCTTTTCTTCCTTCTCCGGATACTCGCTGATCAGCGCTTCGGTGGTCAGGAGCAGGGACGCGATGGAAGCCGCGTTTTGAAGCGCGGTGCGAACCACTTTGGTGGGGTCGATAACGCCTTCCGACACCAGGTCGCCAAAGGCTTCCGTCTGGGCGTTGAAGCCGAAGTACGTGTTGTTGTTGTTGCGGACCTTGTCCATCACCACGGCGCCTTCGTGCCCGGCGTTCTGGGCAATCATGCGCAGCGGCTCTTCCAGAGCCCGCTTGACAATGTTGATGCCGATCTGCTCGTCGCCCTCGGCCTTGAGCTTCTCCAGGGCCGAAAGGCAGCGAACCAGGGCCACGCCGCCGCCGGGCACGATGCCCTCCTCAACGGCCGCCTTGGTGGCGTGCATGGCGTCCTCAACCCGAGCCTTCCGCTCCTTCATCTCGGTTTCGGTCGCCGCGCCCACCTTGATCTGGGCCACGCCGCCCACCAGCTTCGCCAGGCGCTCCTGCAGCTTCTCGCGATCGTAATCCGAGGTGGTGTCTTCCACCTGGGTGCGAAGCTGCTTCACGCGGCCTTCGATGTCGGCTGTTTTCCCGGAACCCTCGACGATGGTGGTGTTGTCCTTGTCGATGGTCACCTTCTTGGCGCGTCCGAGGTCCTCAAGCCGGACGTTCTCGAGCTTGATGCCCAGGTCCTCGGTCACCGCCTTGCCACCCGAGAGGATTGCGATATCCTCCAGCATGGCCTTGCGGCGATCGCCGAAGCCCGGAGCCTTGACGGCCGCGCACTGCAGCGTGCCGCGCAGCTTGTTCACCACCAAGGTGGCCAGGGCCTCGCCCTCGACTTCCTCGGCGATGATCAACAGCGGTTTGCCGCTCTTGGCAATCTGCTCAAGCAGCGGCAGCAGGTCCTTCATGGAGCTGATTTTCTTCTCGTGAATCAGGATGTAGGCGTTCTCCAGGGCGCACTCCATGCGCTCCGGATCGGTGACGAAATAGGGCGACAGATAGCCGCGGTCGAACTGCATGCCCTCCACCACCTCGAGCGTGGTTTCCATGGTCTTGGATTCCTCCACGGTGATCACGCCGTCCTTGCCCACCTTCTTCATGGCCTCGGCGATGATGGCGCCGATGGTGCTCTCGTTGTTGGCCGACACCGTGCCCACCTGGGCCACCATGCTGCCCTCGACCGGCTTGGAGAGCTTGTCGAGCTCGCCCTTCACGTGCTTCTTGTCGCCGCCCTTGGTGATTTCGTCGTAGCCGCAGATGGCGCGCACGGCCGATTCAATGCCGCGCTTGAGCGCCATGGGATTGGCGCCCGCCGCCACCGTCTTCACGCCCTCGCGAAAGATCGCCTGGGCCAGTACGGTGGCCGTGGTCGTGCCGTCGCCGGCCACGTCTGAGGTCTTCGACGCCACTTCGCGCACCATCTGGGCGCCCATGTTCTCGAGCGGGTCCTTCAGCTCGATTTCCTTGGCCACCGTCACGCCGTCCTTGGTGATGGTGGGGGAACCGAACTTCTTGTCCAGCACCACGTTGCGGCCCTTGGGGCCCAACGTCACTTTCACAGCATCCGCCAGTTGATTCACGCCGCGCAGAATCGCCTGGCGGCTCTCTTCACCGCGAATGATTTGCTTTGCGTTTCCCATATCTTCATCCTCCAGAATTTGTGTTTAAGATCTTGTCTGTGGCCTTCAGTGGTCAGCCCTCAGCTTTCAGCAGACGCGGTTCACGAATGCGGATGGCTGAGTGCTGATAGCCGACGGCTTACTTCTTCGATCCCGCCGCCTTGGCTGCGCCTTCGATCACGCCCAGCACTTCGTCTTCGCGGATGATGAGGTATTCCTCACCCTCCAGCTTGATTTCGGTTCCGGAATACTTGCCAAAGAGGATGCGGTCGCCCACCTTGACATCCAGGGCGATCACTTCGCCTTTGTCGGTCTTCTTGCCGTGGCCCACGGCGATCACTTCGCCCTCTTGCGGCTTCTCCTTCGCCGTGTCCGGGATAATGATGCCGCCCTTGACCGTCTCTT
>Ga0335081_10011951_pt1 | contig 14056 bp, 11 predicted proteins | sample Lox_Sample_35_FD_206713 | JGI IMG/M metagenome (GOLD analysis project Ga0335081, IMG submission 206713) | Soil microbial communities from Loxahatchee National Wildlife Refuge, Florida, United States - Lox_Sample_3.5 | ecosystem: Environmental > Terrestrial > Soil > Wetlands | place: USA... | reverse complement strand
CGCACGCGCTCAGTCAGCAAGCTCCATGGCAGGCGCCGGGTATCCGCGAGCTGCATTATCTTGCGCGCTCACCGGCCGAGGCGCTGATCAACCAGATCGTCGACTGGACGGGCTTCTTTCGAGACGAGACGGGAGGCTACCTCTACACGCAGGTTTCGAACTTCCTGACCACGGCCTGGTTTGAGAGCAGCGATCAAGAGGCCGGCAGGCTCACCACGAACTACGTCTCGTTCGCGGGTGCGGACGTGCAGCCACGGTGCGCGATCTCCCGCAGCTACGTTGCGATCCCGAACCAGCCCCTGATCGTTGTTCACTACCTGCTGACGAACGCGACTTCAACCGAGCTCATCTTCAACATTCTCGACCAGCTACATCCCGCAAATCGAGGAGCGGGATCCGGGCAGCTCGTGCGGGTCTCATACGATACCGACCGGCGCCTGCTGATAGCTGATCTGACGGCGTCCGGCCAGCCGCGGCTCGCCCTTGGGGCGTTCGACGCGATGGATGGTTACCAGGCCGGTGACGAGAGCCAAACCGCAGGCGCGACCAGCGGCGCGTGGGCAAGCTTCCAGCAGGCGGGGACGCTACCGGGAAATGGAACCCTTGCCGCCACCGACGTCGACCTCGCCTTCAATCGCAGATTGCCCGTCCCGGCCAACGGCTCTGCGGAGACATACCTTTACCTGACCATCGGACCCGACCTCGCCAGCATCCGTGCGCAGGCTGACGAGGCGCGCGCCCAGACGGGAGCGTACTGGTTCCAGCAGACTGCGCAAGCCCACGCCGCGTGGCTTACGGGGGGCGCTCGCACGGGATTTGCCGACAGTGCGCTGAACTTGCTCTTCGACCGATCCTTGATCATGACCAAGCACGCCCAGAATCCGGTGCTCGGCCCATTCGCGGCGACCACCAACCCAGTTGCATACGAGTATTTCAGCTGGACGCGCGACAGCTCGATAACGGCGATCGCCCTCGACGCAAGTGGACACCACGACGAGGCCTCTCAGTACTGGAAGTGGATGGCTGGAGTCCAGGACGCGGATGGAACGTGGCGTACTCGGTCGTCGGTTTGGGACGGCTCTGCGAATACGTTCGTCACCCCGGAGTACGACAGCGTTGGTCAGTTCGTCTACGGAGTGTGCCGCCACTTCGACGCCACCGGCGACCGTGCTTTCCTCAACGAGATATGGCCGGCGGCTAAGCTGGCGGCAGACTGGATCCTGGACAATATCTCTCAAGCCAACGGCCTAGGCGCTGCTGACAAGAGCATCTGGGAGGAGGATCCAGCCGAGTACAACGCCTTCACGCAAGGTTGGTACGTGGCCGGACTCTACTCCGCACAGCGGCTCGCCGAAGCATTGGGAGATACGGGTCTGGTCGACTGGTACGCGGGCGGGCCAGCCTCAATCATCTCGGCGATCCAGCGGCGATCCGATCTGCAGCCGCCAGGACTGTGGAACCCGAATGGCTACATCAACCGATCCGTAACAATCGACAACACGCCGCGTCCTCTGGCCGACAGCTCGAGCAACATCATTCCTGCGCTCGGGAGCATCGATCCAAACTCGGGGCGGGCCGCCGCCCACATCGCGACGATGCTCCGCCTACTGAGCCGCGATCAGTATGGGATCGCGCGTTACCCTCACGACGAGTACTACTTCGATGAGCCATACGATCCCGCAGGTGACGAGGCCGGCGGAGCCGAGCCGTCATGGCCACAGATGAGCATGTGGGTCGCCGTATGTGAGGCCCTCACCGGCGATCTCGACACCGCAACCAGCCGGCTGCTGTGGTTTGCTTCGACGGCAGGTCTTGGATACGTGCCGCAAGGGGAAGCGGTCAACAACATCACGCGCGAGTCTGTTCTGAGCAGCATGAGCGAACCGCTGACTGCGGCATCGTTTGTCATCGCCGCGCTCACGTGCCAAGGTGCCTGTGATCCGCGCGTCGAACCGCCAATCCGTCAAGCGGGGTGCGCAAATACGATCTCCGTGAGCGCCGGAACCACCGGCGACGCCACCGAATGGGACCCGGTGCCCTATTTTTCGATCTTCGGAGCCGGCCGCGGGACTGGCACAGCTACGTCGCTGGCTCGCGTGTGGATCGCGAACGACGAGGCCGCTCTTTTCATACGGGCCGACAACGTGGCAGGTGCACTGCCCGATTTTGGCGTCGAGCCGAAGTTCTCGATCCGCGTCTATTGCGCTGACTTCGCCGCGGGAGCGAATCCGGCAATGACGACCGGGCTCGACGGGCAACCGCTGGTTCGACCCGCCGACTATGTTCTGGAACGACGGAGCGACAGCACAACTCTGAAGCGATGGTCAGCCACTGTAAGTGGATGGCAGGACGACGGTGCAATCACCGTCGACGTCGCGCCGCAATGGGCGCCGGCGAGCGGCATCATCGAAGCCAAGATTCCGCTTGCCGCCGTGAGTTCAGGGCCGGTGAGCGCGGGCAACGCATGGGCCTACGTCACGATCGCACTAGCTTATGGACAGACCGCATCGTTCGTCGACGACGGTCGGCTGACCCTGCACTATCGGCTGACGTCCACCGGTAGCTCTCCGATCTACGGTAACGTGCCCGAGTAGCACCTGGCTCTGACTGACAGCAGCGACCTCGCGCTGTTGACGAGGACGTTGATCAGCAAGGCCCGCTGGGCCGGCGGCGCGACCGGTCCTGCACCCGCGCCCGGCGGACGTCGCGTCGCGTCGCCGAAGGAGGTGTCCACGTCGAACGGGTAGGCGACGTCCGGTTTCGAGAGGCCGGCGCTGCGGCTTGCGACGCTCAATGATCTTGAACGGGCCCTTAAGTTAGGTGGAATGCTGCAAGCCGCAGAGGATGATGTCGTAGATGCGCCGTGCCCGTGCCCTCCAGTCGTCCGCCGGATCGAGTTGCCAGAGGCCTGCCAGCGCGAGGATCACGTCGTCGGCGTCGAGGCCGGGCCGCAGCGTGCCGGCGGAGATGTTCGCCTGCAGCAGGCGATCGAGTGCTCCAACGATCGCCCCGTACGTATCGGTGGAGGAGAGGTCGCTTCCGGGGGTCGTCGCCTTGCGCAGGGCGTCAGCGAGCCCGTGCTTGGTCACCGCGTAGCGCGCCACACGCTCGACCCAACTGCGTAGCGCATCGATCGGCTCCTGCTCTTGCAGGAGCAAGCCGGACGCGTCGACGAGCTTGCCGACCTGGTGCTGGTAGGTCGCGAGCACGAGCTCCTCCCGGGTGGGGAAGTGGCGGTACAGGGTCGCGTTGGCGACGCCTGCGCGCTTGGCGATCGCGTTCAGCGAGGCGTCGGGCGACTCGGTCAGCGCGTCAAGCGCAGCCGCGAGGAGCGCGTCGCGGTTGCGCCGGGCATCGCTTCGCTTGAGCTCTCTGGATTCGGTCATGCACAGTCCCCTGGTTGCAGGCGGCAAATTCCCCGTTTTTACTTCGGCGGCGCGATCCGGTGAGTTCCCCGGTGCACCCAGACTAAGGGCCCGCGCAACAAATTATTGCCCGTTTTGACGGCGTCTGGATGTGCCCGGCGCCACCGCCGGCCGTTCAAATACGTCCGGTATTATCGCGGCGAGGCGGAGGCGCCAGACACGCCCAGCCACTTGTCAAACCTGAGCACGATTGTCGCGGGGCCCTAACGCCCCGACGGGCGGCACGGGAGGCCCGCGACGAGGTGCATCATGGCGCGGTGGCAGTTGAGTTGAGGTCATCAATACCGGCGTCAGCGCCTCGTCGCGACGCCCACGGGGACGCCGCTCACCGAGGCATCCACTTCTGCTTCGTCGTCTACATGGAACATGGACGGAAAGGGCCGATGCGGGTGCTCGAACCCTGGCTTGGCGCTATCCGACGAGACACACGTGCCGCCTCCGGAGTTGCACTCCGCGGCCCCGCCAGCATTTGGTCGTCAGTGTAGCGTGCCCACCATGGGCAACAACGACTCTGACGCGCTGGTGATATTCGGGATCACGGGCGACCTGGCAAAGAAGCAGACGCTGCGCTCGCTGTACCGGCTAGAAGGACGGGGGCTGCTGACCTGTCCCGTAATCGGGGTGGCCGCCGAGGACTGGAGCGTAGAGCACCTACGCCAGCACGCGCGAGAGTCAATCGAGGCTGCCGGCGAGGAGCTCGATGAGGAGGTGTTCGCGCGCCTCGCGGGGCGGCTGCGATACATCAGCGGCGACTTCACAGACGCCGGAACGTACTCGCGGGTGGCGGGCGCGCTCGGAGAAGCCAAGAACCCGGCGTTCTATCTCGAGATCCCGCCCTCTCTGTTCGCAACCGTGGTCAAAGGCCTTGCCAAAGTCGACCTCGTCGCGCACGGGCAACGCGTCGTCGTCGAGAAGCCTTTCGGCCACGACCTACAGTCGGCGCGGGCGCTGGCAGCGGACCTGCACAAGTACGTCGACGAGTCACAGGTGTATCGGATCGACCACTTCCTCGGCAAGATGGGGTTCGAGGAGATCCTCTACCTGCGGTTCGCCAACTCGATGCTCGAACCGGTGTGGAACCGCAACTATCTGGCGTGCGTGCAGATCACGATGTCGGAGAACTTCGGCGTCGAGGACCGCGGCCATTTCTACGAGCCGGTCGGCGCGCTGCGCGACGTCGTCGTCAACCATCTGATGCAACTGCTCTCGTACGCGGCGATCGAGGATCCCTCCGGTGCCGATCCGGACACATTGCAGGACGCCAAGCGCGCTCTGTTCAGGGCGATCCCCGACGCCGATCCCACCGACTGCGTTCGGGGCCAGTACATCGGTTACCGCCAGATCGACGGGGTCGCGCCCGATTCGAACACCGAGACCTACGTAGCGCTCCGGCTGGAGGTCGACAACTGGCGCTGGTCCGGCGTCCCGTTCTTCATCCGCACCGGCAAGCTGATGCCGGTCAAGCTGACCGAGCTGCGGCTGCTGTTCAAGGATCCGCCACCGCCGCGGTTCATCACGCGACCCCGGCGCCGACCACAGCCGAGCCAGATCGTGTTCAAGATCGATCCAAGCACTGGTGTCCGCATCGTCCTCGATGCGCACCGTGCCGACATGGAGGGGCCGAGCGAGATCCAGTTCGACCTGGAGTTCGCACAAGAGGGCGGCGAAGACCCCACGCCCTACGAGGTCCTCCTGCACGCGGCGCTGGTCGGCGACGCCACCCACTTTACGCGGCAGGACAACGTCGAGGAGACGTGGCGGATCATGCAACCACTGCTCGACTCGCCGCCCCCGTTACACGAGTACGAGCGGGGGAGCTGGGGGCCGGAAGAGGCAAAAATGCTGGTGGCGAGGTTCGGCGGCTGGCATGGCCCCTGGATTCCCACGTAACGTGACGTGCGGGTCGCTGGCGCGGCCGGCCACGGTGGACGCCGTCAGCGTAACCGGACGTGCGGGCCGATGACGCGGCCGGGCAAGGCTGGACGCCGTCAGCTCATCCGATCGGGATCATGCGCCACCGGTACTGGTTCCGGTCAAGCCGCGATGGACGTCGCGATGTCAGCGGAGCGCCTGTGGGCTGTAGCCGGCCACATCGGCCCCCAACATGTCGAGGCCCAAAGCTGGTCAGCGAACGAGCTCGAGTCGCGGGATAGAGGGGGAACCTGAAGGGCGACCGGTTCAGGCCGCCCAAAAGGCCACAAGCGGGTTCAGTGCGCCACTTCCCGCGCGCGCCGCGGGAGTTTCCAGCCCGGACGAACGAAGTGGCAGGTGTAGCCGCCGGGGTAGCGCTCGAGGTAGTCCTGGTGCTCTGGCTCCGCCTCCCAGAACGGTCCTGCAGGCTCCACCTCGGTGACGACCTTGCCCGGCCACAAGCCGGAGGCGTCGACATCGGCGATCGTGTCCTGCGCGATCCGGCGCTGCTCGTCGTTCACGTGGTAGATCGCCGAGCGATAGCTCGCGCCGACGTCGTTGCCCTGACGGTTCTTCGTCGTCGGGTCGTGAATCTGAAAGAAGAACTCGAGCAGGTCCCGGTAGGAGATGAGATCCGGGTCGAACAGGATCTCGATCGCCTCCGCATGAGAGCCGTGGTTGCGGTAGGTCGCGTTGGGTGTGCCGCCGCCCGTGTAACCAACGCGCGTGCTTATCACACCATCGAGCTTGCGGATCAGATCTTGTACACCCCAGAAGCACCCGCCTGCAAGGATCGCCTTCTCAGTTGCGGTCATTCCTCTGCTCCTCTGCTCGTCACGGTTCGTTGGTCGCGCCACATATGCTGACAACACGGTAGACGGGATGGGCCTCCGCCTTGTTCGACCGGTTACGCTCATTTGCTCATTTAGAAGAATCGAGCACGGCAACGCCTCACCCCAGCGGCACCACACCCCCATCAAACATCAGGTCGCCGGCTGGCGCCAACCCGGGTCGCGGCCCGAAGCACGCCCTGGCGCCCGCGCGCACGGACCCCCAACAAAGGCGCGATCGTCGCTATTGGGCTTGTCGAGGTTGTCGCCCCAGCGCGGGCGGAACTGGATGCTGATCCGCGCGCCCAGACAGCTGGCTACCTTGGGGACGCCATGCAACCAGGTCCGCTGGCAGCTTCCGCCCATCACCAGTAGATCTCCGTGGCCGAGTTGGAGCCGCAGGCCCGGGCCGCCCAACTTCGGCCGTAGCCCGAACGGCCGGGTGGCACCGAGCGAGACGATCGCCACCATCGTGTCGCGCGGGCTCTCGCGGGCAATGCGGTCCCCGTGCCAGGCAACGCTGTCGCTGCCGTCGCGGTACAGGCAGAGCCCGACGCTGACGAACGGCTCGCCGAGCTCCTCGGCGTAGTGGGCATTCAGCGCCGAGCGGGCCTCGTCGAGCACCGGGTGGGGCAGCGGCTCGCCCTGCGGGTAGCGGGCCAGGAGCCGCGGAACCCGCACGGTGCTGTCGTACATGTGCATCCGCTCCTCGTGCCACGGCACTGCGCTGGCCAGCACATCGAAGAGCTCGTCGGCCGCGGTGACGAAGCCCCGCCGAAGGTCGGCCCAGGCGCCATCGGAAAGCGGCCGCCGCTCGACCGTGCCGCTGAGCTCGGCGACGCCGAGTTCGCCCAGGGAGCCAAGCAGAGAGGGTTGGATGACGAGCGACACGCGACGGAGTCTAGCCCGAACATACGTTCCCGGCGTGAGCTCACCGGGCATTGCCGCCAGGACAGCCGGCGAATGAGGGTCGGCCGCACAGGGCGATCTCCTGCGCGACCAAGCCGCCGATCGAGACCGCTGTCGGGCAGTCTCCGAAGCGCCTCATAACCATCGGAGAAAGGTACTCGTTTGCAGGTATTTTGTAACGCGCCCGGCAGGATTTGAACCTGCGACCTTTCGCTCCGGAGGCGAACGCTCTATCCCCTGAGCTACGGGCGCTTAGATATGGGGCCGACTGCGACGAGCTTATCGTGCGGATAGCAATCATCTCTGACACACACATGCCGCGCGGTGGCCGGCGGCTGCCGCAGAGCTGCGTCGATCGGCTGCTTGGCGCAGATCTGATCGTTCATGCCGGGGATTTGACCAGCCTATCGGTGTTGAGAGAGCTACAGAGCTATGGGGAGGTTGTCGCGGTGCGTGGCAACGTGGACGACGCCGACCTGCGGGCGGCGCTGCCCGCTGTAGCGGTCGTCGGTGTGGTCGGGGCGAGGATCGGCGTGCTCCACGACGCTGGCCCGGCTGCGGGCCGGCTTTCCCGCCTGCGGGCGCGCTTTGCGGACGTCGGCGCGGTCGTGTTCGGCCATTCCCACCAGCCGTTCCAGGAACGGTCGCCGGACGGCTTTCAGATCTTCAATCCTGGCAGTCCGACAGAGCGCCGGCGGGCGCCCGCGCACACGATGGGAATTGCGTGTGCGCGGCCAGACGGGCTGCGCTTTGAGTTGATCGTGCTCGAGTGATGCGACACATACGACGCACAGCGCACGTCCGCCGCGCATGCCGCGCACGTCGCAAACGCCGCAAACGCCGCGCACGCCGCAAACGCCCAGCACGCCAAACGCCCACACGCCGCACACGGCAAGCACACGGCGCACCGGGAGCCGCGCAGGTGACGCACGACCGACCCCGTGGCTGGCAGACTCGTCTGCGTGGACCTGTCACTGTTCTTCGCCGGCACCGCCGGGTCGATTCCGAGCGCACGTCGCGGCCTGCCGGCGCTGCTGGTACGCCGCGGCGCCGACCGGATCCTGTTCGACTGTGGCGAGGGTACGCAGCGCCAGCTGGTCGCGTCAGTGGGGTTGACCGAGCTGACCGAGGTGTTTCTCACGCACCTTCATGCCGACCACTGGCTCGGGCTGCCAGGGTTGCTGAAGACGTTCGATCTGAGGGGCCGAGAACGACCGTTGACCGTCTACGGCCCGCGCGGGCTGCGAGATCTGCTGCTGCTGGCCCTGCGCGCCGCGGGCCGGGTGGCGTTTGAGCTCGAGGTGGCCGAGCTGGAGAGCGGTGACGTGCTCCTGCGTGACGGGTATCGGATCGCGCCTGTGCCGGTGGCGCATCGGGTCCCCGCATTTGGCTACGTGCTGTTCGAGGACCGGCGACCGGGAGTGTTCGACCCCGTGGCCGCGCAGCGTCTGGGGCTGGTGCCGGGACCGGAGTTCGGACGCGTGCAGCATGGTGAGACGATCAGGGGAGTGGGGCCCGAGCACGTCCTTGGTCCTCCCCGCCCGGGTCGCAAGATCGTGCTGTCGGGGGACACCGGACGGTGCGAGACGCTCCGGATCGCCGCACATGAGGCGGACGTGCTCGTCCACGAAGCGACATTCGCTGAGGAGGAGCGCGAGCGGGCCGCCGAGACCGGGCATTCGACCGCAAGCCAGGCGGCCGCGCTGGCGCGAGCGGCGGACGTGAAGCTGCTGGCGCTCAACCATTTCTCGACCCGGTACCCGGTCGGCATTCTGCGCGACGAGGCGCGGGCCGTGTTTGCGCGCACCGTGCTGCCGCGGGACTTCGACACGATCGAGATTCCGCTTCCGGAGCGGGGCGAGCCGCATCTGATCCATTGGGAAGGCCGGGCCGAGGCCGAACGCGAGGCGGTCCGCCCGCTCGTGGAGCGTGGGCCGTGAGCGCCCGCACGATCGAGTGGATCGAAACGCAGCGGCTGATCTGTGAGCGGTTGCGGCGCGCCCACGAGCTAGAGCTGGTGACGCTGTTGCGTGACCCCCGGGTCGCGTCGACGACGTGGCCGCGGCCTGAGGGACCGACTGTGTCGGAGCTCAGCGTCAACCTCGCGGCGAAGCTCGAGCATTGGGACCGGCACGGCTTTGGCATGTGGTTGCTGCGCGACCGGGCGACCGATGCGATCGTCGGGCGCGGCGGCCTGCAACGGACGCATGCGACGGGCGACGACGAGATCGAGGTCGGCTGGACGATCGTGCCCACGAGGTGGGGTGAGGGACTGGCGACCGAGATGGCGCTGCTGGCAGTCGACGTCGCATTCGACGATCTGAACCTGCAATCGATCATTGCCTTCGCGCTGCCAGACAACGTGGCGTCGAGACGCGTGATGGAGAAAGCTGGGTTCGTCTACGAGCGCGACATCATGTACGTAGAGCTGCCGCACGTGCTCTATCGTCGCACACGAGACCGGGGCTGAGTAGCCGCCGAAGCCGCTGCTACGCTGCGAGCAGTCGGCGCCTTTAACCAGGTCCAGCGAGGCCAGGAAGGAGCACTATGCAAGCCGCCACGGTCGTCCTCGATCGGGACGACATGCGCCGCACGCTGCTGCGGATTGCCCACGAGATTGTCGAGAAGAATGCGAACGGCGCGATCGCGGTCGTAGGCATCCATCGCCGCGGCGCCCATCTCGGCCGGCGATTGCATGCGCTGACCGGCGAGCTGCTGGCGTCGTCGATTCCGCTCGGCGACGTCGATATCTCGTTCTACCGCGACGACCTGTCGATCCGGCCAAGCGCTCCGATCGTCCACGCGACCCATCTGGAGTTTCCCGTCGAGGGCCGGACGATCGTGATCATCGACGACGTCCTCTACACAGGCCGCACGGTACGCGCCGCGATCGATGCAATCTTCGACTACGGACGCCCGTCCCGGGTTCAGCTTGCTGTTCTGATCGACCGCGGCCATCGCGAGCTGCCGATCCGGCCGGATTATGTGGGCAAGAACCTTCCGACCTCTCAGGACCAGCGGGTGAACGTGCGCGTCGAGGAGGTGGACGGTTTCGACGAGGTGAGGATCGAGCCGGCGCCAGAGCGCGACCGGGAGGCGGCATGAGCACGAGAGCTCCCAAGCATCTGATCTCGATCGAAGATCTCGATCGCGCCGGGATCGAGCGGATCCTGGATCGCGCGGAGTCGTTCGCCGAGGTGGCGGGACGGGAGATCAAGAAGGTGCCTGCACTGCGCGGGCGGACTGTCGTCAACCTGTTCTATGAGGCGAGCACGCGCACCAGCTCCTCGTTCGAGCTCGCCGCCAAGCGGCTGTCGGCGGACGTGGTGATCATCCGCTCGGTCGGATCCAGTGTCGACAAGGGGGAGTCGCTCAAGGACACGGTGCAGACCTTGTCCGCGTACGACCCGGCGGCAATCGTGATCCGCTCGCCGCATGTGGGTGCGGCTCAGCTCGTCGCGCGCTGGACGGCGGCCGCGGTGATCAACGCCGGCGACGGCAAGCACGAGCATCCGACGCAGGCGCTGCTGGACGTGTTCACGTTGCGGCGGCGACTCGGGTCGCTGGATGGCGCGCGGATCTGGATCGTGGGCGACGTGCTGCACTCGAGGGTCGCGCGCTCCAACATCCTCGCGTTCGGCCGGATGGGCGCTCGAGTCACCGTCTGCGGACCCCCAACGCTGCTGCCACGGGAGATCGAGTCGCTTGGCTGCCGCGCGACCGCAAAGCTCGACGGACTCGATCAGGCCGATGTCGTGTACGTCCTGCGGATGCAGCACGAGCGGATGCTCGATTCCTACATCCCCTCGCTCCGAGAGTACGCCGCTCGCTATCAGGTCAGCGCCACGCGGCTGCGGCCGGCCCAGCTGCTGATGCATCCCGGCCCTGTCAATCGCGGTGTCGAGCTGTCGGGCGACGCGATCGACTCCCCCCAGGCGTTGCTGGGTGAGCAGGTGAAGGCAGGCGTGGCGGTGCGGATGGCCGTCCTGTACGAGCTGCTGGTGGGAGTTCCGGCGCTCGCGGCGGTGGCTTGATGGCGACCGCCCTGGCCCGCGCTCTGCACCAGCGAGCCGGGACGCCGGCCGAGCTGCTGATCCGCGGCGCACATGCGCTCGACCCGCGCTCAAGCCTCGACGAGCCGTGCGACATCCTCGTCAGGCATGGCCGCCTTGCGGAGCTGGGCGCCCACGGCACGCTTCCGTCTCCCGGCCGCGGTGAGCTGATCGAAGCCGCGGGCAGACACGTATTCCCCGCGTTCGTGGATCCGCACGTGCACTTGCGAGAGCCGGGACAGGAGCACAAAGAGGATCTCGAGAGCGGAACCGCAGCGGCCGCCGCCGGCGGCTATTGCGCGGTGATCGCGATGCCCAACACCGCGCCGGTCGTCGACGAAGCCTCTGTGCTGCGTGCGCTGATCGACGCCGCGCGGCACCGCGCGCGCGTTGCGGTCGGCTTCTTGGCGTCGATCACGCGTGGGCTGGGGGGCCAGGAGCTGACTGAGATGGCCGAGCTGCGCGACGCCGGCGCGCTCGGCTTCACCGACGACGGCAAGCCGGTCGTCTCGGCCGGGATGCTGCGCAAGGCGCTTCAGTATCAGCGACTCTGCGGCGGTGTTCTCGCGCTGCACGAGGAGGACCCGGCGCTGTCGGCGGCCGGTGTGATGCACGAGGGTGCGGTTTCCGCGCGGCTCGGCCTGGCGGGGATCCCATCGCTCGCGGAGTCGACGATGGTCGCACGAGACGCGGCCCTCGCGCAATACGAAGGCGCCCGTGTGCATTTTCAGCACCTGTCCTGCGAGCCGTCGGTGCAGGCGCTCGAACAGGCGAGACGATCCGGCGCGCGCGTCAGCGCCGAAGCCAGCCCGCATCATCTGACGCTGACCGACGATCTCGTCCGCACGCTCGACGGGCGCTTCAAGATGAACCCGCCGTTGCGCGCCGAGAGCGATCGGCGCGCCGTGGTCGACGCGCTGCGCAGCGGTGTGATCGATTGCGTCGCGACTGACCACGCCCCCCATGCACGCCATGAGAAGGAGGTGCCCTTCGAGGAGGCGCCGATGGGCACAACCGGCCTCGAGACGGCCTTCGCGGCGCTGTTCACGGAGCTCGTGCTGACCGGCGAGCTGGAGCTCGCGACGCTCGTCGAGCGCCTGACGGCGGGCGCCGCCGTGTTCGACCTGGCCGTTCCCCGGATCGCTGTCGGCGAGCCGGCCAACCTCTGCATGGTCGATCTCGATGCGCAGTTCGAGGTCGGCTCCGATGGGTACGCGAGCCGGTCTGCGAACTGCTGCTTTCACGGACGGACCCTGAACGGCAGCGTCATGCTGACGCTCGCCGGGGGGCAGGTCGCCTTCCGGCGAAGGACGCTGGCCGGCGCGAGGGCCCCCGCGAGCCGATGAGCGACGCCACCGCCTATGTGCTGCTCGAGGACGGAACTCGCTTTGACGGGCTCGCGTGTGGCGCCGGCGGCCACGCCGTCGGGGAGATCGTGTTCACGACCTCGATGTCCGGATATCAGGAGGCGATCACCGATCCAAGCTACGCCGGACAGCTGATCGTCTTCACCTATCCGCAGATCGGCAACTACGGCGTCTCCACGAAGGTGATGGAATCCGACCGCATCCACGCCCGCGCCGTGATCATGCGTGCGGGCGTGAACCGCGAGGATGCGCCGGGGGCGGAGTGCGGGTGGCTCACCTGGCTGTCGGACTGCGGCCTGCCCGCGATCACCGAGCTCGACACGCGCGCGCTCGTGCGCCACGTCCGCGAGCGGGGCGCGATGCGCGGTGGCCTGTTCCCGGCGAGCGTTGCGCAGCCGGCGGCTCGAGAGCTGATCGCCGCCGAGCCGGCGATGAGCGGTCGCGACCTCGCAAGGGACGTCACGCCGAGACATACGATGACGCTCGAAGGCTCCGACGGGGGACCCCGAATCGCGATGATCGACACCGGCGTCAAGCTGTCGATCATCCGCAACCTACGCGCTCGCGGCGCGACGGTCGAGCTGCACCCGTGCACCGCGAGCCCGGCGCAGCTGCTTGCGAACAACCCCGATGCGATCTTCCTCGCCAACGGCCCGGGTGATCCGGCGGCGCTCGACTACGTGACGCACACCGTCAGAGAGCTGATCGGCAGGCGGCCTGTATACGGCATCTGCCTCGGGCACCAGTTGCTCTGCCGAGCCGTCGGACTGCAGACCTACAAGCTGCCCTTCGGCCATCACGGCGCCAACCATCCGGTCAAGGACCTGACGAGCGGCAAGACCGAGATCACCAGCCAGAACCACGGCTTCGCGGTCCTGGGTCCCGACGGCGCCAAGACGATCGACAGCGACACCCCCGTCAGGTGGGAGACCGACTTCGGCGCTGCCGAGCTGACCCACATCAACCTCTACGACCGGACGGTGGAGGGCCTGCGGCTCGAGGACGTCCCCGGCGCTACGGTCCAGTACCACCCAGAAGCGGGTCCCGGGCCGCACGACTCGCTCTACCTGTTCGATCGCTTCGTGGAGGAGATCAGGCGTGCCGCGTAGAGACGACCTGCAGAAGATCCTGATCGTCGGCTCCGGGCCGATCGTGATCGGTCAGGCGGCGGAGTTCGATTACTCGGGCACGCAGGCGTGCAGAGTGCTGATGGACGAGGGCTACGAAGTCGTGCTGGTCAACTCCAACCCGGCGACGATCATGACCGATCCCGAGGTCGCGAGCGCCACGTACGTCGAGCCGCTGCTGCCGCGCACGGTCGCGCAGGTGATCGAGCGCGAACAGCCCGACGCGCTGCTGGCAACGCTGGGCGGGCAGACCGCGCTCAACCTCGCGACGACGCTGCACGACGACGGCACGCTCGAGCGCCACGGCGTGGAGCTGATCGGCGCCGACTACGAGTCGATCCGCAGGGCCGAGGACCGAGCGCAGTTCCGGGCGACGATGACCGCAGCCGGTCTGCGCGTACCGAAAAGCGTGATCGCACACAGCGTGCACGACGC
>Ga0335081_10011950_pt1 | contig 14057 bp, 13 predicted proteins | sample Lox_Sample_35_FD_206713 | JGI IMG/M metagenome (GOLD analysis project Ga0335081, IMG submission 206713) | Soil microbial communities from Loxahatchee National Wildlife Refuge, Florida, United States - Lox_Sample_3.5 | ecosystem: Environmental > Terrestrial > Soil > Wetlands | place: USA... | reverse complement strand
GCTGTTCTCGGACAACGGCGAGATGCGCATCCTCGCAGGCCGCCATCCTGTGATCGAGCGTCTCAGCGACCAGGAGGCCGGCCGCTTCATCCCCAACGACCTCTATCTCAACGACTCGACCGACCTGATCGCCATCATTACCGGGCCGAACATGGGCGGCAAATCCACCTACTTGCGCCAGGCGGCGCTCATCGCCATCCTGGCGCAGATGGGTTCCTTCGTGCCGGCGGAATCGGCCAGCTTGCCGCTGATCGACCGCATCTTCACCCGCATCGGCGCGTCGGACAATCTCTCGCGGGGCCGCTCCACGTTCATGGTGGAGATGACCGAAACAGCGGTCATCCTGAACACCGCCACGTCGCGCAGCCTGATCGTGCTGGATGAAATCGGCCGCGGCACCGCAACGTTCGACGGCCTTGCGCTCGCCTGGGCCGTGGTCGAGCACATCCACACCCGCACGCGCGCCAAGACATTATTCGCCACGCACTATCACGAGCTGACGGACCTGGCCGAACAACTGGACGGCGTACGCAATCTCAAGGTCTCGGTGAAAGAGGCCGGCGACCACATCATCTTTCTGCGCAAAGTGGAGCCCGGCCGCGCCGACCGCAGCTACGGAATCGAGGTCGCGCGTTTGGCTGGCCTGCCGCTCAATGTCATCGAGCGCGCCCGCGAAGTGCTGAAGCTGCACGAGCGCACCGAGCACGTGGTCACCGAAGAACTGGCCAAATCGGAAGAGGGCGGTCCCGTTCAAATCCAGCTCTTCGAGCCCGTGGGCTATGGCATTGCCCAGCGGATCCGCGGTGTGAACATCGACCAGTTGCGGCCTATCGAGGCCTTGCAACTTCTCGCGGAACTCCAGAAAGAGCTGAAGCACTCATGAGAATCGCGGGGGTCATGAGTGGCACGTCGGTGGATGGCATCGACGTCGCGATCGTCGAGGTGGCGCGCGCCGGCGGGTCGCTCCAGATCTCTACTATCGGCTTCCTCACCTCGCGCTATCCTGAGCCTGTCCGCCAGGCGATCCTCTCCGTCTCCAATGCCAACACGGCCACCGCAGCCATCTCCCGCCTCAACTACCGTCTTGCTGAACTCTACGCTCGCGCTGTGCTGCGTGCGGTCCGCCGCTTCGGCCCTGTCGAGCTGATCGGTTGCCACGGTCAGACCATCTACCACGAAGGCGGCTCGAACACGCTGCAACTCGGAGAGCCCGCGATTCTAGCCGAGCGCACCGGCGTGCCAGTGGTTTCCAATTTCCGTGCTCGCGACATCGCCGCCGGCGGTCAGGGCGCGCCCCTAGTGCCCTACGTCGACTACCTGCTCTTCCGTCATCCGCGGCGCACACGCGTCGCTCTCAACATCGGCGGCATCGCCAACATCACGGTGATCCCGGCGGGCGCAGCACCCGAAGACGTCGTGGCATTCGACACCGGTCCGGGCAACATGGTGATTGACGAGCTCGCTCCGCCTTACGACCGCAACGGGAGAATTGCAGCCTCGGGCCGGGTGAATACCGCGCTGTTGGATGAGCTGCTGGCCGACCCTTACTACCGGCGCAAAGCGCCAAAGAGCGCGGGCCGCGAACAATACGGTGTGGAGTTCATCGCACGGCTGAAGAAATCCGGATTACCGGCGAAAGATCTGGTCGCGACCGCGACGGTGTTGACCGCAGCCACCATCGCCATCGGCGTAGGAGATTTGCGTGGCGACCTGATCGTCTCCGGCGGAGGCGTACACAATCCGCAGATCATGTCCCACCTGGCTGGCTTTCTTCCTGGAATGACCGTCTCGACTTCCACCGATCACGGCATCGACGCCGATGCCAAAGAGGCGATCGCATTCGCCGTGCTGGCTCACGAAACGTGGCGCCGCAAGCCCGCGAATCTCCCGACGGCGACTGGCGCGCGCCGCGCGGTGATCCTGGGGAGCATTACTCCCTGACTTTGCTGGCGTGCCGCCTCTACTCTCCTGACGCCAGGCGTCGCGATGAGTCGCGACGCGGCACGCAGAAGTGCGTGCGCCACGGAGAACTTACCGGAACTGCGGCTGCACGGTTCCTGTGGCCACGCGCAGATTCACCGGATCGCCGATCTTCATATCTTTCCAGTTGTACGCGAACTCCCGGCCGCAATCGAGACAAACGACATATGTGCCGTTGCGCGTGACGCCGGGATGTGGAACCGCTGCACTCCGCCGCCCTGGTGTCTGCGGAAAGGTAGTGTGTTGATGCGTGCAACCAAACAACGAATTGAAAATCGACTGAAGCATGGAATGCCTCCCTCCACTTTGTTAGATACTCTAAACCACCTGTTCGTTTCAGTGCGAGGTAATACGGACTAGTACTGGTCTGTGTTGCCGGCTACACTCTGCGGTGGTGGATTTCTCTGCGGTGATTGAGTTAAGGAGACTTACCTGAATAGCTTCGCCGCGATCGACTCGGCGATCTGCCGCCCGTGGTAGCGGCCATTTTCAATAAAGATCTCGTTGGTGTGCATTCCCGCCACGATGACGCCTGCGAGGTACACCCCCGGACATTCGCTCTCCAGCGTTTCGGGATTCGTGCGCGGCCGCTGCGTATCCGGCTCCAGCGTGATTCCCGTGGAATTCAGAAACTCCAGGTCCGGACGATAACCGATCAGTGCGAACACAAAATCGTTCTTCAGCGAGACTTCGCCGTTTGGTGTGGCGACGCGAATCGAGTCCGGCAGGATCTCCACTACGTGCGAATTGAAGTACGCGCGGATCTCACCGTTCTTGATTCGGTTGTCGATGTTGGGCCTGATCCAGTACTTGACGCGGTCCGAAATCGCCGCGCCGCGATGAATCAAGGTGACGCGCGCGCCGGTCCACCATAACTCCAGTGCCGCGATTGCCGCGGAATTCTTGGCGCCGATGACGGCCACGTCGTGGTTGTAGTAGGGATGCGGCTCCTTGTAGTAGTGCAGCACCTTCTCGAGGTCCTCGCCCGGCACATTCAGCTTGTTGGGGACGTCGTAGTAGCCGGTGGCCAGCACGATCTTGCGGATGCGGTAGGTGTGCGGGCATCCCAGCCGGTCCGTGGAGAACACCTGGAAGGCGTTGTCGGCGCCTGCGATGCGGTCGACGCGTTCGTACTGGCGGATGTTGAGCTGGTAGTGGTCGGCCACGCGCCGGTAGTATTTCAAGGCCTCCGCGCGGTTGGGCTTCTCGTTCAAGCTGGTCATCGGGATGTTGCCGATTTCGAGCAGCTCGGGCGTGGTGAAGAAAGTCATGTTGGTGGGGTAGTGGTAGATGGAGTTGACCACGCACCCCTTTTCCACCAGGACCGTCTTTACGCCGCGCTGCTGCAGCTCGATCCCGCAGGCCAGGCCGGTGGGGCCGGCGCCGACCACCAGGGCGTCGAAGGATTCCGTCACAGCCGCTTCTCGAGGTCGGCGCGGACGCGGTCCAGGGCAACGGTGAGGGCCGACGCTTCTTTCCCGCCGCCTTCGGCCATGTCCGGCCGGCCGCCGCCCTTACCTCCGACGGCCTGAGAGAGTTCGCCGACCAGCTTCCCCATGTGCACTTTGGCCGTCAGATCTTTGGTTGCGCCGCCGACGATCTCCACGCCGCCTTCAGCGGTGGACGTGCTGAGCACGACAGCCGCGGGCTTGCACTGGTTCCGGACCGAATCGACCAGCCAGCGCATTTGCTGGCGGTCGACGCCGGGAACGAACTCGACGACGAACCGAGCGCCGCTGGGCGTCTGGCTGGCTTTCTTGACGAGGTCCACGGCTTTCGCCTGGGCCTCGCGATTCTTCAGCTGCTCCACCTGCCGTTCGAGAGCCTGGTTGGTCGCCAGCAGTTTCTCGACGTGTTCGATCAGCTCCGGCTCCGACGCCCTTACCATTTCGGCGATGCGGCGGACCGCGCTGGTGGTTTCCTGGTACTGCCGCAGCGCGCCTTCGCCGGTGATGGCCTCGATGCGGCGCACGCCGGCGGAGATGCTGCCCTCATACACTATCTTGCAGACGCCGATATCGCCGGTGCGCTGCACGTGGGTTCCGCCGCACAGCTCGCGGCTGAATCCGGGCACGGTGACAACGCGAACCTGTTCGCCGTACTTCTCGCCGAATAGCGCCATGGCGCCGGTGGCGATGGCCTGTTCCAAAGGCAGAATGTTGGTTTCCACGCCGGTGTTGCGCAGAATCTGCTCGTTCATGAGGCGCTCGACTTCCTCCAACTCCGCGCGGTCCATGGCGGCGTAGTGGGTGAAATCGAAGCGCAGCCGGCCCGGTTCCACCACGCTGCCCGCCTGCTTGACGTGCGTGCCCAACACTTGCCGCAGTGAAGCGTGGAGCAGGTGGGTCGCGGTGTGGTTTCGTCGCGTGGCGTCGCGCAGTGGCGCGGCCACTTCCGCGTGCAGCACATCTCCCACTTTGATCGGCATGTGCGCGACGATGCGATGCACCGTCAAGCCCGGAACGCCGGGGAACGCGCTTTCCACCTCGGCGACCTTTTCACCAGCTGCGGAATACAGAGCGCCGTGGTCGCCCACCTGGCCGCCGGCTTCGGCGTAGAACGGGGTCTGGTCGAATACCAGCTCGCCGTGGGCGCCTTCGGGGATCTCATCCACCTGCTGCTTCTCGCGCAGCAGGCCGATGACGCGCGAGGTGGCTTCGAGGTCGGTGTATCCCAGGAACTTCGTGCGGCCCTGCTCCAGCAGCTTCTGATAGGCCGGAGCCACCGCGGCTTTTTCGGCGCCTTTCCAACTGGCGCGAGCGCGCTCGCGCTGCTGCTCCATCTCCCGCTCGAAGGCTTCGCGGTCGATGGTGAGGCCGTGCTCGCGCGCCATGTCCTCTTGCTCGTCGAGCGCCAGACCGTAGGTGTCGTACAGCTTGAAAGAGACCGCACCGGGAATGGTGTGGTCCGAGACGGACTGAATCGCCTGGTTGAATTCCTTCTCGGCCTGCAGGAAGGTGGTGGCGTAGCGGTGTTCTTCGTCTTTCACCACGCGCGCCACGCGCTGCACGCTCTCGATCATTTCGGGATAGGCGTGCTGCATCAACTCGGCCACAAAACCGGTGAGCTTGTAGAGGAAAGGCTGCTCCATTCCGGCCATGCGGATGTTGCGCATGGCGCGGCGCATGATCTTGCGCAGGACGTAGCCGCGGCCTTCATTGGAAGGCAGGACGCCGTCGTGGATCAGGAAAGCGGTGGAGCGGGCATGGTCCGAGGCGATGCGCAACGCGGTATCCACGCGCGGGTCAGCGTCCGGAGTCAGGTTGCACACCTCGGCCGCCTTCAGGATGATGGGCCGCATCAGGTCGTTGTCATAGACCGAGAGCTTGTCCTGCATAACGGCGGCAACCCGGTCCAGGCCCATGCCCGTATCGATGGAAGGGCGCGGCAGCGGCGTCAACTTCCCGGAGATGTCGCGGTCAAACTGCATGAACACCAGGTTCCAGATCTCCACGAAGCGGTCCCCGGCGTCGCCCGGGAAAGCCACGTTCTGCTTGCCCGGCGGGGCGGCGTGCGGCCCCATGTCGTAGTGAATCTCGGAACAGGGCCCGCACGGGCCGGTGTCGCCCATTTGCCAGAAATTGTCCTTCTCATCGAGCCGGAAGATGCGGCTTTTCGGAACGCCGGCCACTTTCTGCCATAGCTCCTCGGCTTCGTCATCCTCACGGAAAACGGTGACATACAGCCTGTCCTTCGGCAGGCCGTAATCTTTGGTGACCAGGTCCCAGGCGAATTCGATGGCGTCGGCTTTGAAGTAGTCACCGAATGAAAAATTGCCGAGCATCTCGAAGAAGGTGAGGTGGCGGCGCGTGTAGCCGACGTTTTCGAGGTCGTTATGCTTGCCGCCGGCGCGCACGCACTTCTGCGAGCTTGCGGCACGGGTATAGTCGCGCTTGTCGAGTCCCAGGAAGACGTCCTTGAACTGGTTCATGCCCGCGTTGGTGAACAGGAGGGTGGGGTCGTTCGCCGGAACCAGCGAGGAGCTGCGCACCACGCGGTGGCCGCGGGCAGCAAAGAAGTCGAGGAAGCGCTGTCGGATGTCGTTGCCTGTCACGGAAATTCCTTGGGAATGGGGACTAGATTCAATTGTAGCGGAGGCGGAGCTATTGACGCGGAGGCGCGGAGCAAACGGAGGCCATGCGTCCCGAAGAGTCGGGACGCGGCAAGCACGAGTGCTTGCGCCCCTCAGCCGATGGCGGCGAGGGCTTGCTCGAAGTCGGCCAGCAGGTCGCGCCAGTCTTCGATGCCGACGGACACGCGGACCAGGCCGTCGGTCACGCCGGCCTCGGCCAGTTCTTCCGGAGTCATGCCGGAATGGATAGTGCTCTTCGGATGGCAGGTCAACGTTTCGACGCCGCCCAAGGACACGGCGCTCTTCGCGATGCGCAGGTGCCGCAGGAAATCGAAGGCGGCCGGCTTGCCGCCTTTGAACTCGAGTGAGAACAAGCCGCCGGGATAAGCGCACTGCTTTTCGAAGATGCGCTTCTGCTCGGGGTCGGTGAAGAGCGTGGGATAGATCACGCGGCTCAGATGCTTGTGGCCGTGGAGGGCTTCGGCCAGCCGCTGCGCGTTCTTGCTCTGGCGGTTCATGCGCAGCGAGACGGTGGGCAGGCGGCTGTCGAGCGTCCAGCACTCGTCGGGCTGCAGGATGTTGCCGAACATGTTGCGCTTGCTGCGAATCGCCTGGATCATTTCGGAGGTCTTGGTAACCGCCACGCCGGCTACCATATCGCTGAAGCCGCCGAGGTACTTGGTGGCGGAATAGAGCACCACGTCGGCGCCCAGCAACAAGGGATGCTGGAACGTCGGCCCGAGGAAGGTATTGTCTACCATCACGACGGGCTTATCGGGGTGCTTGGCGGCGGTCTCGGCGGCGCGCTCGATATCGGTCATGATCAGGGTGGGGTTGGCGGGCGTCTCCACCAGCACCGCGCGGCAGTTCTTGGCGGAAGCGATGGCGGCGTCGATGGCCTTGGCGTCACCCGAGGGTACAGGAACGGCGTTTACTCCAAAGCCTTGCAGAAAGTGGATCAACCCCACGGTGCCGCCGTAGAGCGGCGTGGTGTGCACGAGGGCGCTGCCGGGCCGGAGCACCGCGAAGAAGGCGGTCATGATGGCGGCCATGCCGGAGTTGAACACGGCGGCATCGGTGGCACCGGCTTCCAGGGGAACGATCTGGTCTTCGAGGATCTCGGAGTTGGGATGGGAGAACCGGGAATAAATGAGGTCGGCGCGCTCACCGTGCGCCGGCTTGATCCTCCCAGCGGTGACGGCGAACGCATGTTCCGCCGCTTCCGGGCTGGGAAACACGTAGGTAGAACTGCGAAACACAGCCGGGCGCGCCGAGCCGAATGACAGGCTGGGGTCGAAGCCCCGGGTCAGAACGGCAGTGCGGGGCCGCACGTCGTGAGGATGGTCATGGTCTGCCATAAGTTCTCCAACCCGAGTGTAGCGCGACGCACACCCGCGGGGTGGTGGGGGATTTTACCGCCGAGACGCCGAGGACGCGGAGGAACACGAGAAATGAAGTCAGAACTCGACAGAAGTTGGGAGTGTGGGGGGGCTACAGGAATGCCATGGTTTTGACGCCGGAGATGTCGAAACGCTTTCGGCAGCGCATGTTTTTGCAGGCGACCTTGTCGTCCATCAGGACCATGTAGCTCCGGGCCTTCTGGAATTTTGCGCGGTCGCGCTCGTCGGCGCCCTGCGGAATGCGGTCTTTTTTCTTGCGCACCGACCATTGCAGGACGTAGGTTTCAACCGTGTGGCAGAAGGGGCAATTCAGCGTTGCCGGCTTGCTGGTCTGCGAATCGGTGTAGAAGGCGCGTTCGTCCATGGCTAGCGCTCCGCGATGGGTACCCAGGGTTGGCCGTCCGGATTGCCCTTGTACTCGGCGCGCGGGCGAATCAGGCGGTTGTTGCGGTACTGCTCGAGTATGTGCGCGGTCCATCCCGACATGCGGCTCACGGCGAAGACGGGCGTGAACAGATCGACCGGGATGCCCAGGGAATAATACGTGGAGGCGGAGTAGAAATCCACGTTGGGCAGAAGGCCCTTGACGGACTTCACGGTCTCCTCCATGCGCTGCGACAGGCGATACAACTTTTCGTGACCGGTGCGCCTGCCCAACTCCTCGGACAAAACGCGCAAGTGGGTGGCGCGCGGGTCTTCGGCGCGGTAGACGCGGTGGCCGAAGCCGGGGAGCTTGACCTTGCGGGCGAGCGTGTTCTTGACGCTTTCGGCGGCGGCATCCTCATCGCCCAACGCCAGCAGCAGGCGAATGACGTCCTGGTTGGCGCCGCCGTGCAGGGGTCCTTTCAGTGCGCCGATGCCGGCGGTGATGGAAGAGTAGATATCGGAAAGCGTGGCGGCGGTGACGCGGGCGGCGAAAGTGGAGGCGTTCAATTCGTGGTCGGCGTGGAGGATCATGGCGACATCGAAGGCGCGCTCCATGACATCGTCGGGCCGGCGGCCGTTGAGGGTATAGAGAAAGTTGCCGGAGAATCCCAGGCCGGGATCAGTTTCTACGATCGGCTTGCCGTTGCGCAGGCGGTCGAAGGCGGTGACGATGCCGGGGGTTTGCGACATGAGGCGGACGGCCTTGCGATGGTTGGCCTCAGGGGACATGTCCTGGGCTTCCGGATCGTGTACGCCCAGCATGGAGACGGCGGTGCGCAGCACGTCCATGACGTTGGCTTGCGGCACGCCGCGGAGGAACTCAATGACCGCGGACGGTAGCGAGCGAGCGGCGACCAACTCCTGTTTCAACTGGTCGAGTTCGGCCGGCTTGGGCAGCCGCCCGTTCCAGAGGAGGAAGATGACCTCTTCGAAAACGGCGTTGTCCGCCAGGGTGTGGATGTTGTAACCGCGGTAGCTGAGGACGCCCTGATACCCGTCGATGTAACAAATGTCGGACTCGCCGGCGATGACGCCTTCCAGACCTGCCGCTATGGTTTCCATTGTCTCCTGTTCACGCGTTCCAAGAACTACTGGTAGGTGCGGCCGTGCAGACGGTACTTGACGTTGCGCACAAAATCGTAGATGCGGTTCCGCTGCGGGCATCCCTTTTCGTAAGGCGGGAAACTGAGTTCAAGCGATTCGCGGTTCACCCAGATCTTTCTGTCGCCGGCCTTGCCAGCGTCGACATCCACGATGACGCTGTTGCCGCAGGATTCGCCGTCGAGGATATCGAAGCTGCTCACGTTCATCGCCTGCGGGCCCCAATCCTCCATGAACCTCGACATGGGATAGCCGCGGCGGTCGTCTTCGGTGCGGTTCCACAGGTTGTAAGCCGCCTGGTAGTCGCGCGCGGCGAGCAACTGGAAGAAGCGCCTGGCTTGCTGCTCCTGGCTGTAGTTATGGAAGAGGAAATAGAGAATCCCGCTCAGGATCGCGAGCGCCACGACGGAGACTGCAATGATCTTGATCCTTCTTGCCCGCTGTTCGTCGCCAGCGCCGTATTCATCGAGGAAGCCGGCCATTTGTGTCCCAACACCATTCTACTTCTTGGGCGGCGGCGCGGCGGCGGGTACGGGATATGTCTTGTCGTAGGCAGCGGTGGCATCGGCGGTGATGTCCATGGCCGCCTTGAAGAAGACGGCCACCTGGGAGTCCACGACCAGGTCGTAGCCTTTCTCTTCGGCGAGCTTCTTGACGACATCCTGCATCTTCTGGGTGCTTCTGGAAAGGATATCGTTGCGTATGCGCTGCGCGTCGGCGTCGAGATCTTCGTTGATCCGCTGCAACTCGGTCTGCTTCCGTTTGCCTTGATTGTTGAGATCAAATTCGGCTTGCGGCGTGAGCTTTCCGGCGTTGGTTTGCAGCTGCTGGGCGATGTTGCTGATCTCGTCGTTCAGTTTTCTGGCTTCGTCCTGGCGCGGCTTGAGGGTGGCCTGCATATCGGCATCGGCCTTCTTGATCTCGGCGGTGTCGAACAGGGCCTTCTGCATATTGATCACCGCCACCTTGGCCTGGGCCATCGCCACGTGGCTGGCCAGGAAGAAGGCGGAGCAGACCACGACCGGTCTGAGCACGGTCCGAAAAGACATGGAAGCAACTCCTGAATGGGGTGTCGAATTCCAGATTAGCACACGCTATTCCAAGACTCCGAGGATCTCATCTTCGCGCAGGATCAGGTATTCCTTGCCGTCGATCTTGATTTCGGAACCGGAATACTTGCCGAAGAGAATGCGGTCGCCGGGCTTGACTTCCACGGGCACGCGCTCACCGGTATCGAGCAGCTTACCGTTGCCCACGGCATGCACCTCGGCCTGCTGGGGCTTCTCCTTGGCGGTATCGGGGATGATGATCCCGCCGCGCTTCTGTTCGCCTTCATCGAGCCGGGAGACGAGGACACGATCGTGTAGAGGACGCAAATCCATGGCTTGATTATACGGTATTATGCGGTACCATCTCTATGATGTGCCGGTGTCAAGGGGATTGACACAGGCGACAGGGGACCATGTCCACGAAGTTGACGATTGGCATGGGATCTGGCTCCTATCTGATTGATTTTATTCATTCTTTGGTTCGGTTATCAACCTGCAATTTTGCAGAGTGGATCTTCGGAGGATCCGACCCATGTTGCACAGAGAGAATAATGAACGTCGCGCGAAGGCGCGATTTCCCATGGATCGCGAGCTGCGGTACAGGCTGCTGGAGGACGATCGCATCGTGGAATCGGGGATGGGACAGACTCTCAACGTAGGAAGCGGGGGAGTGGCGTTTGTCATCGACCACGAGTTGAGGGCTGGGGCTTTCGTCGAGCTGTCGATCAGTTGGCCGGTGTTGCTGGATGAAACCTGCAAGATGCGGCTGATCGTGTTCGGGCGGCTGCTCCGCAGTACGGGCCGCAAGTCGGTCTGCACGGTGGACAAGTACGAGTTCCGCACGCAGGCGAGGGTGCTGGCGCCGGCGGCGCCGGTGCGCACGGACTCGACGCTGCTGCGATGGGCCGAGGGAATGCGCAAGGAGAGCGTGAGGGCCCTGAACGGGTGCGCGGGGTAGGGACATCGAAGCTCTCAGCGATCCGCAATCAGCGTTCAGCCCCACCGGGCCAGTTGATCGCCGGCCGGGGCTCGCGGCCGATCCGCCGAACTGGTGGAGTGGCGTACTAACATAATCAACATGAGCGAAACTACGGCAGCCGATGCGCCGGCTGCTGTGCGCCGCGAGCGCGGAGAACTTCTCTGGCTGTGCGGCGCGGCGGCGCTGCTGTTCGCGGGGCTGCTGGTTTACTCGCAGACGCTGGCGTTCGCCTGGGATGAAGGCTTTCACCTGCTGGCGGCGCAACTGATCAACGCGGGAAAGAGACCGTACCTGGATTTCTGCTTTCCGCAGACACCATTGAACGCATACCTCAACGCGGGGTGGATGCGGATTTTCGGCGAAACATGGCGCGCCACGCACGTTTTGGCGACGCTGTGGGTAGCGGGCGCGGCATTTCTGGCGGGCGAGTTCGTGCTGGCGCGGCTTCCGGCGCCGCGCTGGCGGCTGGCAGGCGCCGTTGCGGCGGCGGCGGCGGTGGGGTTGAACTCGCAGGTGGTTCTGTTCGGCACGATCGGGCAAGCTTACGGGTTCTGCCTGTTTCTGACGGTGGCGGCCTTCCGCCTGGCGGTTGTGGCGGTGGAGCGGCGGGCGGCGCTGTGGGCCGCCGCAACGGGCCTGATGGCGGGAGCCGCGGCGGCATCCTCTCTTTTGACGGCGGCGGCCGGGCCCGTGCTGCTGGTCTGGATCGTGTTGCGGAACCGCGCGGGGAACCGGTGGATCAAGCTGGCGGCGTTCCTCGCGGGAGGGGCGATTCCTTTTGTTTCCGTGATCCGGCTTTATGCGCTGGGGCCGCGCCAGGTGCTTTTCAACATCGTCCAATACCAAACCCTGTACCGCCGGGTGAAATGGGAAGGCGCCACGGGCCAGGACATCTCGGTGTTGACGGGGTGGATCGATTCGGCGCAGGGGCTGGCGCTGATCCTGCTGGCGGCGACGGGCGTGTGGTTCCTGGCGCGAAAGAGCGGCTGGGACGGGGCGCGGCGGGCGGAGTTCTACCTGGCGCTGTGGCTGGGGCTGGCTCTGACGGCGGAGCTGGGTCTGGCGCACCCGACTTTCGAACGCTACTTTCTGCTGGTGGCGCCGTTCGCGGCCATCCCGGCGGTGGCGGGGTTGTACTGGATTGGTTCGCGGGTGGGCGATCCGGAGCGTCCGATGCGGCCGGCGCTGATCCTGATCATCGTTCTGGCGCTGGGGCTGTGGCGCGCCATCTACGACGATTTCGATTCGTATTCCTGGAAAGACTGCGAGAAGATTGCCGAGCAGGTAGATGCGGTCACTCCGCGGGGAGGGACACTTTGGGCGGATGAGCTGTTCTACTTCCTGACGCGGCGGCCACCACCGGACGGGATGGAGTTCTCGTACGCGCACGAGCTGGATCTGCCCGCGGACCAGGCGGCGTTGCTGCACATTCTGCCCGTTACAGAGATACACCGGCGGGTGCGGGCCGGCGCCTACCAGACGGTGGCGGCGTGCTACGAAAGCGACGCGACGGACAAGCTCAATTTGCCGCAGCTTTACCTCCAAAGATTCGAAGTCAAGGACTGCCCGGTGTACTGGGAGTGGGCGGGCAAGCGCTGACCTCAACGGATGGGGACGGGCTCGGGCTGCGGGGGAAGGGCGGCACGAGGGCCCGCATCGGATTTGACGGAACAAACCCAATTTTGCGCAACCGGCTTGTTTTCTTCGGGCTGCGCGGGCGGCTCGGCGGGTTCGCGGAGCTTTTGAAGGCGCCGCAGCTCGGCCAGGGCGCGGAAATACCGGCGATCCTCGAAGGCGATGCGGCGCGCCACCTGAAGCAGGGGCCGGTTGGAGGCCGGGTCTTTGATGAGAGCGACGAGGTCGGGGGCTTCGTCGAGGAGCTGGGTTTCGACGCGAGCCCAGCGGTCCTTATTCCACTGAGAAAGGATGAGGGTTTCGACGAGCAGGCGCTCGACGGGGCCGCGGGGCTGGAACTGCGCGAAATAGCTTTCGGCGAGGGCCGCGAGTTGTTGGGGATCCTCGCCGCGAATGACGTAGGAACGAACGTCGAAGCGGAAGGAAGGCGCGACGGCCTGAGTTGAGTGAGTAGGGATAGCTGACATCTCGGCTTCAGGGTAGCGGGGAGGGGGGATCGAGTCCGAAATGCGGGAGTGGGAAGTGGTTGAAAATGGGGGAGATGGAGTTGAGGAAGTCGTTAAAATCGGGATTGGCCGCGAATGAACGCGAGTGAACACGGATGGAAAACACGGAGTTGGAGCGTCCCGGCGTTGGGATCGGGCAGCGCATAGGTACGAGCTGGCTGTGCCGATCGTATACTTCGGAGGCCTCGAAATGCGCGCGGTGTATACTGGCCAAACGTATGGCCGTCGAGGAAATCGTATCGGGAGGACAGACGGGGGCGGATCGCGCGGCGCTGGATGTTGCATTGGCGCTGGGCATTCGTTGCGGCGGGTGGGTGCCGGCCGGCCGGGCAGCCGAGGATGGCGTCATTCCGGAGCGCTATCCCAATCTCAAAGAGACCGAGTCGGGTGAGCGCGCGGTGCGGACGGAACTCAACGTCCGTGATTCGGATGCGACCTTGATCCTTTCCCACGGCGAATTGGCGGGCGGCTCGAAGCTCACCAGCGAGATCGCAACCAGAATGCACAAGCCTGTGAAGCATATCGATCTTGCCTCCTATACGAGCGTTCCGGGAGCGATCACCGAGGGCCGGGCCTGGCTCGGGGCGGAGCAGCCGCGCAAACTGAACGTGGCAGGGCCGACCGCTCGTGAGGACACGGATATCTACAGCAGGGCGGTCATGGTTCTCACGGGAATACTTGCCGAGCAGCCGAGGATGTCACGCGACGAGGGTCTCCAGGTTGCGATGGAATTGCGGCAAGCGACGGTTTCCTGGCTGCAACATTGGGACAACGTCCGGTGGCAGGTTCCTTACTGGTTCTGCACAATTGCGACTGCGACCGTGGGGGCCGTCGCATTCCTCTGGAAGCCGGAACTCGCCGAGCCGTTGAAAGTGGTCTGTCTACTTTTCGGCCTATTCGGCCTCTGCT
>Ga0335081_10011949_pt1 | contig 14058 bp, 14 predicted proteins | sample Lox_Sample_35_FD_206713 | JGI IMG/M metagenome (GOLD analysis project Ga0335081, IMG submission 206713) | Soil microbial communities from Loxahatchee National Wildlife Refuge, Florida, United States - Lox_Sample_3.5 | ecosystem: Environmental > Terrestrial > Soil > Wetlands | place: USA... | reverse complement strand
GTCCTATTCTCGAACAGGACCATCCACCACGCCCTGCGCGCGGCCGGGGTCAGGTCGGTGACCTTCGTCCCGTCCGGCCTGGCGAGGAGCGCCTACTCAAAGCTCTCTCACGCCGGGAGCGAGCTAGTCCCGTTCATCACCTCCTCCGACCTGATGGCCTCCCTCAGGAAGCGCCTCGAGGCAACGAAGGGCCCCACGTTCTTCTACGTCTACTGGGAGAAGGTGGACACCATCGAGCACGCGTACGCCCCGGGCTCCGAGGCTTCAAGGTCCGAGGTCTCCCTCCTCTCATACCTGCTCAAGAAGGAGCTCCTCGACAGGCTCGGGCGGAAGGCCGCCTCCGAGACGCTCCTGCTACTGACCGCTGACCACGGCCAGATCCGTGTCGCCGACAAGGTCACCTATCTTAACGGCCTCAAGCCGGTGACTGGCAGCTTGATGAGGTCCCCCTCTGGCAAGGCCATGCCTCCGTGGGGCAGCGCAAGGGACGCATACCTATACGTGGACGAGAAGAGGCTCGAGCGCGTCCTCGCCTATCTCTCGAAGAAGCTGGGGCGCGGCGCCGTCGTGCTGAGGACCGAAGACGCTGTCCAGGCCGGCCTGTTCGGCCTCGGCAAGCCCGAGCCCAAGTTCCTCGACCGCATCGGGAACCTGATGATTCTCCCGAGGAAGAACAACCTGGTCTGGTACAAGTACAGAAGAGGGGACAGGTTCAAGGGGATGGGGCACCACGGCGGCATGACGCCGCGGGAGATGCTCATCCCCTTCGTCGCCTCCCGCCTGTCTGAGCTACAGTAGCGCCCTGCCGGAAGTCCTTCATGACCTCTTGGTAGCCGACCAGCCTGCCCTTCGCGTCCTTGACCTCGGTCAGCTCCGTCCTGTACGGAGTGGTGTAGCAGTCGCCCGACTTTGCTATCTGGACGGCCTCGTACGCGGAGTTGACCCTGCGCTTGAACTCGTCCTTGACGTCGACGAAAACCCCGACGAGCCCGTCGGTGACCGAACCGCCCCCCGCCTCGTGGGCCTCGAGCGCCGCCCTCTCGAGCGCCCCGACCGTCTCTGCGTACAGCCAGTACCTGAACTCCTCCTTCCAGGCCCCTCGTGCGACCAGCTCCTTCGGCACCTTCTGTATCAGGGTCGTGACCGAATAGTTCAGCCTACCAAGCCAGGCGGTCTGCTCCTTGCTGTTCGAACAGATCTCCACAGCGAGCTTCTCCGCCTCCGTTGCCGCCCTCATCTTCCTGCCCGAACCGAGGGCGCGGACCGTCCTCCCCATAACGGCGAACGCCTCCCTGTAGCACACCGAGACTTCGGTCTCCCTCCTCCTCCGCCCGACCTCCGACGCCAGCGCCTTGGCCAGAGCGTCGACCTTCTTGTCGAGGGCGGGCCTCTCCTCTGCTGCGATGTACGGCATGGCGCCGAGAGTCGCGCCAGAATATTTAGAGCCTGTGCCGCCGCGGACTTCTCACCAGCAGCCTCACCGCCTCCACGGCCAAATCAATCGAGTCGTCCACCCCCGCGCCAGGCACGAACCTGTCGGTGGTCCTATCCGCAAGGACAGCGAAGACCGCCCCCGTCCTCACCCCGAAGAGCCTCCCCAAGGTGAACAGCGTAGACGACTCCATCTCGAAGCAGAGGACCTTCGCCGCGCGCAGGTCGTCGACCAGGCCTCTTGCAGCCGAGGGCAGGTACCCGCCGAACCCCGGCCTGCCCTGTCCGACGTAGAACGAGTCGGTCGAGGCCGTCACGCCGAGGGCGAACGTCTTGCCCATCGCCTTGGCGGAGTCGCGCAGGGCGACCACGATGTCGGGGCTGGCCGCGGCGGGGTAGCCCTCCATGACGTACTGCCTGGTCGTGCCGTCCAGCCTCACGGCCGCCTCCGCTACCACCAGTGACCCCACCCTTACCTTCGGCTGGATGGAGCCGCACGTCCCGACCCTGATCATTGTCTCGACGCCTAACCTAGCCAGCTCCTCGACCGCGATCGCTGTCGAAGGCCCGCCTAGCCCCGTGGAGGTCGCGATGACGTACACGCCCCCCACCCGCCCGCCGAACGTCCTGAACTCCCTGTGCGAAGCGATTTCCTTGGCGTCCTCGAACCTCTCCGCAATCCGCGCCACCCTGTCCGGGTCGCCGGGGAGCAGCGCCACCCGCCCTACATCTCCCCTCTTCAGTCCGATGTGGTACAGCCTTCCCGCGTAGTCCTTCGGGGCCAGAGCCAATCGTCTCCCTCGCCGATGGGCCGCCGGATGATTTAACGGTTCGAGGCCCGCTCCACCGCCGCGGACCCAATGATGGTCTACCTCTCCGTCCCGATTATCGCCAACAGGTCGATCGGGCGCGCCCAGCTATTGGCGAAGGCCATAGTCGACGCCGGGCACGACCTCACCTCGCCGTGGGTCCTGAGGGACGCGGAGACCCGCCCCGCCTCCTCCATCAACATCTTCGCCCGCGACAAGGCAGCCGTCGAGTCGAGCGACGCAATACTGGCCGACGTCTCCATGCCCAGCGTCGGCGTCGGGATGGAGGTGATGATCGCCTACAGCCTGGGCAAGAGGGTGATCCTCGTCTCGCAGGAGGGCAGCGTCGTCACGAGGATGCTCACCGACATGGACGGGGCCGAGTGGGTGATGTTCGCCGACGACGACTCGCTACGCGCGGGCCTGCGCAAGGCACTCGGGCGCCGCTGAAATCAATGCCGAGACCTCATCTCGAACCTGACGACCCTCTTGTTCTGCCTGTCGTAGTAGAACTTGGCGTCGAACCTCATCCCCAGGAGCATGGCGTTAACCCAATATCTGTCGTCCTCCCACATCATGCTGTAGGGGAGCCTGTTCATGTCGAACCACCTCACCGGCCCCTCCTCGGTCGACCTCGCACTGCCCTTGAACTTCCGCGCCGAGTAGACGTGGACCCGCATGTCCAGGGACTCCCCTCCCTTCATGTAGAATTCGATGGTCCCGTGGAAGAAGGGGTCCCTCACGACCAGCCCCGTCTCCTCCTCCACCTCCCTCTCCGCGCTCTCCTCCGGAGTCTCGCCCGGCTCCACCTTCCCCCCGGGCCCGTTCCACTTGCCTACGCTAATCCCACGCGTCGCCCTCTTGAGCAGCAGCTTGTCGCCGCGGATGATGTGGCAGATGGTCGCCTCGACTACCACGCTCCTACCTCCCCTACCGCGCGCCCCTCCGCCTCAGCCTGTGGAGCACGTACCTCGATGCGGACTCTGCGTCCCTCTTCCCCGAGTCGACGAGGATTCCCCTCTTCGGCCTCTCGAAGGAGTTGCTCAGCCTGATGAACGACTCCTGGGGGACGACCGCGTTCCTCGAGGCGTTCCTCTCCCTGGCGGTCTCGAGGTCGCACACCACACAGACCACCGCGGCCGAGGAGTAGTACCTCTGGAGCTTCTCCAGCGCCTCCTGCCGATAGTCGTCCTTCAGAAAAGTCCCGTCGAGGATGACGTCGTACCCTCGCTTGAGCGCCTCCCTTCCGACCAGGAACATCGCCCCGTAGACGAACTTCGACTCCTCCCGGGTGTAGGCGGGCGCAGATATCATGAACCTGATGTTGTCTGTCTGGATGTGGACCGACTGACTCAACCCGCCCGCGACCAGATGGGCGATGGTGGTCTTCCCGCTCCCAGGGATGCCGCAGAATATCACGAGGCGGCCCTTTGTCTTCGTGTTCCCGACTGATGTCGTTGGGTATTAAACGGTTGATAGGCCCAGCCGGGCTCGAAGCCTTTTTACGCCCAACGCGCTCCGGCGGCCAAGTTGGCTCGCCTCCGCTACCTCGGCTGGCCCGAGTATGGCAGGCTCCTAGAGAGGCTCGCCGACGCCGTCGCCGCCCATAGGTCGAAGTTCGACCTCGTCATAGGCATAGCGAGAGGGGGGCTCCCCGTCGCGATGGTCGTCTCCGACAGGCTGGGGACGAAGGTCGACTTCATCAACGTAAAGTCCTACGACGGCATAGGGACAAGGACCAAACCGAAGATATTGACTACAATCAGCGAGGAGATACGGGGGACGCGCGTCCTCATCGTCGACGACATTGTCGACCGCGGCGACACCATGGAGACCGTCAAGGCCTACGTCGAGGCCAAGGGCCCGAGGGTAACAAAGTCAGCCGCGATATTCACCAAGCCCTGGTCCTCCCTGGCCCCGGACTTCTCCCTGGGGGTTGTTGAGTCTTGGATCGTCTTCCCATACGAGCGCGGAGAGGTCGACAGGCTCAGGTCGCGGGAAAAGAAAGCGCGGACGAGCTAATCCCATTAGCGAGTCCTCCCATTCTTAGCAAAGGCGTGCACCTGTGGGACATATTTCGCCGCAATATTCTCTATAGGAACGACTAAAATAACCTGCGCACAATCGTGCCGACATGAGAATTAAGACCGGGATAAGCCCGGCCATGGTTGGGGTGGCTGTGATCGTTGTTGTTGTATTAGTCGGCGCAGGACTCTACGTCGCCATCGGAGGTGCGAAGACCTCCACAGTCACCCAGACCAGCACCCTGACCCAGTCTGGTTCCACGGGCACAGTCACCTCCACGGCGACCTCAACCGTGACTTCTGCTTCTACTGCGACGGTGACATCTACGACGTCGTCGACGGCGACCTCGACGGCCACATCGACCGCGACGGTGACGGCGACGACCACCTCGACGACGTCATCAACGGTGACGGTCTCGTCGACGACGGGAGCTGTGGCGGCGCCCCCGCTGGTGGTCCAGAGGAACGCTGCGTACAGCGACGCCGACCCCAGGGACACGTCCTCGATAGACGTCGCCCAGCAGTCCTACGAGACGCTGACATACCTTAGCGCCAACGGGACCGTTATGCCCGGGCTAGCGACCTCCTGGGCCGCAATCGGCAACGGAGCGACCTGGCAATACAACCTGAGGCAGGGCGTCACATTCCACGACGGGACTCCGTTCAACTCGACAGCGGTCGTCTTCTCGATCACCAACACAGTCGCATGGGCAGGCGGAGACGCATCCGACGTCTGGGCCAACTTCGTCTCGGCCAGTGCGGTGAGCCCGTACGTGGTCGACCTGAGCTTCAACCAGCCGATCAACGCCCCGCTCATCACCTCGGCGGCCTACTCGGCGTTCATCTTCAGCCCCAACATCCTCCACTACGCGGGGCTCGCCAACAATTCGACCAACCTCCTGACCGGCCTCCATACTTGGTTCAACAAGTACAACGACGACGGGACAGGCCCGTACACCATCAACTCCACGGCCTCTAGCCTGTCGAAGGGCATCTGGGTCCTCAACCAGTTCAAGAACTACTGGGGAGGATGGAAGGTAGGGCAGGTGACACAAATCACGTTCGACGAGGTCACGAGCGTCCCGACGGCAATCCAGCTCGCGGAGCAGGGACAGGCCGATGTCATCGGCGTCGGCGGACAGTTCCAGTACGTCCCGTCGCTCCTGTCCGCAGGCCTCAACGTGGTCGACGGCCCGACCCACGGCTCGATATGGCTGCTCTTCAACACCCAGCAGCAGTACGAGAGCAACCCGCTGGTGAGGCAGGCTCTCCTGACGGCGGTCAACTTCCCGAACATACTCTCAGAGGCGTACTATGGCTACGGCGTCAACTTCAACGGCGCAATCAACCCTGGCCTCGCGAACTACCAGGCAGGTGCGCCGGGCTTCGGGACGGGGGCCGGCAACCTGACGGCGGCCAAGGCGCTGATGACCAAGGCAGGTTACCCCAACGGCCTCCCCAACGTCACATGGACTCTGACCTACTCAACGGGCAGCCCGTTCGAGGCCACCATCGCCCAGCTCCTCAACACCTACTGGCAGCCCCTCGGCGTCACAATCAACCTCGACGGCCTCTCTTTCACCAACCAGGCGATCAAGGCAGGCTACATCAACGGGAGCCAGGCCTTCCAGCCAGGGCCGATTTCCTACGCGACGGGGAGCAACGTCCAGCAGCTCGCGCTCCTGAACTGGAACGGCGCCACATCAGACCCTTGGCTCGTCCCGTACGAGCTCTTCGCGATCCAGGACGCCCCGTTCCAGAACGACATCATAATGAACTGGTCGTACCTCCAGAACAGCACCTTCACTAACACCCTCAACCAGTTCCAGGTGGACGAGGCGACCAACCCGACAGCGGCGGCCAACGACATCACGGCCCTGAACAACGAGTTCGCCCAGCTCGCTCCTGGAGCGGCCATGTTCCAGGGTCAACAGATCTGGGTTGTCAACCCGCACTGGAAAGGAGTCGTGATGAACCCGAACTACTCGTTCGACTACTTCTTCTTCTACTCGTGGACCTACTCGCCAACGGCGTCGGTCAACGCCCCGCCGGCGTCGCCGGTCCCAGTACCTGCACAGGCGCCGCAGCCAGCCGCGGTCTGGACTGCCGCAGGCGATTCGCCCATAGGCTCTCTCCTCCGCTTTCTCCACCACGCTCCCCAATGAGGCCCCTTGAACCTAGGGGCCTACATACTGCGTAGAAGCCTCCTCGTAGTTCTAGTCGTCCTCGGGACCGTAACCATCACCTTCTTCCTCTCCCACCTGGTCCCCGGCAACCCCGCAGTGCTCTTCGCCGGGACGCAGGCCACCCCGCAGGAGGTCGCCCTATGGACGCAGAGGCTCGGCCTGGACAAGCCCCTGCCGGTGCAGTTCGAGATCTACCTCAGGAACATGTTGTCTGGAAACTTTGGAGACTCCTGGTCCAACTCCAACGACCCGATCGCCCCTCTCATCGGCCAGTCCCTCCCCAACACCTTCACTCTCGCCGCAATCTCAACCACGGTCGCGGCCCTCATCGGCATCCCGCTCGGCGTCGAAGCCGCCAAGAGGAGGGGAGGGAAGTTCGACTCGCTCCTCCGGATATTCTCGGTCACCTTCGTGGCGATCCCGCAGTTCTGGCTCGCGCTGCTGCTCCAGCTCTTCTTCAACGTCGACCTCCACCTCCTGCCCCTGGCCTCCTACGGCGGGGCCCTCCTCTACATCCAGCACAACCCGATCAAGACGGTGACCAACTCCTATCTGATCGACGCCGCCCTCACTGGGAACGTATCGGGCTTCATCCACGTGGCGTGGAGCCTTCTCCTGCCCGTCACCGCCCTCTCGCTCTATCCCATCGGAGTGATAGTGAGGCAGACCCGGAACCTGATGATGGGGATAATGAGCGAGAACTACATCAGGACCGCCAAGGCCTACGGCCTGAAAGAGGGCGAGATCAACTACAGGTACGCGCTACGGAACGCGGCAGGCCCCCTCGCGGTCATCCTCGCACTGATCTTCGCGGGCTCGATAATTGGGGTAGTCTTCGTCGAGGACGTCTTCGCGCTCTATCCGGGCATCGGCCACCTGATAGAGCAGGCGACCGGGACGGGGATTACCTCCAGCGCCATCGGCGCCGTCGACTATCCTCTCGTCCTATCCTTGACCGTCGTGATCACGATAATCTACTCCGTCTCGAACTTCGTGGCCGACCTCGTCCAGATCTACTTCGACCGCAGGATAATCCGGTGATCTGCGATGAGACCCTGGGACCGTTCATCACCGCGCGCCGACGCCGGGGGCGTCTTCAAGCTCATCCACACCTTCCGGATGCTCTCAAAGGACCCCTTCTTCCTTTTCGGAGTGATCGTGGTCGCCGTCCTCGCCGTGGCCGCGGCGGCCGCTCAGTTCATCACTCCCTACCCACAGCAGGGGCTGGGATTCGCGCCGGAGCCTCCCCCCAAGTGTCCCGGAGTCCCGACGGCAATAGCAGGGGTCTGCCCCCCGACCTTGGCCCACCCCTTCGGCACGGAGTCCCTGGGTAGGGACCTCCTGACGAGGATCGTGTTCGGCATGCGGACATCCCTCCTCGTTGGGGCATACACCGTCGCGCTGGCAGTCGCGATCGGCCTGGCCGTGGGGCTTAGCGCCGCCTTCTTCGGAGGCTGGTTGGACGAAGCGCTGATGAGGGTGACCGACGTTTTCCTTTCCTTCCCACACCTCATCCTAGCGCTGATCATCATCGCCACAATCGGGCCAGGGTTCGAGAGCGTGTTCATCGCCCTGGGGGTGACCTGGTGGCCGCCGTTCGCGCGACTAGCCAGGAGCAAGGCACTCTCGGTCAAGTCGCAGAACTTCGTCCTCGCGGCGCGGGCCGCCGGCTCGAACAACAGGAGCATCATCCTGCGGCACATCCTCCCCAACTCTCTCGCCCCTCTGACCGTACAGATGAGCCTCGACATGGGAATCGCCATCCTCGCGGAAGCAGGGCTGAGCTTCCTCGGCCTGGGGATAAGACCGCCGACGGCCGACCTCGGGGTCCTGATATTCGAGTCCGAGAACTTCCTGACCACCGCCTGGTGGCTGGCTCTCTTCCCTGGCATCGTCCTGGTCTTGCTTGTCCTCTCTTTCCTCCTCATTGGCGAGAGAGTCAACATCTATCTAGACCCGCGGCTCTCGAAGCGATAGGCGACTTTGACCCTCCTAGAGGTCTCGGGCCTGAGGCTATCTTTTGACACGGAGAGGGGAAGGCTCGACCTCTTCTCAGGGCTCGACTTCACCTTGGGGGACCGGGAGATAGTCGGGATCGTCGGTGAGAGCGGCTCGGGCAAGTCCACCCTCGCCTACGCGGTCACCCGCCTCCTTCCCGCCAACGCCAAGATACTGGGCGGGACTATAACGTTCGAGGGCGAGCAGCTGCTCGAGCTCAGCGAGAGGGAGATGGCCCAGGTCAGGGGGAAGAAAATCACCATGGTCTTCCAGGACCCGGGAACTTCCCTCAACCCCGTCTTCAGGATAAAGGACCAGATGAAGAGCGTCCTCAAGGCTACCGTTGGCCTCGAAGGCGCGGCAGCAATCAAACACGCCGTCGACCTCCTCCGCGAGGTCGAGCTTCCCGACCCCGAGGGAGTCCTCGAGTGCTTCCCCTTCGAGCTCTCGGGAGGTATGCAGCAGAGGGTGATGGTGGCAATGGCTCTGTCGTCCAACCCGCGTCTCATCATAGCCGACGAGCCGACCAGCGCCGTCGACGCCACGATCCAGGCGGAGATACTCGACCTCCTGCGCAAGATCAGGGCGGAGCGCGAGTTCTCGATGATACTGATCACCCACTCCATCGTAGTCGCCGAAGAGGTCTGCGACAGGATAGTTGTGATGTACGGCGGGGAGATCGTCGAGGACGGCGACGCCAAGACCATCGTCACTGCCCCGATGCACCCCTACGCGAAGGCCCTGCTAAAGTGCATCCCCAGGCCCCGGAGGCCTCGAGCCACGAAGTCCATGCTCCCGGTGGTGGAGGGGCACGTCCCAGACCTCACCGCCCCACCGCCCGGTTGCAGGTTCAACCCCAGGTGCCCCTATGTGATGGAGATATGCACCCGCGAGCGGCCCCGGTTCTACCAGGCGGGCGGGACGAAGGCGCTATGCTTCCTCTATGAGCCCGAGGGTGGGCGGTGATAGGCATCATCCTTCAGGTCGAGGGCCTCTCCAAAGAATTTCCGTACAGGGGGGGCGTCCTGAACAGGGTCAGGGGGAGGATACGGGCCGTCGACGGGGTGTCCTTCGAGGTAAAGGAGGGCACCACCTTCGGGATAGCCGGCGAGTCAGGCTCGGGGAAGAGCACCCTCTGCATGACAATCGCCAAGCTCCTCGAGCCGACATCGGGGCGGATAGTCCTCGACGGCAAGGACTACGGGCGCGCGCGCGGCGAGGAGCTCCGCGAGTTCCGGACCAAGCTCCAGATAGTATTCCAGAACCCGGTCTCCTCCCTCGACCCGCAGATGACCGTCCGCAGTATCGTCCTCGAGCCGGCGAAGGCCCTGGGGACAGTCCCCAAGGACGGCCTGGACGATAAGGTCAACGACCTCCTCGACAAGGTCGGGCTGCCGCCATCGCTCGCCAAGAGGTATCCCCACGAGCTGAGCGGAGGCCAGGCCCAGAGGGTCTCCATCGCGAGGGCCCTCTCGGTCAACCCCAAGGTCCTCCTCCTCGACGAGCCGACCTCGGCCCTCGACGTCTCCGTCCAGGCCCAGGTCCTCAACGTTTTCAACGACCTCCAGGATAGGCTCGGGGTGACTTACGTGATAGTCTCGCACGACCTCTCTGTGATAGGCCACATGTGCGACGACGTCGCGGTGATGTACGCGGGGAGGTTCGTCGAGCTCGGGACATACGACGACGTCTTCTACTCTCCCTCCCACCCCTACACGGCCGCCCTCCTGGCCTCCGCCCACATGCTCGGGGACGTCGAGTCGGAGAAGCGGTTCGCGCTCACGAGCGCCGTCACCAGCCCGAGGAACCTCCCGACCGGCTGCTACCTCCACCCCCGCTGCCCGTTCGCCTCTGACGTCTGCAAGGAGACCTATCCCCCGATGGTCGACCTCGGCTCCGGCCACCAGGCCTCGTGCCACAACAAGGAGAAGCTCCTGTCGTCTTGGAGGGTCGGAGTCCAGAATTGAAGGCCTCCCGAGCGGTCGCCGTCGTCCTCGCGGTCGTGCTGATCGTGGCTGGGACGGGGGCTTACCTGGTGATGACCGGGGCCGGACAGGCCGTGACCGTCACCACCTCGACCACGGTCACCTCTACCGTGACCGCCTCCCAGACTGGGATATCCACGTACTCGGCCTGCTTCAGCCCCGGAGGCAGCTGCGCCTCCCAGCTGATCGCCCTGATATCGAGGGCGAACAGCTCGATACACGTGATGATCTACGAGTTCTCGAACACAGACATCGCCAACGCCCTCGTCAAGGCAAAGCAGAGGGGCGTCGACGTCAAGATAATAATGGACGGAAGCGAGGCCGAGTCCCAGAACGTGGGCGCCGTAGCGGTCCTCAGCCAGGGCGGCGTCCCGCTCAAGGATTACACCCCGCTCAACGGGATCCTCCACGACAAGGTCGCGATAATCGACGGCTACATCGTGGTCACGGGGAGCTACAACTGGTCCTACAGCGCCGACAACTTCAATGACGAGAACATGCTGGTCCTCAACTCCGCGACCCTCGCCGCCCAGTACCAGACCGACTTCCAGACGCTCTGGAACCAGACCTCCACCCTCCCAGGATAGGAGAGACTAGACTGAAAGAGTGGGAAGACCTCTCGGATTGGTACGACTCGAAGCAGGGCGAGACGGGCGACCTCTGGCACAGGTCCCTGATCGACCCCGTCCTCCTAGAGCTCGTCGGGAACCCCAAGGGGAAGACCATCCTCGACCTAGGCGCAGGGAACGGGTACCTCGCGAGGCGCCTGGCGGGGAAGGGCGGGAGACTGACGGCGCTCGACTCCTCGCCCAAGATGATCAGGAACGCAAAGGCCCACGACCCCGGCAACTCCCTCGGGATAACCTACATCCGCTCAGACGCCAACGACCTCTCCCAGCTCGCCTCGGGGAAGTTCGACGTCGTGTTCGCGAACATGAGCCTGATGGACATCGAGGACGCCTCAGGGGCGATACGAGAGGTGGGGCGCGTCCTCAAGAGTGGAGGGAGGTTCGTCGCGAGCATCTCGCACCCGTGCTTCGACAACGGCTCCAAGTCCGGATGGGAGATAGAGAAGGTCAGCTTCGAGACCAAGGTCTACAGGAAGATACGAGGCTACAGGAAGCCATTCGCCGACCAGATCCCCTGGAGGCTCCCCAACGGAGATAAGAGGTACACAGTAGCGTTCCACCGGCCCCTCAGCTGGTATGCGAGGGAGCTCCACTCCTCAGGGCTGGCGATAACGGCGCTCGAGGAGCCCGAAGGCGACGAAGAGTTCAGGGAGAAGGAGAGCGAGGCCGCCGGCTTCCTCGAGGTCCCCCTCCATGTTGTCATCGAGGCGCTGAAGCTGTAGCGGCTAGCTGTTTAAGGAACCAATACCGCAGCCGCCACAACCGATGTCCAGAGCCCATTCTTGTCGCCCTCGGCCGACTGGGCGACGTGCGACGTCCTGATTATCAGACCGCTCCCCTTGAAGAGCTGCTCCCTCTCCTGCCAGGCGGTCGTCGGATTGAAGGAGATGCCCATAGTCGTGGCGAGCATCGTCGCCGCCAGGTCCTCCGCGTAGTCCCCCGCGACCTCCTCGGTCTGCCCGAACGCCTGGTGCTCGGAGATGTACCCATATGTCTTGGTCGAAGGGATCGCTAGACCCACGGCAGCGGCGATGAGCCTGTTTGGCTCCCTGGTCGAGTTCCGCGCGAGCATCGCGAAGGTGATCTCCCCTGGGGTGAGCATCAGCCTCCCCTTCTCCTTGGGGATGACTTTGCAGCCCGCTGGCACTATGCTCGAGACCTGGACGAGATTGCAGTGCTGTATCCCCGCGTCCCTGAGTGCCAACTCGAAGGACTGGAGCTTCTCTCTGTGCTTCCCCACGCCGTTGGTGAGGAAGAGGCGCCGGGGAATCAATTCCTGCTAGCTCGTCTGCCGGGCACTGTAATTGAACCTTTTCTCGAGACGGAGCGCCTGGCGAAGGTTCAGACTGACGGCCGCCCTTCATGTCGGAGGCTATGTCGCCCACAATAGAATATGGAGAGGCGCGTTTAATACGAGCCTAGGGCGTCAGGCACTCCGCCGGTCTCGATTGGCAACGAAGAGCCAGATGATCAACCTGCTCGGGGCGGATGAGCTCCTACTCCCCAGGATGATTTCCGACGCCCTCGTCGCGAACGACAGGGTGAAGTACCTGTTCTCGCTAGTCCAGGCAGCCAAGGCACACGCCGACTCCCCTGACGCCGAGCCCTCGGACCTCAGGAGCGAGAGGCTCGCGAGCGGGGTCAACGACGAGGGCCTGGACAGGGTGACGCGCTCTGCGGTCCTCGCGGAGGACGGGCGCTACCAAATCCCGCAGCTAGGGCGAATCGTCCAATCAGCCGCCTCCTGCATAGAAGAGATGATCAGGCCGCTCGAGCTCGCCGACCCTCCCCGAAAGGCCTCGGCCGCGAAGTACCGTGAGAGGCTGGAGAAGCTCAAGGCTTCGATAGGATCGCCTGAAGACGAGGTCGCGACGGTGGCCATGATTGAGAGGATGACCTCGGGCAGGCCCGTCACGGGGGACAGCCTCCACCTCCTGGTCATGGACCTCCACAGGGAGATCAACGCCCTGCAGTCTGCGACCTACCAGGAGTCTGTGGACGGAGCCAGCGTCTACGGCATTACCGACGACGACAAGGTGCTGGTCAAGGCGTTCATGAAAGGCATCAACCGGAACGCCAAGTTGAAGTTCGACCACCCGGGCCTTGGGACGACGTCCACACGTTCCGGGGGCGTGCTGATGATACAGAACGACATCGGCCAGACCGAGGCCCACGTCGTTGTCATAAAGGTCAAGGAGTCCACGGCGAGCATCACGTACACCGACGTCCACAGGCAGCGCTTCCTCTTTCTCAGGTCGATGCTCGAAAAGTTCCCGGTCGCGTGGACAGACGCCGTCTCGAAGGAAGACAGCAGGCTGAAGGGCGAAAGCGAGTACTACCTCTCCACGGGCACGTATCAAGCGAAGGACAGGACCGACCTCGAGGAGTTCTTGGCCTTCCTCGGCTCGCGGCTGGTCTTCCTGATAGACTGGAACCGCGCCCGCAAGCAGCTGAAGCTCTTCCTCCCCAAGGGCGAGGTCTTCGACACTCTCCGATGGGCGGCGGACAACGACATCGGGCATATGGGCTTCCTGAAGATGGGCGGCGACAAGCTGGTCCTCGGGGCCATCGAGCAGTCCGCCAACGCCCCGCTCAGGTTCGGAGACCAGTTCTACGACGTCCTAGGCAAGAAGAGGGCGAGCGACTTTCTGAGGTTCGTCTTCGCCACCTGCTCGGAAGGCCTCCGGCAGAACAAGTCAGAGGTCTTGATCCGCGACGAGGTGAGGGCGGAGCTAGCGGAGTGCTTCCACAGCGTCAACGAGGACCTCCTCGAGATAGCCTCGAGGCACTCGTCCCTGATAGTCGAGCTCGCGACCGCTGTCAGAGACGACCTCCTGAGGATCGAGGGGGGCGAAGACCAAGAACTTGCCAAGAGGGCGGCGGAGAAGGGGAAGAAGTGGGAGAGCGAGGCGGACGCCCTCCTCAACAAGGTGCGCCTCGAGGTCAAGAGGTCTAACGCGCCGCCTGCGTTCGAGGTGATGCTCAGCCACGCTGAC
>Ga0335081_10011948_pt1 | contig 14058 bp, 12 predicted proteins | sample Lox_Sample_35_FD_206713 | JGI IMG/M metagenome (GOLD analysis project Ga0335081, IMG submission 206713) | Soil microbial communities from Loxahatchee National Wildlife Refuge, Florida, United States - Lox_Sample_3.5 | ecosystem: Environmental > Terrestrial > Soil > Wetlands | place: USA... | reverse complement strand
TACATTATGGGTGGGATCGACCGAGCCGGGTTCTTCGCCGTGCAGGTGGCAACCGTAGCAGGCAAACGTGATCAGGTAAGTCAACGGCGTCACCCAATTCTAACGCTCCCTTACGGTCGCGGCTCTGCCTGAAGTACCGCTACGCTAGGATTACCTCGATTGGCGGGCGCTTCCCTAAGACCTACACTCTCATGTCGCGCCGCCCCTTAGCCGCGAACGTGAATCAGCGGGGGCGTAACCGCCTATGATGCTTTCTTTAGCCACTACCGCTTGTCGAACGCCAGTACCGCCTGCAACAGAACGTTGGCGCCGTTTTCGATGTCCTGCGGGCGCGAAAACTCCTTAGGAGAATGGCTGATTCCGCCGATACTTGGCACGAAGATCATCCCCACCGGCCCGATGCGCGCAATCTCCTGCGCATCGTGTCCGGCCCCGCTGGGCAGCGACTTGGTCGAGAACCCGAGCGAACGAGCCGCTTCCTCGATCAGCTTTCTCATGCCGGCGTCGCAAAGGGCAGGATGATTGATGATCGGCTCGGCGAAGCTGAACCGGGTCTGATTCAGTTTGCCCAATGCCTCCGATTCGCTCTGCAGCCGATGGAAGAGCCCAACGAACTTTTGTTCGTCGAGGTCCCGAACCTCCACGCCCAGTGTGACTCTTCCGGGAATCACGTTGTATGCGCCGGGCTCCGCCCTGACCCATCCAACCGTCCCGACCTGCGCGCCTGCCACGCTGGTAACCACCTGGTTCACTTTTTCGATAAAGCGGGCCGCGGATAGCAGCGCGTCGTGGCGCTGGTCCATGGGCGTGGTGCCCGCATGGTTGCCAAAGCCTTCGATCGTAACTTCGCAATCGAGAATCCCCACGATTCCTTCCACCACGCCGATGTCGACGTGTTCCCGTTCCAATCTGCCGCCTTGTTCGACGTGCAACTCGAAGTACCCGGCAATGCTGCCTGGTTGCCGGCTCGCGGTCACGACGCGGTCGGGGTCGCCGCCGAGCAGGCGTATGCCCTCGCGGATCGTCTTGCCGCTCTGCGATACGAGATCCAGTTTCGCGTTACTCAGCCCTTCACCCAATGCCTGGCTGCCGACCGTGCCGCCCTCCTCATTCTGGAAAAGGATGACTTCGACCGGATGCCGCAGGACAATCCGTTTTTCTTGTAAGGTCTGCGCGACTTCAATCGCCGAGAGAGAGCCCACGTCGCCGTCATAGTTGCCGCCCATCGGGACGGAATCGATGTGGGATCCGAGGAGCAAGGGCTTCAGCGCCGGGTCGCTGCCTGGGCGCGTGCCCACAATGTTCCCGGCTGCGTCGATATGGACACTGAGCCCAGCTTCCTTCATCAGGGCGATGGCATAGCCGCGGCCCTGCAGATCAGCCTCCGTGTACGCAACTCGGCTCACCCCGCCCTGTGGGTTAGCACCGAACTTGGAAAGCGCGCTCAGGTGGTCGTTGATCCGCTGCCCGTTCACCCGCACAGGCGTCTGCGCATGAGCCGATGACAGGGCGCACAGAATAACACCCAAAGACCAAAGCATGACTGGCAATCGAGCGTGGTTTCGCATATTCGATTATTGCTCGGCGCCCCTCAACCCTCCATTCCGCAGATCCGCAGACAGATGCTCCCTCGGCCCAAGTCTCTCGACCAATTGCCGCCCGTGATGGATTACAACATCGCTTCTTGCCTGGCGCGTGCCGACTCGTCGGCACGCTGGTCTTGGCTATAATTGCGGCATGCGTCGCACCATTGCCGCATTCCTGATTCTCCGCACGAGCGGCCTGGCCGTCTGCGGGCGGACGCCCAATACTTGAACTGGCGGTGGAGGGATTCTCAACTGGCAGCGCGTGAGGACTTGGAATGGAAATAGGAGAAACGGTTTCGCACTACCGGATTCTCAGCAAGCTGGGCCGGGGGGGTATGGGCGTGGTCTACCTTGCCGAGGACACGCATCTCGCCCGGCAGGTTGCCGTCAAGTTCTCTACGGCGCCGGCGGAGAACGAGCAGTACAGGGCTCGCTTCCTGCGCGAGGCGCGCGCCGCCTCCGCTCTGAACCACCCGCACATCGCCAGCATCTATGACTACGGTGAGAGTGCTGCAGGCCAACCCTTCATCGTGATGGAACTGGTTTCGGGCCAAGACTTGGCTCACCTCCTCCACCGGGGTGGAGTGTCTCCGTTGCAGGCCATCCGCATCGTGGAGGAAGTTGCCGAGGCGCTCGCCGAAGCCCATCGTCACGGCATTGTTCACCGCGATATCAAACCCGCCAACATTGTCATCAACCAGCTTGGCCAGGTGAAGGTCCTGGATTTCGGCCTGGCCAAGCAGTTCGGGGAACCAGCCTCTTCCGACGAAAGCAGACCGGTCACGATCACCGCCGAAACAGCGGCAGGAACGGTCATGGGCACGCCTTCGTACATGTCGCCGGAGCAAGCTAAGGAGGCGCCGCTCGCTCCCAGCAGCGATCTGTTCTCCCTGGGCGCCGTCTTGTACGAATGTCTGGCCGGCCGGCCGGCTTTTTCCGGCGCCAACTCCGTGGAGATCCTGGCCGGAGTGCTGCATGTGGATCCGCCACCGCCTTCGCAATTCAATCCGGCGCTGCCGCCGGCGCTCGATCGCATCACCGCCAAAACCTTGGCCAAAGATCCGGACCAACGATATCAGTCGGCCAACGAACTCATCACCGATCTTCGAGCCGCCCGCGCCGGAATGACGCAGGCGGAGAGCCAGGAAACCGAGTGGCTGGCCGTTTCGCCCACCGCCCACCGCAGCTCTGTCAGCACGGCCCTGAAGAGCCTGCAAACTCTGGCCGCTCCGTTGCGAAGGTCGCGTGCCAAAGTGGCCGCGGCACTGGCGCTTCTGGTGGCAGTGGTGCTGTCCGCGTGGTGGTTCATGCCTGGCGGATCGTATCAGCCTGTGCCCGACGCGGCCCGTTGGTATCGCGAAGGTGTCGCCGCGTTGCGCGACGGGACTTACTACAAAGCCAGCACGGCGCTCGAACAGGCGGTTCGCATCGACGGCAACTTCACCATGGCCCACGCTCGTCTGGCAGAAGCCTGGATGGAGTTGGATTTTGCTGACAAATCCAGGGACGAGATGTTGCGCGCCGAACCTCCCGGCTCGCGCCTGCGCCTCACCCGCACGGAACAATCGTACGTGCAGGCGCTCCACTTGACTCTGACCGGCGATTTCGCCGGAGCGGTCGAGAAGTACCGCGACATCGTCGCGCGCACTCCCGACGCCGGCAAGGCCGACGCCTTTCTGGATCTCGGCCGGGCCTACGAGAAGAACGAGAAACTCAAGGGAGCCCTGGATTCCTACACTGAAGCCAGCCGCCGCCAATCGCAGAGTCCGGCTGTTTGGCTGCGCCTGGCCATTCTCTACGGCCGGCAGATGGATCAGGCCAAAGCCGCCGACGCCTTCGCCAGGGCCGAGCAGATCTATCGCGGCCTCACGAATCTCGAAGGCGTTACCGAGGTGCTTTATCAGCGCGCCGTGCTGGCCAATCGCCTCGGAAAGGGCAACGAAGCCCGCGCGGCGCTCGAACAGGCCCTCGAACTCTCCCGCCACACCGGCAGCCTCTCGCAGCAGATTCTCGCGCTCCTGCAACTGAGCACCAACGAATGCCGGGTGAACAACTTCACTCAGGCGCAGACTGACGTCACGCAGGCCATCGATCTGGCGCGCGCCAACGGCCTGGAAAACCTCACTACGCGCGGATTGGTCGACCTGGGCAACGCCTATTTTCTTAAAGGCGATGGCGATGAGGCCCGGAAATACTTCACGCAGAGCCTGGAGTACGCCCGCCGCTACCGGTCCGAACGCAACCAGGCGCGAGCGCAATTCTCCCTAGGGAGCCTTCAGATGTTCTATGGCCAATCCGACGAGGGTTTGGCGAATGTTCAGCAGGCCCTGGCCTGGTACCAGCGTGGCGGCTATGAGAAGGAAACCGCGCAGGCCCTGATCCTCATCGCGCGCCTTCAACGCCAGAAGGGCGACTATGCCGCGGCCCTCCAGTCTTTCGAACGGCAACTCGCGATCGGCCGTAAGCTTGGTGATACCGCGCAGATTGCGCTCGCGCTGCAGGGGAGCGGCACCGTCCTCCAGTCCGAAGGCCGTTGGCCGGACGCTCTGGCGCGATACCAGGAGGCCTACGAAGCCGCTCGCAAGTCCGGCGACCAGTTGAACGCCGAAAACGATCTGCTGTATGCCAGCGAAGTCCATTGGCAGCTCGGCCGCTACGACCAGGCGCGCCAGTTGCTGGCGCAGTGCGGTTCCAGCGCTTCGCGCACCGTGCTGGCGCTGGCCGACCAGATCAGGGCTGCCATGGCGCTCAGCCAGCGCCAGTTTTCAGTCGCCATCGAAACCAGCCGGCGCGTGCTCTCGCAGAGCGGCCTGAACACGGATATGGCCGCTCAACTCCGCAGCGTTCTTGGCGTCGCCCAGGTTGCGGCCGGCGCGCGCTCCGATGGCCTCGCTTCCACGGCAGACGCCGTGACGCTGGCCGCGAAATCCGGATCCCAGTGGTTGATCGCTGAGACCGGACGCAGTCATGCCCAGGCGCTGCTCGCCGCGGGAGAGCCCCAAAAGGCGCTCACCACTGCTTCCGCCGCGCAGCAGTGGTTTGAGCACGTGGGCAACCGGGAAGCCGAATGGCGTTGTTGGCTCGTGATTGCACGCTCGGAAGGCGCGCTGTCGGATCCCGCCAAATCCCGCGCGGACGCCCAAAAAGCCGCCCAGCTACTTGCGAGTCTCGAGCAGAAATGGGACGCTGATAGCTACAAATCGTACTTGACTCGGCCCGATATTCAATACGACCGCAATCAGCTTGATAAGCTGGCGGCCGGCAAATGAAAAGGAGCTACTGGAAATGCGAAGACAGTTGACGCCGCGCTCAGTTGGAGCGATCGCGGCGTTTCTGATGGCGGCGCTTGGCGTTTGCGTTTTGACGTGGGCCCAGAGTGGCGACACGCCCATCGTGATTTCGGATGGTTCGCTTACCATCGAATCGGCGGTCCCGTGGTCACAGTTCGCTGGCACGGGTGACATCAAGACTCATCCCCACGGAACCAAATCGGTGGCCAGCGTCGTGATCGAAATTCCCGGGAACAATCACACGGAGACTTTCTCGGGCGAGTCCTGCACGGTGGATATTACATATGCATCCGCGCACATCGTCATTAACACCGGGACGGATGGCAAGGGCCTGATGATGCGCCCGTTCAGCGCATTCCGCGCGGGAGACGGCCCCAACCGGCTGGTCCACAGGAACGGCAACGCCAAGATCTCCCACGTCACGGTCCTCAAAGGCTCCAACAGAGTCTTCAACTCCGACGCGTCCGGCGGCACCAAAATCACCATCCACTATCAGTAGTAGGGCAGGTTGCCAACCTGCGGACCGATTGTCAATCGGTCCTGCGAGCGCAGCTCGCCCTGGCCGGCAGCCCGGTGTTATCTGGTGTGAATCAAGGGATAGCTGGACACCGGCTCGCCAGCTTCAATCCGGGTGAGTGCCAGTTGCGCTTCGCGGTGCAGGCGGGCGGTGTCGAGCGATTCGCGGTCGGGCAGATACGCCGCCAGCTTTCGCAGGCCCTTGCGGAGCTGCCGCGCGGCGCCCACGGCATTGCCGCGCTCGTGGTGATAGAAACCCACGGCCAGGTGAATCAGAGATTGCAGGAACAACCGCCGCGGGCCGTGTTCCGGCGTCCAGGCCTCTTCCAGAACTTCGTGGCACTCGAAGAACTCGCCGCGGTTGAAGAGCGCGATGCCGCGGTCGAGCAACGGGTCCATCAATGCTTCAACAGCTCGGGGAACTCCCGTTCCAGGTTCTTCAGCTTCGGCAGGTCGTTGTAGACAATGTACGGGTTGTCCGGATGGAGCTGGAGGTAATGCTGGTGATACCCTTCGGCGCGGTAGAAGCCCGGAAGCGGCACAACCTGCGTCACGATCCGATGGCGGAAGATCTTGGCCTGGTCGAGCTGTTGGATGTAAGCCTCGGCGACGTTCTTCTGGGCGTCCGAGGAATAGAAGATGGCCGAGCGGTATTGGGTGCCTTCATCCGGGCCCTGGCGGTTGAGCTCGGTGGGGTCGTGAGCTACGGCGAAGTAGACCTGCAGCAGCTTGCCGTACGAGACGCGCGCCGGGTCGTAGGTGATGCGGATTGACTCGGCGTGCCCGGTTCGGCCGGTTCCCACGGTCTCATACTGCGCGGTGGAGGCGCTACCCCCGGCGTAGCCGGCCACCACGTCATGGACGCCGTCGAGCCGTTCGAACACGGCCTCCATTCCCCAGAAGCATCCGCCGGCCAGGACCGCGGTCGCTGAGTGCTGGTTGGCGGGAGCAGGGAGATCGGTGGCCGGCGCCGGAAAGCCGGCCGCAAATAGCGCGATCGCCCCAACAAGAAACAGTACGGACAAGTTGCAGAACTTCATAGCGTTTCCCCTCTCGCCAGGTAGATGGCGGCCAGATTCTCGCAGCCCACCCGATCGGCCTCGTCGAATCGGCCCGGCGTCGGGCTGTCCAAGTCCAGCACTCCGATCAGCACGCCGTTCCACACTAGCGGAACGACCAGTTCAGATCGCGACGCGGTATCGCAGGCGATGTGTCCGGGAAAGGCGTCGACGTCGGGTACGACCAGCGATCGCCGAAGTTGTGCCGATGTGCCGCACACACCCCTGCCAATGGCAATGCGCACGCAGGCGGGCTTGCCCTGGAATGGTCCGAGCACCAGCTCGCCCTCCTTCAGGAAATAGAACCCGGCCCAGTTGATGTCGGGCAGCGCGTGAAACAGGAGCGCGGCCGTATTGGCGGCGTTGGCGACCGGGTCGTGTTCTCCGCCCAGGAGACTGGCCAGTTGCGGACCCAACTCCTGGTAGAGTTCCGGCTTGCTGGATGCGGTGGAAACGGCAACTGAGTGCGACACAGACCTGCTTCCATGGTACCGGAAAAGGCGGCCGCCGAATCGGCGGCAATTGGGGTTCTACATACAATGAAGTATGTCCAAACCCGCGGTCTTCCTACTGGTGTTAGCCTGCGCGCTGCGCGCCGAGGTTCGTCCCATGACGCTGCGGCAGGCCGTCGAAATCGCTCTCAAACAGAACCCTGATATCATGCTGGCCCGCTTCGATGAGGAAAAGGCGCGGCAGGCGGTGCGCGTGGCCCGCGACCCGTTTACGCCTCGTCTGATCGTGGGCAGCGGGCTGGCTTATAGCAACGGTTTCCCCATGAGCATTGAAGGCTCCGCGCCGAGCGTGGTGCAGGCCCACGTGGTCCAGGACGTTTTCAACCGGCAGCAGAGCTTCGCGGTGGCGCAGGCCAAGGAAGACGCGCGCGGCGCCGCGCTGGCCGCCACGAGCAAGCGCGACGAGGTGGTGTACCGGACCGCCACGCTTTACCTGGATGCCGAGCGAGCGGCGCGGCTCTGGGAATTCGCGCGCCGGCAGGACGAAAGCCTCGAGAAGGTCCTGGAGACCGTGCAGGCGCAGGTGCGCGAGGGACGCTCCCTTCCACTCGCCGAAAAGACCGCCGCCGCGAATCTGGCTCACGCACGCCAATCGGCCGAACTGCTGGCGGACGAGCAGGCCGCGTCGGAAACCGCGCTGGCCATGGTCCTCGGCTTCTCGGCGGAGGATCGCGTGCGTCCGGTCGCAGAGCCGCGCTCCGCGCCGGAGCTGCCCAAGTCGGAAGAGGAGGCGGTCGAATCCGCTCTCGAATCCAACAAGGACCTGAAGCGGATGGAATCGCAGATCATGTCCAAGGAACTCGAGGTGCGCGGCGAGAAAGCGCAGCGCTGGCCGCACGCGGACCTGGTAGCACAGTACTCGCTGCTGGCCAAGTTCAACAACTATGCCGAGTTTTTCTCCAAGTTCCAGCGCAACAACGAACAGTTCGGCTTGTCCTTCCAGGTCCCGCTCATGGCCGGACCGGGAGTGAACGCGCAGGTGGCCATGACCCAAGCCGAGATCTCGCATCTGAAGCTCGATCTGAGCAGCGCACGGAACCGCATCCGCAGCGACCTCGAACAGTCCTTCCGGAACGTGAAGAAAGGCGAAACGGGCGCGGAGGTGGCGCGGCTGGATCTGGACGTGGCGCGCGAACAGCTCTCTGTCGACCTGGCGCAGTTCGAAGAGGGCCGCGTCTCGCTGCGGCAGGTGGAGGAAGCGCGCGTCGCCGAAAACGACAAGTGGATCGCCTTCTATGACGCGCAATACGCCCTGGAACGGGCCCGCTGGGGCGTGCTTCGCCTCACGGGAGACTTGCTGGCAGCCTTAGAGGGACTGCCGGCCACAAGGCAACCGTAACTACGGTCTCAACCGCCGGGCGTCAGCCGGCGCCTCAAGGCGGTCATGATCTTCTCCAGCTCTCCAACACCGTTTCCTGACCGGTGCGGCACTCTACCTCCGGGTCCAGCGGCGGCTCGTAGGGATCGTCGATGCCGGCGAGTGGAACGCCTTCTGCGCGAGCCGCAGCATGACCGAGGAATCCTTGCCGATGGAATACAGCATCACGGGCCGGGAGAACTCGACGGCCGCTTCGCGCAGAATGTGGATGCTCTCGGCCTCGAGCGTTCTCAGGTAAGACAAGATCATGCTTGCAGCCAACCGTCCAGGTCGCGGCTCAGGAGATTGGCGAGTTTCCATATGTCGTCGCGATAGAAGTCAACCAGGTACCGGCGGTCGGCGGGATCCATGCGAACACTGCCCGGCCGGCGAATGAGCACGCGCCGGATGAGCGGCCGCAAGCCGCCTGGCGTCAGGCCCGCCACCCTCTGCCAGACTCCCACGCCCTTCAGCCAGCCGATCGCCGGCAGCCGCGGAACCTGGGATGCCATGTAGCGGCACGATGTGTCGGGGGAGAAAGACGGGTCCACCTCGAGAAACCGGAAGACGTCCTGAAGCACTTCGCGCGGGCGGCCTCGGAAGTCCTCGTAGAACCCCACCCAGACGTTCCGTCCGAAGCGCCTCAGGTAGCGGCAGAGCTGTTCCGCGTACAGCCCGAAATCGAGGAACGGATGGTAGATGCCGAGCTGCTCCCCGCGGTAGTCAAGGCAGCGTTGGATGTGCGCGCGGAAGCTCGAGCGGATCGCGCCGATCCCGACGCCCTGCAGGTATTGGGAGAAAGCCCGCTCGGCCGGGTCGCGGAGCATTACCAGGATCTTGGCGTTCGGAATCCTGGCGGCGATCCGCTCCGGCGCCGTCCGCGACCACAAGTAACAGGCGCTGGCTTCGCCCAAACACGATTCGTCCGGCGCGTTGGCGAACAACCGCAGATAGTCGTTCCATTCGGCGACGATGCCGCTCTGGCGATGGCCGGTCATGGGACCGGAAAGAAACTCGCGCAGAGCGGGCGCATCGCGGGAAAGCTTGCGGCGAAGAGCGGGCTCGAAGTTCTGCTCACGCACTTCCTCGGCGAAGAAGCAAGGCTCCTTGATCGGACTCATGTAGATCCGGGGATGCTGGTCCAGGTAGCGACACAACGACGTCGTGCCAGCCTTGGGAGCGCCGGCTAAGAAGAAGCTTGGCAGGCGAGACATTACCCCTGGAGGAATGCTACCACCGGGGTGTGGCCTTTCATACAGTCGGAGAGTAAATTGTCGCTGTAAAGAGGGTTAAATATCCTGGTACCAGAAGTACCAATCTCCAAGCCGACTTGTGGCAGGAGTCCAGAACAAACTCCCGGTCGCACGTTTTGGCGATTCTCCCAAGGGGCGCGTCGGAGGGCCTTGGGACAGAGAGATCTCTCTGGAAAATGCCTGCCGGGTAGGGGGGCTCCGCCGGGGGCTAAAGCCCACTGATGCTTGCACTTGCGGCCCGGCTGAAGCCGTGCCCTGAACCAAGGCCAAGGCTACGATTTTCGTTCTTGCGGATGAGGCTCTACTTCATGACGCGACTGTCCCCGAGGTCTTTTAGCTGCAGCCGCTGGTACCGCCGCAGTTGCCGCACTTGTAGCAGCTTCCGTTTCGGGTCATGATGGAGCCGCATTCGGCGCAGAGTGGCGCGTCGGCGACGGCCGGCGTGAAGGGCAAATCCTGCTGCGGATCGGCCTCGGTGGGACGCAGGGTGGGCGTCTCACCGGCTTCCGAGTTGGCGTATTCGGGGCCGAGGAACTTCGCGCCCAGCCAGCGGAAGATGTAATCCATGATGGACTTGGCGTAGGGAACCTGCTGGTTGCCGGTCCAGCCGCTGGGTTCGAAGCGGACGTGCGCAAACTTGTCCACCAGGAATTTCAGCGGCACGCCGTATTGCAGGTTGAAGCTGACGGCGGTGGCGAAGGCATCCATCAGGCCGGAGATAGTGGAACCCTCCTTGGCCATGGTGATGAAGATTTCGCCGGGCGCGCCATCGTCGTACATGCCCACCGTGATGTAGCCTTCGTGGCCGCCGATGGAGAACTTGTGGGTGATGGAGCGGCGCTCATCCGGCAGCTTGCGACGGACCGGGCGGTAGACGACCTTCTCGACCGGAGGCGCAGCCGGCGCGGCGGCCGCCTTCTTTTCGCCCTTGCCCGATCCGGAGCTGAGCGGCTGCACCTTCTTGGAATTATCGCGGTAGATGGCGACCGCCTTGAGGCCCAGCTTCCAGCTTTCGGTGTAGGCGGTCATGATGTCCTCCACCGTGGATTCCTCGGGCATGTTGATGGTCTTCGAGATGGCGCCGGAGATGAACGGCTGCACGGCGGCCATCATGCGCACGTGGCCCATGTAGTGAATGGAGCGGGTGCCGTTCTGCGGGCGGAAACTGCAATCGAAAACCGCGAGGTGCTCGGGCTTGAGGTGCGGCGCGCCTTCAATGGTGCCGGTGGAATCGATGTGGGCCACGATCTTCTCCACCTGCTCGGGCGAATAGCCCAGCTTGATGAGGGCGGCGGGCACGGTGTTGTTGACGATCTTGATGACGCCGCCGCCGACCAGTCTCTTGAACTTGATGAGGGCGAGATCGGGCTCGATGCCGGTGGTGTCGCAATCCATCATGAAGCCGATGGTTCCGGTGGGCGCGATCACCGTCACCTGCGCGTTGCGGTAGCCGTGGCTGCGGCCGGATTCATACGCGCTGTCCCAGCACTGTTGCGCGCCCTGGTAAAGCGCGGTGGGAATATTGCTGCGATTGATGCGGCCCACCGAGTCACGATGCATGCGGATGACTTCGAGGAACGGCTGTTCGTTCACCGGGTAGCTTTCGAAGGGGCCGGTGGACTCGGCGATGCGCGAGCTGGTCAGGTACGCCTGGCCGCACATGATCGCGGTGATGGCTGCCGCGCAGTCGCGGCCCTGTTCGCTATCGTACGGGATGCCCATGGACATCAGCAGCGCGCCGAGGTTGGCGTAGCCGAGACCGAGCGGGCGGAAGTGATGCGAGTTCTCGGCGATCTTCTGGGTGGGGTAGCTGGCGTTATCGACGATGATCTCCTGCGCGAGGATCATGGTGTCGACGGCGTGGCGGAAGGCTTCCACATCGAACTGGCCATCCGGGCCGACGAACTTCATGAGATTCAGCGAGGAAAGGTTGCACGCCGAATCGTCCAGGAACATGTATTCCGAGCACGGGTTGGACGCGTTGATGCGGGCGGTGTTCTTGCAGGGGTGCCAGCGGTTGACGGTGGTATCGAACTGCATGCCGGGATCGCCGCACTGGTGCGTGGCTTCGGCGATCTGGCGCATGAGGTCGCGGGCCTTGTAGCGGTTCACCGGCTGGCCGGTGGAGACGCTCTTGGTCCACCAATCGCCGTCGGTGCGCACGGCTTCCATGAAATCGTCGGTGGCGCGGACGGAGTTGTTGGCGTTCTGGAAGAAGATGGAGCTGTAGGCTTCGCCGTCGAGCGATGGATCGTAGCCGGCTTCGACCAAGGTGTAGGCCTTCTTCTCCTCTTTGGCCTTGCACCAGATGAACTTTTCGATATCGGGATGGTCGGTGTTGAGGATGACCATCTTGGCGGCGCGGCGGGTCTTGCCGCCCGACTTGATGACGCCCGCGAACGCGTCGAAGCCTTTCATAAAGGATAGCGGCCCGGAGGCGCGCCCGCCGCCGGAAAGCACGGCGTCCTCTTCGCGCAACGCGGAGAGGTTGGTGCCGGTGCCGGAGCCCCATTTGAAGAGCATGCCCTCGGTCTTGGCGAGGTCGAGGATGGATTCGAGCGAGTCCTTCACGGAGACGATGAAGCAGGCGGAGCATTGGGGCCGGGCAGCGCCGGATTCGAGCCTGGTCACGCGGCCGGCGTGCTCATCGTAGATCCAGCCGTAGCCGCGGGCTTCCTTGACACCAACGTTGAACCAGACCGGAGAGTTGAAGCAGGCTTTTTGGCCGATCATCAGGTGAGCCAGCTCGGCGCGGAAGTTTTCGGCGTCGTCGGCGGTCTCGAAGTAGCGGTCTTTCTTGCCCCATTCGGTGATGGTGTTCACCACGCGCTCGACGAGCTGGGCCACGCTGGTTTCCCGTTCAGGGGACCCCAACTTTCCGTGGAAATACTTGCTGGCAACGATGTTGGTGGCGGTCTGGGACCAGTCGACGGGCGTCTCGACGTCGCGTTGTTCGAAGATAATAGAGCCTTTATCGTTCCCGATGGAGGCTGTGCGGGTCTCCCACTGAACATCGTCAAAGGGGGTCTTGCCGGCTTCCAGCCGAGCCGTAAAATGCCGGGGGAAAGCGATCCCCGTCCTGGCCGGTTTGTTGGTGATTTCCTTCAATTCTTCTATTTTCGCACTCGTTGCAGTAGCCGGATGAGCCATGTTGCCTCTCCTTGGGGTCTGATTCAGGTAGAAACGACTCCGTAATAGTGCCCCAAGATGTAGTGTGGCGTCAAGAACTTTATCTATATGAGGTGTGTTGAGGTTACAGAAGCGTGAGCTGATTTCGTAGTGCAGTACCTGTCAAGTGGTGTTCGGATTCTGTAATAAAACCATTTGGCGGTGATCGTTTTTGATGGGGTTGGTTGCAATCCAGGTTGGCTGGGTGGTGCCTAGCCAGCCGGGCGGACTGCCGCGAGGAACGAACCCAATCCCATTTTTGAACAGTGGCGACGGGACCGGAGCTGTGGCCTGAATTGGCTGGCTGCAATTGGCTTATGGCCGTGCATTGGGATTGGCGGAACGAAACCAATCCCATTTTCGAACAGTTCGGAAGCGTTTCGGGGTTGGGGCGGTGTGTGGAATGGCAGGGCCGGCGGGGAGGAGACGGGCTGGTTGTCAAAGAACGATAGGAAAGAGGTGCGTAACGGGGACGAATCGCGAGGCGCTAGCCTACTACCTGGCTCCATTGTAGCAGGTGCAAGGGGCAAGGAATTGCCGGCAAGTAATGGGAATAAAAGGAAATATAGTTTAAAGAGGGCTTTCGAGGGCCGCAAATTTCGAGGGGTCCAGGGGTTGAGTGGTCAATTTCGAGCGACTCCTGCTCGGCATATCACGCGTCGCGTTATACCACGGAAGTTGATCCGTTCCTTCCAGTGCCGCGAGACGGAGGTGCTGTCCAGCGGCCGACGGACCAGGCGTTTCCAGGGGATCCAGACGGTGGCGCGGCGGAAGTTGCGAATGTTGGATGCGGCGACGAGCCGGGAAGAACTGGCGTCGATTCCGGGGAACCGCCTGGAGGGCTTGAAGCGGGACCGGGCCGGGCAGTACAGCATCCGCGTGAATGACCGGTACCGGATCTGCTTTGTGTGGAACGGGCGCGAGGCCGAGGATGTGGAGATTGTGGACTATCACACTATCACTGAGAGGAGGCAGTCGTGATTAAGGAACAGGATCTGCTGCCGGCGATTCACCCGGGCGAAATTCTGCGCGAAGAGTTCATGACGCCATTGGGGATCAGCATTAACCGGATTGCCCGTGACCTTCGCGTGCCAGTGACTCGCATGAGTGACATTGTGAATGAGCGGCGCGGCATCACGGCGGATACGGCGTTGCGGCTGGGGCGATACTTCGGCAACTCAGCGCAGTTTTGGCTGAACTTGCAGAAGGCGTATGAGCTGGAGTTAGCGGAGCGGGCGGTGGGGGGTGAGATAGAGCGGGATGTAAGACCGAGGGAGATGGCGTAGGGCAGAAGGCTTCAATGGGGCCGCGATCAATT
>Ga0335081_10011946_pt1 | contig 14059 bp, 11 predicted proteins | sample Lox_Sample_35_FD_206713 | JGI IMG/M metagenome (GOLD analysis project Ga0335081, IMG submission 206713) | Soil microbial communities from Loxahatchee National Wildlife Refuge, Florida, United States - Lox_Sample_3.5 | ecosystem: Environmental > Terrestrial > Soil > Wetlands | place: USA... | reverse complement strand
CGGAAGCGTCTTAGCTTGGACAGCGTTAGCGGCACGTCACGGGCTCTTTTCGCCCGGGTTGCTAATCGGAGCGAATGCCATTGTGCAACTCTGGGTGCTTTCCAGGTCCAAGTTCCGTCGACTTCTCACCGGTCTTCTGCGCTACGACGTGACCGACCAGCAGGTGGTCTGGCGAAATGAAATATGGCCATTTCAGTGGAGGATCGCCGTAACCTGGCTGTGCAGTTATTTCATTTGGCAAATGTTCAACCCGATCCTCTTCGCACTGCGCGGACCTGTGGCAGCGGGGCGAATGGGAATGTCGCTGAGCATTGCATCCTCGATCGGGGCTGTTGGACTAGCGTGGATGAGTACGAAAGCAGCGCCCTTCGGCACAATGATTGCGCGCGGCGAAACGCACAAACTTGATAGGCTGTTCTTCCGAACGTTATGGCAATCCACAGCCCTGATCGCGGCAGCCGCCGCAGTCATCTTCTTCTGCCTCGTCACTATTGTTTACATCTTGCCAAGGCTGGCGGCACGAGTGTTGTCGCCGTGGGCGTTTGCATTGCTGTTGCTGACGACAATCATGAGTCATGTGGTTTCAAGCGAGGCGCTGTACCTGCGAGCTCATAAGCGCGAGCCATTCCTCGTTCAGGCACTGACAATGTCGATTTGCATAAGTATCAGCACGGTTGTGCTTGCCCGTGCAGCAGGCGCCAACGCGGTGACAATAGGGTATTTCTTGTTCGGTGGTGTGGCCAGCCTTGTTTGGGGAACTTATTTGTTTGTGACAAAGAAGCGGGAATGGCATGGATGCTCTGCGATAAGCAGGAAGCGAGATCTCGCTTCAAGTCAGTTAACTGTTGACTGACAATATGGGCAAATCAAGCAACCAGGCCCATTGAAGTAACGCCTGCGGATCGAGTTGCTCTTAAGATAGGACGGCTGTGAAAGTCGCACAAGTCAGCTATTCAGATACGATGGGCGGTGCCGCTCGCGCCGCCTATCGCATTCACCATGCGCTCCTCCAGCATGGTGTGGATTCGCGAATGTGTGTGGGGCAAGCAAATCGAGGCGATTGGACGGTGCAAACCATACACGGCAGATGGAACAAAACGATCAATAAGTTCCGCCATCCTGTAGCCCGCTTAGTGGTCAGGGCTATTGGCACAAAGAACGGGGCTCGTCAGTCGCCCAACATTTTTCCTTCCCACTGGCAGCAGCAGCTGAACGACTCAGATGTAGATGTGATTCACCTTCATTTGATGGCTGAGGAGATGATGTCGATTGCAGAGATCGGGAGGCTGCAGGGACCTGTTGTGTGGACGTTGCATGATATGTGGGGTTTTTGCGGAGCCGAGCATCACACCGAGGAAGTTCGGTGGCGCGACGGATACACACGGCGTAACCGGCCCGATTACGAATCGGGATTTGATCTGAACCGATGGACCTGGCAGCGGAAACGAAAGTACTGGCACCGGCCTTTTCAGATCGCAGCTCCCAGTCATTGGTTAGCGGAATGTGTCCAGCAGAGCGTACTAATGCGAGATTGGCCGGTGAGTGTCGTGCCCAATCCAATTGATACCGATGTCTGGGCACCGATCGACAAAGAGCTGGCGCGGAGCATACTGCGACTTCCTTCTGGAGCGCCGTTGCTGCTTTTTGGCGCCGATGGCGGGACACGTGACCCTCGCAAGGGGTTCAACTTGCTGAGGTCCGCAGTTAGCCATCTAGAGGGTAAACTGGCCGGGCTGGAGTTGGTTGTCATAGGTCAGCTTGCGCCTAAAGAACCCCTGGATCTAAACTTCCCGGTTCACTACGCGGGTCATCAGTACGACAATGCAAGCCTGCGGCTATATTACAGTGCGGCAAGTGCGGTTGTCGTCCCTTCGCGTCTGGATAATCTACCCAATTGTGCCGTGGAGGCCCATGCGTGTGGCACCCCGGTCGTGGCATTTCATGCGGGTGGCTTGCCCGACATTGTTGATCACGAAAAGACCGGCTACCTGGCGAAGCCTTATGACGCCGAAGATCTAGCGCGGGGAATTCAGTGGGTTCTGGAGGACGCAGAACGGTGTGCATTGCTGGGCACACGATCACGGAGGGCCGCTGTGGCCAGGTATTCGTATCCAGTTGTGGCTGAGCAGTATCTGCAAGTGTACAAGGCTGCTATTTATGCTTAACGAACACGTTGAAGTGTCGAAAGAGGGATTTTGATGAAAATTGGCCTGATAGGCTGCGGTAGCGTTGTTGAATCAATGCACCTGCCTGTTGTCGTGCGTGTTCCGAATCTAAGAATCTTATGGGTCTGCGATAAGTCTTCGTCCCGAGCAGCGCGCGTAGCCAGAGATTGGGCTATTCCGAAAGCATGCAGTGAACTGGATGATTGCCCTGCAGTTGACGCTGTCCTGATTGCGACCCCCGTCGGGACGCGCCAGGAAATTCTGAAGCAAACGATCTTGCGCGGCTGGCACGCCTTGTGCGAGAAGCCGTTTGCTACGAGTGCGGATTTGCATCGGGAGTTCCTCGAGCAGGCCAGGCGCGCTGGCCTGATCCTCGGCGCCGGATACATGCGCCGTTACTTCTGGGCTGTCGAAAAGGCGCGAGGCATTCTCCGCTCAGGAATGCTGGGATCGCTTGAGAGCATTACCGCGGGTGAATCGGCGCATCTTGAGCGAACGGGGCTGGACTACTCCTCGTATCGCAATGATGATCGGGCCTCCGGCGGTGGTGTTCTTCTGGAAACGGGCTGCCATCTCATCGATGAAATGCTTTTCATCGCTGACGCCGTTGAGGCACGGATCGAGCAATGCAAGAGGCGAATTCTGGCCGGCTACGAAATGGAGACCTGCGCGTCTGGACGCGTGTGGCTCGCATCCGGCGGCCAGGCTGATCTGCGTTTCACCGTCAGCGGTGTGCGAAGTGTCTTTCAAGGGATCGTCGTTCGCTGTCAGCGCGGAGAGCTTCGTCTAAGCCTGGACCCAGGGAAAGGCCTAAAACTCTTCCTCGAAAGCAATCGCGAAGCCTCTCTCGACTTGCCCCACCCCAAGCCGGCGCAGCATCTGCATCACATCTTAGGAGCCATTCGCGAGGAATGGATTCACTTTATTGAGTCCGCTCAAGGAGACTGTTGTTGGAGTGCGGAACACGACACCGGCCTGCTTGCCAGCGACGTGATCCAACAATGCGTGACGGTTGCGAGTGCTCAAGGAATAGAGGTAGATGCATGTCTGGCTTGAGAGTTGGCGTGCTCGGTGCTGGGGGGCAGGTGGGTCTAGCCGTGCTCAGGGGACTCTGCGAGGATGGCGGAATCTCCGCCGTTGGTATCTGTAGAAATCGCGTGTCTTCCCTGCGAGTAGCTTCTCACGGACTCAAAGTGCGCACCACTCAAACTGACGACGCCAAGTCTCTTGCGGAATCAACCCGCGATTTAGATGCTCTGGTCAATTGCGCTCTCCCGCAGTACGGGCCCTCCAAAACATCTTTGGCCAACCGCCGCCTGGCGAATGCGCTCGCTACAGCTTGCGCCAAGAGGCATCTGGTACATCTTAGTTCGGTAGCCGTTTACGGCGACTTTATTTCCAGCGAACCGACTCTTTTTCGCTCGCCGCGACCGGATACTGCTTATGGTCGCCAAAAACTGGAGATGGAGACGCTGTTAAGAAAGTTCGCACGCTCACAACGCGCAAATTGCACCATCCTTCGTGTTGGGCACGTCTATGGTCCTGAGTTGCGATGGTCCGAAACCATCTTGTCACTCATCAACGATACGCACTTTCACCTTCCCTTCGATGGACGTCGGCCATCCAACGCCATCGCAATTTCCAATCTGATCGAGGCGGTTCGTGAAGTGCTTCTGGCTTCCGACGCGGATGCCACCTTTAACCTTACTGATTCTCCGCAGACTCCATGGAGAGAGCTCTTCGATATGCACGCTCGGGCGAGTTCCACGAAGTTTGTACGTGCTCTGCGATCGTCCGACTCCGAAGCTATGGCAGAGCAGTACAGAAAATGGTCGCAGACCGGCCTTTTTTCGCGCTGGGTTCGCGAGTCGGCCCGTTGGTTCCTCCAACTCCCTGGTTCTTATCTGACGGCCGTGCCGAGCATAAAGGCGTTTGCCCAACGGGCCATTGCTACCTTCGGCTCGGAAAACCTTGATGCTAGACTGTGGGCCCTCTACTGCCGTCATCTTGCCCCGCATACGAACCCATGCCCGTTCAGCAACATTCATCCTCTGTTTTTCTCTGATGCGGTACCAGGCCCTCATCTCGAGTATCATCCGGCACATCCTGCGAAGATCACTTCAGGATTGAGTGACTGGTACAGCGTCGCTTTTACACCTCCGGAAAGATCTCGGGCGTGAAATCTAAGCCTCGTGGGACCGACAGGGTGCTGAGCGGAAACGATAAGTCATGACTGTATTGCAGCTAATCAGCGGCGGAGTGGGTTTTTACGGAGCGGAACGCGTGGTGGTCACGCTCTTTGCCGCGCTCGAGGAATTGGGCGTTCACAGCATCGTTTGCGCATTACCATTGGGGCGCGAGACCTGGCCTGGATCAGGCATTTGCGATTTTCTTTACTGTGTGGTTCCGGCCTTTAGAGCTGCGCGGTGTCGTCGTTCACCGGTCGCGGCAGTGCCGGCAGCATGAATGTCTTACAATTAATCAGCAGTAGTCTGGGTTATTATGGGGCGGAACGGGTGGTGGTAACTCTATCTGCCGCTCTTGAGGAAATGGGCGTCCATACGGTTGTTGGTGCCTTTCTAAATTCCGCCAAGGCTATCCACTTAGAGGTGCTCGATCAGGCTGAATTACGCGGCCTAAAAACAGAACGAATTGTGTGCCATGGACGGTTCGATCGGGAAGCCGTTGCCGCCCTGCGCGAGATAGTTGAGCATTATAAGATCGATGTCATACATTGCCACGGGATCAAGCCCAATCTATACTCTTTTCTAGCGACACGCGGCAGCAGCATTGGCTTGGTGAGCACCTGTCACTTATGGACTTTCAATTCCATGAAAGAATGGCTTATTTCCGCTTTGGAGCGCTGCATTCTTCACGCTATCGACCGTGTGGTAGTGGTGTCCGACCAGATGATTCCCCAACTTCAAAGGTTCGGCGTGCGCGCGGACGTGATATACAACGGGGTTGACGTAGGATTATTTCGTAGCCCTGTTTCTGACTTCGGGCGGGAAATGAATTGGTGCGGGCGACCCGTTATCGGTGCTATAGCTCGTTTGGCCCCACAAAAGGGGCTCCAATATTTACTGCGAGCTGCACCCGAAGTGCTGCGAGACAATCCAAATGCCCTTTTTGTAATTGTGGGAGATGGCCCCGAGCGCCGCACTTTGGAGAATGAGGCAGCAGACCTAGGCATCCGGAACGCGGTCTGTTTCTTGGGCGTTCGGAAAGATATACCAGAACTTCTTTCCTCGATGGATGTGTTAGCGATGCCTTCCTTGTCCGAAGGACTGCCGATGGCACTGCTGGAGGCGATGGCCGCCGGTAGGGCCGTGGTAGCGTCCAGGGTTGGCGCAATTCCTCATGTAATTCAAAACAGGGTGAACGGAATCATGCTGTCTCCTGGCGACGTGGGCGGACTGGCAGTAGCCCTTCGGGACCTTTTGAAATACAGGGATCTTCGCATGGCCCTTGGCCAGACAGCCAGGCAGACCATTGAGTCGCGCTTTTCAGCGGCTTCCATGGCAAGACAATATTTCGAGGTATACGGCGAAGTGACCTCCGTATGAGAGCATTAAGCGCTTCTGACGGGTGAAAGACACAATGCCGCGCACAAGCCACATTCGTGGGCTCGACGGAATACGAGCCGTCGCTTTCTTTTTGGTGCTTGGGGGACACTGCGGTTTCTTTTGGATTCCTAATGGATTCGGTGTCACGGTATTCTTTTTTCTAAGTGGATACTTAATTACCACGCTCTTGCGTCAGGAGTGGAGTCACACAGGTTCACTCTCCGTCTCACACTTTTATATCAGGCGCGCGTTCAGAATTCTCCCTCCCTTTTTGGTTGCGCTGATATTTGGAACTGTACTGGCATTAGGAGGAGTGACCGCCTCCCAGGTTCACTGGAAAGCCGTTACCGCAGCGCTGCTCTTTTTAACAAATTACTCGGCCCTTCTTGTCGGAGCCACTGTCCCGGCCGGTCTTACAGTATTATGGTCGCTCGCAGTCGAGGAACATTTCTATTTGATCTTTCCGCGCCTTTACCGGGGTCTATTAAGACGCGACGTACACCGACACCGACAGGTACTATGTTTAGGATGCATTTGCTTTCTAGCCCTTGCGTGGCGAACGATACTCATGACTGTGTTTCACGCTCCCTGGTTTCGGGTTTACTCGGGGACGGATACACGCTTAGATTCTATTTTGTTCGGCTCGATCATGGCGATAGCAATTAATCCGGCCGTCGACAATTTGACGAGACTGACCAAGCGCCAATGTGCCTCCGCCGCACTGGTCGGCCTTGTGATTCTGATTGTTTCGATTGCGGTGCGAGGAGAAATATTTCGCCAGACCATTAGGTATACGGTACAAGCCGTGGCTTTGTTGCCGTGCTTTCTTTTTGTCGTCCGATACCCCGGGTCGGCTGTAACGCGATGGTTGGAGTGGAGATTTCTTGTTCATATTGGTGAGCTGTCTTATTCCCTCTATTTGGTGCATGCCATTATATTGACAGTGGTACACATTTGGGTGACAACTAACCCTGTCGTAAGCGTGGGGCTGGCCCTTGCAGCGTCATATGTTATCGCGTGGCTGGTGCGCCGCCATATAGAACTGCCATCTTATAAAATGCGCGATCGGGTGTTGCGGCAACTGGAGAAGAAGCGAATTTACGGAACCACCGCTGCGACCGCTTGATGGCATGCCGTTCAGTTCATAGCGCCGCCAGGCCACGTGTACTTTTTGTGGAGCCGTCAAGATAAGCGCCCGCAAGTCCAGGTTGGTTTTCTGTTCAGGTGTTTTGCGAATGAGCCCGAGGGTCTGTCTCATTGTTGGCGATAACGATACTCGACATTGCTGGGTGAAAAACTATGCCAGTGGTTGGATCTGTTTTCCTACCGTAACAGCGCCAAGGCGTCGGGAGGTGAAGTTCTACTGGAGACCGGTTCGCACCTCATTGATGCAGTTGCCTTCCTGTCTGGTGCCAAGAGGGCGAATGTGCGGACGTGCGCCCAGGAGAGGTGGGACGACTACGAGGTCGAGACCATCGCTTTCGGGTATTTAACTTTGCGGTCCGGCGGGCAAGCCGCCCTGCAGTTTACGGTTAGCGGAGTTAGACCCGTGTTCGCCGGCGTCGCTTTTCGCTGTGAACCGGGTGAGATCCGACTGCGACTAGATCCGGCAAAGGATTTGGAGGTATTTCTTGGAAAAGTGCAACCGCATTCTTGGAAAAGGTTTTTGAACTCAACACCGCCAAGAGGAGAAGTGTATGTACGTTAGTAGGGCACTAGTGTGTGGCGCCGGCGGTTTTATTGGCAGCCATCTGGTTAATAACCTAAAGCTGGACGGTTATTGGGTGCGCGGCGTGGACCTGAAATACCCAGAGTTTAGCCCTACCGCCGCTGACGATTTCCTGATTGCTGATTTACGCGAGAAAGAGAGCTGGGAAAAGGTTCTCGACGTTGAGTTCGACGAGGCATACCAGTTGGCCGCCGACATGGGGGGCGCAGGCTATATCTTTACTGGAAACAACGACGCACATGTCATGCACAATTCGGCCATGATCAACTTACATATGGCGGACTGTGGAGTAAGGAGGAACGTCAAGAAGGTATTTTACTCATCCTCAGCCTGCATATATCCAGCCTACAACCAGGAGGACCCCAGCAATCCGAACTGTAAGGAGTCGACGGCTTATCCGGCGGCTCCTGATAGCGAGTACGGATGGGAGAAGCTTTTCAGCGAGCGGCTGTACTTCGCCTTTTCGAGAAACCGCGGACTGAACGTGCGTGTAGCCCGGTTCCACAACATCTTCGGGCCGGAGGGCTCCTGGCAGGGCGGCCGAGAGAAGGCCCCGGCAGCACTCTGCCGCAAGGTCGCCGAACAGCCGGATGGCGGCACCATTGAGATTTGGGGCGATGGCGAGCAGACCCGCTCGTTTCTGTACATCAACGAGTGCGTAGAGGCGGTACGCCGTCTGATGAATTCGAATTTCCAGGGACCGTTGAATATCGGCTCCGAAGAGATGGTTACGATCAATCAGATGGCACAGATGATCATGGAGATCGCAAACAAGAAGCTCGAGATCAGGCACGTTGCCGGCCCGCTGGGGGTTCGCGGCCGAAACTCCGACAATAAGTTGATTCGCGCGGCACTCGGGTGGGAGCCTGCAATGAGACTGAGAGAGGGGCTGGCCAAGACGTATCCGTGGATCGAAGCGCAGGTCCGAGCTGCAGACGGAAGGCAGGGAGCAGCCACCGCGGCCGCTGACTAGGGCCCCGATCGGCCTAACAGTTTCACCGGCGTTGACGAAGGGCCCGGGACTAACGTAGGCACCATTGATTGATATGAGGCCGTCTGATTGCGAATGGACTAACAATGGGACGCAGGTCACAACAGCTGCGAGGAAGTATGACATCGCCTCCGATTAGCCGAGTCCGGGCCAACGTCCTCGGTGTCGGCATCAACGCGATCGATATTCCGACGACCGTATCAGCGATTGATTCTGCGCTCGCCGGCGGCTATCGCGGCTACGTGTGTATCTCTGGCGTGCATGGGATCATGGAGGCACAGAGGGACGAGCACCTCAGGGCCATTCTTAACAATTCTTTCCTCACCACTCCCGATGGCATGCCAACTGTATGGATTGGAAGATGGCAGGGCTTTCGAAGCATGGAGCGCGTGTATGGTCCGGACCTCATGCTGCAAGTCTGTAAGCTGTCGCGCGATAAGGGATACACCCACTTCCTTTACGGGGGGAAACCGGGAGTCGCCGAACAGCTCAGAGCGGTGCTGATACGCCGCTTTCCCGGTATTCGTATCGTCGGTACCTACTGCCCTCCGTTCCGTCCCTTAAGCCAGGTTGAAGAGCACGATTTCGTTCGGCAGGTAGCCGCTGTCAAACCCGATCTGTTCTGGGTTGGTCTGAGCACACCCAAGCAGGAACGGTTCATGGCCGAATTCGTCTGCAAGCTTGATACCAAGCTGATGTTGGGTGTGGGTGCGGCGTTTGATATCCACGCCGGGTTGCTTAACGACTCGCCAGCCTGGTTAAAAGCCGCCGGTCTTCAGTGGCTACATAGACTTTATCAGGAGCCACTGCGCCTTTGGCGGCGCTACCTTGTTAACAATCCGCAGTTCATCGCTAAGATATGCCTGCAGGTTATGGGTCTCACCAGATACTCTCTCCCACAGAACATATCAACATACGAGTAGCGCACACCCTGCATCATCCACCGACGTTATGCGAGCGAAAACAGAGTTCCAGCTCCAGATTGCGAACTACACAAACACAGCCGAATACAACGACGCGCTGAATCGGTGAGTAGGTGAGAGATTGCAAACGTTATGCGAACTGATGGTCCAATCGGAGCTGCGGGCGGTCGAAGTCAATCCGAGGCCTTGACGTGTTGTGCCGATGTTGGACAATGCCAACGTTTAATTCACCGTTGCCGAAAGGCCCGTCGGTGCCGCGGGAGAAGGAATCGTCTGAACGAACACGAAGGCGCCAATCTCCCAGCCCGCGCCCCCGCCGTTCTGATTCAGCGTGGATACTGCTGACGGCCAGGACGATCCGGGAGCAAGCCCAAACTGGTAGGTCGAGCCCAAATTTGTTCCGGTGTCGATGGCGGGAGAGCCGGATTGCAGGCTGAAGTTGCTGGCTGCCGCGTTCGTAAACTTGGGATCGCTGTTCAAATCATGTTGGCACTGACCACTTGCAGCGTAGAATAGTGCTGGAGTGGCGTAACTCGTGCCGCTCCAGTTGTACGCGACGGAGTTCCCGAATACCAGGTTGTAGTCCATGACCGGAGACGTTCCCGTGGCACCGTTGGTGAAGACCGCTCCTTGCCCACCGGATGAAGCGTAAAAGATATTATTCTTGATGATTGGCCCTGAAGTCGTATTGCTGGTGACCTCCATTTCCGTAAATTCGTTGTTGTAAGTCGTGTTGCCATAGTAGATATTTGAATTGCCGACCGAATCCTTGAATCCTGCCACACAGCAATCGCCCCCGACTCCGTGCGCATTGTCAATTGAAATATTGTAGTACACCTGTTGATTTGCGCTGTGCTCTACGATGATTCCGGTGCCGTTGCAGCGGGCAGCAAAGTTGTCATACAGGTAGTTGATCTTAGGAGATGTAATCGTATCTAACTCGAAACAGCGAATGCCAATTGAGCCGGTCTGGTCCGTGCTGTCATGCGCATAATTGTTGTAAATGTAATTGCTGCCAGAATTTCCCACGATGCCGATGTTATCTTCATCGTCCAGTTGAATCCCAGCATGGCTGATGTTGTTGCCATAGGCGACGCAGTTGTTAGTGTCCTTGATTGCGATGCCGCTCTCTGAGGCGTACGTTCCGATATTGTTGGCGATTACGCAGTTGTCGCTAAGCCCGGGCGTGCTGTTGTAGAATACGATGTTGTTTTTTCCGCAGTAGGCGGTCGTGGTATTGCTCACCGTGCCATGACTAAGTTGGTAAAGATCAAAACAGCTCTGCGAAGTTTTGCGAACATTCAAATTGTTGAAGGTCACATAACTTTGGTTGGATGCTTGAACTCCGACTCTTGTCGTTACTTCGATTCCGGGACTGGTGAATGCCGTTGCTGGATTCGATGTACTGAAGACGTAGAGGGTGCTGGTGCCGTCCCAAAACCACTGATTCGAAGAGACGATAGCTCCCCGCGAAGCCATCGGATTGCCTCCGTTTGGCCCTCCGGCCACGCCGTTGAAGAACACCCAAATATGTGCCGCATACGGTGGATTGAGCGCGTGTTGCCAGATATTCCCTGAAGTATTCGTCCAGCCCGAGGAGTAGATATCCGAGCCGTCAATAATGGGCTGGCCTGAACCATAAGAACCGACGGTGATACCGCTCCCAGCGGAACGGCCAGTCGAACCGGAGGGAGAGATGGCTAACGCCTCGCGCCATACGCATCCGCCTTGAAACAGGATTGAGTCGCCGGGATTGAAGCTCTGCGCGTTAACGTGAGCAATGGTCAGCCACGGCGTCGATGTACTTGTGCCGTTGTTCGAGTCATTCCCACCGACGACGCAATTGTCCACGTAGTAGGTGGTCGCCGAGAGCGGCAGGGCCAGGAATAGGAAGATGATGAGGTATCGGCCGCGTTGCTTACAGCGCAGATCGAGGCGTTGCCAAGATCTCTGCGATCCCATATGAACCCACGACGAATGAGACTTAGTTTGAAGATAACGTTCTATACGCTGGCCCGATTGAGCAAGGGCGGGGCAACCAACATAAGTTTAGCAAGGTCGAACAACTAGGGCAAAGTGACAAAAGGCTATGGCCCAGAGAGCTACAGGAGATGGGCCGGTTTCCGCCAGATTGTAGGGTATTTGTTTTCTGTGTCTTGCACAACTTTCGATGGGTACTCTCGACTTGAGAATGTGCGACCGCTCCTCGCCCACGAGATTGCCTGCGGCGGGTGCCCTTTCCTCAGAGCCGGGCAGCGAATCCGAATTCGCGGTGGCTGCTTCGACGCACTGAAAGGAATCCCGAACTCCGAGAACAAGGGTCACAGCCTGGTGATTTCCATCGAGCCCTAATGAGCTATTCGCATCTATGCCCATGCCGTGGAAACAGTCTGAAAATCCTCCAACGGTCAAGCTACGAAGACACATAGACTGATGAAACGATACCTACCATTTGTCGTGCTTTTGCTCGCGCTGCCAGCCTGGGCCACAACCTACTATGTGGACAACTGCGTGGTCGCAGGCTCAGACTCGAACAATGGGACTAGTACATCGACGCCATGGCTGACCATCGCCCACGTCAACACCCATGTTTTTAGTCCCGGAGACACCATCCAGCTTCAGGGGGGATGCACTTGGCGGGAAACGATCAGCCTGCAACAGTCCGGTTCCTCTGGCAGTCCGATTACAGTGCAGTCCTATGGCACTGGACAGGCGATCATCAATGGGTCCGCGTTACTGAATTCCGGCTGGATTCTTTCATCTGGTAACGTTTGGCAGACAACTCTTGCCACTCAACCCTCATGGGTGTTTTTCAACGGTACGCTGGGTGCCCAGGTCGGCTCGACAGCGGCAGTCACAGCAGTGGATGACTGGTACTGGGCCAGTAACGTGTTGTACGTCTACAGCACCTCGAATCCTGCTACTGCCTTTACCAGCCCCGGAGTTGAAGCGACGGTTGGTGAAGGCGTTAGCGAAGGCATCCACAGCTATTTGGTATTCACCAACTTGAACGTGCAGAAGACGCAGGGCCACGGCTTTGATTTATACCAAGTTCCCAATTCGACAGTAAGCAACTCGACCATTTCCTACACCAGCGGGAGTGCAATCGTCTTCTATGGTGGCTCCTGTGCCGGGTATTCAATCTTTGGCAATGTCATCTCGCATACAGGGGACGATGCGGTTGCCGGAAAAGGATGTGGCATGGGTGGAACCATCCACAATAACGATATAAGCCATGCTGGAATGCTGATTGACGACCGGAGCGGTATCTCGGTTTCGGGCACCTCGGCCAATGTCCAGATTTACGACAACTATTCACACGATCATACGGACGATACCACTGGCTCAGCTGGTACTCGATGCATGGTTCTCGACGCCATCGGCACTGCTGGAACCAACTACATGTATTACAACCTGGGATACAACTGCAACGGCGGAGGAATTCACGTAGTCTCCTCTACAGGCCAGCAGATTTACTACAACATCCTTTATGACATGCCGTCGGCTGGGAATGCCTATGTGAATGGAATCAAGGACGTAGGCAGCACTGGTACCCTGATTTACGGCAATACGCTATATAACAATCAGTTCTCGCAAATTGACTTAGATGAGGGCAGTGCCAACGCAGTCGTTAAAAACAACATCATGGTGGCAACAGGCTTGCAGTACGGATTACTGGCAGCCGAATGCACCGGGCAAGTTACCGACTACAACCTAGTGTACGGATCCCCAAACCTATACGATATAGCCTACTCGTCGAACTACTCGACCTCAGCCGCTTATTACACCGCCACGGGCAACGGGCAGCATGACATCAACAGCAATCCTAACTTTACTAGTGCGAGTGGCGGCAACTTCACGCTGCAATCCGGCTCTCCTGGTATCGATGCGGGAACCAATCTGGGCTCGACCTACCAGTTCGGGCTGGCTCCCGGCTCGTCTTGGCCGTCAGCAGTATCCACGTTGAATCAGAACGGCGAGGGTGCTGGCTGGGAAATTGGCGCCTTCGTATTCTCTGCCACTGAGACCATCTCGGGAACCATCTCGCCGCCGGCGAGCGGCGCCGGTGCCACCGTGACCCTGAGCGGCGCCGCCAATGCCATCGCCACGGCCGATGTTTCCGGCAACTACAGCTTCAGCGGACTGGTCAGCGGCAACTACACCGTGACACCCGTCAAGAGCGGGTTCACCTTCAGTCCTACCAGCCAGGCTGTGACCGTCAGCAGCGCCAACGTCATGGGCATCAACTTCAGCACGGTGACGTACACCCTCTCCGGGACCATCAGCGGCGCGGGTGGGAACGGTGCGACTATCACCCTGAGCGGAGCCGCCAACGCAACCGTCACGGCCAACTCCTCGGGCGCTTACACATTTACCGGACTGACCAACGGTTCCTACACTGTGACGCCCAGCATCCCGGGGTTCACTTTTACCCCCGCCAGCCAAAATGTGACCATCAGCAACGCCGCCGTCACGGGCGTCAACTTCAGCACGGTGACGTACAGCATTGGGTTTGTGCAGAGCGCACAAACCGCCGGAAGGGGCAGCCCCCTTACGCTCGCTTTTGGGAGCAACAACACTGCCGGAAACTTCATCGTCGTCTGTGTGGAGGACAACGGCACGAGTTCCCTCAGCGTCTCGGACAGCACGGGCAACAGTTATGTCTCCGCGATTGGCCCGGAATT
>Ga0335081_10011944_pt1 | contig 14059 bp, 7 predicted proteins | sample Lox_Sample_35_FD_206713 | JGI IMG/M metagenome (GOLD analysis project Ga0335081, IMG submission 206713) | Soil microbial communities from Loxahatchee National Wildlife Refuge, Florida, United States - Lox_Sample_3.5 | ecosystem: Environmental > Terrestrial > Soil > Wetlands | place: USA: Florida... | reverse complement strand
GAATCCCGGACAGTGTTGCTGTCGAGAGAAAATGACCAGTTGTTCGATGGAGGATACGATTGAGTCCAATGAGTCTGTTGATTTTCACTCAGGGTGTAATACCCCGGCTCGAGCGAATCTGCACGATAGTGACCATTGCTGTCCGTGAGGACATAGTATGATGCGCCGAACGGGCCCCAGAGATTTACACCCCAGTTTGCCAGACCGTACTCGCCAATATCGCGCCGGCCGTTACGAGTCGTATCATCAAAGACAGAGCCGGCAATCGAAGAAGAATGATTAATATAATAATTGCCAAAATCGAAACCTTGCATCACTCCCCCCGAAACTGTGGTCGTAAACCACCATGATGAGCCCGGATAGGATTGTCGCCACCATTGTTCTCCCGATTCCCAAATGTTATAATTGTCGGCCACCGTAAGATAGAATACATAATTGCCGAGTGAATCGGTGAACGTTTCGGGGTCCATGCCATACATGACTGGTTCGATGTGTATATCCCAATTGGGAATTCCCGGTTCGCCCGGGTCCTTCACGCCGTTATGATTGAGGTCGTTGAACTTCATCCCCCGGACAATTGTGAGCGAACCCTGGACGCCGAAGTTCAGGGTGTTGAGCGTCGTACCCGGAGTGTTGAGAGAAATATTCCACACACCTCCCGGCGGCGATGTCTGTGTCCAGCCACTCACGAGACTATCGCTGACGGTATAGTTCCCCTGCGGAAGCGAAATCTCATAGAAACCGGGGGAGGGATTATTGGAGGCACCGGTAATCGCTGTGAGACTAATCGGTCCGTTGATTTTTACATACCAGCCGCTCAGTCCAACTTCACTCTGCTGAGGTTCCCAGATACCGTTTCCATTTTGATCACCAAAGACGGTTCCGGCGATCGCGCCCCCCTGGTCGAAAATGACGACGTCATCAACGAACCATCCGGGGAAATTGTTGGCGACTGAATCCTGCGTGTCGAAATAAAATCGGATTTTAATTGTTTGATTTGCATACGAAGTGAGGTCGAATGATCTGATGATCCACCCCAAACTGTTTCCACGTGTTCCCACCCGAATGGTATTCCACGTGCTGCCATTGTCGGTCGTCGCATCGACCCAGCAGCGGTCCCATTTCTTTTCGGTGAAATAATTTTCGGCAAAGACGAGTTGAACTGAACCGATCGCTCCTGCAAGATTGACCGGCGGAGAAATAAGAGCAGTGTTGACGCGATGCCCGGTATTATACGTCCCCGAATCTTCTACCCCGCACCACCAGCTGTGAGTCGGTGAGCTCGCATCGCGGGTTGTTTGATGCCAGAGGTCAGCTGAGCCCCCGTACACTTCCGTCGTCCAGCCATTCGTTCCGTTCTCCATGTTGTCGTAGAAGAATATCGTTGAGCTGGTTTTTACGTCTCTGTTGATTTTGATGCCGAAATCAGCAGCGGCCGCCTCGCTTGTTGCCCTGTTCAGTTTATTGAAAGCGACACGGCTTTGTCCGGCGCGCAACTGCTCTGCTGCTTTGATCAAACGCTCTTGAAGCGCAAAGCCGGTGTGTGCTGGAGTTTGGGCTGCGAATGAAATCTGTGGCGGAAGCAGGAAGACGACAGCAGCTAGTGCAGTCATCCGAATGGAGTATAAACTCTTCATGATTTCTCCCTTCATTTTTCTCGTCAATGTCCTCCGAGGTAAATCGGGGAAAGTTATGATGGATTGCCGGTCCATGACGACAAATGGCTTTCGGCAACGGCAATACCGGTTAGCTGATTCGAGCCAAAGTCGAATGTACGTTGCTGGAGTTAAGAACGAGAGAATGTGATAGGGTGGAGATATGATGGGAGGAAGAGGAGGTCCTGGACGCGGCTTCCTCCCGCGCTAAATCTATGAAGGAAACTCGAAAAAGTCAAACCCGCCGAAGGAGTTTAGCGGGGTCACGACACGGAAAGGCCCGTGCGATCCTCACATGCGGACAACACGGGCCGTATCGTACGTCGGGTCAGGCGTCTCAGCGCCCGACAATCACGATCGTAAAGCTCCCCGGAACCATCTGCGGACGAGGTCTCGGATTTTCGGTGGTCGGTTCGGGCGCTTTCCCGAATTCTGCCGCCGACAGATAAATCGTGTGCGTTTTCGGATTGAGCGACATCGTCCGTGCACTCATCTGCGTCTTCACATTGTCCACTACTGTGAATTTATCCGGTGCGTCTTCGTGCACAATGGTCAGCGTTCCTTCCCTTCCATTCGAACTGAACGCCAGCTGTAATTCCGGATCGAATCCCGCCGCATCAGGACCTTCACCGATTGGGACGTCTGCAACGACTTTTCCCGCCTCGTAATCCGATACGATCATCTTCTTGTTGCTTGCAACCGAAAAGAGGAGATGATGCTGCCGGTCAATGGCAAGCCCGGAAGCTTCCTCCCCGGGTGCGATCGACCAGGTCTTCAAGACCTTCAGGGTTTTCGCGTCGAATCCGGTGATCGTGCGCTTGTCCTCAATGTTCACGTAGATGTTTCCTTTGCCGTCCGACTGCGCAAACTCCGGTTTCCCTTCGAGCGGCACCGTGCCGACTACGGAATCCGTTGCTGCATCGATTGCCGTTGCATCAGAACTCCGTCCGTTAAACGTAAATACTCTCTTCGAGAAATCATCGTAAATGATCGCATCAGGATTCATGCCTTTGATCTTGATGACTCTCAGAGTTTTAAATTCCTTCAGATCGAATACCGTTACCGACGTGTCGCGGCCGTCGCTGATGTACCCCTTGCCAAATTCATGCGCAAGCGCGATGCCGTGAACGCCGATCGTGTTCGGAATGTCTGCCACGACCTCCTTCTTCTCCATGCTCATCACCTGAACATGATTGCCGCGCGAGATGTAGACCATCCCGGTGACCGGGTCGGCGTTGAGATAATCCCATCCTCCTTCGCCGCCGATCTTCACTTTATCGAGAACCTTGTATCCCGGATCCTGTGCAAGACCGATGCACAGCAGTGCAAACACCGCGCTTAGTACGCAAGCAAGTCTCTTCATGATTTCTCCTGATGGATTGTTGGACCGAACTGCAGTGTCCAATATACGGACAGGGTAGGCGAATTTCAATGTTCGGCGGTATGCAACGAGAATTATTTCTTCTCCAGGCCCTTCCAACTCATGCCAAGCCAGTTTTCGAAGATTAATTTTTGCAAATCAGTCGGGTTCTGAACCTGTGCAACGCTATAGCTCATTCTCGGAGCGGTGCCGAGAGTCACCGGAATTGCACGCAGGACATCATCATGGAAGACCGTCAATACCACCTTGTCGCCGGGTTTCAGTTCTCCGATGCGGTCACCGAACGAATTGGACCTGACGCGGTAGTCGTTGAACGCCAGGAGTTCGTCGCCGACATCGAGTCCGGATTGATATGCCGGCGATCCCGCCACAATGGATCCCACCTTCGTACTTCCTCCGGCATCATACACCGACACTCCCATCCATGCTCTGGCGGCTGTGTCAGTGCAGGTCAGCGACAATCCGGCATGCGCTAAGGCGCTGTCCCACGGGAGCGGCTTCGTGCCGTAAATGTAATCCCCGAAAAATGCCGCACAATTCCAACCGCTCAGTTCCGTAATCACTCGCTGCAAGTCCGTGAGCGTATAGCCGGAGCCGTCGAGCGGAAACCGGCGGTACATTTCCCTCATCACCTCATCGAGCGAGCATTTGTTCGACGTCTTCTGCCGGATCTCCAGGTCAAGAACACAGCTGACATGCGAACCGCGCTCGTAAATGTCGGAACTCGAATTGTACGACTGCTGCTGCCCCTTCAACCCATCGATCCATGTGTCGAAGCTCGCCTCCGCAACCGGTTCCAGTAAATTGCCGGGACGGTTCCGGTCAGACGATACCCACGAACCTACAGAACTCAAAACCCCGGAAAGCGGAGTAAATCCCGTTCTCGACATGATAACATCGGCATAGTACGATGTCGTCCCTTCGGCGATCCAGTATTCATGCGAGTAGTTCTCTTTGGTAAAATCATACGGGTGAATGCCTTTCGGCCGCAGGCGTTTGACATTCCACGTGTGAAAGAACTCGTGCGCAACAGTGTTCAACACAAACCCCTGGTACGAGCTCTTGTCCCTGAAGACAAAGGGCGGAAACTGCATCTCGGTGGAGTTGAGATGTTCTGTTCCCCCGCCGAAGTTTGGATCACATTCCACCATGAAGACAAATCGTTTGTACGGAAATCCGCCCCAGAATTCTTTTTCCGCCTTCACAATTTTCGAGATATCCCGTATCAGCGTATCGGCATTCCAATTTCCCTCACCAAAGATACTCAGGACATGCGGGACGCCGTCGACATCAAAGGAAAAATCCTTCTGCGTACCGATCTCCATGGGACAGTCGATGAAGTAATCATAATCAGGTGCCACAAATGTATTCGATCCGTCCGAATCAAGACCGGTGGTGACGTGCCAGTTCCTGTATGGATGAACGGTCAGCGTCACGGGAAGCGATCGGTATTGTTCGGAATACATGAAGACTGTTGACCCGTCGACGAAGGCGTGCTGATCGTTCAACCCCCGCGTCCGCGTGCCGAACTCATTCGCATAGACTTTATACCGGACCGTAAGATCGGAACATCCTCCGGTTGATATCGTCCATGTGTTCTTGTCGGTCTTCTGCCATGCGAGCCGGTGCCCATCCGATTGCGCGGAGAATTCCTGTACCCCGTTCGCAAGATCCAGAATGATGTACCTCCCGGTTCTCCATGCAGGCATGATGAGATTGATCACGCTGTCGGGTTTCAGATTCTTATATTCGATGGTCGCCTCAAGAAGATGAGTCTGCGGGCCCGACATGCCGAGAGTGTAATGGATTTCCGTTTCCGCCCGGACTGTCCGGAGAGTTCCAAGAAAGAGAACCAGGATCAGGAGAGAATTTTTCATGAAAACCTCAAATAGTATACCAGTAGTACGATTTCGCTTTTTCCTTGTTGCATGAGGAAGAATGAACGTTTACATTTCGACGGTACCTCCTTTTGACTTCTCACCCGGAGAGAAAGTTGCCTTGAGAATGGAAAGTTCACCGGAGAGGATTATGGATTCGATCGGCATCAGGTGTTCATGATGAGTAAGACCATTCATATCGGAATGGGTGGATGGGACCTCGTTCCGTTTGACGGGCGATTCTACCCGGCCACCAGAACGAAAGGGTTCCGCAAGCTTGCGTATTATTCGCACTTTTTCGATCTCGTTGAAATCAATTCGACGTTCTACAACACCGCGTTTTCTCCGGCACAGATCGGGAAATGGCTCGAGGACATTGCGGAAAACCCTGAGTTCATGTTCACCGTCAAGCTGTTCCGCGGGTTTACCCATACCTTCGATGCGACGAACGCAGACGCCCTTGCCGTGAACCGTCTCGCCGGTACACTTGCCTCGGTGGAGCGGTTTGGAGGATTGTTGATCCAATTTCCTCTTTCATTTGCAAATACACCTGACCACAGGGACTACCTTGCACACCTCGCTAGTGCTTTCAATACGTTCCGGATGTTTCTCGAGGTGCGCCATAATTCATGGAATTCCGCGGCAATGTATGACTTCTTCCGGGAACTGAAATTTCATCCCGTCAATGTCGATCTCCCGCGGATCGGTCGGCACATTCCGTTCAACACGCTCGCATACGACGGTGCTGCATATTTCCGTTTGATGGGAAGAAACAGTGCCGCATGGAGAAATCCCTGGAGGAAGGAAGAGGATGGGAAGCACATGGTAAGCGACAGATATCGGTATCAGTACTCGGATCAGGAGTTGGGAGAGATTGCGCTCGCCGTGAAACAGGCCGGAAGCTGGAACGATACGAAGTTCGTGGTCTTCCACAATGATCCCGAGGCAAACTCCGTGTACAACGGTTTCCGGCTCAGGAAGCTGATCTCTCCCCGTTCGCCGATCCGCGTTCCGCGTCGCACGATCACGGCATTTCCTTCCCTCGCCGAATTTGCAACACCGGTCTGACGCTCACTTCTTCATCGGTTTCATGCACTCGGGCCCGTCGTTCCGGGAATTGCTGACGTACGTCGAAACCCTGAAGGCATCCGTTCTGGTCGCGGGATATGGCTTGAGGAGGTTGTGCAGTTTTTCGGTATCGTGAAATGACCGGTCTGTCCACGCTTCGTAGTCTTTCTCATTGAGGATGACCGGCATACGGTTATGGATCGGACTCATGACCGAATTCGGCTCTGTGGTAATAATCGTAAAAGTGGGCATCTCTTCGCCTTTCGGATTCTTCCAAACCGAGAAGAGACCGGCAAACATTATCGTCTCATCATCTTTCCTGCGGATGCACCAGGGCTGTTTCTGATCGATGACCTTCTCCTTTCCACGGACCTCTCCGGTCACCCTGATCTTCTGCCATTCATAAAACGCATCCGCGGGAACCAGACAGCGGCTGCTCTTGAAATACGGAGCAAACAGCTTGCTCTTCGTAAGGGTATCGGCACGTGCATTGAATGTGGAGCCGAGCACCTTCCCGTCTTTCGACCAGTGAGGAATAAGCCACCACTGCATAGGCTGGAAACAGACTTCCTGATCGCGCACCGCAAGAACCGGAAGTTTCTGCATCGGTGAAGCATTATACCGCGGAAGGGCGGCGAATGGCTCGCCGACTCTTTTCGCGTTCCTCACCCACGGCGCAACAGTATAAATTTTCTCCTCGCTGAGGATTGCATATCTGCCGCACATACCATTACTCCTGAAGGATGCGTCTTCGTTCCGTTTTCATTTCAAACGACCGAGTGCTCGTTGTGCTGTTTCCTCTGTGGGTGAGATGCGCAGGATCGCCTGATACTCCGATTTTGCTTCACCCATTCTTCCGGATCGTTCCAGAATGCCCGCACGCAGATAGCGTGCCCCCAGATTCTGAGAATCGATCAGTAAAATATCCTGAATCTCCATGAGAGCGCTGTCCGGTTTGCCGAACATCGCAAAATACCTTCCAAGATTCAGGCGCGCATCGAGTGATCGGGCATCGAGTGCCACGGCTTTTTCCCAGTGAATCGCGGCTTCAGGAAGCCGGTTGGTTCGCGCAAGCGCCGTCCCGTAGTTGAACTGCGCCAGCGCATTCGACGGATTCCAGCGAACTGCCGACCCGAAGGAGCTCAGGGCATTCGTATCCTCACCCAGGCGGTTACAGAGAATTCCGAGATTCAGATATGCCGAAGCATTGGTTGAATCCCACCGAAGCGCATCGGTGAAATGCTGCATTGCCTCGTCGTTCCGATTCTGCATCCCTGCGATCATGCCGAGGACAACTGCGATGGAAGAGTTGTGGGGCTCGACGGTCTGCACGCGGCGGCATTCCGCAAGAGCTTGATCAAAGTTCTTCTGCCTTGCGTACACTTCCGCCAGGCGGGAATGCAAACGCATGTTTTCCGGGTCCGCGGCGAGGGCATTCCGGAACTGGGTGACTGCCTCACTCATCCGGCCCTGCTCCGCCAGAAGGTCTCCGACGAATTCGCGGAGTGAAGGGTCGTTGTTCCCATGATTGAGCTGCCAGAAATACTCCTGAATCGCTTCTTCCCTCTTCCCCATGGCGAGATATGACCGGGCAAGGTTCTGATGTGCGGGCGGATAATTCGGCTGAATCCTCAGACAGGCTTCGAGATCGGCCACGGCTTCCCGGTGCAATCCGGAATCGGCAAGGGCACTCGCAAGATTGTTCAGCGCGATGAAGTTCCCCTCCGTTGTTGCAACCGCATGCTCGAAGAGCGACCTGCTGTCCTTCCAGTAATCTACCTGGGCGAGAGTTGCCGCAGACATCAGACACACAATGATCACTGATGCCGCGGCGAGGAAGACCTTTTTCAGTTGCCCGGAAGGAACAAAATCCGGCGCCAGCCACGCAACCATGATCGAAAGCCCGATCATCGGAATGTACATATACCGGTCTGCCATCGACTGCAGTCCCACCTGCACGATGCCGATCACCGGAACGAGAGTACCGAGGAACCAGAGCCAGCCGACGGCGGCGGCGGGATGGCGAGTTCTCGCCTTCCAGACAAGCACAGAAATCACAACCAGCACAACGAGGGGCGCGACGACCTGGGGAGCCGAAGTGCCGAATGCCGGGTGCGGGTAGAATACGGCAAGCCCGGATGGTACGATCGTCATGCGAAGATACTGCATGTACGACACGAGAGCATTTGCCAGCCGTTCTGTCAGGGAAAGAGGAGCCAGACCAGAAGTCGCTCCACCGGCTTTCTGAACGATTATCGTAACCACCGAGAAGACTGCCGCGAGGACAAAAAACGGGATCTTGCCAATAATACTCTTTCTGAGACCAGGAAGGAATCCACGTCCCGCAGACGGGATTCTCCTGAGCGGCCAGTAGTCAAGGAGGATGAGCACGAACGGCAGTGTGACCAGCATCGGCTTTGCGAGGAGACCGAGAAGAAAGAATCCGAACGACGCTCCGTACCATATCTTCTTCCCGCTCTCATGAAAGCGCGCATACGCCAGAAGCGTAAGCATCCAGAAGACTCCGCTGAGGACATCCTTCCGTTCCGCGATCCACGCCACCGACTCGACGTGCAGAGGATGGAGCGCAAAGACCACCGCCACGAACGCGCTTCGGTACAGCGAGCCGGTCATCCGCTCAAGTGCGAAGAAGAGAAGAAGTACCGAGAGAATATGCAGGGCAAGATTGACAAGATGATGATATTCCGGCACAAGTCCGAACAGGGAACAATCGAGGGAGTGCGAGAGCCAGGTCAACGGATGCCAGTTGGCAGTTTGTGTCGAACTAAATGCCCAGGCAAACGTTTGAATCGATAAACCGGATTGGACGTGACCGTTGTGCGTCACGTATTCCGGATCATCGTAATTGAGGAACGAACAGGCGGTAACGCCGTGGAACACGGCAATAGGCAGGGCGATCAGGAGAACGATGAGTACTGCCCGTTCCCGAAACCCGCTCTTGAATTTATGCAGAGATTGATCCAAAGTTTCGTCGATGAACTCGTAGGAACCTGAAGGCAATCCGGGTGAGCATCCTGTAATTGGCTCTTCGCCCACGTGTGGATGATACCGGTCCCGGGGAGGCGAGAGGACGGAGTCTTACAGGGACGTGCGAACAGCGGTTCTGAGAGTTTCCAGGACTGCATCGACGCTCCGCTGGCGTTCGTCTTCGCTGCGGAGGGTCAGAAGATATTCTCGTCCTTCTGCAATCAGGCGCCGGACTTCCGGATTCGGATTCTTGACCATCGTGCCGACAAACCAGTCGAATGTGTCGAGGGCCGCCATCGGCACTACACGAAGGAAAAATGGATATTCGGAATCGTCACGCGGATCATCAGTTCGGCGGATTCATATTTCGACTGGAGATTGTGGATCTCCTGCCAGAAGTTCTTTCTCCGGTCTTTGCTCACGGTGTACCGGGCGGCAAGGATCGATTTCCAGTCATCCATCACGGCATTGTCGAGCCGGATGATATGGTCGACTTTCGCCTTCGTGGTATGAATAAGAATCGAGTTGTGGAAATCCTGGGCGATATTCTTTTCCCGGATGACCACTTGCTCGATAAGCTTCAAATCTTTGTTTGCGGCAACCGGATGTTTGGTTTCCCGCTGCGGCATTCTTCTCTTCGCACTCTCCGAGGTGCTCGCCAGCTGGCTGATGCGTTCGTCCATCACAAAAACCTCCACATTCCATTCCTCCGCATCATGGAGATCGATCAGGACTTTCAGGATTTCGACATAATAATCTTCGACCCTGTTGATGATCCGGTCTCTTCCCTGGAGGATCGTCCAGAACGGGAGAGCGATCATCGTATCCTCACTCCGGAGGACATTGCCGATGAATTCGTGCTGCAGTTTATACGGAGAAGTCTTCGGTGTCGGCAGTACCGGTCGGCCAAGCTTATCGAGCGAATAGTCGGTCACGTTCAGCTTGCTGACGTAGAGCCGCACGTCACCATAGTCGATCATGAAGACGTCGTTCGTTCCGTCGATCCCTTTGAACTTGAGCTTCCGCGTGGGAATCCCCTTGCCGGTGCTGTCCGGGGCATAGCTGATGCCATAAAGATAGAACCAGTCATCGGGCTGCAGCTGGAAATCGAGCGGGGAAGTCGGGAAGGGTTCCTTGACCGCAAAGTGCTCCATGATGGAATGTGGCGACTCATCGGGAAGTGCGGAAACGGGGACAGGTTCCTCTTCCCGTAAGATGACCTGCTTTGCGGACGGAGGAGGTACGGATTCGGGCTCTCTTTCCGGAGGCTGGTCCTCCACTGCCGGAGCTGCCGGAGAACTCTCCTGTGCCGCTTCGCGTTCAATCAGGAGAACGATGAGATCCCGCAAATCGCTCGATAGGAGATATTCAAATTGATTGAGAATGGCATCGGCGACCTTCTCGACCGGGAGATCGGTGAATGCTTCGAGTTTTTTGCGCAGACTCTCGTGCGTCCGGATCTTCTCAGAGAGTTCTTCCAGAATAAGATCTGAGAGCCGCCGTTTGGTATCGTCTTTCATATGCCCCAATTATGACTCATGCCGACCCCGCTGCACTCTCGCGGAGAGCGAGGGATTCGAACCCCCAAGCCCTTGCGGGCGCCGGTTTTCAAGACCGGTGCAATAGCCGTTCTGCCAGCTCTCCTCTGCATTCTATCCCCAATGCCGCATATCTGTGCTGAACTGCAGCGAAGCCGACTCAATATAGAGAAAACACGCTGCGAAATCAAGGGCATCGTGTTCCAGATCTGCGGGTGTTCGATGCCTACTCCCTTGATTTTTCAGAACAGCCCTTCGACCGAGATCTCACCTCCTGTGACTCTCTCTCACGAACGGTAAAATTTGTCCCAAGGGAAAATTATTGTATCTTCACGAATATTTCCGGGTTTTTTCACAGCCAACATTCTCTTCAGGCATTCATGCCGGCAAAATCCAAAAAGGAAAAATCAACACGCGAACGGCTCTTTCTCCTCGACGGCATGGCGCTCGCGTACAGGGCATACTTTTCGTTCATTAACCGGCCGCTGATCAATTCCCGCGGAGAGAACACGAGTGCGATTTTCGGATTCGTGAATGCATTGATGAAGATCCTCAACGAGGATGAGCCGGAACATATCGCCGTGGTATTTGATACCAAGGAGCCGACATTCCGCCATATCATGTATGATCAATACAAAGCGACGCGTGAGAAGATGCCGGAAGATATGGCAGGGCAGATCGACAAGCTCAAAGACGTCGTACGCGCATTTAACGTTCCGGTTGTGGAGCTCCCCGGGTATGAAGCGGACGATATCATGGGCACACTTGCACGGAAAGCCGAGCGCGAGCATATCGATACGCTCCTGGTGACGGGCGATAAGGATTTCATGCAGCTTGTCTCCCCTCGCGTCAGAATCTACCGGCCCGGCAAGCAGGGCGATCAGTGGGAAATCCTCGATGCGAAAGCCGTGCTGGAAAAATTCGGCGTCGAGCCGGCACATGTGATCGATGTCCTTGCACTCACCGGGGATAAATCCGACAATGTGCCGGGAGTCTACGGCGTCGGCGACAAGAGTGCGATACCGCTGGTACAGGAATTCGGCACGGTCGAGAATATTCTCGCTCATCTCGACCAGATCCCGCAAAAGGGATTGCAGCAAAAGCTGCGGGACCATTCTGCTGATGCCCTCCTTTCCAAGAAACTCGTTACCATCGATGTTCAGGTACCGATTGATGTCGACCTTCACCACCTCACGGCAAGGCCAAAGGATCTCCCCCGTCTCCTGCAATTGTTCGGAGAGCTGGAATTCAACTCTCTTCGCCGCAAGCTTGCCGCTGAATCTCCCGCAACCGCTGTCGACGAGACCCCACAAGTTCTTCCGGCAGATGCAGCCACTCTCGCTTCAGTTCCCCACGACTATGACATCATCACGACCGAGAAAGAGCTTCATGCACTCGCCGGCCGTCTGAAGAAATCAGGAAAGTTCGTCTTCGATACCGAAACAACCTCGACAGAACCGCTGCTGGCTGAGCTCGTCGGCATTTCATTCTGCATCAAGCCGGGTGAGGCCTCGTATGTTCCGGTACTCCCGAGTTCGCCCGAATGTTCGGAGCCGGAGGATCTCTTCGGAGAGGGAGAGAAAAAAGGCAGGGGAAAGAAACCGGGACGGAAGGCGCCTGCTTCCGCGAAGGGAGATGAGAACGGCTTTCCGGTGAAGATCATCCGTTCTGTGCTCGGTCCGGTATTTTCCGACGCGTCGATTGCGAAGATCGGTCAGAACATCAAGTACGATATTCTCGTTCTTTCATCGCACGGAATTGAGACGAACGGAATTGCCTTCGACACGATGGTCGCCCATTACATCCTCCGTCCAGATGCCGCACACGGGATGGATGCGATGGCAATGGAATACCTTACGTACCGGCCGATATCGTACGACGATCTCACCGGCACCGGAAAAGATCGCAGGGACATCCGCGAGATCGATATTGCCAGCGTGGCAGAGTATTCCAGCGAAGACGCCGATGTGACGTTCCGCCTTTACGAGATGCTCGCAGAAAAACTGGAACGGGAGAAGCTTCTCAAACTCTGCCGGGAAATCGAATTCCCCCTGATCTCCGTCCTGGCATCAATGGAACAGGCAGGAGTCGCCCTGGACAGCGCGTATCTTGCCGATCTTTCGAAGGAGCTTGAACGCACCCTCGCAAATCTCACTTCCACAATCTACGAGCTTGCGGGCGATAAATTCAATATCAACTCAACGCAGCAGCTGAGCAGAATTCTATTCCAGGAACTGAAACTCACCACCGTACGAAAGACCAAGACCGGTTATTCGACCGACGTCGGCGTGCTCGAAGCGCTGCGCCATGAGCACCCGATCATCGAACAGCTCCTCGACTACCGCCAGATCCAGAAGCTGAAGTCGACATACATCGATGCTCTTCCGACGCTCATCAACCCGAAGACGGGGAGAGTGCACACATCGTTCAACCAGACCGTCGCGGCAACAGGGCGGCTTTCGAGCAGCAATCCGAATCTGCAGAATATTCCCATCCGGACTGAACTTGGCCGGAATATCCGGAAGGCATTCATTCCGGGAACGGAGCGTGCGCGCATCCTCTCCGCCGATTATTCACAGATCGAGCTGCGTATCATGGCGCACGTCAGCGACGATGAAGGACTGAAGGACGCGTTCCGCAATCATGAAGACATCCACGCCACGACTGCGGCGAAGGTGTTCGGCGTTGACCCGCGCGAGGTCTCGAAAGATATGCGCCGGAAGGCAAAGGAAGTTAATTTCGGGATCATGTACGGGATCGGGCCGTTCGGACTCGCCAACCGGCTCGACATCTCACAGGTCGAAGCGAAAGAAATCATCTCCACATACTTTGCGCGTTTCCCGCGCGTGAGTGAGTACATCGGGGATACGATTCTCAAGGCCCGAACCGATGGATATGTCTGTACGCTTCTGAATCGCCGCAGATACCTCCCCGACATCAACAGCAGGAATTTCAATTTGCGGGGAAATGCAGAACGGCAGGCAATCAACATGCCGATTCAGGGAACTGCCGCGGATATGATCAAGATCGCGATGGTCAGAATTCAGGAGGCAATCCGGGAAGAAAAACTCAAAGCCATCATGCTCCTTCAGGTGCACGACGAACTCGTATTTGAAACGGATATCCGTGAAGAGAAGCGCTCGGGTGATCTCATTTCAAAACAGATGGTCAATGCACTCCCGCTATCAGTTCCGGTGGAAGTGGATATCGGGATCGGAAAACACTGGCTCGAAGCTCACTGACCCTTCGTCCGTATAGACGGTTCCGTTCCATTTCCGTTCTGCATGGGTTGAGAATTTCGCCGACTTTCGAGCGTTCCCCCGATTTTCTCTTCCCTCCCTGAGATCGATCCGCTATTGACAATGCCGGTTGAACTGAGTAGATTTCAAGTAAGCAGTTCTTTGAGAGATAATTTCGGAAAGGAGAGTATGATTGTATGCGATTCCTCCGGATCACAAACAGAGTAAGTCTGATTTTCGCCACCGTGCTGGTTTGCTCTCTCTCCGGACCAGTCTCCTTCGCCCAGCCAAAATTCCGCATCCCCATCGTCCT
>Ga0335081_10011943_pt1 | contig 14060 bp, 12 predicted proteins | sample Lox_Sample_35_FD_206713 | JGI IMG/M metagenome (GOLD analysis project Ga0335081, IMG submission 206713) | Soil microbial communities from Loxahatchee National Wildlife Refuge, Florida, United States - Lox_Sample_3.5 | ecosystem: Environmental > Terrestrial > Soil > Wetlands | place: USA... | reverse complement strand
TCGATGCGAAACGACCTGTCCTATTACGGGACAGCTCTTAGATTCCCCTGATGGGAATGATGGACCACCATGAGTGAGGAACACGCTGAACCTGGCCTATGAGCTGAGCCACCTGCAGGAAGGCCTCTCGGAAGAACCGGGTGCGCGACGAAGTGCTGACGATTCCTGCTGACCATCACCCCTTCCGAAGCACCCTTCGCCACCCTGCGCTCGCGCGCACCTTGGCAGCGAGCCGGCGAAGGGGCGAAGGAGACCGGACAGACTTGAATTCTCCCTGGTATCGCCAGCAGCCGCTGCGGAGGCGCATCGGATGCCCGACTTGGTGGGGGAACCTGGTATGCGGTCTCACCCACCCGTCCGGGGAGCGCTGCCGGGCGCGGGTGGGCGCCAGCCCGATCCACGAACACGCCTTGGCGCGGCGAGAGGGGTTGCGGGGCGAAGTGGATGTCTACTCCCGGGTGGAGTTGCGTGCCAGACGCGAAACCTCGAGTCCGAGCACGATGCCAGCGCGCCCGACGAGGCAACCCCTTTCCGGTGGCTGCGTGGCACAGGAGGACTACGCAAAACAACGCGCCGACGACACACTGGTTGTCGACGAGCATCGACGCGCGGAACTCCTCACCCCATGCAGCGACTTCCCGAAGACGTGGCGCGATCTCGAGACGTCGATGAGAGATCGCAAGCGCGTTGTGCGCTGCTGATCGAAGACGTGACGCTTAGGATATCCACGACACTCAGCAAGCAAGCCAGCAGCAGCAGGCCATCGCCATGTCTGCTCGAGGCCAGCCGTGAGCGAGAGGCTCGTGTTGGCTCTCACGAGGTCTTCAGTGTCGAGGGCGAGCAGGGGGCTCCGCTGTCCTGCACTGTTCCGGCTTGCTCTGTCGAGTGCAGCATCTTCTCGAACGGATGTCTCGCGCCGTCTCATCCCTCGGGCCGAACAGTTCCTTCGCCCTGCCATTCACGGTGGGAGGTTCTTGCTCGCGTTCGAGCATGTCCTGCTGAGCCAGTGCCGCTGTTCGCCCTGATTGCGACCCCACCTGGTTGCATTCACTTCGATCCGGACAAAGCGGGATCCGTTGACGAAGACCAAATCTACCTGGGTGGCACATCCTCGTATCTGACGAGGCGCGCGGAAAGGGGTGCCGAGCAGACGCTTGCGAAGTCCAACGTCGTGACCGAGCCAACTGCACAGGCGATTTCGAAGCTGCGCTGCTGGGTGAACCCGAGCGCCTCCGCCACCAGCGCGCGGATGGGGCCTGCGTGGCACACCAGAGCCACTGCCGTGGCGGCGTGCCTTCCGAGAATGGCCAGGAGGGAGCGTCTCGCCCGTCGGTGCATCTCGAGGAAGGACTCCCCGTTCGGGAATCTCACCTGGTCTGGACGGTGGAGCCAGGCATGGGCGATCTCGGGATATTCCCGGGCCACCACCGCAAAGGTGGTCCCCTCGAGAAGCCCGAAGTCGATTTCGCGAAGATCTGCCACTTCGTTCGGCTCCAGGCCGTGCGGCGCGGCGATGGCGCGCGCGGTCTCGACGGCGCGACGGCTGGTGCTTGCATAGACCGAGGCGAGCGGCGACGAAGACAGAAGGGCAGCCAGGGAGCGCGCCTGTTCGAATCCGCGAAGCGCGAGGGGAACGTCCAGGCGCCCCGCGATGGTGCCGCGCGGCGCCTGGGTCTCGCCGTGGCGCACCAGGTGGACGCGGGTCGCGGTCTGTGGAACGGACCGTCCCATGGCTCAGGCGAGCGCAACAGCGACCAAGAGGGCGACCACCTCGGCGGTCTCGGTAGCGGCACCCAGGGTGTCCCCGGTGACGCCGCCGATGCGCCTCTTGCACGCAACTCCGTGCGCGAGACCCCATGCCGCGACTGCGCCGAAGGCGATGAGGCCCCGCAGGCGCGCCGCGCACACGCTCAGCAGGACCGCCAGGGCGGTCGCACCCACGAATTCGCCGAGGCCCCTGTGGTCGGTCACGGTGGTCCCGAGGCCGCCACCATGGCGCGCGTAGGCGAGGAAGGTCCCGAGCGCCACCGGCACCCAGCGAGCCAGGGCAGGGGCGAGAATGAGCCAGCGGCAAGCGGTCCCGGCGGCGAGCAGCGCCGCGATCGCAGCCGCCTTCAAGGCGAGGGTGAGCACGATGGCTGAGGCCCCATAGGTGCCAATGGAATGGTCGCGCATGATGCGAAGCACGTCCTCGCGCGTGGTTCCCCCGCCGAAGCCATCCGCCATGTCGGCGAGTCCGTCCAGGTGGAGGGCACCGGTGAGGAGAGCGAGAAGAGCAACGAGCAAGGCGGCGCAAAGCGTCGGGGGGAAGCGGGGCGAAAGGAGCCTGGCGCTCGCGGCCAGGATGGCTCCCAGGACGGCGCCCGCGACGGGGAAGAAGACCACGGCACGGCCCACCTCGGCCGCGTCAGCCGGGGTGGGGCCCGGCATGGGTAACCGGGTAAGAAAGGCGAGAGCTACCGCAAGCCGCCTCATGACCCGGCCAGGTCCCCGAGCAATGGCGGGGCAAGGGCGAGACCAAGGATCTGGCAGAGAAGACGCCAATCCAGGTGGCAGAGCAAGGAGCGCGCGAGCCGGTCATACTCGGCGTCCCTGGTCGGGACGGCCGGAGCATCGGGCCTGCACAGTCCGCGGCTCGATCGCAGCCAGTCCAGGAGGGCCGAGCGCACCTGCTCGCTTTCGAACAAACCGTGAACCATGGTACCCGTCACTGCTCCACCTGCCGCTACCGCACCGTCCGGTTCTCGGCAGGGGACTCCGTTGCGCGAGAGGATCTGGAGCGAGGGAACAGCTGCCGGGAGTTGCTCCACCAAACCCATGTGGATTTCGTAGCCGGAGACTGGCGCGTCGCGTTTTCCAAACAGGGAAGTCGTGGCAAGGCGAGCGCAGATTTGGGCGGTCGTCTTGTCGCGAAGGAAGCGCGTTCTCAGTGGCAAGAGCCCGAGTCCTTCCACCCGCTGCGAAGAGAACTCGATTCGCTCCGGGTCGAACAGCTGCTGGCCGAGCATCTGACACCCGCCGCAGACGCCGAGCACGGGTCTTGCCTGGGCGCCGCGGGCGGCGATGGACGCCGCCATTCCGCTTTCGCGCAACCAGGCGAGATCCCGTGCCGTGCATTTCGACCCGGGCAGGACTGCGAGATCAGCCCGCGCCAGCTCGTCGGGGGAGGTCGCGTATCTCACGGCAACTCCGGCCTCGTGTTCGAGCGACTCGAAATCATCCCAGTTCGAGATGTGAGGCAGCCGCACCACCGCGATCTCGAGCTCTCCCGGACCGGCCTGGCGTTCGCGCCGCTCATCGAGCGAAACGGAATCTTCGTCGGCGATGCGCAGGTTGGGGAGGTGAGGCAGGACCCCCAGCAACGGCACGCCCGTGCGCCGTTCCAAGAATTCCAGCCCGGGCTCGAGCAGGCGACGGTCCCCACGGAACTTGTTGACGACCAGGGCCGCGACCCGCACCCGCTCCTCCGCGTCGAGCAGTTCCATGGTTCCCACCAGGGAGGCAAAGACGCCGCCCCGGTCGATGTCGCCGACGAGGAGAACCGGCGCGTCCGCCAGGTGGGCAACGTGCATGTTGACGATGTCCCGATCCTTCAGGTTCACCTCCGCGGGACTGCCGGCGCCCTCGATGACCACCAGATCCACCCGGTCGCGAAGCTTCTCGAGCGCGTCGGCAATGACGCCGGTCAGCTCCTGCTTGCGCGCGTGGTATTCGCAGGCCGACATCGAGCCAACGGGCCGACCGAGGACCACCACCTGGGAGCAGGTGTTCCCTTCGGGCTTGAGGAGAATGGGGTTCATCTCGACCGATGGAGCGATCTCGGCGGCCTCTGCTTGCACGGCCTGGGCGCGCCCGATCTCGCCGCCGCCGTCGGCCACTGCCGAGTTGAGTGCCATGTTCTGAGCCTTGAAAGGCGCTACCGTGAGGCCGGCCCGGCGAAAGAGACGGCACAATCCCGTAGCGATGAGGCTCTTTCCCACCGAAGAGCCGGTTCCCTGGATCATGACGGTGCGAGCTGTCATGGAAGCTCCCGGGCGAGTGCAGCGGCGAGCCTTTCTCGCTCCGCCAGCGGGCGGGCAGCGATGCGGAGGAACCCGACCAGGCCAAACGAGTCGCAGTCGCGCACGAGGATCCGGTGCGCGAGCAGCCTCCTTCGCAGCCCCGCGGCATCCTCCGTTCTGAAGACGAGATAGGGAGCGACCGAGGGGATCGGCGGATGGCCCAGGGCCGAGAGATGACCGGCGGTCGCCTCGCGGTCCTCCCGAAGCCGCTGTCGGGAGGTCGCCACGAAACCCTCCGCGTCCAGCGCGGCCAGGGCCGCGGCCTGGGCCAGGCTGCTGGTGCTCCACGGGGGGCGGTTGGCCTCCATGGCGCGGGCGAGCGCGGGCGGCGCCAGCAGGTAGCCAGCCCGTAGCCCAGGGATGGCATGCTCCTTCGTCAGTGAGCGCAGCCGTGCCACGTTGCGGGGCAAGGCCAGCCCTGCCTCGGCACTCTGGTCAGAAAGGGAGAGGAACGACTCGTCCACGATCACCAGGCTGTCTGGGAGGTGCGACGCGAGGACAGCGACGCCTGCCAGCGGGACGGCTACCCCGGCCGGGGTGGTAGGCGCGCACAGGTAGACGGCGTCGACCGAGGCACATGCCGCCATGTGCCCGACGGCCTGTAGGTCCACCGCAAGGCCGTGTTCAGGGTTGGCGCGCCAGGCCCAGATGTTGGCCCCCGCCGCGACGGCGGCGGCGCGGAACTCGGAAAAGGCCGGCTCGACGACAAGCGCGCGACCCCCGTTCGCCAGAAGCACGCGCGCGAGGGTCCACAGGAGGTCCGCGGCACCGCTTCCGAATACCACGCCCTCGACGGGCGTCCCGCTGCGCGTCGCGATGGCTTCCCTCACCAAGGTGGCCTTCGGGTCGGGGTAGAGGTGTACCGGAGCGGCCCGGATGGCCGCGACCACTGCCGGGCAAGGGCCATACGGGTTCACGTTCACGCTGAAGTCGAGTACCTCGCGCGGATCGATACCTGCAGCCGCGAGTTCGCCCGCGAGGGCGCCCCCGTGGACGCGCTCCCCGATGGCCTCGACAGGGGATGCTCCACACTCGGGCGTGCGTGAGGACCTGGTTGTGCACGAGCCCGCAAGCGTGGACTCGCGACCGGGGACAGCGCCCCCATCGACGGTGCCCCCGAAGCTTGCGCCGATTTCTGCCACGGTCCGCTCTGACATGTCGTTCCTCCACCGAGGGATCCGCCCCGTCCCAGCGGATCAGCTCCCTCATCAAGAGCGGCGGTCGGTTCGCAGCCGCCGCCGGGTTCCAACAAGCCGCCGCCGCGGCTTCTACCGCCCGCCCGGGGCAGACTCAGTAGCGAAGTCCATGCACTGCTCCCAGGGCGACGACCGAGAACCCGATGCCGAGGCAGGCCGCGAGCGAGACCAGGCGCCAGGCGGTATCGACCTTGTCCGGGTCGACCGGTTCCAGCGGATCGCCGAGGTGGTAGTCGCCCTCCTTGACGAGCTCCACTCGGAGCAGCCCTGCCATCGCGGCCATGGGGCGACCGGCGTTGGGACTCTCCGTCTTGCGCCTGTCGCGCCACAACGTGCGCGCGCCGCGGCGGACGTCAGCGCCGCGCAACAGGCCGGCGAGGAGCAAAAGGATGGCGGTGAGGCGGGAAGGGACGAGGTTTGCGAGGTCGTCGAGTCGAGCGGCTGGCTTGCCCAGCCATTCGTATCGTCCGCGGTAGCCGATCCGGGCGTCGAGCGTATTGACGACCCGGTAGGCGAAGGCACCCGGCAGCCCGAAAAGAACATAGAAGAAGACCGGCGCCAGGATGCTGTCGGAGGCGTTCTCGGCAAGCGACTCGATGGCAGCCGCCGCAAGTTGCGTCGCGCCAAGCCGCGAGGGATCCCGGCTGCACAGATCGCGCAGTCCATGGCGGGCTTCGCCCAGGGCGCCCCGGCCTAGCGCGTCGCGCAGTCGTTTCCCGGCGCATCCCAATTCGCGCAGCGCGAAAGTGGACTTGAGCGCAAGCGCCTCCAGGGCCACGCCGGGCCAGCCGAGCCGCTTGCTGGTGCCCACGAGAAGCGCAGCGCCCGCGCCAAAGAGGGTGGGCAGGAAAACGGCCATGAGTGCGCCCCACGCCAGCTGTCGCCCGCGACCGGCGGTGGGCCCTCGCGTCTCGAACAACGAGATGCAGTGGCCCATAAAGACGACTGGGTGCAAAGCGGACGGGTACTCGCCCAGGACGAGGTCGAGGCCCAGCGCGAGCCCGAGGGCGGTGGCGCCACTCATGGCGGGGCTAAGCGCCGCTGACGCCCGCCGAGGCGAACGTAGCCATTTCCCGGAGGATGTGGATCGAGGCATCGACGAGATGCATGGCGAGGGCAGCGCCGCTCCCCTCGCCAAGGCGGAGGTCGAGCGCGAGGAGGGGCGTCTTCCCCAGCGCATCCAGGAGGCAGCGGTGGCCCACTTCGACCGAGAGGTGGGACGCGATGAACGCGTGGGCAGCGCGCGGCGCAATGCGGGCAGCGGCAAGCGCCGCCGCAGTGGCGATGAAGCCATCCAGCAGAACCGGGATCCGGCACGCCGCCGAACAGAGCGCCACGCCGGCAAGCCCGGCGATCTCGAGTCCCCCCAGGCCAGCGAGGGTCGCGAGTGGGTCCACTGGATCCGGTGGATTCACTTCGAGTGCCCGCCGCACGATGTCCACCTTGTGCCGCAGCTGGGAGTCATCGATGCCGGTGCCGCGACCGGTCACCTCCTCGGGAGAAGCACCGGTGAAGGCCGCCGCCAGCGCGCTCGCGCTGGTGCTGTTGGCGATGCCCATCTCGCCTAGGCCGAGGAGGCCCACACCGCTCGAGATGAGCTCCTCGGCAACGGATATGCCAGCTTCGAGCGCCCGGATGGCTTCGTCGCGGCTCATGGCGGGGCCGAGGGTGATGTTGTTCGTGCCGGCCCTCACCCGCATCGAACGGATCGCCGGGTCCTCCGGTATGGGCGAGCTCACCCCCATGTCCACCACCACCACCCGCGCGCCAACCTGCCGCGACAGAACGTTGATGGCCGCCCCACTGCGGGCGAAGTTGAGCACCATCTGTGCTGTCACCGCCTGCGGAAAAGCACTCACGCCCTCTGCGGCGACCCCGTGATCCCCAGCCATGACCACGATCGCCTTGAGCGGGGGGTCGAGGTCGGGCGTTCCGCGGATGGCGGCAAGGGCGCAGGCGAGTTCCTCGAGCCGGCCCAGACTGCCCGGCGGCTTCGTCTTCTCGTCGAGGCGAGACCTCACCTCCCTCGCGGCGCAGAGGTCCGGTTCTGGGATGCGGGCAACCGTGGCTTCGAGCAGGGTCATCTTGCGGATTCCTGTGCAATCTCGCCGCCGGGCGGTCCGTCGACGAGGCAGAGCGGTGCTGGTTTCAGACGAATGACACATCCGAGCGCGGCGAAGTAGAGGCGGTGGGCACGACTGGCGAGCTCCTGGTGAGCAGAGCCGGCGGCGTCGCGGAAGGCGCGACCGAGCGCGCTCTCCGGAACGATCCCCAATCCGACCTCGCTCGTCACGAGGACGGCGTGGAACGTTTGTGCCGCGAGCGCCTCGGTGAGCCGCCGCACTTCCCCTGCGATATCCTCGGCGTGGTCGCCCCGAACGAGCAGGTTCGAGATCCAGAGCGTGAGGCAGTCGATCACGAGCACGTCAGCGAGCCTGACCCGCGCCACCGCGCCGGGCACATCGAGCGGCTCTTCCAGCGTAACGAATTCGTCGCCCCGCTCGCGCCTATGTGAGGCAATGCGAGCTTCCATCTCGGCATCGAGATCTTGCGCGGTAGCGAGAAAGGCGCGGCGTTCGCCGAGCTGGCGACCGAGGGCGAGAGCGAAGGCGCTCTTGCCGGAGCGAGCGCCGCCTCCGACGAGGATGAGCTTCTTGCTCATGTGGCCCTCCGCGCGCACGATTCCACGAAGCCGGCGGCAGCTTCAGGGCAGGACGCCCAGTGTACATGAGCATAGGATGCGAGGACGTTCCCCCGGGTGTAGCCCTCGAGGACCGGTTCGCCGCCGAGGTGCCGGCGCATGAGATATGCGCGGTCGAGGTCGTCGGGGACCCCCGTCAGCTCGGAGTACCGGAACTGGTGCCCGCGCAGGCGCAGGCCAGCAGGACCGAGCACGGTCGGCAGGCGCGTGGTGAGCTCCACGTAACCGAGTGCGGCCAGGCGGTCTTGCATCGTGGCGACAGCAGGGATGATTCCGAGCATGCGGTGAGCGACGCCATCTCGCGTGCGAATGGCCTCGCATAGAAGCATGAGGCCACCACACTCAGCGTAGATGGGGCCGCCATCCGCGGCGAAGGCGCGGATGGCGTCGCGCAAGGGGCGGTTCCGCGCGATGGGCGCGGCGTGCTCTTCCGGATAGCCGCCGCCAAGGAAGAGGCCGTGGACATCGGGCAGCGCGCGAGCTCTCAGCGGTGAGAACGGAACCAGGCGGGCCCCGAGCGATTCGAGACGGGCCAGGTTATCCGCGTAGTAGAAGTGGAAAGCCTCGTCCTGCGCCACGCCAATCCGACACCGCTCGCGGGACCTGGGCCCACCGCGAGCGGCTTCGACAACAGCGAGGGGTCGCGCCGAGCGCGCGATGGCGAGCACCGCGTCCAGATCGAGCCACTCGGCAGCCGCCGCCCCCCAGGCGGCGAGGTAGTCATCCGGTAGCGCGCCCTGGTCGGCCCTGAAAAGCCCCAGGTGGCGCTCAGGAAACGAGAGGTCGGGACGCGAGGGCAGGCCGCCCACGACCGGCGGCCTGGTGAGGGCCTCCCGCAAGAGAGCGAGATGCCCACGGCTGCCGACCCGGTTGCAAACGATGCCGGCGAGCCACACGCCGGGATCGAATGCGGCGAGGCCGCGCGTCAGCGCGGCGGCGGTTCGGGCCATGCCGGAGACGTCCAGCACCGCCAGTACCGGTGCCTCGAGCCACTTCGCCATCTCGGCGGTCGAGCCCGCCTCTCCTCTCGGCGAAGCTCCGTCGTAGAGCCCCATCACCCCCTCGATGACGGCGATGTCTGCACCGCGCGTGCAGCGCGCAAAGGTTGCCAGGGCTGCGCTTCGTTTCATCATCCAACCATCGAGGTTGTGGCTCGGCCGGCCCGCGGCCCGAACGTGATAGGTGGGATCGAGGTAGTCGGGGCCACATTTGAAGGGCGCGACCGCGAGGCCGCGATCGCGCAACGCGCGCGCAAGTGCCACCGAGACGGTGGTCTTCCCCGAGCCGCTCGAAGCCCCGGCGACCACCAAGCGTGGCATTTCGATGAAATCCGTCATGTCTTAGAAATCGACTCCGGGAAGGGGCTTTCCACCCCGGTCGAACGGGTGCTTGACGGACCGCATTTCCGTGACGAGGTCGGCCATCGCCACAAGTTCCGCGGGGGCGCTGCGCCCGGTCACGACGGCCGTCACGCCGTTCGCCCGGGCAGCGAGTCCAGCGAGCACCTCCGCGAGCGGCACAAAGGCGCGCCGAAGAACGTGCGTGAGCTCATCGAGGATGACGAGTTCGTGGCTGCCCGCGGCGAGGATGCGGCAAGCCTGCTCCCAGGCGACTCGCGCCGCGTCGGCGTGAACGCTTGGATCGTCGCCCGCTCGCGTGAGGCCCTCGCCCATGGTGAGAAACGTGAGCTGAGGGATTGTGGCCGCGAAGAGACGCTCGCCGGTCTCCCGTCTGCCCTTGATGAACTGGATCACGGCCACCGCCAGCCCTCGACCGAGGGCGCGAAAGGCGAGGCCGAGGGCAGCAGTCGTCTTGCCCTTGCCGTCGCCCGTGTAGACGACGAGGAGGCCTCGGGAGGCGCTCACCGGGAGGCCCCCGACGCGCGCACGTCTCGGGGTGCGCTCCTCGGCGGGACAAGCGCTTCCCCAAGGCGCGCGCGCACCGCCACGACCTCGCCCACGATGACGAGTGCCGGCCCACCGCACTCGTTCCCCTTCACCTGCGCGGCGAGGTCAGCAATCGTGCCGACGATGATCTTCTCGTCAGGGCGGGTGGCGCTCTCGATCCAGGCTGCGGGCGTCGAGGCGGGCCTCCCCAACTCGACCAGCCGGGCCAGATTCGATCCCAGCGAGCGCGCAGCCATGTAGAGGACGAGCGTTCCCGAGCCGGCGAGTCGCCCCCAGTCGCTGCGACTGGACCTGCACCCGAGCATGTCGTGTCCGGTGGCGAAGGTGACGTCGGAGCTGTGCTCGCGATGCGTGAGAGGGATGTGCGCGCTGGCGGCCGCCCCCAGTGCCGCCGAGATCCCTGGCACCACTCGGAAGGGAATGCCGGCCTGGGCGAGCTCCTCCATCTCCTCGCCACCACGGCCGAAGACGAGCGGATCACCGCATTTCAGCCGCACCACGATCTGTCCGGCCGCTGCTCGGGCCAGGACGTGAGGATGAAGCCGCAGCGGCTGACGAGACGCACCATGGTGGCGCCGACCCACACTGACGAGCTCCGCGCGCGGGTCGGCCAGCGACAGGATCGCGCCTGGTACGAGCTCGTCATGGGCGATGACCTGTGCCGAGCGGACCAACTCGAGTGCCCTCACCGTGAGCAGGTCCGGATCGCCCGGTCCCGCTCCGACGAAGTAGACAAAGCCGCGATGAACCCTGGCCGCGGCGCCCTCCTTCTGCGGATCGCGCTGAGCACCACGAACCCGAGCGAGCACCCAGGCGAGCCGCCCCGAAAGCGTCGTGCAGCTGGCGGGAAGGCGGTGTACTCGCCGTGGATCAGCGCAGCGGGCGAGAAGTCCCTCGAGGAGGAGCTGGTAGCGCAACTCGAGCCCAGGGTCATCCGCCCGAACCCCGTCCGCCAGGCTCGGGAGCGCTCCCGGCGGCAGGAGAAAGAGAGCGTCGTAGCGGCGAGCCGCCTCGCCCGCGAACGCGGTCTGGTCGAAGAGCGCGGCGGGGGCGCCGTGGTGGAGCGCGTAGGCCGCAAGGTCGAAGCTGCAGCTGTCCGCGACAAACGAGCCGAGGCGCTCTTCCGACTCGGCGCAGCGGAGCCAGAGGGCGCGGATGCCCTCCGCCGCGCGCGCCGGCGGTTCAGAGGCGAGCCTGCGACCGACCGCCTCCAGGTGTTCCCGCACCTCTTCCCTCACGAGCGGTAGCCCGAGGTGCTCGGAAAGCGCGGCCGCGAGCGCAGTCCTGCCCGTGCTCGCCGAGCCGGTGACGGCAATGCGTAGGGACCTCACGTCATTTGCCATCTCGTTCCTCCTCGCCACGACTGGCTGCCCTGCGAAAGCGATGGGAGAAGTCGGCCGCGTACAGGCGCGAATCGGGGAAGCTCTCGGCCGCCAGGGCCGGCCCGATGAGGATCATCGCCGTCGCATCGATGCCGGCAGCGCGCACCCGGCCCGCAATGGTGGAAAGCGTGCCCTGCACGATGCGTTCGTCGGGCCAGCTGGCGCGCTGCACGACGGCGGCCGGGCAGTCCCGGCCGTAGACAGGCGCCAGCGCCGCGACCGCTTCCCGCACCAGCCCAGCGCTGAGAAACAGCGCGAGCGTCGCCCCGTGTCGGGCCAGCTCTTCGAGCCGCTGTCCCTGGGGAACCGCAGTGCGCCCGGGCGCCCGGGCCAGGATGACGGCCTGCGAGACGCCCGGAATGGTGAGCTCGCGCCGGAGCGCCGCCGCCGCTGCCGCGAAGGCGGAGACACCCGGAACGACGTCATACGGGATACCGCGCGCGTCCAGGCAGCGCATCTGCTCCGCGATGGATCCAAAGAGGCAGGGGTCGCCGCTGTGGAGGCGGGCGACCTCGTTTCCGGCGCAGTACGCGGCGGCCATCTCTTCCACGATCTCGTGAAGCGTCATCCGCGAGGAATCGAGCAGGCGAGCTCCTCGTGCACGGTCGACCAGGGCGCGAGGCACGAGCGATCCCGCGTAGATGACGACGGGACAGCGCGACAGGAGCGCCGCCCCGCGCACCGTGATGAGGTCGGGGTCCCCAGGACCGGCCCCGATGAAGTGGACCCTGGCATCGCGGTCCTTGGCCGGGCGCTTCGCCGCGCGTCCTCGTCGGCTCTGCGACGATGGACCCCGCAAGCTGCGATCCTCCGAAAAAGGCCCCCCACGAGAGGACCGCACCCGTTCTCCCCGCCGCGACGACCGGACCTTGCCGCGCATTCTCATCACCCTTCCTCCCGGTCGCGGCCCGCGCCGGGCGCGCCCACGCAAGAACAACCGTCGCGCTCTCCGTAGCCGCGCGGCGTGATGAGGAACCCCTCGAATGCGTAGCTCTCGCTCGATCCGACGAGGAGGGTCGTGGTCATCCCAATCTGCTCCTCAAGGAAGCGATCGAGGTCCGTGAGGACGCACCGGGCACCGGCCCGATAGGCATTCGTGACCACCGCCACCGGAGTCGGGCCAGACCGGTGGCGCAGCAGGATCCGGCGCGCCTCGGCGAGCTGGCTCCGCCTGCCGGCGCTCGCCGGGTTGTAGAGCGCCAGGACGAAATCCGCGCCGGCAGCCGCCTCGATCCGCCGTGCAATGGTGGCCCACGGCGTGAGCAGGTCAGACAGGGAGATGGCGCAGAAGTCGTGACCTAGCGGCGCGCCCGCCAGGGCGGCGGCGGCGCTCAGGGCGGTGACGCCCGGGACGACCGTGACCCTTGGCGAACGATCGCGTTGCCATCCCGCCTCGCGCAACACCTTCAGAACCGGTCCCGCCATGCCGTAGATCCCGGCATCCCCCGACGACACGAGGGCCACCCGCGCCCCCCGCCGTGCCCGATCCACCGCCTCCCGGGCGCGGGCGATCTCGCTCCCCATGCCCCCCGCCACGAGCTTCTTGCCCGAGGCGAGGGTTCCCAAGAGGTCCAGGTAGGCGGTATAGCCGATCACCACCTCCGCGGAGGCGATGGCCTCGCGTGCCGCGCCCGTCATCTGGTCCCGTGCACCAGGCCCGATCCCGACCACCGCCAGGCTGCCGGTGGCCGGAAGCGCGGGCGACGCCCCGGGGTTGCGAGCGCGGGGGCCCGCGACCGAAGGTCCGGGGCGCTCCGCCGACGACGCTTGACTCGAGACCGACGCCATTCGGCGCGAGCACACGAAGCGCGCTGCCGCCAGCGTCATCGATCGGCCCGCACCGGGCTCGGTGTAGATCTGCCTCGGCACGACGAGGCGGCCCGCGCGCGAGGAGAGCAGCGCCGCCGGCTCGGCCACCGCCCCCGTGCCCACGTGACGCCGCACCGTCTCCGAGACGCTCTCGACGCCGCGCACCGACTCGAGCTCGGCCTGGGAGAAGAGCCGCAGGGGACGGCCCAGGCGCTCAGCGAGGGAGGCGAGGGCTGGCTCGTCCCGCTTCAGCTCGATGGTCCCGATCTCCCGCACCGAGGCGAGCGCGAGACGATGCTGGGAAAGCAGCGCTGCGACGCCCCGCGCGACGAGGTCCGGCGACGTTCCTCGGTCGCACCCGAGGCCAACGGCGAGGCTGCGCGGACGGTAGAGAACGGCGCGGTCGAACAGCAGGTGCTCGTCGTCGCGAGGAAGCCGATCGGTGACGAGGAGGAGGGCGTCGAAGCGGGATGGGTCAGCGGCCGCGAGCGAGGACGCGACGGCGATGTTGTCCGGGAACAGGCGATCGGCGGGCCAGAAGTCCGGTTCGCCCACCTCCTGCACGAGAAGGACCTTCGCCCCCCCCACGATCGCCGCGCTGGCGCGCGTGGCGTTGCCGGCGGGATCCTCCATCGTCCAGCCCAGATCGCGGCCGAGGCGATCGACCTGGACCGTGCCCAGGGCGTCGGAAGCGGTGGTGACGACCGCCCGTCCCCCCAGGATCACCGCCACGCGCTCGGCGAGGTCGTTGGCGCCCCCGGCGTGACCGGAGAGGACCGAGACTGCGAAGCGGCCCGCCTCGTCGACACACACGACCGCCGGGTCCTTCCATTTCGTGCCGAGAAGTGGAGAGACCATCCGGACCACCGCTCCGATCGCCATGATGAAGACGTGGCCTCGGTACCGTGGAAAGACAGGCGCGAGCGCTTCGCGCATGGGGAAGGAGAACCCGATGGCACCCGCGGGGGCGTCGCCGAGGAGGTGCGTGGGGACCCGCACCTCGG
>Ga0335081_10011942_pt1 | contig 14060 bp, 14 predicted proteins | sample Lox_Sample_35_FD_206713 | JGI IMG/M metagenome (GOLD analysis project Ga0335081, IMG submission 206713) | Soil microbial communities from Loxahatchee National Wildlife Refuge, Florida, United States - Lox_Sample_3.5 | ecosystem: Environmental > Terrestrial > Soil > Wetlands | place: USA... | reverse complement strand
CGTCTGGTCCGAGCCAAGAGAGGTCGGGCCCGCGCTGCTCGTCGCGTCGAGCCGGAAGTGGTAGCTCTGGCCGGCCTGGAGGCCCGAGATCGCGGCGGAGACCGTCACGGCGCTCGTCCCGGAGCCGGCGCCTGTGGCCGAGGTCTTGGAGCCGTAGCTCGTCGTCTTGCCGAACTCGAAGTAATACGTGGTCGCACTGCCGTTGGGATTGACTGTGCCGTTCAGCGTCGCGCCCGTGGAGCTGATCCCGGTCGCCGGGCTCGTGACGACCGTCGGGGTGGCCGCGGCCGCCGGGGATGTGGTCAGCAGGCCGTCCAGGCCGTCTGTCGTCCCGGCCGAGCTCATGGCGACGAACCGGTAGTGGTAGGTCGTGGCGGGGGTGAGCCCGGAGATGTTGGCCGAAACGTCCTGGGCGACGGTGCCGGAACCGACGTTGGCTGCCGGCGTCTTCGAGCCGTAGCTCGTCGAGGTGCCATACTCGAAGTACCAGCTGGTCGAGGTGCCGTTCGGGTTGACCGTGCCGCTGACGGTGGCGGTGGTCGAGGTCACCGATGTGACCGCCCCGGTGGTCGCGCTCGGGGCCGCCGCGGCCGTCGCCGTACCTGAGAGGACGCAGAAGCCGACCGCGGCCAGTCCCGTCGACGCGCACCTGCGCGCGATGTTTCTGGAAGCCCACATCGCCCTCGGAAGGTACAGACCGTTCGTGACGAGACTGCTAAGAACCCGAACGAAAACGATGTGTCAGCGGCGTTCGAGCTCGTCGAGAGCCGCGATTGCCTCGTCCACCGACCAGCACACACGGCTGGCTGAGGCGGCGAAGGCGCCGATCTCAGCGGCCGTACCGTCGTCGATCACGGGTCCGTCGAGCCAGGCGAGAAGCGCGTTCGAGGCTCGCAGACCTGCCCGTCGACACGGTAGACATCCTCCGGGGTGAGCTCGACGAGCGCATCGAAGTTCTCGTGCGGCACGAAGCGTCGAATCCCTCGAGCGGAGCCTCGCCGAGAGCTTGTCGAGGCACTCGCGCTCCGCGTTGGAAAACAGCGGCCCGGCGAGGTAGAGCTGCAAGCGCCGCCTCAGAGCTGCGACCGAAATGAGCTATGTCCGAGCGACTCAAGGCTCATTTCGGTTCCAGCCCTTTAGCCGGCGACGAAGCTGGTGAGCTGCAGCGAGCCGTGCTCGCAGACTGGAGTGGGCGGGGAGATGGGAACGACGACCGTTCCGCCGCCGGCGGGCGTGACCCGGAGCCTGTAGGCGGTCGGCTCGCAGGCGTGCTTTAGCACCGGCTCACCCCTGCCCGGGACGTCTGGCGAGAAGCGCGCCGTGAGTGTGGCCGACTTGCCGGGAAAGAGCGGCACCATGACGGCGGTGAGGACTCCCGGCTTGCCCGCGAAGGCGCCGTGGGTCGGCAGCCTACCGCCCCTGGCGTCGAGAAGCAGGACGCCTGGAACACCCGTCGTGAAGCACGCGGTGCTCGAGATGTTCTCCAGCTGCAGGCGGTAGACGATGTTGCCCGCCCCCGCACTCCCCGGGATGGCCTTGAAGGAGCCGCTCAGCATTGCTCCGGTGCAGGGCACATCGGTCCGCATAGCCCCGGCCGCCGGCGAGGTAACCACCGCGACAGCAGCTACCAGAAGCCCGAGCCGCCCGAGCGTGACCATGTCTCGAGGATATCGGCGTGCAACAGACCCGGTGCCTGACCCCACCCTTGTTGCGCCTCGCATGCAACAAAACCGGTGCCAGACCCCGTTCTTGTTGCACGAGAACCGTGGGTCGCGAGCTGTGCAACAGATCCGGTGCCTGACCCCGGTCTTGTTGCGCGAGACTTGCGCCGGGCTCGGAAGGCTTGAAACGGAGCCGCGGGCCGCGTCGGACGCCGCCGCTTGTCTATCTCGACGGCGGGCGTCGTCCGGGCCCGAGACGCTCGCCGTGTTCGGCACGGTCGGGCGTTCGCCTTTCGTCTTCACCCTGCCGATCGCCCTCCACGACGTCTTCATCCTCTGTCTCGAGACCGACGACACGCGCGTTCTCGTCCTCTCGGCCCGCGCTCCGTGCTCTCGGTCGCCGGAGGGACATTCACCGTGCTGGCCGCCCTCCGGGGTACGTCGGGGTACTGGTGCTTCACCACGGTCCGGTTCGGCTTCTAGAGTGACCCGGTGACTCAGGTGCTCGAAGAAGGGATCTACCTCGGCGACAACATGGAGCTGCTGCCGCGTCTGACCGACGAGTCGTTCACGCTGATCTACCTCGACCCGCCCTTCAACACCGGCCACGTTCAGAGGCGGCTCTCGCTTTCTACCGGGCGCGACCCCGACGGTGACCGCAAGGGGTTCGCAGGCCACAGCTACAGGACAACCGTGCTCGGCAGCCGCTCCTACCCGGACAGCCACGACGACTACCTCGGCTTCCTCGAGCCCAGGCTCCGCGAAGCCCGGCGCGTCCTGCGCCGCGACGGCACGCTCTACCTCCACCTCGATCCACGCGAATCGCATTACTGCAAGGTGCTGGTCGACCAGATCTTCGGCCGCGACTGCTTCCTCAACGAGATCGTCTGGGCCTACGACTTCGGCGCGCGCACACGACGCCGCTGGCCGGCCAAGCACGACACGATCCTGGTCTACGTCAAGGATCCGGACGCCTACCTCTTCGACAGCGAGGCTGTCGACCGCGAGCCGTACATGGCGCCCGGACTGCAGACGGCCGAGCGCGCCGCCCGCGGGAAGCTCCCGACCGATGTGTGGTGGCACACGATCGTCTCACCGACGGGCCGGGAGAAGACCGGGTATCCGACTCAGAAACCGCTCGGGGTGCTCCGTCGCATCGTTCGCGCCTCATCTCGCGAGGGCGACTGGTGCCTCGACTTCTTCGCCGGCAGCGGCACGCTCGGCGCCGTCTGCCTCGAGCTCGGGCGGCGCCCTGTCCTCTGCGACGAGAGCCGCGACGCGGTCGAGGTGATGCGCAGCCGGGTCGGCCTTCCGGTACGCACGACCGCGGGTGCGCCGGTACCTCCACTCGAGGCACCGGCGCTCGCAGGCTGAGAGCTCAGACCGCCGATCGGGGGGCTGTGCCGTGAAGCACGTTGTGCACCGGGCTGAACGTCGGCTGGAGCTCCATCCCTTCCGGTGCCGCGGGCACGATCTCGCTCTCCGCGAATGCCGCGAAGGCCTCGGGCGACTCCCAGAGGTCGGCGACGTAGATCGTCCCGTCCTCGGCCACTGCCGCGATGTGGGCGTAGACCGGGTGGCTGGACGCATCGCCTGCATGCGATGGGATCTCCGAGACCATGCGGTCGTATTCGTCGGTGTCGATCGGCGCTCGCGTCTCCATGATCACGTTCGCCTGTGTGCCGGCGCCCCGGGGGATCGTGTTGTGCACCTGCATGATCTCCGGCGTCCCCCCGGTCATGCCAACCTCGTTGAGGACCGGCATCAGCTTCTCGGCGAACGCGTCGAGCTTCTCCTGGGACTCCCACAGGTCGATCACGAGGAACCCTTCCGGGACGTCCGCGGCCATGTGGATGATCAGGCCGTCGGGTGCGTCGTCGTCGCCGGCGATGTGAAGCGCCTCGTTGACCTTCTCGTACTGCTCGATCGTCCCGCCCGGAACCTCGAGCCGCATCAGTAGTGCCATGTGCTCCTCCTTTGTGATCGTCGGGGCTCTTGCCGGAACGTCGTTCGCAATCATCCCGTATCCGGTTCGGTCCCGGAAGGTCCCGCCTGTTTCGCAACGGTTACAGTCATGTGGATGGCTGCGACGGGCGTGCGTGAACTCGTCGCCGCTCGTGGCGGCGAGAGCCTCGACCTCTGGGCGAAGACGATCAACCCGCAGTTCGCGCGGGTGCTAAGGACGATCGGCTTCGACCGCACCTGGGAGCGAGCCGAGGGCGCCTACCTCTGGGACTCGAAGGGCCAGCGGTTCCTGGACATGCTCGGCGGCTTCGGCATGTTCAACGTCGGTCGCAACAACTCGAATGTCCGCGCGGCTCTCGTCGAGGCGCTCGGGCTCGACCTGCCGGGATCGGTGCAGCTCGGCGCCTCGCCGCTGCCGCCCCTCCTCGCCGAGGCGCTCCTCGAGCGGACGCCGGCGCGCCTCGAGCGGGTGCTCTTTTGCAGCAGCGGCACCGAGGCGGTCGAGGCGGCGCTCAAGCTCGGGCGCGCCGCGACGGGCCGATCGCGCGTCCTCTCGCTTGAGCACGCCTTCCACGGGCTGACGCTGGGATCGCTCTCGGCGAACGGGAACCCGGAGTTCACGAGCCGCTTCGGGCCGTTGCTCCCCGGCTTCGACCGCGTACCGCTCGGCGACCTCGAGGCGCTCGAGGTCGAGCTGCGCCGCGAGGACGTGGCCGTCTTCCTCGTCGAGCCGGTGCAGGGGAAGGGCGTCCACCTGCCGCCGGAGGGGTATCTGGCGGCGGCGCAGGAGCTCTGCCGGCGCTACGGGACGCTCTTCTGCGTGGACGAGGTGCAGACGGGTCTCGGGCGAACCGGCAAGCTTTTCGCCTTCGAGCACTGGAGTCTCGAGCCGGATCTCGTCACGGTGGCGAAGTCGCTCTCGGGCGGGTACGTGCCGGTCGGCGCGCTCATGATGTCGAAGGCGGTGCACGAGGCCGTGTTCGACTCGATGGAGAATGCGTTCAGCCACGGCTCGACCTTCGCGCCCAACGAGCTTGCGATGGCTGCCGGGCTCGCGACGCTGGGTGAGATCGACGAGCGGGGCCTCGTCGAGCATGCCGGGGCGATGGGACGGCGGCTCCTGGAGCTGACCGAGCCGCTCGTCGAGCGGCACGAGGTCGTTCGCGAAGTGCGGGGGCTCGGCCTCCTGTGGGCGATCGAGTTCGGCGAGCCGTCGTCGGGGGGGCGCGCCTACCGCATGGTCGAGCGGCTCCAGCCGGGACTCTTCTCCCAGCTCGTCGTGGTGCCGCTCTTCCGCGACCACCACACGTTGATCCAGGTCGCTGGGCACGGCCTGCAGGTGATCAAGGGCATTCCGCCACTCGTCGTCACCAAGGACGACCTGGCCGAGTTCGCCGACGCGCTCGACACGACCGTTGCCGGGGCGTCGAAGGTGCCGCGCTCGATGGCCGGCTTCGCGCTCACGGCTGCGGGCATCCGCTGACCGAGCGGTCGGTAGGGCTGCGGCTCGCGGCGGCGCTCGTGGCACTGGTCGCCGGCGCGGCAGGGATTACCGTTGCGGTGCTGCTCCTGCGCTCGCAGCCCGGGCCCGTGAGCTCGGGTGGGGCGGCGGCAATCCCCCCGGCGACGGCGACCACCACGATCGAAGGCGGCGGGATCCCGACGCCGACCTCGCCGGGTTACCCCTCGCCGCCGCCCGGTGCGGTCGTCCTCGCCCGTGAGGCGGGGACGCGGGCGCTCGCGCTCGCGGTCGTGCCGGACTCGCCCACCTCGCTCGTCCGCGTGTCGGTGCTCGACGGACAGGGTGCGGGGAAAACCGGGCTCGATGTTGCGATCCGGGCCGGCGGGAAGACGACGGAGCTTCCAGGCTGCGCGCCGGGCTGCTACCAGGCTCACGTCGAGAGCTCGACGCTCTCGGGTCGGGTCGCAGTTGTCCTCGACAACGCGAGCTTCGAGTTCACGCTGCCCGACTCCCTCGACCTCGAGGACGGCACCGCGACGATGGCGCGTGCGACGAGCGTCTGGCGGAAGCTGAAGTCGCTCGTCTGGCACGAGCGGCTCGCGTCGTCCGCGACCGACGCGCTGTACACGGTCTACAAGGTGGTCGCCCCCGACCGGCTCGCCTACACGATCAGAGGCGAGTCGTCGGCGATCATCATCGGCACGAAGCGGTGGGACCGCACGCAGGGCGCTGCCAGGTGGGTGGAGTCGCCTCAGCTTCCGCCGATCCACCAGCCGGCGCCGTTCTGGGCGAGCGTGAGCGACGCACGGGTGCTCGGCTCGGGCTCGGCCGGAGGACGGAGCGTCTGGATCGTGTCGTTCTTCGACGGGCTGACGCCGGCATGGTTCGAAGCGGAGGTCGAGAAGTCGACGGGCAGGACGATCGTGCTCGAGATGATCGCCGTGGCGCACTTCATGCACCACGTCTACGGACCGTTCGACGCCCCGATCCAGGTGACGCCGCCCGCTGCGTAGGATTGACGCGATGTCGGTTCCGGATCTCGATCCGCAGATCAGTGACGTCCTGCGCAAGGCGGAGGAGTCGGGCGCGGCGCCGATCGAGTCGCTGACACCCGAGGAGAACCGGGCCAACTATGAGAGGATCGCCAAGGAGCAGTTCGGGCCGGTGGACGAGGTCTTCGCGGTCGAGAACCGCGACGCCGACGGCGTGCCGGTGCGGATCTACCGGCCGATCGAGACGAGCGAGCCCGGCCGCGCACTCGTCTACTTCCACGGCGGCGGCTACGTGATCGGGAGCATCGAGACCCATGACGGGATCACCCGTGCGCTCGCGAAGCGGGCCGAGACAGTCGTGGTCTCGGTCGACTACCGCCTGGCGCCCGAGCACCCGTACCCAGCTGCTCTCGACGACTGCTGGACGGCGACGAAGTGGGTGATCGCCAACGCCGCCGGCCTCGGCATCGACCATGCCCGGATCGGCGTCGGCGGGGACAGCGTCGGCGGCTGTCTGGCGGCGATCGTGGCGCGCCGGGGCCGTGACGCGGGCACGCCGTTCGCGGTGCAGCTCCTGCTCTACCCGACGACGACCTCTCATGCCGACGCACTGTCGTACTCGAGGTACCAGCTCGGCTACGGCCTCACGCGCGACGCGATGGCGTGGTACTGGAAGCAGTACATCGGCGAGAGCGACGGGAGGACGAACCCGGACATCTCGCCGGCGGCGCTGCAGGACCTCCGCCGACTGCCGCGGGCGATCGTGATCACCGCCGAGGCCGACGTCCTACGCGACGAGGCCGACTCGTACGCGCAGCGGTTGTCCCTGGCGAGCATCGAGACCGAGCGCTACGAGTACGAGGGCATGATCCACGGCTTCCTGCGGATGGCGGGCGTCGTCGCCCGGTCGGACAAGGCACTCGACGAGATCTCCGAGACGCTGAAGACCTTCCTCGACAAGACCCGGCGCGATGACCAGGCCGTCACGCTCGACCACGAGGACGCGCTCTCGGGGAAAATGCCTGCCCCGGCCGAAGCCGAAGCCGAGCCTGGCTAACGCTTCTTGTTGCCCCGCTTGGCGGGGTTGCCGGAGCGGCTCGAGCCGTCCTTGTCCTGCGGTGCCTGGCTGCCCTGGACGAAGCGCTGCTGGCGGCGGCGCTGCTCGCGGTTGGTCGGCTCCGGCATGCCGCCCTGCTGCTGGACGGCGTCGAGGTAGGCGCGCCGCTCGGTCGCCGAGAGCTGTGACAGCGCCTGCTGGGCGCGAAGGGGATCGGGGTTGGGCCCCAGCAGCTGGATCTTGCGCATCGCGCTCGCGAGCTCGGGGTTCTGCTTCTCGATCGCCGCCTGGCTGACCTTCTGGAACTGCTTGCGCAGCCACGGGATCTTCGAGAGCCAGAGGATGATCGGTCGCAGGTAGCGGCCGTTCCGGAAGCGCGCGAGGAAGACGAAGATCCCGAACGTGATCAGGATCGCGAGCAGGATGACGAGCGGGATGAGGAGGTAGCTCACGCCAATCGATCGTAGCGTCGTGCCCGGAGGCGGCGGGCGGTCAGGAACCGACGACTTTGACGAGCCAGCGGCGGTCGCGCTCGCGGTCGAGTTCGATGAAGAGCACGCGCTGCCACTGGCCGAGGCACAGCTCCCCTTCGGCGACGGGGATCGATTCGCTGGCCGAGCCGAGGATCATCGACATGCAGTGCGAATGGCCGTTGCCGACTTCCATGTCCTCCTCGCAGATGTTCTCGGTGCGGCGGTCCCAGTCGTCGTGGGCGTAGTAGGTGTCGTGCGGGATGAGGCGGCGTAGGAGGGCGGCGAAGTCCTCGAACATGCCGCTCTCGAACTCGTTGACACGGATGCAGCAGGTGGTGTGCGGCGAGTAGACGGCGCAGATGCCGTCGAGGATGCCGGACTCGTCGACGATGGCCTTGACCTCGTCGGTGATGTCGGTGACGTGGAGGCCGCCCCGAGTCCTGAACTTGCGCTCGCTCTGGAAGACCTTCACCGGGGCGAGTGTAGTCGACTGTGTCAATGTTCGGAACCGATTGGGCGCGTGCCGCGTATGAGGGCGAGCTCGGCGAGGCGCGTGTACCCCGGGACGTGTGCGAGCGCGCGGTCGAGACGGTCGGCGGTGCGGAACGTCTCGAGTGAGGGGTGGCGAAGGATGGGCCGCACGAGGCGGAGCACGGTTCGCTTGCCCGCGATCTCGTCGATGTGGAAGCCGGCGGTGCGGATGCGGCCGGCCAGGTAGGGGAGCGAGATGCGGAACTCGTGCTGGTGGCCCGGGACGGGTGCGACACCGGTCTTGCCGACGCGGAGCGAGCAGGGCTCGGCGGCGAAGAGCCGCCCGCCCGGCTTCAGGATCCGGTGCGCTTCCTCGAGCGCGGGAAGGGGGTCGGGCACGTGGTGCAGGCAGGCGACGAAGAGGGCGGCGTCGAACGAGGATTCGTCGAACGGCAGCTCCTCCATGTCCCCGACCACGTTCTCGGGGAGCAGTGGGTCCTCGGCCCGCTGCTCGATCATCGAGGCGCTGATGTCGAGACCGACGACGGTCACCTGGGCGGCCCGCACGATCCGCGAGGCGTAGGCGCCGCTACCGCCGGCGATGTCGAGGATCCGGGCTCCGGGGGCGAGGTCGGAGGTGACCCAGTGCACGAGCGTGTCGGCGAGGAACGCCTTCGAGGGGTGCTCGTCGAAGCGGAGCCGGTCGTGCTCGCGCTGGGTGTCGTAGAACGCCCGGTTCTCGTCCTTGTCGGGCCGCTCCATCGGACGGAGGCTATCCCGGACCGTGTTAGCGGCCCGAATCGTTCCGGGCCGCTCGGAGCCAATCGTGTGGGCTGGGAGTTGCGCTTCTGTCGTCAGGAGGTGTAGTGCACCGCCAGTTGGCCGCTGATAGTTGCGAAATAGGTGACACAGGTGCCGAAGATCTTCGTGCTGTAGTGCGTCAACGTGCCGTTGAAGGTGCCGACGAGGTTGTTGCCAAGAGCGTCGGTGAGCGAGAGCGAGGCGTTGTCGATGGAGTAGGACTGGTTCGCGCATTGGGTCTGGGGAACGCAGAAGCCGGCCACACTGCCGCTGCCGAACGACCCGCCGAGTCGAACGCCGTGGGTGCCGGTCAGCGCGAAGTCGCCGCCCGTGATGGTGGCATCTGAACCGCCGTTGCAGATGTGCTGGACGTGCGCACTCCAGACGGCGACGCCGCCCGTGCCTACGGCCGTGCCGCTGAACGGGCTGACGTTGTTCGACGGTACGCCGGTCTCGATGCCGGTGGCCGAGAAGTCGTAGAGGTCGAGCGCCCTTGCAGACGCTGCCGCTGTTGCCAGAGCCGCCGCCGCGAGCGCGATGACGCTGACGAGTGTGAGCCTGGTGAGCATGGTTCCCCCTTGTCTCGACTGGTCGTCGGGATTCTCCCAGCACGCTTACGGGCAGGCAAGAAGTGCCGGGCCGCGTGCGCTACCGTCCGCTCGTCGGGCCCGTAGCTCAGCTGGTCAGAGCAGGGGACTCATAATCCCTTGGTCCCTGGTTCGAATCCAGGCGGGCCCACTGGAATAGAGCCAAATCTGAGCTAGAAGCTCAAAGTGAGTGCAAGAAACGAGCAGAACATGGTTCGGGTTCCGTTCCGCGTTGGTGCCGCGGAGTCTCCGCGGCAACCGGGATGGCCCACGCTGGCGATCCGGTCTCCGGCAGGATCCCACTGGCGCCACTGGCCCGCACTCCGCAACGCAACAACGTGACCGATAGACCCGCGGCGGCACCTAGCCCCTCCATAACCCAGGCCAGGCACTTGCCGCTCGGGCCGGTCTCCCTGGGGGTGGAGCCGCCCGGAAGTGGCTGCGGCCGTGAGCCCCGATGTGCCTCGGGATCGCCGATCAAGCCCGCTACGTGCAAGTGCTCGGTGCGATGGTCCTGGGTGCGATCGTGTTCGTGTTTCAGGTGAAAGAGCTCAGAGGAGATCCGTCTTGGATCGGCTGGATCCTCGACATCGTCTGGGTCGCGCTGCTGCTCGTCTTCTTCGTCTGGACGCCGCGGCTACTCCTCCATCACCGTGTCGCCAGACGCGACCTGCTCCCGGGCGCCGTCTTCACCGTGCTCGGGCTGGTCTCCATGCGCCTCATCTCGGTGTTCCTTTTCACTCACTGGCTGAACTGGTACTCGACGACCTATGGGGCGTTCGGGATCGTGATCGCGATCTTTTTCTGGATCATCGCCGTAGGGACGGTTCTTGTTCTCGCCGCTGCGCTCTCGCCGGCGCTCGCGCATCGCCGTGACCTTCGCGCGGGCCGCGCGTAGGATCGCGATCGCCTATGGCTCGGGTCGTCCTCCTCGAACGGCAGATGGCGCGGTTCCTCCGCAAACCGGTGACCGTGCGGAGCGGTGCGAGTGTGATCGTCAGCACGACCGCGGTGATCGCAAGATTCGGAAACATCAAATGAGAACCTAACCCGGCCGGAAGGGAGCGGATGTCGACTCGCGAGGTCGTTGTGTCGAAACCCCGGTTTCTGTTTGTCTATTACACCCACACCAAGCAGGCTGAGAGGGTCGCCGAGGTGATGGCCGAGGTGCTGCGCGAGCGAGGGTGTGACGTCACCGAGGCCCCGATCGAGTTCACCGATCCACGCTACCTGGATAAGTTTGCGCGGTTCCCGTTCCGGCATGCGGTCTTCGACATCCTCCCGCTGCTCTGGCCGCAGACGCGCCGGCAGACGGGCCAGATCCGGATTCCCGACCTGGCGAAGACGGGCGACTACGACCTTGTCTGCCTCGGTTCGCCCACCTGGTTCTTCACGACCAACATGCCGCTGCGTTCGTACCTGAAGTCGGACGAGGCGGGCACGCTGCTCGCCGGGAAGCCCTTCGGCGTCTACGTGGTCTGCCGACGCTACTGGAGCGTCAACCTGAAAGAGGTACGGAAACTCGCCACTGCGAAGGGTGGCAAGTATGTGGATGGGATCCGTTTCGCGTACGAGGGCGGCCAAATCCGGTCACTGCTATCGCTGCTGCGCTACTTCGGTAAGGGCGAGATGCGCGAGCGCTCGTTCGGGATCAAGATTCCACCCACGAATCTGAAGCCGGACTTCGCTGATCAGGCGCGCGCATTCGCGAACAAGCTGGCCGACCGCCTCGACGGCGGCGCCATCACATCGGGAGGAATGAGCACATGAGTAACCAGAGCATCGATCGCACGAAGCTGCCGATCCGGCAGCCGTCCTTTCAAGGGAAAGTGAAGATGACGCTTGAGGGCTCCGAGCCCGACTGGAGTCACGTCGCGCCGATCCCCGCGCCTGAGGGCGCCCCGAACGTGCTGCTGGTGCTGACGGACGATGCCGGCTTCGGCAACCCGAGCACCTTCGGCGGGCCGATCAGCACTCCGACCATGACGCGGCTCGCCGGCGGGGGAGTCGCGTACAACCGCTTCCACACGACGGCGCTCTGCTCGCCGACGCGGGCGGCGCTGATGACCGGTCGCAACCATCACGCGGTCGGCTTCGGCATGATCGGCGAGTTCGCCGGACCCTTCCCAGGGTACTCGGCCAACATCCCGAAGGACTGCATGCCGTTCCCGAAGACGCTGCAGGGAAATGGCTACTCGACGGCCTGCTTTGGCAAGTGGCATCTGACGCCAGACAACATGCAGGGCACTTCGGGGCCGTTCGATCGCTGGCCGAACGCGCTCGGCTTCGACTACTTCTGGGGCTTTCTCGGCGGCGAATCCGGCCAGTTCGACCCGGTGATCATTGAGAACAACACGGTCGCCGGAGTGCCCAAGGACGAGGACTTCTATCTCCCGGACGCGATGGCCGACAAGACGATCGAGTGGCTGCACGGCGTCCGGGCACATGGCTCGGATAAGCCCTGGTTCGCCTACTTCTCGACCGGCTGCAGCCACGCCCCGCACCAGGTTAGGAACGAGTGGTCGGACAAGTACAAGGGCGTCTTCGACGACGGATGGGACAGGCTGCGCGAGCAGACGTTCGCGCGGCAGAAGGAGCTCGGTGTGATTCCCGCCGACGCCGAACTGACGCAGCGCTCGGAGGCCATGCCCGCTTGGGACTCGCTGGACGAGAACCACAAGCGCATGTACGCGCGCCAGATGGAGGTTTATGCGGGCTACTGCGAGAACGCCGACTGGAACATCGGTCGCGTGATCGACGCGATCGACGAGATGGGCGAGCTCGAGAACACGCTCGTGATCTACATCTGGGGTGACAACGGTGCCAGCATGGAGGGCACGCTTACGGGGACGTTCAATGAGCTGACCACGCTGAACGGGGTGCCGCTGACCGATGAGCAGCAGCTCCAGCTGGTACTCAAGTGGGGCGGGCTCGAGGCCTGGGGTAGCGACATGATGGGCCCGCACTACTCGGCCGCGTGGGCCTGGGCCGGCGATTGCCCGTTCCAGTGGGGTAAGCAGGTCGCTTCGCACCTGGGCGGCACGCGTGACCCGATGATCGTGCACTGGCCACGGGGGTTCAAAGAGAAGGGCGGTCTGCGCTCCCAGTTCACGCACGTGATCGACGTCGGCCCGACGATTCTCGATGCGATCGGGATCCCGCAGCCGACTCACATCGACGGCATCGAGCAGCAGCCGATGCACGGTACGAGCTTCCTCTACTCGCTCACCGACGAGAACGCCGCCGAACGGCACACGCAGCAGTACTTCGAGATCCTCGGCAACCGCGGGATGTACAAGGACGGCTGGTGGCTGTCGTGGATGATGCCGCGGATCCCGTGGCAGATCGATCCCGAGACGCTACGGAAGTTCGCGCCGGGCGTGTGGGACCCAACCAGCGATCCGGTCGAGCTCTACTACCTGCCCGACGACTTCAGCCAGGCCCGGAACGTCGCCGACCAGCATCCCGAGAAGGTCGAGGAGCTGAAGAAGCTCTTCTGGGAGGAGGCCGAGCGCTACGACGTGTTCCCGCTGCTCGGTGGCCTGACAGGCTTCTTCGGGATCCTGCCGCCGATCCCGACCCAGTCGACGTTCACCTACTACGCGGACGTGCAAAACGTCGCCTCGGGGATGATCCCGCGGATCTACAACCACTCGTACACGATCAGCGCCGATCTCGAGATCCCCGAGGGCGGCGCCGAGGGCGTGATCGTCGCCGAGGCCGACCATCTCGGTGGCTTCGCGCTCTTCGTCGAGGACGGCAAGCTCAAGCACACCTACTCGTTCCTTGGCGTGATGGAGTTTCGACAGGAGTCCGAGACGCCGCTGCCGAGCGGGAACGTCAACGTGCGGATGGAGTTCGCGGCAGACGCACCCAAGCCGGCAACCGGCGGCCAGGTGACCCTCTACGTCAACGACGAGGCAGTCGGCAGCGGCAGGATCGAGCACACCGTCCCGGCGCGCTTCTCGGGCTACGCGGGCCTCGACATCGGCCGCGACAACGGCCTCCCCGTCGATCGCAGCTATGCCGACAGGTCGCCGTTCGCGTTCACCGGGACGATCGAGAAGGTCGTCTTCGACGTCAACCCGCACCTGACTGACCAAGACGAGCAGGAACTGCACGAGCACGCGCAACAGTCGCTTGCCGGGCACGCGATCAACGCATAGGAGGGATGAACATGAGCGACGAACACAAGGACGTCCTGATCGCGGCCTACCTCTTCGAGGACCTCGCCGAGAAGGACTTCGACGCTGTGGTGAAGCTCGCCGAGGAGAAGACGATCACGGTCGAGGGCGTCGTCCTCGTCCAGAAAGACGCCGAAGGCGAACTGCACGTGAAGGAGACCGGCGACCACCTCGGCCGCAAAGGAGCAACGATCGGCGGCGGTGTCGGGCTCGTCGTCGGTCTGTTCGCACCGCCTCTGCTCGCCGCAACGGTGGTCGGAGCCGCGGCAGGCGCCGTCATGGGCAAGTTCGCGAAGCATCGGATCGAGAACGGGATCGGGGAGAAGATGGACAACGCACTACCGAATGCCTCCGCAGGCGTGATCGCCATCTACGACTCCGACGGCCACGACACAGTCGACAAGGCA